>Ga0209643_1000630_pt1 | contig 52789 bp, 40 predicted proteins | sample AutmiccBRH37_all_FD_187383 | JGI IMG/M metagenome (GOLD analysis project Ga0209643, IMG submission 187383) | Deep subsurface microbial communities from Mt. Terri, Switzerland - Autotrophic microbial communities BRH/37_all (SPAdes) (version 2) | ecosystem: Environmental > Aquatic > Deep...
TAGAGATGAATCTTTTAAAGTGATGATAAACTGATTACCTAATGAAGGTATTGCTATCCGCAAAGCTTGGGGAAAGATAATCCTGCGCAGAGTCAAGAATTTCCCCATGCCAAGAGATAAAGAAGCTTCTGTTTGCCCTTTTGGAATTGCCTCAATACCACCTCGAAAGACCTCGGCGAGATACGCTCCACTATTGATTCCCAGTCCTATTACAGAAGATGAAAAAGCATCTAAAGTGATGCCAAGCTGAGGCAATCCGAAATAGATGAGAAAGAGCTGAACAAGCAAAGGCGTACCCCGAATCAGCCAAATGTAAACATGAGCAATATAGCGCAGAGGCGTGTGAGATATCTTCAGGAGAGCTGCTACCAGACCTATGACGATACCAATGGCAATCCCCAGTACTGCAAGTTCTATGGTCAATACTGCCCCCTGCAACAAAAAAGGCAGATATTTAAAGATGATACTAAAGTCAAGATTCAAAGCAACTTACCTCCAGTCTGATCAGAGCGGCACCCCTTTGCTGATCGGCTTTCGGCTTATCGAATATCCGCACTGAAATATTTTTCGCTAATTTTTTGATAGGTTCCGTCATCCATCATTTCGGCTAAAGCACTGTTCACAGCCTCCAGCAATTTAGGACTGTCTTTACGAATCGCGATGCCCATCTTCTCCGTATATAACAAATCACCGACCAGTTTGTAAGGGTAATTATTCTCTTTAATGGCATTTAAACCGACAATCTTATCAGTAATCACACCATCGAGTCTTCCGTTGGCCATATCATTAAAGGCATCAGGGTCACCTTTATACGTCTTGACGGTTGCCCCCAATTCTCGAGCTTTCGTTTCGAATGTTGTACCCAGCACAACCCCGATGGTTTTGCCTTTGAGATCAACCCCTCCACTGATCTTCGATTCAGAGGGCACAATAACTTGGGCTCCTGAACGGTAATAGGGGGTACTGAAATCTACTTTAAGCAACCTCTCGTCAGTAATCGCCATGCTTCCTAAGATCATATCAAACTTGCTGGCGATTAACCCAGCAATGAGTCCATCCCATTCGGTGGCGATAGGGGCTGGGTTCACGTTAATTCTTTTTGCAATCTCTTGGCCTATTTCAACATCAAATCCAGTAAGTTCGTTCTTCTCGTTAAAAAAATTGAAGGGTGGGTACTGACCACTCATAGCATAAGTCAATTTTCCATCGGCCTTAATCCGGTCCAAGGTTGTAGTAGGTGTTGGGTCAGAATTACTCTTTGATGCACCACAGCCAGCCACGACCAACAAGAATAGGGTGGCGATAATTAACATATTAAATTTTTTCATTTCTTTTCTACCTCCTCTGAAACTTTAAAGTACCTCACAAAAACAAAGCTTTACACTCCTTACACAAGCAAAAGATCACCTCCGATGATGCCTTAATAGAGTTTATCAACAAGCTTAATCTAACAACTTACAATGATAATATAAGTTGTTACTCTCCAAACTATACCATATTTTATAACTTTAGGTCAATTTCTTAAATTTGTAAGAGGGAAAACAAGGGGTTGACATTTTCTGACTAACAACTTAGTATAATACAAAAGGTTGTTAGTTGTGAGTCTTCGTTACAGGGACACTCGGCCATCCTTGGTCAGGTTTTTCTGTACAAAATATGAATAAATAACACGGAGGTAGAATGAATGAATGAATTACGACAAAGGTTATGGCCTAATATAAGTGACGAACAATGGCATGATTGGCATTGGCAAATGACCAATCGCATAACAAACCACGAGAGATTAGTAGAATCTATGGCTCTTTCCTCAGAGGAAGCTGAACAAATTCAAAAGTGTCTGGTAAACTTCCGCATGGCAGTCACGCCTTATTACTTTTCCCTGATGGATCCCCAGGATGTTGAGTGTCCGATCAGAAAACAAGCAATTCCTTCAATTCATGAGTTGACTAAATCCTCATGTGATTTAGAAGACCCGCTACATGAAGAAGGAGATTCACCTGTACCGGGACTGACACATCGCTATCCTGATCGTGTTCTGCTCCTAGTAACAGATCAATGCTCAATGTATTGCAGACATTGCACCAGAAGAAGAATGGCTGGACAGACTGACCAGGCTTTACCTCTGAATCGATTCAAGCGCGCCCTGGAATATATCCGTTCCAACCCACAAATTCGTGATGTTCTGATATCAGGAGGAGATCCATTGACCCTTTCTGATGACCGTTTAGAGTTTATCCTGTCCAGTCTTCGATCGATCCCCCACGTTGAGATCATTCGGATCGGGACAAGAACCCCGGTAGTTCTTCCTATGCGTATTACAGATAACCTCATCGAGGTTCTGAAAAAATACCACCCGATCTGGATTAATACCCATTTCAATCATCCTCAAGAGATTACCATTGAAGCCCGTAATGCCCTGACCAAACTGGCGAATGCTGGAATTCCACTTGGGAACCAGTCGGTTTTGCTTAAAGGGATCAATGATTGTCCTGTGATTATGAAAAAACTGCTCCATGAATTGGTGAAATGTCGGGTAAGGCCTTACTACTTGTACCAATGCGACTTATCGAGCGGTATTGAGCATTTCCGGACATCGGTCAGTACAGGGTTAGAGATTATCGAAATGCTCAGGGGACATACCTCCGGGTTTGCAGTTCCTACCTTTGTTGTCGATGCCCCGGGAGGTGGCGGTAAAATCCCCCTGCAGCCTAACTATTTGATTTCGCAATCCAGCGATAAGGTCATCCTGCGTAATTATGAAGGAGTCATCAGCGTATATCAGGAACCGGAAAATACAACAAGCCGCTGTAAGACCTGCTCAGATCCATGTTCAAACTTGAAAACTCGCCAGATTGGTCTTGGGAAATTGCTGACGGGTGAGCGGATTAGCCTGATACCTCAAGGAAATATGCGCCAGGAGCGAAGGAAGCAGGTTTCCGGAAGTTTCGGAGGTAGAGCAAATGCTTAACACAATGAACGCGGTGAGTTACTCAAGCCCCATTACCGTGGATGAGAAAAATAAACGACTGATCGTTGATGGCTACCCACAAGGAACAAAGCCCACGTTGTTCGGTCGACATCTGATTTATTTGGCCTTAAAAAAGAAACTGGAAAAAATATGGCTTTGGGCATTGCCGGCCGATGTTCCCGATTTCCTACGATGCGGCTTTCGTACCGAAGGCACCCTCTTCCAGAACAACTACGAGGAATTTGCGGTTAGCCTTGCTTACTATGTTAGTGGGGGAAGAGGGCATTCCCATAAATTGCAATCCGAGAACGAGATTATCCATTCTGTCAGGACGGAACCGATCCATCAGACGCGAAGCTTGCCTCATGGAATAGAGTTGAAACTCTTAAATGAATCCTTTGCCCAGCAAATATCCCAGTTGCTTACTAAAGTATTTACAAGTTATCCCTCCCCAGTGGGGGACCCACAATATATCCGCTCCTTAATGCAACAGGGAAATATTTTTGCAGGAGCATTCTCACAAGAAAAGCTGATTAGTGTGGCAGCTGCTTATCCAAACCAAAGCCTTAAGCGTTGCGAAATGACGGATTGTGCAACAATAGAGGAATACCGGGGGCATTCACTCTCCGAGCGTTTGCTGTGGATGTTAGAGCATGAAGTTCAAAAGAAGGGTTCATTCAACGTATATACTCTGGCACGGGCTCAGTCCTACGGAATGAATAGAGTATTTCACAAACTTGGCTACAGATATCAAGGCCGCCTGATTAATAATTGCCATATCGCCGGTTCCTATGAAGACATGAATCTGTGGGTTAGATAGGTATAATTATGAATAATAAGAAAATTGTGGTACCCGTGGATGCTTCTACTCCTTCCAGACGTGCCTTGACCCTAGCTATAGAGTTAGCTCAAAACACGGGTGCCAAGCTCACCGTACTATATGTCAAGGAAATGATCGTGCTTTACCACGGAGCAATAGATCATGGAAGTCAATATATCCCATTCAATAACTTAGATGCTGAGGATATCTTGAAGGCTATATTGACGGATATGGGTATCCAACCCGATTCAATTTGCAAAAGAAGTGCTACTGGCAATCCTGCTAGGTTGATCGTTACGGTCGCAACAGAAGAAAGAGCGAATCTTATTGTAATGGGCAGCAGAGGCTTGGGGCAGTTAACTGGCTTATTATTAGGCAGTGTTAGCCAATCGGTGATCAAACATTCGCCCTGCCCCGTGCTCATCGTCAAATAGCTGTCTGCTAAACATAAAAAAGAGCCGCTTAGGGATGATTTTAATGTATACTTAGCCAACAGAGTTGCAAAGTCTTCAACTAATAAATATAATTTATAAATATATTAAAAGTGTACAAAATGAAGGAGTTTGAATACATATGGCACTTGTGAATGAGAACTATCTTAGATTACCAGGGAGCTATCTTTTTTCTGAAATAGCCCGCAGAGTTAACGAATTTAAAGCAAACAATCCGGAGGCTGATATTATCCGACTCGGAATCGGAGATGTTACGCGTCCCCTGCCACCCGCAGTCATCGAGGCAATGCATAAAGGTGTCGATGAGATGGCGAATTCGAAAACCTTTCGTGGTTACGGTCCGGAGCAAGGCTATCAGTTTCTGATTGAAAAGATTATCGAACATGATTTTACCCCTCGTGGAGTGGAACTCTCTGTCGATGAAGTCTTTGTCAGCGATGGAGCGAAAAGTGATACGGCAAATTTCCAGGAGCTTTTCGGAGTTAATAACATTATGGCAGTTACGGATCCAGTTTATCCGGTTTATGTCGATAGCAATGTCATGGCAGGACGGACCGGGAATTTTGATAGTGAAAAGAGCCAGTACGAAAGCATCGTGTATCTTCCGTGCACAGAGGAAAATGGCATGAAGCCTTCTCTTCCTGAGACACGCGTAGATCTGATCTATCTCTGCTTTCCGAATAATCCGACCGGGATGACACTTTCTAAAGAGGAACTGAAGCAATGGGTGGATTATGCCCGAGAAAACCGCTCAATCCTTTTGTTCGATGCGGCTTATGAAGCGTTTATCCGGGAAGAGGGCGTTCCGCACAGTATTTTTGAGATTGAAGGTTCTCAGGAAGTAGCAGTAGAGTTCCGAAGTTTCTCCAAGACGGCAGGCTTTACCGGAACCCGTTGTGCCTATACGATTGTTCCGAAGGAAGTCATGGTCTATGATTCTAAAGGTGAAGCACATAGTCTTAACTCGCTATGGCTAAGAAGACAGACCACAAAATTTAATGGAGCGTCTTATCCTGTACAAGCCGGAGCAGTCGCGATATTCTCTGAAGAAGGAAAGCAGCAAATCAAGGAAACTATTGATTACTACATGGAAAATGCCCGAGTCATCCGTGAGGGCTTACAAGAGGCTGGCTATACAGTATTCGGTGGAATCAATGCCCCCTATATCTGGATGAAGACCCCGAAAAATATGGGTTCTTGGGAGTTTTTCGATAAATTGATGAAGGATGCACATGTGATAGGCACACCGGGAGCTGGCTTTGGTGCGAATGGAGAAGGATATTTCCGTTTAACCGCTTTTGGTACTCGTGAAAATACACTTCAGGCGATTGAACGGATTAAGACGAGAATGTAAGCGAAAAGAGCTAATGTTATGGTTAAATAATTTGTGAGTTCAATTGACTAAAAACTAAAACCAGAACGTTTTTTTCTTAACGCTCTGGTTTTTGTATATTTATATAATTCTTGTAATTCAGCAGGAACATTTAGGAAAAATGTTGAATTCAAAAGGTAGACAATTTGTAATCTATCCGAAACGACATGAAAGGAAGCCTGGCATTCATGACTCAAGAGTTAGACTAGGCAATTATAAAGTTAGCGAAGAAAGGTTGGACGTTATGATATCAATTAAAATGCAAGAGCAAATAAAAAACAGTTCTGTTATTCGAGCCATGTTTGAGGAAGGAAAACGCCTGGCAGAGATTCACGGGGCAGAAAACGTCTTTGATTTTAGCCTTGGAAACCCTAATGTTGAACCACCTGCTGAAGTGAACGACGCAATTTTAGAGATTTTAAAGACGGATAGTCTTATGAGCATTCACGGTTATATGAATAACTCGGGTTATGAAGAAGTAAGAGCAACCATTGCAAAGTCCATTAATGATAAATTCGGTACCACGTTTACTCAAAAAAACATTCTGATGACCGTTGGTGCAGCAGGCGGATTAAATGTTATTTTTAAAACCTTACTGAACCCACAGGATGAAGTTATCACTTTTGCACCTTTTTTTGGAGAATACAGGAACTATGTAAAAAACCATGAAGGCGAATTAGTAATAGTCTCCCCCAATACGGTTGATTTCCAACCTAATCTTGAAGAATTCAAAGATAAGATTACCCCTAAAACTAAAGCGGTAATCATCAATTCCCCTAATAATCCCACTGGTGTTATCTATTCAGAAAAAACCATCATCAAGCTCTCTGAAATACTGGTGGAGAAGCAAAAGGAATTTGAAACCGATATTTATCTCGTTGCCGATGAACCCTATCGAGAACTTGCTTATGATAATGCTCAAGTGCCTTATCTTTCGAAGTATTATGCCAACACGATCATCGGGTATTCTTTCAGCAAATCCCTCTCCTTACCCGGCGAAAGAATCGGTTATTTAGTGATTTCAGATCAGGCTGCCGATTATGAAAATATCCTTTCAGCAGCAAATATTGCTAATCGAATTTTAGGTTACGTCAATGCTCCGTCGTTATTCCAGCGCGTTGTTGCTAAGTGCTTAAATGCAAAGGTCGATATTGAGACCTATAACAGGAATCGTGAGCTTCTGTATAAAGGACTCTCATCCTACGGCTACCATTGTATTAAACCCGAAGGTGCCTTCTATATGTTTGTTAAGAGTCCGATTGAGAATGATGTTGAATTCTGTAACTTGGCTAATAAGAAAAATATACTCATTGTTCCCGGCACTGCCTTTGGATGTCCAGGTTATGTTCGAATTGCCTATTGTGTCGCTTATAAAACAATTGAGAATGCCTTGCCGGGCTTTAAGGCTTTAATAGAAGAGGTTAGGTAAAAAGTTTCTATGATTAGGAGGACTCCAGTTTATAAGTATTGGATTCAGAGATTACATTTCCCATGCTATCCGTTAACTTAAGCTGAATATCTAGAACACCAGATTTACTATTTAAGCGCTTAGGAAGACTGGCAGTCAAATAGGTGGGGTTTTCAAAATCGGTCTTAACGAGTTGTCCGTTGACATAAACTTTATGATCATGCAAGAAATTTTCCCCTTCTATTTCAATTACTGACGTATGGGGAGGGGTAGCTTTGACAATGAGTGCTTGACCATCTCCTAAAACATAATTACTGTTTGCTTGCGGCTTGTGGTCAGGTTTTAAGTGGTAAGCATATTCGTTGCCAAAAAGAATATCATACTGAAGCAGTTGGTACTGATTGATTTCTTGCTCAGAAATGTCCTCCCTCGGTAAATGCTGCTCGCTGATCACGACATTGGAGCCGTTTTGGATAAGGGTATGAAGGAAGTCTGTCGTAGGGCTTCCTGATTTTTTAGCACGTTCTAAAATATATGGACTCAGAAAGTTCGAGGATAAACGAAGCTTCTCTTTGTTGTCTGAAAAGTTATCCCAGACGATAAAGGGAACACTATGCATCTTTAGATAATCTTGGTAGTTGATTTCATCTTGGAAGAAATTGGCTTGTTTATAGACCTCAAAGCTTTTCCCAAGCATAGGTAAATGGTCCCCAAAGAACACCACGATGGAGGGTTCCCTCGACTGCTCTAACCCTTCAATTAATAGTTTGAGTGATTGATCAACATCAGAAACTATATTGGTGTAGTTTTCTAAAATGGCTTGAGGCTCTGGACTCAAATTACCGCTTATTTTAATCGAATTATTGGGGTTTTCTTCTGCAGAGTAAGGCCCGTGGCCTTGCATGGAAATAGCATAAATGAAGTCAGGTTTATCTGTTTTCTTCATTTCTTCGAGAATTCTCCTGGAAAGTTCAGTATCGCGAATATATTGACCGCTGTATTCAGGGTTATGAAAAAATTCTTTGCTAATAAACTTATCAAAGTCGAAATTTTGATAGACGTTGTTTCGGCCGTAAAACCAGTTGTCATAGGTGTGAATGGCTGTCGTCTCATACCCTTGCTTTTTTAAGATAGTCGGTAAGGCTTCTATAGGTTTACGAGCATATTCAACATAAGGAACCAGGCCTTGGGGAAAGAATTGAATCGACAAGCCCGTTAATACTTCGAATTCAGTGTTAGCAGTGCCTCCACCATAAACGGGAGAAAGCATCACTCCACTGGTTTGACTTTTTTGGAGAGAACGAAAATAGGGAATGGGGTCTGCGCTAAATGAGACTTCCTTTAACAAAGTGGGATCCCAAAAGGCTTCACTCATTACGAAAATAATGTTGGGCTTAAAGTTGGGGGCAACTTCATAGGGCGGGGTTGTATCGTTCATAATCTCTTTTACGAGTTCCTCTTCGTACTCGGCCGGTTTATTAACCGATAGATAGGTTGTATTGAGGATAAAGCCAAGGAGCATGCCGTTTTCCTCGTAGTTTAATTTTTGGCTCCAGGAAATTAGCTCGAGTGAAAAGGTCTTTTCGAGGGATGTGACATCTGAATAAACGGAAAAAAGCACTGCCAAGGAGATCAGGGAAGCTGCAATTTTCCTTCGCCAATTAAAAGTCTCTTGAGGAATGAATTTGACCGAAACAAAAAGAACGATGGTAATAACACTAAGGCACAGAAGGGGAATGACTGGCATAGTACCACTAAATTCTTTAGATATATTAATGGCTTCTTTGCCGAGGATAAAATCCCAGGGCAGAAGGGGCTCTCCTCTTAAGATTAATTTCTGACGACTCATAAGGCCCATGACAGAGAAAAAAGAAAAGAATAAGACTCCGATAGAACTATAGATTTTTCGTTGTAATATGTAGAAAGAGTTGATGAATCCAAACATTAAAACATAGCTTAGTAAAAATTGTTTTGGGTAATTCCTAATCCAAGAGCAGGTACTGAAGAGATTCCCTCTATAAACTGTCTCTAAGGCAAATAGCATCAACAACGGTAGACAAGTTATTAAGCTGAGATTTACTAATCTGTTTTTGGATTTGAAATTTGGGATGTTTTGTGAGATCCTTAGAAGTAACATTTGCCCCCCTATAACAAGCTTTCTTATTTAGTAGTTCATAATTCAAACAGTCTTCGTACTGATTGAACTAATAAATAATACCATTATTATCAAAGTTATACAATTATATACTAATAATACAACAAGTTAATAGGTTTAATAAAGGGTTTACATGTCAAGATGTTGTTTAGATTTTAGAAGGGCAAATCAAGGGGACAGGTGCGTTGTTTCGAAACAACACACCTGTCCCTCTGTTTTCCACTGGACTGAATCTAAACGTTGATGGGTCGGTGTTCCGCTCTAAGAACATGCTTGAGTATTTTTCCGGAAGCGTTGCGAGGTAAAGCATCGACAATGCTTAGAGAGCGAGGAATCTTATAGTCGGCAAGTTTATCCTGACAAAAATCTCGAATATCATCGAGGGTAAGATTTTCTCCAGGTCGCGTAACCAGCATGACCAAAATTGTTTCCCCCCAGTCTGAATGGGGGACGCCAATCACAGCTAAATCTAATATGTTGGGATGAGTGCTCAAGACGTCTTCGATTTCTTTGGGATAGACATTAACTCCACCGGTAATAATCATATCCTTTTTACGATCCATTACCCAAATATAACCATCGTTATCCCGGCGGGCAATATCTCCTGTATATAGCCAACCCGAGCGCAGAACTTCCGCTGTGGCTGACGGATTATTGAGGTAGCCACTCATTAGACTTTCCGAGCGAATAATGATTTCCCCAGCCTCATCGGGATCTGTATCTGTACCGTCTGTGCGCACTACTCGGATTTCTGTATTGGTCGTGCCCCGTCGTCCGATACTCCCCGTTTTTGTTCCATGTTCCTGAGGTCGGAGAGCAGTACCGTTGGGTCCAGCTTCGGTCAAACCGTAAACACCCATCCATTTTCCGGTCAGTTTCGTCTGCCAATGAATAATCTGCTCTGCCCCGACAGACGCTCCACCGTATACCCATACTTTCATGCTAGAGAGATCCCAATCTTGAAGATTGGGCATCCTAGAGATGAGTTGATAAACGACGGGGGCACCAAAAAAGTGCGTCGTTTTTTCCTTTGCAGCGTAATCAAGAAGAGTCTGAGGGGTGAAATCACCAAGGGTAATCGAGGCACCTGACCAAAATGCACCCCACAGAAAAAGATTAAGTGGTGCTGAATGCGTCAAGGGCATGAGAATCAGGCAATTGTCCCCAGCGTAAATCCCTGCTTCATAGGCCATTATTTTCGCCGCGGACAGAATGGCTTGATGAGAGAGCATTACTCCTTTGGGTTGTCCAGTTGTACCTGAGGTATACAGGACTTCTGCTAGTTCAGATCCTTCTAGATCTGAAGAATAGGGTTCATTCGTAGCAGCTACTTCAGAATGAAGGACTTGCTCGGAGTTCTTCTGAATCTGTAATGCAGCACTTATGTTAATGATGGTGAACCCCAATTGTTCCATTTCAAGGGCGATACCGTTCATGCTCTCCTCATAGAGTAACACGCCAATTCCTGAACTCTTGAGGATGTCTGAGATTTCTCGACTTGTTAGTCGAACATTTACTGGTACGGCTACTCCTTTGATCGCCATGGTAGCGAGAAACCCTAAGATAAACTCGGGCCTATTAGGGGAAAGCAACGCTATTTTATCAGCACCTACCCCGAGGGATTGAATATAGGACGCTAGCCATAAGGTCTCAGAGTGGAGGGTTTTCCAGGTAAATGTCAGGTCTGCAGGTGGATAGCGTAAGGCTGTTTGTTCGGGAAAACTCCTAGCGTTTCGCTCAATGACGCGCCACAGTGTATCCATATCTTTTCTCTCCTTTTCAGCTATAAATTTATTTAATTCATTATATTAGTAATATAAGAATATTCTGACACAAGTTTACGTAAACGTCAACCGAATTAGAAAGAAAAAACTTTGCGCAATGTTGTATAATTGTCTATAATATACAAGATTTCACCTGTATTTCAGGAACCTGTGACGTTATGGCTGGAATTGGGGGAATGCTTTTAAGCGGAGAGGTAGGATGACCCTTAAATGGACCAACTGAGTATTAAGGATCAAACGATACCTTATGAAGAACGACGGAGCGCACGTTATCGAAGGATTACTCTGAGTATCCTTGAAGATCGCCTTCGTATTTCTGCACCAAAGAACGTATCGGTCAAGCAACTGCAAGAATTATTACTCGCTAAGCAGGAGTGGATCTTAAAGCACTGGCTCGCGAAGCAAGCTGTTCTGAAACGACCAGCAAGGTATAGCGATGGAGAACACTTCCTGTATCGGGGGAAGACCGTTGAACTGAAAATTAGAAGACATCCGCGCCAAAGGATCCGAGTTTATTTGGAAGGTCAAGAGCTTGAGGTTTATTTATCCCAGGACTTAGAAGATAAGGACTGTGCGCCACATGTCCAGAAGGCGCTCTTATCATGGTATAAAGCGCAAGCGCGCAGGGTGCTACAGGACAAGCTTGAAAAGCAAGCGGAGAGAATGCAAGTTTGCTTTCAGACCTTTCGACTGAAGGAACAGAAGACAAGTTGGGGGAGCTGTTCAAGTAAAAGAAACGTAAATTTGAATTGGCGAATCATTATGGCCCCGGATGCAGGGATTGATTATATTATTATTCATGAACTCGCGCACTTGACGCATCTCAACCATTCCGAGCAGTTCTGGCTGAGGGTAGCAGTCTTTATGCCGGAATACGCGTATTGGAAAAAATGGTTTAAGGATCATGGGCAGGAATTAAGGTTATGATGGATTTAGTTTACATAGGCATCAGAGCGGTTACAATATGATGAGAGCATTAACCTTGGTTAAACAGAATGCAGGAGGCAATTTCATGACACTAGGTTATAGTAAACGAACGGCAAATAAAGAAAAACGAAGAGAACTCAGAGAACAACAAACTCCTGAAATAGAGGTTCTAAAAGACCGAAAATTAATTAGAGAAGAGGTTAATCGTAGACTTGTCTCTAGCTTACAAACGGCTAATCTTGAGTATGATTCTCTTTTTAATCAGGAGAAAGCAAGTTTAAACAAGGACTATGATCTATTGAGCCTGCTTTTTCAGAGAATGTTTTTTTATCGGTTGAATGAGAAACTCTCAGGATTGACATGTGACCATACCCTCCGCTTGAGTAACCAAATTCTTACTCAGATGCAGTTTAGCCGAGGGAAAATTAATGATACAATAGAGGTATTCAAAAAAAATGGCGGGATTTGTGATTGTGAGATTATTTATAATGTCGAGAGTAAATTAATAGGCAAGTAATCTCGAGTTATTTAAAAAAAGAGTAGTCTAGAATGGCCGAGTGCGGCTCTGAAACTGAAATAAGGGGATAGGTAGAAATAGTTAAACAAGGGCTGAATTTTTTAAATTCGACCCTTGTTTTTTCGTTTCTAACAGGACGGGTGCTAACCAAGGCTCAATAGGCTAAGATTTCATCTAATCTCATTACATCGGCATACTTATGGTGTAAGTCAAACAAATTCACTTTATGGGACACAATACTACGATCAAAAACCGTCTCTTCAACGACGACCATATGAAAACCATACGAGTAGCCATCGACAACACTAGCGCGAACACAACCACTCGTTGTTTCACCGCAAACGATAATAGAGTCAATGCCAAGCTGAGTCAAGTTTGCTATTAAGGGCGTACCGAAAAAGGCACTTGCTCTTTGTTTATAAATGATAATGTCATTCTTTTGAGGCTCAAAATCAGGATAAAAAGCAAAATCATTTTCAAGGTTCTGGGATAGCGGTCTTTTTGTTGCTTTGATCCCGGTTTGTTGTCTGGGATCGGACGTAGTATAGAAAATAGGAAAATCCCTTTTTCTGGAAAAATCCAGGAGCTTAGAGGTAGGGCTAATTGCATTCCAAGCGTATTCCCCACATGAACTTGGATTGAGTATGATGGCATCAATAACCGGCATGGATTGCGGAGGAAAAACACAGTTATACAGATCGATCGCTAAAACTGCGGGTCGTTTTCCGAGGGTCAACTCTCTTTCATACGCACGATAAATCTCTAATATTTCAGGGGGAATAATATCTTTCCAACAGTGATCATCAAACTTGTTTAAAGTAACCATCTTCGGTATAACCTCACTTCCTTGATATTACTTTTATATAAGTAATTTAGATTGGTTATCTAACGTGCCTCAGCGCTTGTAATCCTTTACGACACTAACCACAAATAGAACAATATATTGAAACCTTAAGTAAGTCTATCCTTATTTTACTACAGCTCCTTCTTTCCATCTACACTAATATGCCAAGGTGGCAGGACTTCCACATTTTAATAATGGAAAAGTCGATTTATGAAGCAATTATCTTTATTGTAATTTAGAAAAAAACTCAAAAGATTTTTCATACATGAAACTTGACGTTTCATTTTAAAAATATTCAATCTATTAAATCTGTTTTATGATAAATGTTTAAGTATATATATAGTTTGTTCACTATTGTAAATATGCTAATTAATGGTTGTTTCATACAGTTAACAAATAAAGGCCAGACTTTGGCTTACAATTTGCATAATATTCAGATAGATATAGATATTAAATTTTGGGAGGGGAATAATTTGAATTTGTAGAACTTAGTTGTTTTAACTAGAAATTGCTACATAAGTAAATACAAAAGGTCAGATTAAGGAATGGGGGTTGTAAAATGAAACTGTCAAGATCGTGGTGGACTCGGATGCTCACTGTAGGTTTAGCTTTATTGCTTACTTTCGGGCTAACCGCATGTTCCAAAAAAACAACAAATGATACGGAAGTAAAAGCACCTGAACAGAATCAAAGTACAACAGGGGAAATTGATAAGAATGACAAAAGTCCATTTAAGGTTACAATGGCCGGTGGCTCAGTAGGAGGTTTTTGGGCCGCTCTTGGTCCGGTCGTTGGTAATGCGTTTCTTAAATCATATCCGGCTACTTCATTCAGTTATGAACCTGGAAGTGGCGCCGGAAATATTAAACTTCTCTCAGAAGGAAAAGTGGAATTAGGAATTGTTCAATCAGTAGAGGTTATAGCGGCTCAAAAAGGATTGGATCCTTTCCAGAAGAAATATGATGATCTTCGTGCATTTGCCACACTTTATGATAATGCGGTATTACAAATTGCGGTCCGCAAGGAATTTGTGGATAAAACTGGTGCCAAGGGTTTTGAGGATATTGTAAAAAATAAGATTCCAGCCAACATTGGCATTAATCAAAAGGGGAATTTGAATTCTCTTGCAGGTAATGATGTTTTAAAGTCCTATGGAATTACTGAAGAGAATTTAAAGTCTTGGGGAGGTTCTTTAATCTGGCAGGGAAGTGCAACCCGTTTTGACGCCGTAAAAAATGGGCGTTTAGATATTACCCTTGACTTTACCTTCGCTCCTGAAGCAAAGATTACAGAGACGAGTGTCAATACACCTCTGGTAATGTGGTCTATTAATGATGCTGCAGCAAAAAAGTTAAAACAAGATTGGGATTTGAAATCTGCTGTAATCCCCAAAGGGACATATGAATGGCAAAAAGAAGATGTCAATACAGTTACCCTTAGTGCAGTCATTCTAGCCGGTTCCAAGGCAACCAAGCAAGATTTATATAAAATGGCCAAAGCCTTAACAGAAAATATTGATTTAATAAAAAATGTTCATCCATCAATGAAAGAAATGACTCCGGAGAAGTTAGCAAATACAGGTGTCTTACCTTTGGCACCAGGAGCAGAAGATTACTTTAAAGAGGCTGGTTTAATTAAGTAGTGTAGAATGACCATTCCTATTAAAATCCTGCTGGGACTAGATCAGTTCCGGCAGGGTAATGTCAATTTTTTTGAATTTGGAATTGAGGTGTATTGAGGATGTCCTCCGAACAACCGGTTGAGCAAATTTCCTGGTTAAGAGCCCTTCTTAGAGAGGGACGGAGAAGAAATCTAGAGGGGCCATTTCGTTGGCTTGTTATCATTCTTGCTATTGGATTAACAATTTTTGAAGTATGGCTCGGGGGATTTGGTACACTGGATCCGTACCAATATACTACGATTTTTTATCCAATAATGTTAGCAATAGCTTTTTTATATTTTAGTGCAACAGAAAAGGCAAAGGGAAACAAGCCCACTTGGTTGGACATATTTTTTTCCTTGTTAGCGCTAGGTATTGAACTTTACTTCTTCTTAAATATCGAACAATATCTGCAGCGCATTCCCTTGTTTAATCCTTTAACACCTATAGAAACAGTTATAGGGATTATTTTAGTACTCTTGAGTTTAGAAGTTACCCGAAGGGTTTTGGGGCCAACCATGACCTTACTAGTATTAGCGTTTATGGGATATACATTCTTTGGGGACCTGCTCCCGGGTGCTTATTCACATCGGCATATAACACTCAATCATTTTCTTGATAATATTATTTATACTGTAAATGGTCTTTTTGGTACCCCCATTGCAGTAGCGGCCACCTATGTATTCCTGTTTGTCTTGTTCGGAAGTCTATATACACAGGCCGGTGGTGGAGATTTCTTCTTTAAGTTTGCTGCCTCCATAGCCGGGCGTTCAACCGGGGGGCCCGCTAAAATAGCCATCATATCGGCCGGTTTGTTTGGCATGATTTCGGGAAGTCCTACTTCAGATGTGGTGACAACAGGATCAGTAAATATCCCCATGATGAAAAAAGTGGGGTTTAATCCAATATTTGCCGGAGCAGTAGAATCGGCTGCATCGACGGGTGGTAGTATCCTGCCACCTATTATGGGCTCGGCGGCGTTTTTAATGGCCGAATTTGCTGGAATACCCTACAGAGATATTGCTGTCGCTGCTGTCTTACCTGCTCTGCTCTATTATTTGGGAATCTATCTCCAGATTCATTTTCGCGCTGAAAAGAACGGCATGATGCGGATGGCTGATGAAGATGTACAGGATATCTGGACAGTCCTGAAAGAAGGCTGGATCTATATCATACCCTTAGTCTTTTTGGTATACTTAATCATTCGCGGTTTTACACCCTCTTATGTAGCCGTAATGGCTTCGGGTCTAGTGGTGTTGTTAAGCTGGTTTACTCCGGAAAGACGAATTGGACTGCGCCGTCTGATTGAGGCATCTGAAGAGACGGTTCAGCGTATGATTGCAGTAACTGTGGCTTGTGCTGCTGCCGGAATGTTAATTGACGGGGTAATGCTTACAGGACTTGGTACTAAATTTGGAGCGTTGATCTTTGGTATGACAGGAGGAAGTATCTTTTTTACCCTTTTAGCTACTGCAATTTTATGTATCATTCTTGGTATGGGGATGCCAGTCTCTTCAGCCTATATCATTACAGCTGTATTAGCAGCCCCCATCTTAATTAAGCTTGGCTTACCTACAATGTCTACCCACCTCTTTATTGTTTATTATTCATGTTTATCAGCTATTACCCCTCCGGTTGCAGTCGCAGCATATGCTGCTTCGAGTATTGCTGATGCCAATCCGATAAAAATTGGGCTAAGTGCCTCAAAGATGGCCTTCGTAGGCTTTATCCTTCCTTTTATGTTTGTTTATCAGCCCGCATTAATCCTACAGGCTGGAATTATTAGCATTATTCTGGCTATGATAACAGCAATTATCGGAGTTATTGCCCTGGCTTCATCTGTAGAAGGATGGATTATTGGGAATGCCCTGAAAAACTGGGAACGGGCAATTATGATGGTGATGGGGCTTGCTATGGTATATCCTGGATGGATAAGTGATTTGATTGGATTAGTGGTCTTTGTTATGGTGCTTATGCCTAAAGTAAGAAATAATCGTGCTTCTCTTGTAAATAAACAAAGTGAGCCACTTTAAAGTCAATATGCATAAATTGAATATATTAATTCCCCAAGACATAGTTAGAGGATCCTCACAGATTAAATCTTACTATGCCTCTTTTTCTGTTTACCGATTGGCTTTGAGGCATCACATGTATATGCCACAAGGAACCTATTGTTCGTTTCCGATACTTATGGTATGGTATTTATAGGAAATAGATATAATGGGGGCAAGGACTATGAGGGCTATGGATATATCTTCATACGTCGCAGGAAATAAACTCAAAATTAAGGCTGAGGAACAAAGACGCTTGGATTTCTATAAGGTAGCCCGCGAGAAAGCGAAGAAAGTTGCTAAGACCCTACGAGATTCATTCCCAAATATCGAGGTTTATCTATTTGGCTCTCTAACGACAGATATGTATGAATTGGAATCTGATATTGACATAGCTGTAAAAGGATTACTGGAAGAAAATTATTTTAAGGCGTATCGGATTGCCGAAGATATTGCAGAACCTATTCCTCTAGATTTTATCCAGTTCGAATTTGCTCAAGAATCTATGCAGGAACGTATTGTGAGAGATGGGGTGAGGATATGACGAGTGAAGAGAAGAAACGGGTTCAGTATAAACGGCTTATTGTTGATATTAAGGATGATTTGGATTCAGTCCGAAAAATTGCCGGCTACATTAAAGAAATAACTCGAGTTCTGGAAAATGAGAAGGGGCCGGTGCGAGGGTCTGACTTGATGGCCTGCGCAGGATATTTACATCAGATGGCGATTGAATATGCCAGAGGTGAAACCTACAGAGGGAAGACCTCGCCCTATTGGTATACCAGCGAGAACTTCTTTGAATTATTTCAATCATTCAGCGGATCGGTTAGGGAACTGATAGTGCAAAGCTCTTTACATTTTCAAAGCTATTGGGACGTTATGAGTTATCTAAGGATAAAAAGTTTATCCGTTTCCCTGAAGGAGCCAATTGGATTGTCTCCTCACCGATAAACGATATTCTAGGTTCTATCGCAGGGGGACTGCTAAAACAGTTGACGTTAAGAATCGGCGGGATCAGTGCAGAGATTACTGGGATTCAAGTCTCACACCCGAATGTGCAAAGCGAGATTATTCGCGTGCGCATACTGTCACCTGTCGTAGCTTATAGTACCCTGTTTCGTGGAGACGGGAGCAAATACACAGTCTATCTGCAGCCTGGGGAGCCGGAATTTAGGCGCATTGTGTCTGAAAATCTCCTGAAGAAATGGGACGGGATCAGAGCTTGGAATCAAGTAGAGAAAAAGGATGAAAATGAAAGCTCCTATCCCATGAACAACGCCAGTGATCAGCTAGAAGGTGAGCGAAGGGGGGTTAACCTTCATATGCTCAATAATCCAAAGATGCACATTTTGGAGTATAAAGGAGGAATCATCAAAGGATACTCGGGGATGATGGAACTTTCTGGACCGCCTGAGTTGCTTCAAGTTGCCATTGATGCTGGACTGGGGAGTAAGAATTCACAGGGGTGCGGATGTTTGGAGGTGATGGGGAGGGGTGACATCGCTAGGGTAAGTAAGACGTGAAGTCTGAAAAAGAAATTTAAGAACTTATCAATAATTATTCCGTTTCAAGCCATTCCAGATACTGCGCTGCATTCATTGTGCGTGGGCGCTCCATATCAAGCCGCAAGAAATGTTTATCCCCGCTGATAATAATGTCTACATTTTCAACAATTGCAGCATTGAGAATCGGCTGATCCTTTGGATCGCTAATCAGCTTCTGTGGATATTCAGGTGCAAGCACTAAATCATAGCCAAGCTCGGCAAGGAAAACATCAACATCTGCCAACGCCTGTGGAGCCTTACGCTCGAGCACATCCCGCAGTTCAAAAATATTATGGTCGCAGAGCACCAGTTCGTGATACCTTGCGGCATGGAGCAGAGCGGCGGCAGGTTTAGAATTGGGCCAAAGCAATGCAGATATAAGGATGTTTGTATCGGCTAATATCTTCATTTTTTTGAGTTCTTTCCGTAGCGTACCTCATCAACAAGAGCCTGCACTTGGTTCTCATCTTGGATACCGGCTGTTTCAGCCACCCCTTCAAATGCCTTTTGCGCTTTCAGAATGGCCGTAGCTGACGCATTGTTAATCACGATTTCTCCATTTTCCCGCTCAATAAAAAGTAGCTTATCTCCTTCCTTAAGCATAAGCTTACGGCGAATTTCTATGGGAACTGTGACCTGACCGTTTGCAGATACCTTGGCAAGGTTCATTAATATCACTCCTTTCAATTCCTTAGATATCAAGAATTCTTTATATATAGTATATGCCCTTAAGAAAAATCTACAAAGAAAAATTTGTGAACAAATAAGGCGAAAAATGCAAGATGAGAATATTTGTGTACGCACACTCTCCCCGGTCGTGGCCTATAGAACCCTGTTTCGTGGAGAAGGAAGCAAATACACAGTCCATTGTGCATTTCACAATTCTTGATAATAGTCAGGAAAATGGTAATAGGGGGGAAAATCAAGTAATGTCTTAAAGAAATTCAAGATTAAAGAAAACCGCGACATATGACGACAGAGAACATCAGATATTGTCCTTATCAAGAAAATCTTTTGAAATTATGAGGTGGGTTTGATGCCAATTAGTAAAGAAGAGATGATCGCTGAGACGGAGGCGTTTTGGAAAGGTTATCCTCGTGGTACTAATTATGTGGAATATTATTCGAACTATATTCATGAATTATTGCCCTATGAGCTTGATTATATTAGACAAAGCAGAGAAACTCTAAAAATTAACGTGGGGACGCTTGTTTTTATAGTCGGATACAGCTTAGAACCATTAATTTTGTTAATTTGCTTAATAAAACCTCCAAGAGTTTTAATAGTTTTAAATGAAAACTATGGAAGAGAGACTGGAGAAGACAGAGCACCTAGAGTGAAGGGAATTATTCAGAAGGCTGTTAAGGAGGTTAGCGTTGCAGATGAAGAAATGGATGGTAATAGTTACACTGTAGAGATGAAGCATGGAATACTTTCTGGTGAGGGACCCAATGAGGTATATGAATTTTTGCATTCTCATTGCAAGGGGTGTAAAGATCTGATCATCGATGTTACGGGCGGAAAGAAATCGATGGTATCCGGGGCGTTTCTTTATGCTGCCTATAATAATACAAGAATTACCTATGTTGATTTTTACAAATATGATGAGCAAGGTCAACGACCTTATGGTTTCTCATGTTATCCTGATATGTTAAAAAATCCGATCAAAGAGTATGCTTTAAAGGACTGGGCACGAGTTCAAGATTTATATGAAAAGTATTCGTTTCCGGCGGCTTTAGAAATTCTGCAGCAAAATATTCTAAAATCATCTAGACTAGAAGGTTCTAGAAAGTTTGATCCTGATGAAATTAATAAGCTTAATAATCTAAAATCAATCCTGGAAATGTATAAGTTTTGGGATATGTCTGATTTTAAAACTGCCCGAATTAGTTATAAAAAGATAGCAAATTTGATAGGAAGAGAAATGGTTCCAAACTTAATCTTTGATATTGAACAATGGCAATTAGGTGGTCAAAGTATTGAAGAAATGGTCTTACTACTAAAGAAAGGTGACACCGATATTATCGAAAGATTTGGTAAAAGATTAGATAGGCAAATTCTTTCTAACCCTAAACTTGTCGCACTATATGTTCAAAATGAAATAAACAAAGCCCAGATATTAATTTCGGACTATTCGGACTATCGTTCTTCTTTTCTAAAAACAAGTGCCGTCTCTGAATTTCTAATAAAATCCAGAGTCTATCGTTATGAGAAACATTTACAACCAAGAGAATTAATTGATTCCTTTCTTGGGTACGGTGGATTGAGTCTCTTTATTACCTTACTAGATCATGGAGTAGCAGCGAATATACAATACAATTATACATTTGATGTGCTTTTCTTTGATATTTTACGCAATCGAATGGGTGATGAATTTGTTAGTTATCAGAGAATGCTACAAGACGCGAAGAATTTATCCTTATTTAGAAATAAGACTGTTCATGGGGTTTTACCAATTCCAAAGGAGATGGCTACCGAGTCGTTAAGGATCGCTAAGAATAACCTCCAAAATTATTTGAAGTATTTTTTACCACAGGAGGATAGGTCTTATGTGGATAATGCTGTCAAAGAGATAATCCCTTGGAATTCCCTTAAACAAGCACTTCAGCTGGATTTTATACCGGAGGATGTGAATTCGATTGACTAAATTTCTTTTAGTTGCCGAAGCAGATCAGATACAAAAAACGATCTTTAAGGCAACACGTTTGGCTGAAATCATCGGGGGGAGCCAACTGCTCACCAATTGGTGTAATGAAAAGGCAGAAGAATTGAGGGAGTTCGGGATTCTGGAAGAGGACATTATTATTGCCGATGGTGGTGCCTTTCGGATTATTTTCAACAAGTATGAAGATTGCGAGCACTGGGGGATGAGATTAGCCGAGGATTACGCTTCTGTAATAGGTGGAACCATCTCGGTGACAAAACCGCTCCCCATCAACGACGAAAATAGCTTTAGAGAGGTATCAGTCCTGGCTCAATTAGAACTTCGGAAAATGAAGAATAATCCCCTGCCCATCTCAGTAAATCAGCATAATCCGTTTGTGAACATTTGTGATGTTTGTGGGAGCGGTTTAGGGAACGAAAAGATCGAGAATTACCAGCAGATCAGTGGCAATAATGACAATACTGTTCATGACAAAAGAAAGATCCTCTGCCGGAGCTGTAATAACAAATTAAAATTGGCTCAAGAGTCACACTTTAAATCAAATTTTCTTGCTCATGTGAAAAACTGTTTTCAGGGAACACAAAAAGATCAGATTACGCTTCGTATGCCTCAGGAAGTTGAGGAACTTGCCAGCTACAAAGTGCGCAATAATATTGCTTATATCGTAGCAGATGGCAATGACATGGGTGTTTTGTTTAGCACTTGTAATAAAGCACAAATGAAAAGTTTATCAACTGAGCTGCCGAAAATAATTAATGAGACAATTGCCATAGTGACTGCGCGCATGATTGTGAAGCTTTATGAAGAAGAATTTGCCGCAGGTAAACCTTTCGAAGTGATTTGCCTGGTTGTTCCATTAATCTTAGGTGGCGATGATATTTATATACAACTGGCTGCCCCGTATTCATTAGACTTTGTTCGAATGTTTACCAGCTTATATATTGACAGAATGCAGACGTTTAAGCGTGAAAATGGCTTGCAGGGTGAGAAGGCTGGGATCTGCTTTGGACTGGTGATCTGTAAAGCAAAATATCCCCATACCCTTGCTTATGATCACGCGCATAAATTCCTTAATCAATCTAAAGTAGCGGCAAAAGCAGGCCGAGTTGGGATAAACGCTGATCAAGTGAGTCGGAGCCTTATCTCTTTTGGGGTCGCGGAGGCAAATCATCGGCTTGAGGGACACTATCAGCCTAGTCTTCAACCCTATTCGACTGAAGACATTGCAAGCAGGAGACATTTATCCTTAAAGGAATTGATCAGTTATCGATCGAAACTAAAGGATGTTCCAAGTTCGCGACTTGCGGAATGGCATAAATTCTATGATATTTCCGTATTGCCTGAGCGTCCCAGATCACAAGCTAAGGATAACTGGATTTCAGACTTTAGATATTTTAGGCAAAGAACGAGTATCAATCCGAGCATCAATACGCTTCTGTATGAGGCTCTTGTAACTTTAGGAAGCGATAATGAGGAAGAGCTTTACATGAGAAGTAATGATTCCAAGTTTGGCTCAGGGATCCCGGATTTACTGGAGTTTTGGGATTATGCTTCAGACTTGGCTGACGATAAGGAGGAGTTGGAGAAATGAGCCTTAAGCTGGTCTTTTCAGTTAAGTTATTAACCGATTACCATGTTTCTACCGGAGCAGGATTAGGGAAGAACATTGATTCAGCTTTATTCAGAGATCATACAGGACGACCATCTCTACGCGGATCGACCCTAGCAGGCTTATTTCGTTCAGCTGGGCAAGAGCTTGGTCGGCTGGCTCCACAACTCCAGCAAACTATCAATGAGATTTTCGAAAATAAACAGCACATTAAGAGTTGGGCGTTTCGTTCGGCTGAAATGGTTCAAGATGATCTGATGAATATTCAGGTTGGCGAAAGTCGATTTTCCAATGTCCGAGTGGGGGTCAGAATCGATCCTGTCTCACGGCGGGCGCAGGACAAAAAGTTTTTTAACAAAGAGTTTGGAAGTGCCGGGATCGAGTTTATCTTCGAGGTAGAGCATATTGGTCAACCGGGTCAAGAAAAGGATGAAGCAGCTCTGCTCTTAGCAACTGCACGCCTGATCCGCTCGTTAGGCAGTGGTATCAACCGCGGGGCAGGTAAATGTTTGCTTACACTAAAATCTATCCAAGGAATCGAGCGTACCATAACCCAAGAGGAGCTTTTTGAGCACCTGAAGAGAATGCTTGAAGGACAGCAACGAGAGACTACATTTGGGTTAACAGTTGCGAAGCAAACAATAGCCAATACCTATACCTATACCTCCCATCGATATAGGGTAGTCTTGAAAAGCCTGGAACCGATCATTATCACAAATGGCGGAAGGGATGGGACAGAATATGACACACTGAACTATATTCCGGGAACCACTGTCTTAGGGGCAATTGCTAATAAATACATAAAACAAAATTCGATCGAGGGTGAAGCATATAACGATTTTCTTCATCTGTTTAAGCGCGGGGGTCTCGTCTTTTCTCCTCTCTATCCGGTCGTACTTGATGAGGTAGACCGCAGTTCGTTGTTGCCGACTATTCCGATCCCTCAAGATATGCTGACATGCAAGAGAAAACCAAATTTTTCCACTTATTGCCATGAAAATGAGATAAGAGGGTACGCGTGTTTACAAGAGACTAGCTCCTATAAATGCTTGATCTGTTCGAAAGGACTAGCAGAGGTACCCTTGATCAATGTCGAGGGCTTCCTGCCGGTTCGTTGGAACATCGGGAGCAAGGTGCAAAAATTAGAAAGTCAAAAAAACTACGAGCCTCATTTGGCCATGCAGGATAATGAGCGTCGGGCAAATGACGGAAGCTTTTACGCCTATAACGTACTCCCCGCAGGTTCTCTTTATTATGGGGAGATCTATGCTCATGATCCAGAACATCTCAAACAGATCTTACAGTTGATGGAAAATGAAAATGAGGGTTATGAATCCGAACTCTTAATTGGAAAAGGAATCACACGTGGTTATGGAAGAGTAAAGATGCACCTTGAACCTTGCCCAGAATCTAAACTAAACCCTGAACCAATCGAAAAGAGGGTGAAGTCGTTGGATTCAGTGACCTTATATTTCTTATCCGATACTATCGTAGTCGATCCGTGGGGACGATGTATTTCCGGTTTTGACTCCGCTGTCTTGTCTAAAATGCTATCGTTAGAAGTAGAAATGATCCAGGCTTTTGTTTCATTGAAAGAAATCGAAGGGTTTAGCGGGATAACTGGACTGCCGAAATTTAGGGATATGGCAATTAAAGCAGGTTCAGCGATAGGTTTTAAAGTGGTCTCAGGAGAATTGACAGATCTTTTGGTCAAACTATCCGGAATTGAGCAGCAGGGTATGGGCTTTAGAACCCATGAAGGTTTTGGCAGGGTTGCTTTCAACCATGTGGTGTACCACATGGAGGACTTTTCACATGGGATCAGGTGCGTAAGAAATCCCTATTATGTCAGTGACTCAAGTCAACCTGAAGTGTGGTCAAAGATCAAGACTCGACTGCATACCCGATATCTCAACCGCACTCTTGATAAGTCCTTTGATCGATCGTTAGCTCGATGGCTCAATAACCATAAACATTTAAATGTAGAAAAGCTTAAAGAAAGACTATGTTTATATGGAACCCTAAATATCTTAGAAGGTTTTGGTATCAGTGCACGCGATAAACGAGACGGGATAGCCGAATTTGTCCGATTGGCTAATGAGGAAATTGAGGCACTTAACGAAATCTTAAAGAGGAAACTCGCTGATCATAACCTGGAACAAAGCGAAGAGCTTTGGAAAAGAACAATTGAGTGGTTTGCCTCTCATATCATCGCCTGTGAGAAAGCGGGGGAAATCAATGGATAAGTTGATCTTAGAGATACATTTTCAGACTGTAACTCAAATACATATCGGCTCGGGTGATAATGAGGGACTCGTAGATAACCAACTAATGCGCAGGGTTGACGGAAAATATATTATTCCCGGTTCCTCATTGGCGGGAGTTCTCCGGGCAAGGGCAACGAGGCTTTTTCCCAGGCTATTCATGCTCGATCAATGTTTAGCCTTTGATTCTAAGAATAAGCAATTATGCACTTGCGCTGTATGTAGCCTATTTGGGCAAATTAACCCTGATGCTAAAAAAGACTCTCCTCAAACGTCAAAGATAATGGTAGATGATGCTCAGCTTATGCTGAGTGATAAGACCTTGCTTCGGGATGGGATAGGTATTGATCGGGAAACCAGAACCGTGGTCAAGGCAGCTAAATTCGACTATGAGACGATCCCACCAGAGACCGACGTGATCTTAAGAATTGAAGGCAATCAGCTGACCGAGCTGGAAGAAGCGATGCTGGTAGTGTTAATTAGCGAAATCGATCTTGGTCGCATTAGTATCGGTGGGAAAAGTTCTCGGGGTTTAGGGAGGATCAGACTTAAAGATTCCAATCAGAAGAAGGAAGTATTCGCTAAATATCTAAAAAGTCTCCAAGGGGATACTCAGGAATTAATAAAGTTATTGAAGGAAGATGACTGGTTTAACATTGGTCATGAAATTCATAACTGGTATGAGGAGCGGCTCATCTTTGTAATAAATAGTTATCAACCATGTAGTATCGATCAGATGAGCATTAAAGGATTCATCCGATTTGATGAAGGGCTGCTTATTAAAGACAACTATATCGGAATTGGAACGAGCTTTGATTCTGTTCCCCATATGCTTAAAATACGAGATCAATTGCACACCTATCTGCCTGGCTCAAGCTTGAGAGGCGTATTGCGAAGCCAGGCAGAGCGCATTGTGAGGACCGTAGTCAGCGATCAATCAATAATTGGGGATTCAGCTGAACAACTTCTCAGCTTGGCCAGTGATCTTTTTGGAGACAAAGAACAGGGAAGTAGGTTGAAAATTCGTGATGGGCAGGAAGCATTCGAAGTTGAAAGTCAGGCCGCGATGTATAGTCAGGATTTTTTGGCCATTGACCGTTTTACAGGCGGCGGTAGAGATGGGAAAAAATTTGACACTGTTGCGGTGTACAGACCGAGGTATGAGCTGGAGTTTGTTCTCGAGCAGCCGGAGGATTGGGAAATAGGTTGGTTGTTGCTGACAATTCGGGATCTCAATGATGGACTGGCAATGATCGGTTCCGGTTCTGCTAAAGGTTTCGGACGAGCTGAAATAGAAGTCAAGAACACAACAGTATTGTTACCCCAAAACTCCGAGATTTCTGGTACCTTAGAAGATTCTGGGGTCCTTAAGGCTAAACAGCTTTCACTTGCCTCGTTGCTCGAAGATGAAAAGGTTGATACCTATATCGAGGCTTTTACACAGAAGGTCAAACAAGAAGGGGCTTCTAGGGAGAAGGGCGTTGAAAAGGAGGGGGCAAAATGAACGTAATAACCAAAGATGATTTGCAGATCATGGGTGGCAATTTTTTAACTGAGAAGTGCCCCAAATTTCTGACCAACTTGCCAGAGGCTTTAGATTGGGCAATTTTCGAATACTCCAATGGATGTGAATTAATTAAATCAAGCGATCTCACAACCCCAAGCGATGCTTCTCTTGTAAAACTTGAACGCTTAGAAAGAGTTCGCTTTTTCGGTGCGGGTGGAGATCTTGATATCCGGCGCGACCAGAATACGTTATTTTGGCGTTTTGTCGGTCGAAAAAGTAACTTTCCTGCTGAATTTGCTTCGCTTGATTTCTGGCAGAGTGGTGGAATTGCTTCACTTGTCGTCCATGAAGAGACACTCTATTTGTGGGGTGAATGGAGAGGAAACAAATTTAAAGAGGCTAAAGTTGCAGCAGCGAACCTTAATTATCCCATTAGCGGGAAAAGAGCGATTATAAAAACGAATGTTTATTCATATTACGGTAGGCCTCAGTTTTCTTGGTACAGAAGTTTGGAGGGTTTACAATGATAGGGAGAATATCTGAGTACAATTCCAGTATGGGGTTCGGCAAGCTTGTTGCTGGTTCAGAGACATTCTATATTACGAGGCATACTTTTACTGGTCTGGGTATTGAGCCGCAAATAGGCATGGAGCTGGAAATAGATCTGAAAGGCATACAAGTCATAGTGAAAAAAGTTTTGGCTGCACCAAAGGTAGATAAGGGCCAGAAGCATAGTTCCCTTGTGCCTGATGCCCCCCCAACGAGATTTTATAATCCCTACAATTTTGTGAGGACTCTGTCTCCGCAAAAGAATACTTTTTTCGAAAAGGGTACCCCCAAGAAACATCAATGCTATGAGGGATTAACGGGCGAAATTGTCTGTCACCTCACAGTGGAAACCCCGCTATTTATCGGTAACGGACAACCCGAAACTAATAATGGTCATCAAAGGTTCGATTTCTTTAGTATTAATCATAAGCCGGTCATTCCAGCCTCCAGCCTGAGAGGAATGGTCAGAAATATTTTTGAGACAGTTACGGATTCTTGTTACAGTATTATCGATGATAAATACTTGTGGAGAAGAATGACGACGAGGCAAGATTCGAACGGGCTTCAAGCAGCTAGGGTCATTAAAGAGGGTCAAGAATATTTTTTACAAGTCTTTACCGTTCCAGAACTCCCTTCAGGTTATAATAGACAAGGCTCCATGCAACCAGCTGCTTGGATTCGGCGTTATCAGCCTCGCGGAATGGACTGGCACAAGGATAAAGTGGACTTTAAAGGCCTTAACCACGGAGAACCAGCCTGGGCAGTGATTAAACCAGAGCAGCATCCTAAAAAACCGATTCGGTGCTGGCGGGTCGTCGAGCTTTACAAGATTACGGCTGAAACTGAAGCGCGCAAGGCTTTGGAAGAGAAATATAAAGGCAAAGGATACAAGTTGGCCGAGGGTTATATAAATGTGACGGGAAAGAACATTAAAAACAAGCATGATGAGCGTTTCTATTTCGGTCAAATAGAAACTAAACCGTTGCCGCCTCAAATTAGACAAAGATATGAAGAGATGGTGAAACAATACAAGAAGTTAAATGCCGAGGATATCGACAGTACGAAGAAACAAATTAAAGACAGGGGTATAGATGACTACGGGCTGGTCAACTTACATGATCCAGATATTAGCAAATTCATGCTCGAAGATAGTAACCAATTAAAAGAGGGAGATTTGGTTTATTGTAAGCTTGAGGAGGATAGGGTAAGACATGTAGTGCCGGTATACTTGAGTCGCACTAAGTATCCTAGTAAACCCATTGATCTGCTCAACGCGCGAAATTTTCCCTGTAATTCGTTCGAGTCATTGTGTCCTGCCTGTCGTGTTTTCGGGTGGGTAAAGGGCAATACTCATGACGACAGTCAACAGACCGATGCCCAAACTGAGGAGAAACATCCTGTCGCTTATGCGGGGAATGTATTTTTTGATAATGCTCACTTAGTCGGTACCGAGCCAAATATAATGGAGGAAATCGTTTTAGAAGAGCTATCGAGTCCTAAGCCCACCACAACCTTTTTCTACCTCAAGAAAAAAGCTGAGCCAAATATGGCAAATTTCATTCCGAAGGAACAGGGATACAAGAAGGCTGAACATACTTTAAGGGGGAGAAAGTACTATCGGCACCATCCTGAGGCTAAGAAAGCTGATTATCTTAAAAAAGCTGATGTCCCGAAAAGGAAGAGGACAATTAGAGGAGCCTTAAAGAGTGGGAACGTTTTCGAGTTTACGGTTCGGTTCTCTAACCTTTCAGAAGAGGAGCTTGGTGCCCTCCTTTGGAGTTTACAACTGGAGAAAGAGATGTTTCACCGCTTAGGGTACGGCAAGCCTTTGGGAATGGGCAGCGTAAAGATCAAGGTTAAGGCCATGATGCGCTATGATTTCAAAAAGCGGTATGGAAGTATTAAGGATAAAGGGGTAGTTGATGAAACCAATTCGATTCAACATTATCTCGACATTTTTCAAAACCTATACAATGACGGCCTAGCCAACGCAGAACCGTTTATTGATCTTAAAGCAATTTTGTCGAGCCCTGCGAACAAATACCCCATTCATTATCCACGAAAAAGCAGCAATGCTGAAGGAAAATCATACGAATGGTTTATGGATGCTGCTAACTATGGAAAAGATTATGTGGCTTTACCGATGGCCAGCGATGACAAGGGTTTACCCTATGATATCCCGCTTCCTGATAGATTTTCAAACAACAATAGAAACCAGCGATAAGAGAAGGAAGTGCCGCATATTGTTCAAGGACTTACCGCAATATCGATTATAAGGCCATTATCGGCGTTAATAGTCTTAATAAGATGTTGGGATACAAGGGAATTGAAATATTGACTCCAGAAAGCATGATTGGCGAGGAATTATGATGTATTAAGAGCCTTCGGTAGTAAGGGAAATAAATGAAATCCGTGAAAAGCATTATGAAGAAACAAAGGATCTCAGTTCGGAAGAACGTATTAGAAGGATAAATGAAAGCGGCAAGGAAGCAATGAAGCTGATTGAAGAATTAAGGAAAGAGCATCATAAACTCAAGTAGCTCGGTTAGCCAGTCAAACGGTAACCGGGTTTTTCTTTTGTATTCGGGTCAGGAAAAGCCTCCGTAGTTATTCATTATCTTAATCTTAATATCAGTAGTGATTTTATAAATGATTTGGGAAGAATTTCGTGGATATTTTGATAAATAAAGGGTTTCAAAACTTTTAAGAAGAATATTGTTTGTAATAATATCCATTGGCTTCAAAGCGTAATTTATCATGCGATGGAAGGGGAGATCGCAGACCAGGTCTAGATTGGACTTTTTGTTTGAGGTTGAACATCTTGGTGAAAAAGGTAATGGGGGAAAGAAACTTTGGTTTAGTAACCAATCGAAGGAAAATTTGGGACTAGCAAGTGAGGATAGGGGACTACCGATTAAAAGCAAATCTTACCTTCTTTTAGTCTTAAATTAAAATATTTTAGGGGGTGCGGAATGAAAAAAGTACTGGTGATGACGGTAGGCTCAAGCATCGAACCCCTTATTTTTTCAATTACGCAACACAAGCCTGATTTTGTTTATTTTATTTGCTCCGAAGGTTCCAAAAATTGTGTTGATGGAGTAGGAACAGTCCTTACAGATAAGAGAAATAATCGATCATATCGGAGTGTGGTGGCTGAGCTTAACTTAAAAGCTGATCAGTACGCAATCGGCAGTATTGTCGATCAGGATGATTTTAATGACTGTTACATGGGAGCCAGGAAAACTTTGAATCTTTGTCAAAGCAATTTTCCAGAAGTAAGAGGATATATTGACTATACAGGTGGCACAAAAAGCATGTGTGCGGGGATCGTTGCGGCCATGCTGGATCATGGGGAGTTTGAAATCGGAATTGTTTCCGGGGAGAAAAATGATCTAATCGGGGTGACGCCGGGAACTGAAAGAATTAGACGGATGGACCTAAGTAACATTGAGTTTCAGCGCAAGCTTGCTAATATGGAAAAGCTTTTTCTCCAGTATGACTACGCAGCGGCATATCTTTTAGCGAATGAGCTGAGTTTTCTTCAGGTTGGAAGTGAACAGCAGGACGTAATCACGTATTGGACAACGTCATGTAGGGGATTTAATAATTGGGATAGTTTTCAATATGAAATTGCTTTAACTCAGTTGAACATTCACGCTAAGAAGTTTCATAAGTCTATTAGGGTGTTAAAAGAGATCATTTCTGAAACAGAGCAATTTAAACGAGTAGATAAGCTGGGACAAGCGGCCGAAAAAGTTGGCTTTGCTTTGGTCTATGACTTAATTTATAATGCTCAGCGTCGCGCAATGCAACAACGATACGATGATGCTGTTTCAAGATTATATCGGGCTACGGAATTAGTTGGTCAGATCACTTTGACGCATCATAGTCCACCATTATCATCAGGGAATCTCAATTGGCGTGCATTGCCAGATCATTTACAGACGATTTATGGTTTGAGTGTATTTGATTTATCAAAAGAAGAAAATCTTAATACCGATGAAATGCAGAAAGGTAACTCGGGGACAGTTAATTTGGGATTAATGAAGACGATTGATCTACTGGAGAATTTAGATATCAAAGGATCTGGTGCTGTTTTTAGAGAATTCAAGAAAAAAATTCTTGCTCAGATAAAGCATAGAAACGGAAGTTTTTTGGCTCATGGCTCAGATCCTATTCAACGAGAGGAATTTAATTCGTTCAGCAAACTTGTATGGGATTATACTGTTGCCATAGAAAAGCAGTTTAATACGAAAACCAGCTGGTCAGAACTTTTTGCTCAGTTACCAAACCAACTGTAATTGGTGAATTAAGCTGCTTTCTGAAAATAATTATTGTGTTTAAGGTTGTTTTTCAATTGACTTAATCCCAAGGGCATCCTTGATTGACGCTTGAAGAAGCTGCGTGGATTAACCAAGCTAACTATGATATTGATACGGCAGAAGCGATGTTTCAATCCGGGAGGTATATCTATACGATATTTATGATACATTTGGCTATTACGTAGCACGGTAGCCTGCCTATAAGGAATTGAAACCCAAAATAAGTCCACGCATAATGTGGGCTTTTTTCTATGCCTGTAGCCTACCTACGAGGAATTGGACGCGGTTGCCTAGTTTGCAATAGCTGTGTGACGTGTAAAAGAAAAACAGGCAGAAAAAAGAGCAAAGTAAATAGCGTGACGTAAACCCCATAAACTGGTACAATAAGGATATACGATAGGATGCCAAGTTAAGTGAAGTTACCAGAGGTTTAAATGATACAGCGTTAATGATATAGGAAAGGAATGAAAAGTTTTGGCTATAAAAAAACTTATCCGCTTTGACTGGGCGATAAAATATATACTGCGAAATAAGGCTAATTTTGATGTTCTGGAAGCGTTTATTTCCAATTTGCTGAAAGAAATAATCGTTATAGAAGATGTTTTGGAAAGCGAAAGTAACCGGGAAGCTGAAAATCGAAAATTTAACCGGGTTGACTTAAAATGCAAGGATTCACAAGGGAAACAAATAATCATTGAAATACAAAATCAACGGGAGGCAGATTACCTTCAACGCTTGCTTTGGGGTACGTCAAAGGCAGTCGTGGAAGGTTTGGAGCTGGGGAAGGGTTATAGCGAAGTTGTGAAAGTTATATCTATCAGTATTCTCTATCATACCATGCGAGTGGATGAAAAAGAGAACACGGATTTTATCTATTATGGTACAACAGAATTGATCGGGTTGCATACGAAAAAACCGCTTATTCTGCATGAATCAAAAGCGAAACAGAAAGAAACACCTGTCGTTATCAGCAAAAATGTCTTTCCGGAATACTACATGATTTATGTTGAAAAATTTGAAGATATGATAAACGAGGCTATTGACGAATGGGTATATTTCTTCAAGCATGGTGCAATACGCGAGGACTTTAAGTCACCGGGAATACTGCTGGCGGCCAGAAAACTGGATTATCTAATGATGAGCGAGGAAGAGCGACGGGGATATGACGATTATCTTGCCTACTTGGGGCAGGAATTGGGGATATTAGAAACTGCCAAAGAAGAAGGTCGAGAAGAAGGGTTAGTCATTGGAGAGGCAAAAGGCAAGGCCGAGGCAATTTGTCAATATCTCGAAGTACGTTTTGGTGCAGAGTCACAAGAGCTTCAAGGGAGAGTCCGCACGATAACAGACTTGGATGTGCTCAGCCGTTTAACAAATCGAATTTTCGCTGTCGCTCATTTAGATGAAGCAACGGCTCTTATACAAGACTATTAATATCTCCATAGGAATTGCAAGATAGAACTGAGAAGTTGAGTACTCTATGGTGCACTGATTCATTACAACATGTCCCAAATATTATTAAACAATTATTTTATGTGGATAAGAAAATAGGTCCTTGCACATTATGTGCGGGGACCTATTTTCTAATTCTAAGACCTATTTTGAGCACCCTTTGCAGTTAAATAAAGAAAAATAAAGGATTTTATGAGAAATAGTAGAAATGTTAAATATTTAATAAAATGGGAAATTTGCTAGTGAAACAGAAAATTGTCTAACTTATCCTGTAAGCTTAAAGTAAGTTGAGAAAATGGTACTTCATAAGGGGGCAGAAATATGAGGTTGAATATATGCTTAAAGTTTTCACCAACAGAAGGGTTTCCAATTCATTATCACTATTGGCTTCAAAGCGCGATTTATCATGTGATGGAAGGAAATATTGCAGATCAGGTCCATACCCAGGGTTTTGAAGGAGATGGACGGATTTTTCGTCTCTTTACATTTTCAAAGCTATTGGGACGTTATGAGCTATCTAAGGATAAAAAGTATATCCGTTTCCCTGAAGGAGCCAATTGGATTGTCTCCTCACCGATAGACGATATTCTAGGCTCTATCGCAGGGGGACTGCTAAAACAGTTGGCGTTAAGAATCGGCGGGATTAGTGCGGAGATTACTGGGATTCAAGTCTCACATCCGAATGTGCTGAGCGAGACTATTCGTGTACGCACACTCTCACCTGTTGTAGCCTATAGCACTATGTTTCGTGGAGACGGGAGCAAATATACAGTCTATCTGCAGCCCGGAGAACCGGAGTTTAGGCGCATTGTGGCTGAAAATCTCCAGAAGAAATGGGAAGGGATCAGAACTTGGAATCAAGCCGAGAAAAAGGATGAAAGCGCAAGCTCCTATCCCATGAACAACGCCAGTGATCATCTAGAAGGTGAGCGAAGGAGCGTTAACCTTCATATGCTCAATAATCCAAAGATGCACATTTTGGAGTATAAGGGGGGGATCATCAAAGGATACTCGGGGATGATGGAACTATCTGGGCCGCCTGAGTTGCTTCAAGTTGCCATAGATGCAGGCCTGGGAAGTAAGAATGCACAAGGGTGCGGATGTTTGGAGGTGATGGGGAGGGGATAAGACAACAAAGTCAAAAACACCTCTACGTACATTTCGTAAGGTATTTTTGACTTTGCTCAAGGTCTTAGTAAATTTCCTTAAAATCCTTATAGGCAAGCTAAAATTTACAACATTTTATCAGTTTCAAATCCTAATAGGCAAACTAAACTTTGGCAACATTGATTACTTATTATAATTCATATGACAGTTATAAGCAATTTGAAAAATATTTCCATAACATCTTGCATTTATTTGTACCACATTATATCATAATAAGAGAGGAGGTTATCAAGTGGAAGAGAAACTGGTTTATGAACATACCTTCCCCTTAAGACATCATTGGTGGATCGATTCTGGCATTATTGGACTGTACAATATAGCGGGACAACTAAAGGATAGCAATTCTCAATATCATTCCATTCACTATTCCGTTAATATGCAAGAATTAATTTTTCAAGCGCCATCTCAGCAGACGCTAAAAGATTTTTTGGACAGTTGTTACGAAGAATTGGCCAACAGATATTGGAATGTGTCGACAAGAAAACAACGCGAAGCAAACGAGCTTGTGATTTATGATAAAAATACTAACCAATTCGGTCTAATTCCACGCCGCAGTCCCACCCCTATTCCTGGCCTGTTTACGAAGGGAAGTAGTTATCGAGCGGAAAATGAAGAATATGCAAAATTATCCATGAAAATGCAGGAAAGAGTGGATACTTTCTTACTTGAAAATCAAAAGACGCTTTGGGGTGCGAAAAAACGTTTACTTTATGATTCCCCGGTGTGCCATCCAATAATCCAGTTGTTTCCTAACAAAGGTACAAGAACAACTTGCTGTATTTGTGGCCAAGAGAATATATGTAGTGAAGTATCTCAACCTTCATTTCTATTGTTTGCAAGCCCAACCGCGACATTATCTTTTAATTCCGAAGGGAAAAAGCCGGATAAAATTTGTTGGGAATGTCAATTTTTGAGCAAATTTGCTGTAGAGGCTGCTTATTACAAACAAAGGATAAAAGATAGGAAACCAGAAAATCTATTCATTTTACAAATGACGACAAGTCATGCAGAAAAGTTGATCAATAGTCATATGTTTCTTAACGCTCAAGCAAATGTACGCCAATTCGATGAAGAAAATCATTTGTCTAATATTGGAACCACAAAAAGCGATAATCGGTTGCTTTATTATGCTAAATTACCTTATGAATTTCTTTGGGCGTTTTTTCATGATTCGTATGAATCTTTGCGGATAGAAGCAGAAGAGCATGCTCAATCTGCTGAGGAACTGACGATGTTATGTATTAAGCCGGTAATTGAAACACCTCTACAGATATACTTGTTAGTGATTGGGTATAAAGGACAAACATTTATGATAAAAGAAATTATTGCTTATTCAGAAACTGCTTATGCTTTCCGTTTATTACATTCGTTTCATGAAGAGTTTGCTCAAGATCATAAATTTTTATTCAAAGTTTTCCGAGACCTATATCTGCCTAACGAAGGGAAAGCATTTGATATTAGTAATAATCTTTGGCGAAACCGTATTTTGCAAAGGGTTCTTCAGAAAAAGGACATTCTTCAGCAGATGGAGTCTTTTGCTTTTAGAAAATCCTTGAAAGATGATTTTCCTTTTCTCGGAAATTTATTAAATTTTACTCAAAGTTATCAGTTAAAAATAAAGGAGGGGATCGGGATGACTCAAGACCAAGTTGATGTAGCGGTTAATTTGGGTAGGCAGATTGTTCTTTCTGCCAGAGATATTGCTAAGGATATTTCAGGCAGTAATTTTGACAGGGTAAAAGGGGATTTATTCACTTTGCGTAAAACCCGCACTGTCACAGATTTTTTAGAACAACTGAACAGAATCCAGTTCCGTTACAATATTGTCGTTTCCAATCAGATCTTGGGAGGGATATTAGAAAAAGTAACTTTTGACGATTTTAAATCTTACTGCCTATTGGGGGCTTTGAATACTTATAATAATTTCAAACGATCAAAAGGCAAAAAAGATGATGAAGAGACGAGAGACGAAAACCAAGAAGATAAAGGAGAGTAATCTTATGCAAGCTAAATGTTTAACTATTACGTATTTAACGAAAGCTTCCTATGCATCTTTGAACGGTTCGGACAAAGAAGCAGACAACATTTCCAGTATAAAAAAAATCCAAGCGGCGGATGGTAAAGAATATCCCTATAAATCTTCGCAGGCGATCCGTCGGGATTTGCGTGAACAATTGGCCGTTTTAGGAGAAAAACTATCGGAATCTACGGAGGCAAAACAGGACAAAGGTGCCACTTCTACTCAATGCAAACCACAAGAATATATTGATGACGATTTATTTGGTTTTATGCAGGCTGACAAAGAAACCATCAAACGTACCAGTCCAGTACGGGTATCCCCTTTAATTTCTTTAGAAGAGTATCGTGGCGAACTTGATTTTGCCACCAATTATATGGGTGTTAAAGCTGGTGGAAATCCGAATATATTTGAAAGTGAAATTCATTCCGGCATATATCGGGGAACCATTCTGATCGAACTCGACAGAATCGGGGTAGCAGATGCTTCTACGTACAAGTTAGATTTAGAAGCTGCTGAAAAGAAGCGCCGGGTAGGTGTCCTATTGGACGCGATTCAAAACCTTTGGGGAGTAGGAAGACAAAGCCGTTTCTTAGCCGATATTTCTCCTAAATTTATATGCGCAGGACTTATGGCGGTAAAAAATCCAATATTTTTAGAATGCCTTGATGTGGATGCACAAGGAATAGTAAAAATTGGACTAATTGAATCTACCATTAAAGATTTTTCCAACGTAATTAAAGAAACCGTTATTGGAGAGCGTAAAGGTTTTTTCCCTGAGGATACTATGCAGGCACTGACCATGGGCGAAGCCTTTGGCAAGATGAAAGCCTGGTTGGATGGTATATATTAAAATGGTGAGGAGAGCAGAATGATGGACGGTTACGGTTTCTCTGTTATACTTTTAGCGGAAACGGCTTCATTCCGCGATCCGGGTGGACAGCTTTATCATGCAACCCTGCCCATGCCTCCCGTCTCGACGATCATAGGTATTGCCGGAGCAGCCTTAGGGTTTCCGTTTCAACAGGTTTGGGAGTATTTCCTTGAGAATAATATCGGAGTAGGTGTCCAGGATATTAGTGTTAAGGAGAGAAAAAAATCGGCGGGTAAAGGACTGGATCTTTGGAAATACCAAAAGATTGTATCCAAAGAATTACGAAGCGATATTCTAAAGAGAGAGTTTTTGTTCCGTCCGGCGTATCGGCTTTATTATGGCAGCCAAGAACGGAGAGTTATGGAGTCTTTGCAGCAAGCTTTCCACTCTCCTGCCTGGGCCCTAACTTTAGGCACCAGCGATGATATTGCTTTGCTAAAAGAGGTATCGTCTATTGACAGAGTCAGAAAAATTGCGGGAGGTTCAACTGACCTTAGCTACAGGTTAGTTCCCGGAGACCAATCAGATAATTATGCGTTTAACTGGGAATTGATTGAGAAAGAAAAGGTTACGGTTTTTTTAGCCTTACCCATGGTCAAAAAATTACCGGTCCGCTTTGTCTTTGGCGCAGATGGTGAGCGCAAAGGTTCGGAATATCAGACTTTTACTTTTCTAGCCAAGTTTCACAACTTAAAAAATCCCTGTCCTGCTTATTCTTTTGGTCAGGAGACCATCCCTTTATTTTCTTTGGGAAACGGATGATGGACATGCGGACAGAATATGCTAAACCCGATACCGGGGAAAAAGGAAGCTATATTTATCACGTTACGGAATGCCACAAACTTTGGCAAGAATCATTTCAAAGTCGACAAAATGCGCTTGCCTACTTTTGCAGTTCCATTGGGATGTCACTTGAGGATTTTAAGGAACAGACAGAAAAAGCAATCTTATTTCATGACGCAGGGAAACTTCTTCCGACCTTTCAACAGCAAATGCAGCGATTGGTGGCATATCAGCCAACCGATCGTTCCCTGAATTTTCGGCATGAACTGGCATCAGCGCTGTTTCTATTTGTAATGGAACAGGAGCGACTTCAAACAGAAGCAACGTTGATCCCTTGTGAACTGCTGGCCGTGTTAGGTCACCATAAAACTCTGCAAGTGGATTGGCACAGTTTTGAGAGGGAAATGTCCCGTAAAGAGTCACCTGGACTGCAGGCGGAGGAGATTAAACGGGTACTTGAGGTTGCTGCTCAAAATGGTTTGGTTTGCTCTTTTGATACTTTCTTGCTTACAAAGATATTTACACTTTCCCAATGGCCTTCAACCTTGTTCCGAGCACTCAGACAAAGGTTAGAAGAAACAAACCTGAAGAAAATTCCTGCTGAGGAAAGGCAAGAGATTAGGCTGGTTTACGCTTTAATTAAAGGATTGTTGATGGATTGTGACTGGTTGGCTTCTGAAAAAGATAAAGATAAAAGATTGCCAATTAATCATCAAATGTCAAGTTCTATTTTGTGGGGAAAAATACAAGTCAAGGTGGAACAAGATGGGCTGGTTTTTGAAAAACGCCTGTTCCACCTTATATGTGAAAAAACTCAAGGTAATCTATTGGCAATTGCCCCCACAGGTTCAGGTAAAACAGAAGCAGCTTTGCTCTGGGCAACGAATGGAGAACCAGCGAAAATTATTTTTTTGATGCCAACTATGGTGACTTCAAACAGCCTGTATAGACGCATGAGTAATAACTATTTTCAGGATAAGGAATGCGGCTTAATTCATTCGGGAGCGGATACTTATTTTGCCCAGCAAAATGACGGGGAGCAGGATAATACTTCGCAGGATTTACGCTGGGAATTAATCCGCTATCGAGCTTTCATGGCCCCGGTGATGGTGGCAACGGTAGATCAGGTGTTAACCAGTGGGTTCAATATCGGGGCTTGGTGTCAAAAAGAATGGGCCTTGGTGGGCAGTAGGGTTATATTCGACGAAGTTCATGCTTACCAGTTTTACACGCTAGGCCTTATTACTGCGGCGATTGAAAAAATTAAGCTGCTTGGCGGTTCAGTATGTCTGATGAGTGCAACCATGCCAACCTTTCTGCGGGAGCATTTTCTAAAGCTTTTGGATGTACCGGCACCAGTTGTTGCCGAAGAATTAATGGGCAGAAAAAAATGTCAATGGAAATACAGAGAAGATACAATTGATGAAATGATAGGAGAAATTCGGCATTTCCTACAGCAGGGAAAGAAAGTAGCAATTGTATTCAATACTGTCCAAGCGGCACAAGAAGCCTATCGTCAGTGGGTCAAATTTATTGACAAAGAAAAGGTGCTTTGTTATCATAGCCAGTTTATTATGAAGGACCGTCAGGAGAAAGAGGACGCTTTATTGGACAAGGACGATAAAGGTCGTCCTATAAATTACGATTTGGTCATTGCCACACAGGCTATTGAAGTTTCCCTTGATATCAGCTTTGATGTGATGTACAGCGAATGCGCTCCTCTGGATAGTTTAATTCAAAGGGCAGGGAGATGTAACCGCTACGGAAGGGAAGGCGAGTACTTCTTTATTGTATTTCCGGCTTCGGAAACGGCACTAGAATATGTTTATAAAAGTGCGGATGCGGTCCTTAAAAAAACGGCTGATATTGTTAGAGAAAACCAAAAAAAACTTAGAGAAGATGAATTGGCCCGGTTACTAGAAAATGTTTATGAAGGAACTAAATTAGGGCCGGACAATGACGAATTCCAAAAAGGATACCGACTCTATGCAGAAATAGCCACCGCTGTAAATTCCCAAGGGTTTATCTTTGATCTGCCAGTAAATGAACAAACAGCTACCCGCAATTTTGATAATTATCTAAAAATTACGGTTATTCCACAAAAGTTTTATGGGGAAGTTGTGGACTTGTGGGGAAAAAAGAAATATTCATTGATTAGATTATATGAAGTATCAGTTGGGGGATCTCATTTGCGAGAGCTTAAAGCAGTATCCAATCCCATGAGTCTGCCGATTTATGAAATACCTTATACAAAAGAAGAGGGAATTTTGAATTCTGAAAATAGTTTTGAGGCAAGGTGCTTTTGAAAATAGCAAGCGGTGATCAAGATTAGGTTTTGGATGCTTTCCCAATAATATTGCTAAGAAGTTTACAATTGAGTTTCATTTATACTTCAAATTCACAATGCTTAACTATCCAAAGTTGCACATTTTTGGAGTATACGAGGAGGAATCATCAAAGGGTACTCAGGGATGATGGAACTAATAATTGTGTCAACTGTGAAAATGGATGGATGAGCTAAGTGATTGGTGTGAGATTTATTTAACGGGTTGTTCGAAGAGAGTTAAAGATTTCCGAAGTTTGGCCATATGATGCGGAGAATAGGAATTATACTTGATAAATGATAAGTAAAAAAGCAGCTGATTAGGCTGCTTTTTAAAAATTGTTATATTAATTCAAGGTTGCTTTTCAATTGACTTAATCCCAAGTGCATCCTTGATTGACGCTTGAAGAAGTTGCGAGAAATTCAGGCCTGCTTCTTCACCAACATCACGTAACCATTTAGGCAAGGTGCAATTTTTAGTTACAGCCTTATTTGCAGCTTCGTTGCGATATGGTGGCATGTAAATCTCCACAAATACAATACGGTCATTTGCATCGAGTAAGGAGATATTTTCAGGAGCAGAAGGAATGGGCAGTGGCTGGACTTGTTCTTCTTTTTCTAAAACGAGATCTACGAGCATTTCTTTTGCCTTTCGAATACCATCCGCAATATCAATACTCAAGATCGCAGTTCCTGGGAAATCGGGGAAATACATACCCAGGCCTCCATCGCCAGATTTTTCAACAACTATTGGATAAATTAAATGATTGGACACCTGTAATCAACTCCTTAATATTTTTTGTATTTATTTACACCAGTGGCTAGAATTTTATTCCTGATGTTTGTTCAATACTATTTAGCGTTCCTTTTGGGATTACTTGACCGCTGTGGTGAAAAGCTAGATCAGCGTATCTGGTAGGGTCGGTTTTGTGTGAGTAGCGTTGATGGCTTGTGCTTTTACCGTGGTTTGGGGATTTAACAAATCCTTCTTCTTTCAGTTTTTGCAGGACTTTTCTTACTGTTATTTGCTTACCCAACTCCGCGACCTCCTTGCAAGTATTATTATAACACGTATCAATAATGCGTGTAAACTATTGAGGGAAGAATTATACGCATTTTTATGCGTGTAAAAGAGTGAAGTTGGTATTATGCAAAGGTTAGAAGAAAGGTTTAATATTTGATGTAATGAGAAATTAGTTAATCATAACAGAAAAATGTCTAGCTAATACTGTAAACTTTAAGCAGGTTGAGATAATGGACTACATAAGGGGGGCTGTAATTATGAGGTTGAAATAGATGCAGGAATTAGGAAAGAGAAATTCTCAAGGGTGCGGATGTTTGAGGTGATGGGGAAGGGATAACGATTGTCAGAGTCAGTCATTAAGTAAGACAGGAAGTCTGCTAAAAGGAAGTGATGGGATGATCGCATCAATGCGCGAGTTGGCATTGGATTATCTTCTAGAAAACTTAAATCAGGGAGATATGCCAGAGAATTCGGAGGCTTGGTATCAAAATCTCAGACTGAATTCACTAGGCCAATTATTTCCCTATCTGGTTGAGGACAGTGGTAAGGTGGACAAGGTCTATATTTTGGAACGGGAATCCGCTGATACAGCAAAATTAACTGTGGAAGATGTCGTACAAGGGAAGGAGGAGAGTGGCGGGTGCCCTGCTTATAAACTGCCTTTTATGAAACCATCGGGGTCACAGAGTCCTGCTGTTGGACCAGTGATCAAAAGAACCTATGCTAAAGAAGGCAGTGGTCCAAGTGAAAAGATTCTCGCAACAACTGTTAAATATTTTCGGGAGGTATCTGAAGCGCAAAAACCATGGTCTGATTATTTCAAAGAAATACTGGGGATCTTGGAAAGACCAAAGCTTAGACTGGCTGATGGGCTAGTCATGGATTGGGAAAAAGAAGGCTTTTCTTCAATGCTAGCTTGTGTAGTTGAAGGCATTGGACCACAGAAGAACACAGTGTTTCTAACAATTAGAGATGCTCAGGACAAACTCCCGGGTGAACAGTTGGTTTACACAGATTATCTTTTAAAGGCAAAGTTGGCGGGGGAACGTTATGTGACTGGAGGATCGCCCGCCGAGGAAGAAGCGCGTTGTCCGTTATGTGGACAAGATGCTGTCACGGTCTTTCCTAATGCACTTAAAGGTGCAGGGGTTAATCTTTTAAATACAGATCGGATTGGAGTTTTTCCTGGAATCGATGCAGCACAGGCCTGGAAGGGATATGCGCTTTGTGCCTCGTGTTCTGATCTTCTCTACGTCTTTAAATTTCATGTTTTGAAGAAAGGGGGGCCTGAAAAAAAGGGGCAACCATTTGGAGCGAAGGTTGCAGGAGAAAATGCTTTAGTTATCCCAGAGTTTTTTCCGGGACTCCCTTTAGAGGTGCGGCAAAACTGTTTGCATGATGTACAAGAGTATATCCAAGGATTTAAAGAGGATGTGGAGGAGGATGAGAAGGGGTTACTTGATTCACTGAAGGACTCAGAGGGTATTCTGAATTTGACCGTTCTCTGGGCAGATGTTGGCCAGAATCTTGAAAACGTCACTGGTTTGATCACGCAAGTCCTTCCGAGTCGATTACGACAGCTCTCTCAGTTTAATGACTCAACCCAAGAGTGGGTAAGTCCGCTTTTTCCCAAGAAGCCTCTCTGGAGTGGACGGTTTAACTTCAAACCACAATTGGCTCTATCCGCTCTTAACCCCTTGTTTTTACGCCCGGGCGGTAAAAAGGTTAAAGATGCCAATGCCAGTAAACAGTTGTTTCAGCTTAAGCGGCTCTTGGCGGAAGGGGTTTATCATGGCACATCAATAGCAGAGAACCGATTTTGGGATGAAGCGTTAACCACGGCAAGGAGTTATGTCGCTGAGGCAGTAGCTAATAAGGATGGCTATCGGAGTTTGTTATACGAATCGGCGGACAAAAACGGCAATGAGATCTCCGCTGCAGCTTGGATTAAACATTTTAATTGGTATCTCAATTATTTTAGAAGCAAAGAGGTGGGTGTACTTCCAATGAACAAACAACCTTATGAACCTGCTATGGAGGCTTTGAAGCCTTATTTTGGTCCGGAAAGTGGGATTGATTCTCCAGAAAAATCCTATGCTTTTCTCTTAGGCGTACTCTACGGTAAGTTGCTTCAAGTCCAAGGGGCGAGAGGCGTGAATGTAGGTGCGAACGCTTTGACTTGGCTCAAACGACTTACTCTGAAAGGCAAGGATCTTCCGGAACTGTATATTAAGATCCGTGAAAAGCTCTTGTCTTATGAGTCAGAGAAGAGCCCAGATATACGCATGCTAATTCAAGAGTTGGGGCAACTCGGAATTCGTTTAGGTGATCGAATTAAACTAGATGAAGTGGGCACTAACTATTTTTTGCTCTTAGGTCAATCGATGACGGAAAGCATTTTACCGTCGAAATCAAAAGAGGTATAGGAGGTTAAATCATGTCTGATCAAATCAAAACTCTGAGCGGACGGCGCGAATTCTTGTTTCTCTATGATATTAAAATGGGAAACCCTAATGGGGACCCTGATGAAAACCGACCGCGGGTGTTACCAGATGGAACGTACTATGTGACAGATGTTCGCTTAAAGCGCTTTAGCCGAGACTTCTTAAAAAGTCGCAAGTATGAAATTCTCGTGGACAATATTGAGGGGCGTACCACGAATCTCACCGGTCGGGTCGTACATTACTTGGCCAATAATGGCAAGGAGAAGGTCGATGGACAAGAGCTGGTCAAGGTACTGTTAGATGCCTTTATAGATGCTCGGTTATTTGGAAGTTCTTTAGCCTTTAAAGAAGAGAAATTCAAAGATGATAAAGGAAAAGATCAAACATGGAAAGCCAAACCTGTGCCAAAAACGTTAACGGGTGCGGTGCAACTAAATATGGGAGAGGTTCTACACCGAGCGGAGAGCGTCGATATTCATGGCACGTCTGTCTTTGGGAGTGATGAAAGCAAGAGCCAAGGAACCTTCACCTCTTATTACGGACTGCGTTATGCGTTGATTGGCTTTTCGGGGTTTGCCAATGAACATTCCGCAGAGCTTTCTCGTCTGAGCGATGAAGACTATGAGCTTTTATTAAAATCTCTTTGGCACGGAGTAAGGAGTGCTGGTAATACACGTACCAAGGTTGGACAAATCCCCCGTCTAATCCTGAGCATCGACTATCAACCTGGAGAGGAATTTCAGTTCGGGCGTTTGCACGATTATGTGAAACTCTTAGCGACGGCGGAAAAAGAAGAAAAAGAGTGGTCTTCGCCAGATGATTATCAACTCGATCTCGGCAAACTTGTGACTAGAATTAATGAACAGAAGGGTCGGATTTCCACCGTGCGCTATGCAATTTCTAAGGATATAGGTTTGACCGATCCGTTGCCGGAATATTGGGAGGAACTTGCTATTGAAGATCTCCCCAAAGGACGTTGAGGCAAGTGACTGAATTAATTTCTTTCCAATTAAGAGGACGATTTGCTCATTTTTTGCGAGCGGAAGCGGGAGCTAGCGCTTTGAGCTATCCCATTCCACCACGCACCGTTATTCTTGGGTTGATTGGAGCGGTGCTTGGTCTGCAGAAGGACAGCCCTCAGGTTGTATTAGAACCGTTTCAAGTTGCCTTAGCAGGGAAAGTTCCCCAAGGATTTTGGCATAAAGCTAAACTTCGTAAGGACCCTCCCGAGTTACTACCTCAGGTGGTTAAACGATCTCAATCAGAGGAAAAAACCACGAAGCCGGAACGAGCAACGTTGATTGCGCAGGAGTGGCTGCTTAATCCTAGTTATACCCTTTGGGTATCCTTGCCAGAGCCCTATCATGAGGAGCTTGAGAGGCGGGTAAGAGAGCGACAGTGGTATTATCAGCCTTCCTTAGGGCTTTCTGAGATGATGGCAGATCTACAGTATTTAGGAAGTGAGACGGCTAAACCCTTGCCAAGTGGGTGTTATGAGGTATCTTCGGTAATTCGGCAAGGGCATGGAGAAATTCAGGTTCCCAAAGTATTAGAACGGAACCTTGCCTTGCATCTACTCCGGATGCCGAGATCAGTCACTCCAGAGCGGGTATTCACACATGAGGGATATATTCTAGAAAGGGATGGCTCCCCAATTCCTGTTCTTACATCGGAAGGGTATGAAGTGGCTGGGAAGGTGATTTTGTTTTTATGAGTGCGGTGATTCATTCCCATCCACATTTAGAGCTTCATGAACATATTGAACAAGTCGAGAGTGGGTTGAAGGCCCTTCTTCAGTGGCATTCTCAAGAAGTCAGGGAGGTCGTAACCGAGTGGTTACCGAAGCTAGCAAAATTTCATGATCTTGGTAAAGGTTCGGCGGCCTTCCAAACCTTTATTCAGGATCCTCAGCATTATCGAGGGGATCCCAAAGAAAAGGCTCATACTTCTCTTTCGTTGTTTTTGACGCTACTCTTAACTCAAGGAGACGGATGGAATGCACTCGATGCCCTCTGCTTAGGCGCGGTGGTTCGGGGTCATCATACCGCCCTACCGACAATCCCAGAACGCAAGATCGGAGCAGTATCCTGCTCCGATCGGGACATAAATAACTTTGCCGGTGGAGAGAGTGTCAGGGTGCTTAAGAAGCAACTAACTAACTTGGACTTTGTCGAGTTGGAACGTCAAACGGGCCTTCCCGTGACCAAGGATTGGGAGCGGATTCGTGATGACCCTGCAAGTTATGTTATAAAGATGAAACGTTATATGAATGAGGTATTAATTAAAACTGTCCAAAAGCTGACTGAAGAGGAAGCAGTGGCTTATCGTTTAAAGATTCAACTGTTATTCTCCATGCTACTAGAGGCGGACAAGGCTCTGCTGGCTGTCTCAAATCCGGAAAACTATCTTAAACGAGAGATTCAACAGTGGGATGCGCAATGGGTTGAACAGCGGATTAGAAACTTTGAGGATCAGAATAAGGAAAAGGATCTGCCTCAGGACCTGGAGTCACTGACCAATCAATTGCGTAGAAAAATGAGGGAGGAGGTTAAGCTTTCGATTGAGGGAAAATTTGAAGACCGCATTTTTAGCTTAACGGCTCCTACAGGATGTGGTAAGACGTTATTGGCAGCGACCTGGGCACTTAAAATGCAGGAGAAAATCCGCAGAAGAGCAGAAAATCCACCGAAGATTATTGTCGTACTGCCATTTCTATCGGTGATTGATCAAACCGCCAAAGAGTATGCCAAACTATTAGCCATCGGAGGAGTCGAGAAGGATGGTCGTTGGCTCTTGACCAGTCACTCTTTATCGGATCGGAGCTATGCTCAGGACATGGAAGTGAAAGATGAACGATTTTTCGTGGACACTTGGCGAAGTGAACTAATTATAACGACCTACGATCAGTTTCTGATGAGTTTAATGGATCCGAAGGCTCGCTACCAAATGCGTTTCCATCATCTTTGTGATGCGCTGATTATTATGGATGAAGTACAATCATTGCCCTGCCAACTCTGGCAACCTCTTGATCGAGTGTTTCAGGGCTTAATGAGTCTAGGGAGCAGCAAACTGCTCTTGATGTCGGCAACTCTGCCTTCGTTTGTTTCCCAGCACACTCCTTTAGTAAAAGACTATCCGGCGTATTTCTCTGCTTTTGCTAGGTACAAGCTGGTATTTAGCTTGGAAGAAACGATAAGCTTGGACGCCTTCTGTGAATTGATGGTAGAGCGTCTGCCTGATTGGATCAGTGAACACAAACGGGTTTTGATCACCTTGAATACGCGGGGGAGTGCCCGAAAGGTTTGGCAGGAAATCAAGGAGAGCTGGATTGACGTTGAAGAAGGAATGAAGCTCTTCTTTATTAGTGCCGATGTGACCCCTAAAGATCGACTCGTTATTGTGGATGAGATTAAAAAAGGGTACCCGTGTATTGTGGTCTCGACCCAGTCCATTGAAGCCGGGGTGGATATTGATCTAGACTTAGTCCTACGCGATTTTGCTCCTCTCGATAGTTTGATTCAAATAGCCGGCCGCTGTAATCGGGAAGGGAAAGGTTCGCGTGGAACCGTGGAAATTTTTGATATTGTTAATGAGAATGAGCGTCGCTACTCTGAGATGATCTATGATGCGATTCATTTACAAGTGACGCGCTCTCTACTCCAAGATAAAGACGAAGTTCAAGAAGAAAATGTATTGTTGTTAGCAGAACGCTATTTTGCTGAACTATCTAAAAAGAAGGATACGGGCAAAGAGCATTTGGAAAGGTATATGCGTTGGTTGGAGGATGACCCGGTCAGAGAACTATTGCGAGGAAAAGAACGGCAACAGTTTACGTTCCTCGTGAGTGAGGAAGATCCCGAATTGTTAGAGGATCTGACTCAAGCAAGTCAGGTGGAGGATCGGTGGGAGCGGCGCGAAGCGAGGCGGGCTTTAGCAGGACGGATTGCGATGGTTTCCATTCATGTTTTTGCTAAACCGGGGTTTAGCCCACGGCAGATTGCCAATGAACACCCTGGAGAGCTATGGATTCTAAGATCAGGATATTATGCACCAGCAGGTGGCTTAAATGTTGAAGGAAAAACGATGATATTATGATGGTGTCTTGATCGTTGTATTGGATAGCTACTTGAGGAGAGGAGGGTTGAAGTGCTTAGTGAGAACGAATTTAACTTAACGGGAACCCTTATCTGGTATTATTATTGCTGTCCGCGTGAGGTATGGTTAATGGTGCATCAGATTAATGCTGATCAAGATGATGGCAATATGGATTTAGGGCGGTTTATTCATGAGAACACTTATAATCGAGATAAGCAAAAGGAGATATCGATCGGACATATCAAACTGGACATTGTGCGTCAAGACAGGGACAAATTGGTCATCGGAGAAGTGAAGAAAAGTTCCAAATACCTTCAAAGTGCACGCATGCAACTGGCCTTTTATCTTAGAGAACTAAAAGACCGAGGAATTGACGCGAAAGGAGAATTGTTATTTCCTAAAGAGAAACGGAAAGAAGAAGTTGAGTTGACGCCAGAGCTGGAACATGAATTGGATGTGGCGGCGTTGGAAATTGAGAGTATCGCACAGCAAGATACTCCTCCACTTCTTCGGAAAATTCCCTTATGTAGAAATTGTGCTTATAAAGAATTCTGCTGGGCGTAACAAGAGTTATTTTAGATAGAATCGAGGGGAAACCTTTGAAAAAAACGCTCTATATTTTTTCAAATGGACAATTGCACCGCAAAGATAACACCATCTTCTTTGAGAGTGAAGAAGGGGATCGTAAATTTATTCCGGTGGAGGACACGTCGGAACTGATGGTTTTTGGTGAGGTTGACCTGAATAAGCGCTTTTTGGAGTTTTGTACGCAGAAGGAAATTATAATCCATTACTATAATCATTACGGGTATTACACAGGCACGTTTTATCCTAGAGAACACTATAACTCGGGTTATATGATCCTGCGACAAGCGGAGCATTATCTTAAACCGGAATCCCGACTGCACATTGCCCGACAGTTTGTGACTGGGGCCGAGCGCAATATTCGCCAGGTCCTAAAATATTATGCCAATCGTAGTAAAGATGTTGGGGAGCAACTGAGTGAGATCGAAAGATTGGCAGAAAAAATTAGCTCATCAGCAGATATATCTGTACTTATGGCCATCGAAGGGAATATTCGGGACCAATATTATCGGGCGTTTGACGCGATCCATGGGCAAGAAGACTTTATCTTCGATGGTCGTTCTAGGAGGCCTCCAAAAAACGAGATCAACACATTGATTAGTTTTGGCAATACGATCATGTATTCTACAGTCCTTAGTGAAATTTATCGGACCCATCTTGATCCACGTATTGGTTATTTGCATACGACAAATTTTAGACGGTTTACACTCAATTTAGATGTAGCGGAAATCTTTAAGCCGATCATTGTGGATCGCGTCATTTTTTCTGTGATTGGCAAGAAAATGATCAGTAAGAAGGATTTCAAAAAAGAGGGGGGTGGGTTAATACTCAAAGAACAAGGTCGGAGGGTGTTTGTTGAGGAGCTGGAAAATCGGTTAAAGACAACGATTAATCACAGAGAGATTGGATCACCCGTTTCTTACCGACGATTATTGCGCTTAGAACTGTATAAGCTGGAGAAGCATTTAATGGGGGAAAAAGATTATGAGCCTTTTGTTACTCAGTGGTAATTGAAAATGGCTAAGTGTTAAAACGGAGGAAACGCTATGTTTGTGATCGTAGTATACGATGTCGGAGAAAAGCGCGTTAATAAAGTGCTTAAACGTTGCCGAAAGTATTTAAACTGGGTACAAAATTCGGTTTTAGAGGGAGATATCAGTGAAAGCAATCTGAAGAAATTAAAAATGGAATTGGAACGAATTATTGAGTCTGACCATGATTCAGTGATTATCTACACATCTCGTACGACTAAGTATACGGATCGAGAAATTATGGGCTTGCGTAAAGGTGGAGAAGAGCTTATTATTTAGAGAAAGGGTAAGGAACCGCATTCTTTGTGATGTCGTCGATGTACAATAAAGTAAAAACCCTTGGAGATCGACGACAGTGATAAGTCCTACCTATGCGGTTTCCCAGTTATGGGGTTGTTAAACTATATTTGTTGGTCCCGGGAAACTCATTATTTTTGGGCCAAAAATGGGTCCGTAGCCTGCCTATAAGGAATTGAAACCCGTAAAATTGCAATGAACTTTGAAACCGCTGCTGGTGTCCGTAGCCTGCCTATAAGGAATTGAAACTTCCTCTTGATTGCTATCATTGCCGTGTGGCTGCTAGTCCGTAGCCTGCCTATAAGGAATTGAAACCTGTGCACTTTTGCTTTTCTGCTTTTTCCTGCAACCGTCCGTAGCCTGCCTATAAGGAATTGAAACAATTTAACAGCTACGATGGACCAATGCTCCTGCATGGTCCGTAGCCTGCCTATAAGGAATTGAAACTGCAAGGAGATTGCGGAAGATATGATATTTCCGCTCCGTCCGTAGCCTGCCTATAAGGAATTGAAACTCGGACTCATGCAGATATTTGCATTACTCTGATGGCTCGTCCGTAGCCTGCCTATAAGGAATTGAAACCATTCGCATGGAAGAAACCCTCGAACAGGCTCAGGCTTGTCCGTAGCCTGCCTATAAGGAATTGAAACTCGGGAATAGCCTTTTCTAATTCGCTAAAATCTCTCGTCCGTAGCCTGCCTATAAGGAATTGAAACCTGAAAAATTCCCGGCAACAACCTTTAATTATTCAGTCCGTAGCCTGCCTATAAGGAATTGAAACCAACGAAGGAGGAAAATCATGACTAATCAACACGGGTCCGTAGCCTGCCTATAAGGAATTGAAACCAGAGATAATGTAGTTGCGCATCACGTAAGTAAACAAGGTCCGTAGCCTGCCTATAAGGAATTGAAACTATTTCCAACCGTTCTTAATCTCGTACTCTTTTACGTCCGTAGCCTGCCTATAAGGAATTGAAACCGTCAACACAAAATAAAAAGGAGGAAAACACATGAGTCCGTAGCCTGCCTATAAGGAATTGAAACTCATTACTATGGAGATTACCCCCTTAACTATCTTCTTCGTCCGTAGCCTGCCTATAAGGAATTGAAACTAATCTTTTGACTCCAAGGTTAAATGCCGCTGTCCCAGGTCCGTAGCCTGCCTATAAGGAATTGAAACTGTGAATTACTCAGTGTTTCTTAATCAAGCTCTATCGTCCGTAGCCTGCCTATAAGGAATTGAAACTTTCTTCGGTGGCTCCCTGTGGCAAGGGGGCCGCTTCGTCCGTAGCCTGCCTATAAGGAATTGAAACCAGCAATAACATAGATTCCTAGCGTCTCAAAAATAATGTCCGTAGCCTGCCTATAAGGAATTGAAACATGCCAAAAAGTGATCTTGCTCTAATGGTTTCTCCGTCCGTAGCCTGCCTATAAGGAATTGAAACTCTGTATTGAATCCTAGTTCAGTTAAGTATTGTTCCGTCCGTAGCCTGCCTATAAGGAATTGAAACTTGAAGTAGGGTTTCACGACAATCTAAGAGATGCAACAGTCCGTAGCCTGCCTATAAGGAATTGAAACTTTCTTCGGTGGCTCCCTGTGGCAAGGGGGCCGCTGTCCGTAGCCTGCCTATAAGGAATTGAAACTTTTAACAAATTCATACTTGATTAAACTTCTTTTTGACGTCCGTAGCCTGCCTATAAGGAATTGAAACTGTCTAACCCAAATATCTTTCTGCCATCACTACCGGTCCGTAGCCTGCCTATAAGGAATTGAAACAACTTAAATGTACCATCTTTCCCGATGCTCACCTCAGTCCGTAGCCTGCCTATAAGGAATTGAAACGCTTTTACAGTGACGTCTAGCGTTGGCGAAGTCCCGGTCCGTAGCCTGCCTATAAGGAATTGAAACAACTTAAATGTACCATCTTTCCCGATGCTCACCTCGTCCGTAGCCTGCCTATAAGGAATTGAAACGTGATCTTAGCCAGCTCAGTCCGGATGATTGGTCGAAGTCCGTAGCCTGCCTATAAGGAATTGAAACGGTTCAAATAGTATCCAATATGGAGACGATCCCGAGTCCGTAGCCTGCCTATAAGGAATTGAAACTATATCTGTTTGATGCTTCAAGATGCTTTGTAATGCGTCCGTAGCCTGCCTATAAGGAATTGAAACGGCAGTATCCTTCGTCGCGTTCCTCGGCTAGTCTGGGTCCGTAGCCTGCCTATAAGGAATTGAAACCAGAGAGTATGGGCCATAGTTACGGCAGATTGCGCGTCCGTAGCCTGCCTATAAGGAATTGAAACTAAAAGTACACAAAAGTGATTGACTAAACACGCATGTCCGTAGCCTGCCTATAAGGAATTGAAACTCAACGTCCCCATCCATACCCATTAGTGTTGTTTTCGTCCGTAGCCTGCCTATAAGGAATTGAAACTCTAGTTCTATATCTATATCTGTTTGCGGATGTCCGTCCGTAGCCTGCCTATAAGGAATTGAAACCTTCATGGGTTATCCAGCGTTTGAATTGCTTGGCTTCGTCCGTAGCCTGCCTATAAGGAATTGAAACTTAGTGAGAAATTTCCTTCCAGTTACGAACGCTTCTCCGTCCGTAGCCTGCCTATAAGGAATTGAAACCGAAAAGGCGCAGAAAGTTAGAGGTCCACTAACGGAGTCCGTAGCCTGCCTATAAGGAATTGAAACTATTCATACGGAGCAATATCATGCGGTACCCTCCAGTCCGTAGCCTGCCTATAAGGAATTGAAACGGGTTATTAATGAGGTTTTTAGAGTCCTATTTTAGTCCGTAGCCTGCCTATAAGGAATTGAAACGAAAAGTAAGGTAGGGTAGTAGAAAGCAGAGAGCTGGAGTCCGTAGCCTGCCTATAAGGAATTGAAACTCGGACCCATGCAATATGTTGCATTACTCTGATGACTGTCCGTAGCCTGCCTATAAGGAATTGAAACTATAACAGGCATAGAGCATGGCAAGATGATGATCAAGTCCGTAGCCTGCCTATAAGGAATTGAAACCATTTTATATCCATCAGGCCAGTCAGGGCTACAATATCGTCCGTAGCCTGCCTATAAGGAATTGAAACAAGTCTAGGTCATTTGGCTTAAGTGCAAAAATCTCCGTCCGTAGCCTGCCTATAAGTGGTTGTTACAAAAAAGCAGGAACAGGCAAAAACAAACCCTGCAAGCGAACAAGCGTGTCACTCGTTTAGAAGTTTATACTCCTCCTAAAGCTCCCGAAAGACTTCTCGATACTGAAAAAGGATA
>Ga0209643_1000631_pt1 | contig 52667 bp, 53 predicted proteins | sample AutmiccBRH37_all_FD_187383 | JGI IMG/M metagenome (GOLD analysis project Ga0209643, IMG submission 187383) | Deep subsurface microbial communities from Mt. Terri, Switzerland - Autotrophic microbial communities BRH/37_all (SPAdes) (version 2) | ecosystem: Environmental > Aquatic > Deep...
CTCCGCGCGCCTCTGTCTCGCCCAGGATCTCGAAGCCAGTTGCTCCCTTGTGGATCGGCACCCCCGCGCGCCGGATCGCCGCCAGCAACTTCGCGCCCTTGGCCAGATAGCGCCAGCCCCGCAGCGCGCCGGCCAAGTGTGGCAAGGCCTGGCCAAGCCGGTTCGCTGGCCCGATCTCGACCACCGCGCGGGGCGGTGCGCCCGCGGCAACCATCTGCTGCGCGAGCAGCAGCAGCAGCGGCCCCGCGCCCGCCAGCACAGCCCCCTCGGCCACGCTGCCATGTGCCTTGAGCATGATCTGCAGCGCGCCCGCCGTGGTGACGCCGGGCAGGGTCCAGCCGGGCACGGGCACCGGGCGCTCCACCGCGCCTGTGGCCACGAGAAGGGTTGCCGCGGGAATGCGGCGGCTGCCCGAGGATGTGGACACATCCAGCAAAAGCGGCCCGGCCCCCTCCCGCTCCACGTTCCACAGCAGGGCGCCCGGAAGATACTCCGCGCCGCAGCCCTGGAATGCCGAGACCAGTTCGGCACCCTTGGCATAGTCATGCCCCAGCACATGCAGCCGGGAAGCATCCGCCCGGCCAATGGCGCGGAAGATCTGGCCACCGGGTTGCGGCTGTTCATCCACCACCAGCACGCGAAGACCCACCTGGCGCGCGGCGACTGCGGCTGACATGCCGGCCGGACCGGCCCCGATGATGGCCAGATCGACCGGACTCATGCCGTTTGCTCCGCTTGACTGGCTGCGGCAGGCGCGGCGGTCGCTACACTAAGCAATGCTGCGCCGGCCTGGCGGCGCACCGTCATGCCCTCGGTCACCTCGACCATGCAGGCCTGTCGGTTAGGGATGCCGTCGATCTCGACAAGGCAGTCGAAGCAACTGCCCATCAGGCAGAACGGCCCGCGCGGGCTGCCGCTGACCGGCGTGTCGCGGAGCGAGGCCACGCCGGCGATCATGAGCGCCGCTGCCACCGTATCGCCGTGCCGCGCCTCGAGGAGATGACCGTCCATGCTGAAGCTAAGGCATTGCGGGTCATCACCTCGGCCCATGGCCCCGGCCGGGCTGGTCTGCAGACGTTTGAACATCGCTTATTCCGTTGTTGCTTATCCGATATGTCTTGCAGACAGCGCCATAATTCAAATAACTTTATCCAGACCAGCTATCCGGAAATGTTATATGCTTAGCCAACGCGGCCTCGAAGCCTTCCACGCAACCATGATTTCCGGCTCCATCTCGGCCGCGGCAGACATGCTGCATGTCTCGCAGCCGGCGGTAAGCCGGCTGATCCGTGATCTGGAGGAAACTCTGGGCTTTTCGCTGTTCCTGAGGATGGGCGGAAAGATTGTGCCGACCCATGAGGCGCGGGAATTGTCGGCCGAGGTTGAGCGCGCCTTCATCGGCTTGTCGACGATCGAGCGGGCCGCAGCAGAGATACGCCGCGGACGAAGGGCGGCCATTTCCGTTGCAGCGATGCCGGCGCTCGCGCTAGGTGCCCTGCCTGACGTAATCGTCCGGCTTCGGGCGTCGCTGCCGGAGGTGCGGATCGAGTTGCTGTCGATGCAAACCCACAATGTCATCCGTCAGGTGGCCTCGCGCCAGTGTCAGATTGGATTCACCGCCCCAATGCGGCAACAGGTGGAGGTGGATCTCGTCAAGAGCTACAGCCTGCCATACCACTGCATCTTCCCCGCCGGTCATCCCCTGGAAGCGAGGGCAGAGGTGGCAATCCAGGATCTGGACGGGCAGAACTTTGTCGCATTTACTGCAGGCACAGCGACGGGGCAGACATTCGAGCAGGTCTTCGCCGCGCGGCGGACACCGCCGCTTATCACCGTCCGATCCCATCTTTCCCAGATCATAGCGAAGCTGGTCGGGCGCGGGATGGGCGCGGCAATTGTTGATCCGTTCACCGCGCGGGCCTTCGTGGCCGAGGGCGGCTGCTCACGGCCGGTCGCATTGCCCGATCGCTTCGCCTGTGCCGCAATCCGGCCGCTCGGCCAGAAGGTCACCCTCGAAATACAGGCCCTGCTTGACGGGTTCGACGCCGAAGTCGCCTCTCTTGCGGATTAGCAGAATGGCGTCTGGGCGCAAGCCCCGAGCAGCTTGGTCACCCCGGACGATTCCTCGTCGCCCCTATGGCGGCCCGCCGCCCCGGATATTCCACACGGCAAGCGAGTTCGCTGCCTGGCCAAGTCTGGTCCCCGGCCGCGCTCCAGCAGTGGCAATCAGGGTCTGGGAGCCACAAACATGACAGCCGCCGCGTATACTGAGCAGTTGCGGGTGCGGGCCGTCGCCGCCTAGCGGACCGGGCTGGAGGTGAGGCGGCCGGACGGGAACGAGCGGTTTGGCAGGTCCGCAGCCGCCGAGGCCCTGCCTCGCAGCGGGGCAAAGCGAGCGCCATGAGCCCTCGTTCGATGTCCGAAGGGCCTGTCCCGATTGACCGGCGGCAGGCTGCCCACTCACGAAGGCTGCGGGGCCTGACCGGCATTGGACGAGCGTTGCTCCGAGATGCGCCGCTTTATATGCCGCGGAAAGTGGCGAACTCGTCCAGCGGTGCGCGCAGGCTTTGCAGCGCATTGACAGGGGCGTCGGGGTCGCGGTAGCCGATGGCGACACCGCAGAACAGCATGTGTCCGGGCGCAGGCCCGACAGCGGCATCCACTTCGGGGTGATATCTGGCCCAGGCTTCCTGGAAGCAGCAATCAAGCCCGGCCTCGCGCAGCAGCAGGGCCAGCGTCGCCAGATACATGCCGAGGTCGGACCACTGCGCCGCCCCCATCTCGCGGTCGACATAGCAGAACATCCCGACCGGCGCGCCGAAGAACGCGTAGTTGTTCTGAAGCCAGGCAAGCCGCGCCGCCTTGTCTTCATAGGCGATGCCCATGCAGTCATACATCTGCTTGCCCACGTCAAAGCGCCGGCTACGGTAGGGCTCCTTCAGGCTGGGCGGATAGATCGGGAACTCGGTCGTGCCCGGCTCCCCAGTGGCGAGGCGCAGCTTCATTCCCGACAGGAAGTCGCGCAGCGGATCCCCGGCAAGGACATGCAGGGCCCAAGGCTGCAGGTTGCCACCCGAGGCGGCCCGTGCAGCCAGGGCGACGATCCGGCGCAGCAGGGCACCATCGACGGGTGTGTCCAGAAACGCCCGGACGGACATCCGGCTTGCAACAGCCTCCGAAACCTTCATCTGCACCCCATCATGGTCATTCGCGCCCCTCGCCCGCACCGGCTGGCCGGCCTTCCGCAAGCTGCGCACGAAGACTGGTCTTGAGCACCTTGCCATAGCTGTTCTTCGGCAGTTCAGACACGAACACATAGCGCCTGGGCTTCTTGAACGATGCGATCTGTGTCTTACACCAGTGGTCAAGCTCGGCCGTCGCCAGTCCCTCGCCGGTCAGCACGATGAAGGCGACGACCTCCTCTCCCCATTCCGGGTGTGGATGACCGATCACCGACGCCTCGAACACCTGCGGATGGGTCAGCAGCGCCTCCTCCACCTCGCGCGGATAGATGTTGGTTCCGCCCGAGATGATCACGTCCTTGCTGCGGTCGGTCAGGGTCAGGAAGCCGTCGGCATCGAACCTGCCCAGATCGCCGGTCTTCAGCCAGCCATCCACGATCGCGGCCGCCGTCGCCTCGGGGTTGCGCCAATAGCCGGCCATGACGGTGTCGCCGCGGACGACCACTTCTCCGACCTCGCCTGTTGCCGCCGTGTGCATCTGCGCATCCACCACCCGCACCTCGACACAGGACTGCGCGATGCCGACAGAGGCACGGCGGCTGGCGGCGTTGGGGTGATCGTCCGCGGCCACCAGTGGCCGGCTCATCGCAGTGATGGTCATCGGGCTTTCGCCCTGCCCGTAGATCTGGGCGAACTTCGGCCCGAAGACCCGCAGGGCTTCGTCCAGATCCGCCACATACATCGGCCCGCCGCCATAGATGATGGTGCGGATCCCCTGCCCGCCATAGCCGGCCTGCACTGCATGGCTGACCAGCCGCTTCACCATCGTCGGCGCGGCGAAGAACACGAGATCGCCCAGAGCCTCACCCAAGGCCAGGATCTCGGCAGGATCGAAGCCCCGGGACTCGGGGATCACATGGCAGGCGCCGGCGCGGACGAATTGGAAGTTGTAGAGCCCCGCCCCGTGCGACATCGGCGCGGCATAGAGCGAATGGTCCTGCGGCAGGACCGCGTCCACATCGAGCGCGTAGGTGGTCGCCATCATCCGCAGGTTGCGGTGGGTCAGGATCACGCCCTTCGGCCGGCCCGTTGTGCCAGAGGTGTAGAACAGCCAGGCAAGGTCATCGTCTTCTAGCGGAGCGGGCGGGCGATAGTCCTCGGGCCGCGCGCGGGCGACGGCTTCGACGATGCCCGCCCCACCGATCGCAATCTCGCGGCAGGGATCCGGCAGATCGCCGGGCTTGAAGACTGCGCCGGTCTCGGTGACGACCAGTTTCGCCTCGGCGCTCTGGATGATCGAGCCAGCCTCGAGCGGATGAAGCTTGTGGTTGATCGGCACCACCGATGCTCCGACCCAGAGCACCGCGTAGAGCAGCTCGAGATATTCCGGGCAGTTCCTGGCAAAGATGGCAACGCGGTCGCCCTTGTCGATGCCGTGCTCCTCGCCCAGCCAGGCGCCGATGGCCCAGCTGCGCAGCGCGAACTGGGCGTAGGTGGCGTGCAGCCGGGTACCCGATCGGAGGGCGGAGGCGTCGGGCCGCACGAGCCCGGTCTGATGAAGCCAGTTTGCGAGGTTCATGCGCTAGGCTCTCTGTGTTTCCAGGATCGAGACGTAGTTGGCCACAGCGGACCCGCCCATGTTGAAGACCATCCCCATGCTGGCGCCGGGGATTTGCATCTCGCCCGCCTGCCCGGTCAATTGCCGGTAGGCGACCGCGTGCATCGAAACGCCGGTCGCGCCGACCGGATGCCCCTTGGCCTTGAGCCCGCCCGACAGGTTCACCGGCAAGGCGCCATCGCGGTAGACCGTGCCCTCCTCCAGCGCGCGGGCGCCCTGCCCCTTCGGCGTCAGACCCATTGCCTCATAGGTCAGCAGTTCGGCGATGGTGAAGCAATCATGCACCTCGGCAAACTGCAGATCGCCGAGCGTGACCCCGGCTTCGTCATAGGCCATGCGGAACGCCCGTTCCGGCCCCTCGAAGGCCAGGAAATCCCGCGCGGACATCGGAAGGAAGTCGCTGACATGAACCGCGGTGCGGAAGCGGGCGACCTTGGCGAAGCTGGCGGCATTCTCTTCGGTGGTCAGCACGACCGCAGCGGCGCCGTCGGTGACCAACGAGCAGTCGGTCAGGCGCAGCGGCGGCGCGATCTCGGGATTCTTATTGGTGACCTGGCTGGCCTCTTCAAAGGTGAACCGCCGCTGCATCTGGGCCAGCGGGTTGTGCATGGCGTTGTCGTGGTTCTTGACCGCGATCCGCGCCATCGCGTCCAGCGGACTGCCATGGCGATCAGTATACTTGCGCGCGGCAAGGCCGAAGACCTGCGGAAAGCTGAGGCTGCGCTCGGCCTCGTCGTTCTGGTAGCCGGCCCCCGCCAGGGCCGTTGTCACGTCTTCCGTGGTGCGATGCGTCATCTTCTCGGCGCCCACCACCAGCACGGTCCGGGCCTTGCCAGCCTTCAGCGTGTTGATGCCGGCATGGATCGCCGCCGACCCCGAGGCGCAGGCATTCTCAGCGCGCATCGCCGGGGTGAAGCGCAGCTCCGGAAAGGCCTGAAGGATCAGCGACGAGGCGAAGCCGTCGGCGACGAGGCCAGAGTTGAAATGCCCCAGAAACACCGCGTCGATATCGCCGGGCGCGATGCCGGCCTCGGCTACCGCTTCCCGCGTGACCTCGACGATCAGCTGTTCAAGGCTTTGGTCCAGCCGCCCGAACTTGCTGTGGCCCGACCCGACGATGCAGATGGTCCCGGTCATGTCGCCTATGCCTCGCTGTCGGTCTGGCTGCGCCCGGCCATCAGGCGCAGCGGGGTGTAGGTGATGACGCACTCGCCGCGCTGGTTGACGATGCGGTTGCGCGTGCGCACCAGCCCGCGATTGTCCTTCTTCGCGGCGCGGACTTCAATCACCTCGATCTCGACATGGATGGTGTCGCCCTGCATCACCGGGCCCTCGACATTCAGCTCCATATGCAGGAAGGCGAGGCCCGTGCCCTGCCCTGTCGCGTTCAGCGTCAGGCCTTCCGCAAGGGCATAGACCAGCGCCGCCGGGGCCGGGCGCCCGGCAATCGCCGAATGCGCGGCGCGGTACTCGGCGTCGAGGAACAGCGACTCCAGCATCCCCACGGCGGATACGAAGCCGACGATGTCGGTCTCTGTCACCGTGCGCCCGAAGGTGCGGAATTGATCCCCGACCGTCAGCTCATCCCAGTGAAAGCCTTCGCCAAGTAGTTTCATGGAATCTCTCCTCTCATGTTGGCACCGGCGGCCAAGGCAGCGGCCCCGGATCGCGCAGACGCTTGGAATACCAGAACGGCGACACGGCGCCGACCACGCTTGCCGCCGAGAACAGGAAGGCGGCGCGGTAATCGCCGGTCAGGTCGTGCAGGAAGCCGGTGATCCACGCGCCGAGCGCCGAGCCGAACGACATGGTCATGAAGATCGCCCCGAAGATCGCGCCGACCTGACCGCGGGCAAAGATCCGGGCGGACAGGGTCGAGATCACCGGGCCACGCGCGCCCTGGCTGACGCCGAAGGCCAGCACATAGACCAGAACCAGACTGGCGGCAGGCAGATACGAGAAACTCAGCAGCGCAAGGATCCCGACCAGCGTTGCGGCAAAGGACAGCGAGACGGTGAAGCGAAACCCCTTGCGCGCCGCCAGCCAGCCCGATGTCAGCACGCCGACGATGGACAGCATCCCCGAGGCGCCGAAGGCAAAGGCTGCCTCCAGCGGAGGATAGCCTTCGTCGACGAGGAAGGTGACCGTCTGCACGACGACGCTGTAGGTGGAGCAGGCGGTGAAGAAGAAGCACTGCACCAGCAGCCAGAATTCGGGCGTGCGCATCGCCGAGGCGATGGTCCAGCCCCTCTCGGACGCCGGCGACGCGGGCGGCGCGACAGAGCCGACCGCATCGGGCGGCAGTTGCCCTCGCGTCGCCATCAGCGCCGGATCCCCGCGCGCGATACGGCCCCAGGGCAGGATCAGCAGCATCGGCAGCAGGGCCACCAGCGCAAGCGACAGCGTCCGATAGGCCGCGCGCCAGCCATCGGCATCGATCATGCCCTGCGCCAGCGGCACGATCACCAGGATCCCGGACCCGAACCCGGCATAGGCAAAGGCGATGGCCAAGCTCAGGTTGCGGTCGAACCAGCGCCCGATCAGCGCCGCCGCCGGCACGATGCCCAGACAGGCCGCCGCGATCCCGCCGCACACGCCGTGGAACACATAGATCTGCCACAGCGCATTGGTCATCGAAGCCGCGCCCATCCCGCCTGCCAGCACCGCAAGGCCAAGGCCATAGGTCCAGCGCGGCCCCCAACGGTCCAGCAAGGTGCCGGCGACCGGGGACATCAGGCCTGCCACGACAAGATAGGCCGAGTAGACGCCGGTGAGGGTGGAGCGGCTCCACGCGAACTCGGCCTCCAGCGGCAGGATGAACACCATATAGGTGTCGATGACCCCGCGCGCGACGAAGTTGAACAAGAACCCCGTCGCCACGACGATCCCCGCCATGACAGCCACCGAACGGGTTGGCGACGTTTCAGGATGGGCATTCTGGGTCAAGACGGGCCTGTTCGCTGCAAAAGGGCGCCGCCCGGCCAGTGGCCGGACGGCGGAGTGTGGACAGCGGCTTACTCGGCCGCGGCGCCGGCCTGCTGTTCCAGCGCCTCGCGGAAGGCAGTGAGGATCTCGGTGCCGGCAAGGCCGCGGCCGTCAAGGTCGGCGGCCCATTGCTCGCCGATGCCGGCAAGGTCGGCCTCGATCTTCTCCCTGTCGGCATCGGGCAGCGACACGAAGGTCACGCCCTCGTCGACCATCTTCTGCTTGTCCTGCAGGTCGAGATCCTCGGCAACGGCGCAGGCCGAGGGGATCGCCTCCTCTGCCGCGTCGGTCATCGCCTTCTGGACCTCGGGCGACAGCTGCTGCCAGCGCTGTTCGCTGATGACATAGCTTGCCACGAACGAGCCGAAGTTGATGTCCTGCGTGCCCCATTTCAGCTCGGGTGCAAGGCCATAGGGCAAGGCGCTGGAATGCGGGAACAGCACGCCGTCGATGGTGCCGCGCGACAGGGCCTCGCGCGTTTCGGGCGCGGGGATTGCGATGGGCGTGGCGCCGATCAGCTCGACCGCGATCTCCTTGGTGCCGCCCGTCGCCCGCAGCTTCATGCCGCGGAAGCTGTCGGCGCCGGTGATCTCCTTGCTGGCCGTCATCACCTGATAGGGCGGCAGCACCATCACGAACAGCATCCGCACGCCTTGGGGGGCAAACTCGGCCTGATCCAGAACGGCCCCCGGCTTGGCGATGCTCCAGAAAGCGCTGGTCCCATGGCAGGCTTCGGTGAAGGATTCCGGCAGTTCGCCCACGCCCGCAAGCGGCAGCTTGTCGGCGAGATAGGACACGCCGGCATAGCCGATATCGACCACGCCGGTCTGGGCCAGCGACATCAGGTCCTTGGATTTTCCCATCTGCTCGGCGGGGTAATACTCGAACTCGATCTCGCCATTGGTCAGCTCGGTGACGCGGTCCATCCAGACCTTGGTCAGGTTCTCGGCGATGTAATGGCCGACCGGAAAGCTGTCGGCGACGCGGAGGGTTTCGGCCGATGCGGCTCCCGATGTCAGCGCCGCCACGCTGCAAAGCGCGGCTGCGGCGAAAGGTGTATTCAGATGACGTCCCATTCTTTCTTCTCCCTGTGTTGGTTGGTGCTTTGCGGTATCGTCACATCGTTGAAGGCAGCCACAGGACAAGGGCCGGAAATGCCAGCAACAAGGCGATGACGATCAGGTGCGCGAAGACATGGGGCATGACCCCGCGGAACAATTCTCCAAGCGGTCTTCGCGTATATCGGGCCACGACGAACACGTTCATGCCCATCGGCGGCGTGACCATCCCCACCTCGGCGGTGACCACGACCATGACCCCGAACCAGACGGGGTCGTAGCCAAGCTGCATCACGACCGGCAGCATCACCGGCACCGTGAGGATCAGGATGGCGATCTGGTCCATGAAGAAGCCAAGGATCAGGTAGCCGACCAGGATGATGATCATGATCATCGTGGCCGAGATCTCGAGCGCGCCGATCCATGCGCTCAGATCGTTGGTCACGCGCGACAGGGTCAGGAAATACCCGAAGACATGCGCGCCAAGGATGATGAACAGGATCATGCAGCTGGTCTGCGCGGTGGACCGCAGCGCGAGCCAGAAGCCCGCCAGCGTCAGCTTGCGCGACCACAGGGCGATCAGCATCGCCACGAAGGCGCCAAGCCCAGCCGCCTCGGTGGGAGTCGCCAGCCCCGAATAGATCGACCCGCTGACGGCCAGAAGCAGCAGCAGCATCGGCCCCACCTTCTTCAGCGAGGCAAGTTTTTCGCGCATCGGATAGGCGCGCCCGGCCGGCGCGGCCGAGGGATCGATCTGCAGGATGGTGACGACCGTCAGGACAATCGCCAGCGTCACGATCAGTCCGGGGATGACGCCGCCGATCAGCAGATCGCCAATCGCCACATCGGCAATGATGCCATAGAGGATCAGCGCGATGGACGGCGGGATCAGCATTGCCAGCGTGCCCGAGATCGCCACCACGCCGCCCGCCAGCTTGGGATCATAGCCTTCGCGCAGCATCGCCGGCATCGAGGTTGACGCGAGCGTCGCCGCGGCGGCGGTCGAAGAACCCGAGATCGCGCCGAACCCGGCCCCGGCGAACGCCGTGGCAATCGCCAGCCCGCCGCGCAGCCGCCCCACCCAGATGCTGGCAGAGCGGAAGAGGTCGTTTGCGACGCCCGAGATGATGACGAACTCTGCCATCAGGATGAACATCGGGATGGTGATGATCTCATAGCTGTTGGCGGTGGACAGCGGCGAGGTCCGCAAGATTCCGGTCAGGAACTGCATCCCGCCCAGCATGTAGAGGCCGGATGCGCCCGAGATTGCCATCGACAGGGCGACGGGCAGCCCGACCACCAGAAAGAAGCTCAGGATCAGAAGGACGATCAGGACGGTCATTCCGCATGCTCCGTTCCGCTGGCACCAGTGTTGGGGGGCGGCGGCATGTTGGCGATTTCGCGTCCGGTGACGAACGAGGCGGCGTGGGCGACTGTCCGCAGGGCGCAGCGCAGCGTGATCAACGCAGATCCGACACACAGCATGAAATAGGACGGCCAGGTCGGCCAGGGCACGGTCGCACTGATCAGGTTGTTCGCCGAAAAGGCGGCCGATGTCCGATACCACGCCTGCCACGCGATCATCGCCAGCAGCGCGGAAGACAGGGCGTAGCCCGCTGCCAGCGAGGCATGGGTAAACCGGCGCGGCAGCGCATGGGCGAAGATGTCGATGGAAATGTGCCCGTGCTGGTGCAGCGTGTCCGACAGCGCGAAGAAAAAGACACAGACCATCAGGTAAGTGCCGATCAGGTCATAGCTCCAGCCCAGTGGGCTTCGCAGGACATAGCGCATGGTGACGTCGGTGACGACGACCAGCATGATCACCGCCAGCGCGATCCCGGACAGGAAGACGAGCGCGGTTTCCGCGCGCGCGAGAATTGCAGAGATGCCCGTATCGGGCCTGTCGGTCGTAAAATTCTGCATCTGTTCCGGGCCTCCCCTCCCGTTCCGTGCGTCCTCGCCGCCTGTGGCGTCAGCGTCGAAGCGCCGCGAGGATCTTTTGCGCCGCGCGTTCATGCGGCTTGTCGATCATTTTGCCGTCTATGGTCACGACGCCGGCCTGCGGATCCTCTTGGAACGCCGCAACCACCCGTTCGGCCCAAGCCGCTTCGGCTTCGGTAGGCGTGAAGGCGCGGTTGACGATGTCGACATGGCTGGGATGGATCACCGCCTTGGCGCCAAAGCCATCGCGCCGCGCCGCCCGCGCCTCCGCCTCGACCAGTTCGAGATCCTTGATGCGGGTGCTGACCGTGTCGATCGCCAAGATCCCGGCCGCCGCCGCCCCCATCAGGCACAGGTTGCGCGCCAGGACGAAGGGGCCGGTAAAGACGCCCTCCACGTTGTTTTCGGTGGAGCCAAGCGAGGCAGCCAGATCCTCGCCGCCCCACATGATGCCCAGCAGGCGCGGGCTGGAGCCCTGATAGCTGCCCAGACCAAAGATCGACTGCGCCGTCTCTGTCGCCACCCCGATGATCCGCGCCGCGCCGACCTCACGGCCCGCCGCCGCCTCGAACGCATCGAGATACTGCGCCAGCCGCGCCACATCGGCCGCGCCGGAGCATTTGGGCAGCACGATACCGTCAGGCCGATGCGGCATGACCGCCGCCAGATCGCCCAGCGTGCGGCCACTGTCGAAAGCGTTGACGCGCACATACAGCGCCTGCGCGCCACGGTCTGCCGACAGCATCTCTTGCGTGATCCCGCGCGCCGCATCCTTCTGGGCGGCCGCGACGGAATCCTCGAGGTCCAGGATCAGCGCGTCGGCCTCCCCTTCACGGGCGCGGGTGAACTTGCGGGCGCTGTCGCCGGGAACGAACAGAAGTGACCGCATCATCCGTCCTTCCGCTTCCACATCATCGCGGTGCGGCGGCACCGCGCCACCAGATCGCCATGCTGATTGAAGCAGCTGTGCTCGAACTCCACGATCCCGACATCGGGGCGCGAGCGGCTTTCCCGCGCCGCAACCACCCGCGTCTCGCTGCGCAGCGTATCGCCGTGGAAGACCGGCTTGGGGAACTGCACATCGGTCATGCCTAGGTTGCCGACCGTGGTGCCCATGGTCGTGTCCTGAACCGACATGCCGATCATGATCGCCAGCGTCATCAGCGAGTTGAACAGTCGCTGGCCCCATTCGGTGCCTTCGGAAAAATGCGCGTCGATATGCAGCGGCTGCGGGTTCATCGTCATCAGGCTGAAGGTCGTGTTGTCCGCCTCGCTGACCGTGCGTGTCAGGGGATGGCGGAAGTGCCGGTCCACGGTGAGTTCCTCGAAATACTGACCTGCCATGTGGGCTACTCCTGCTGTCGCGGCGCGCGCGCGGCGCCGGTTTCGATCAACTGTGCAACGCGCGCCGGGTCGATGCCCCAGTCCGTCAGGACGGCAGCGCCCTCGGCCCCCGGCCGCGCCTCGGGAGGGGCGGGCAAGGACGCGGGCGTCTTGCTGAACCGCGGGGCGGGCGCCGGTTGCACGATGTCACCGATCTGGACATGCATGCTGCGGGCGGCGTTGTGCGGGTGGTGCGGGGCCTCCATCGGGGTCAGCACCGCAGTGACGCAGGCATCGCTGCCGTCGAACAGGGCGCACCAGTCGTCCCGGCTGCGCCCCGCAAGGCGGGCCGAGATCAGGCGCCGCGCCTCGGGCCAGGCGGCCCGGTCGTCGAGATCGGGGAAGCCCGCGGCGTCGAAGCCCAATATCCCCAGAAACACCGCACGAAACTTCGGCTCGATGGGCGCCACCGAAAGGTAGGCACCATCGGCGCAGGCATAGACACCATAATAGGGCGCGCCGCCGTCCAGAATGTTGGTGCCGCGGGGGCCGTTGTGCAGGCCCGCCGCGCGCAACCCGGCCATCGCCGTGCCCAGCAGGGCAACGCCGTCCACCATCGCCGCATCCACCACCTGCCCCTCGCCGCCGCGCTGGACATTGACCAGCGCCGCAAGCAGCCCCGCCACCAGGATCAGGCTGCCGCCCGCATAGTCGGCGACTAGGTTCAGCGGCGGCACCGGCGCCTCGCCCGCGCGGCCGATCATGTCGAGGATGCCGGTGAGCCCGAGGTAGTTGAGATCATGCCCCGGGCTTTGCGCAAGCGGCCCCGTCTGCCCCCAGCCGGTCAGCCGGCCATAGACAAGGAGCGGGTTACGGGCATGGCAGGCATCCGGCCCAAGCCCCAGCCGCTCCATCACGCCGGGGCGGAAGCCTTCGACCAGCGCATCGGCGCCGGCCACAAGATCCAGCGCGCAGGCGACGGCCTCGGGGCGCTTGAGGTCGAGGATCACCGACCGCCGCCCGCGCGCGACCAGATCGAATCGCGCGGCGCGCACGATGCCGTTGCCCGAGGGCGTCGGCCGGTCGATGCGGATCACCTCTGCCCCCAGGTCGGCAAGCATCATCGCGGCGAAGGGTGCAGGTCCGATCCCCACCATCTCGACAATCTTGACGCCCTGAAGCGGCCCGCCCTCAGCCATGACGCGCCCTCCCCTCATCGTGCCAGGAGCGCGACAGGTCTTCGCGGAACTGCGGGGCGGCGATGTCGATCATGCGCCGGGCACGCTCCCCCAGCGGGTAGCCCGCCAGTTCGGCGACGCCCCATTCGGTGACGACCGTGTCGGCATCGGTGCGCGCGATGGTGACATGCGACACGCGCGGCACGATGCGCGAGACAGCGCCGCCCCGGGCAGTGGACGGCAGGGCGACGATGGCGCGCCCGCCCGGCGAACCTTGGGCGCCGCGGGTGAAATCGACCTGCCCGCCGGTGCCGCCAACACGGCGCCCGCCGGCGGATTCGGCGTTGATTTGGCCGGTCAGGTCGACCTCGATGGCGGAATTGATGGCGTGGAAGCGCGAAAGCCTGGTGAGGGTCGTGGCGGCGTGGGTGTAGCCGGTGGGCCGCGCCTCGAGTGCCGGGTCCAGCCGGACATGGTTCAGACAGTCTGACCCGCCAAATATGACGCCCGCGACCGAAAGGCCGGCATCGATCTCCTTCGCGGCGTTGGTCAGCGCGCCGGCTTGGATCAGCGCGGTGACGCCATCCGTCAGCGTGCCAGAATGCAGCCCCAGATCACGGTGGTCTTTCAGGGCCCGCGCAACCGTGTCGGGCAGGCGGCCGATGCCAAGCTGCAACACCGCCCGGTCCGGCACGAGCCCGGCGACATGCGCCGCGATGGCACGGTCCTCGGCCGTTGCCTCGCCCACAGCGGGCGCCAGCGGCACGTCTTCCGCCATCACAGCCACATGCACCGGCACATCGTCCGGCCAAAGCGTGCCGGGCATGGGGGGGGTGTGTGGGTTGATTTCGGCGCAGACCACCCGGGCACGCCGGGCAGCGTCAATCAGGTGCAGATCGCCCATGCCCAAGAAGACCCGGCCCTGCTCGTCGGGCGGCGAAAGCTGCACGAAGACCACGTCGCACGGCAGCCGACCATCGACGATCCGCGCGATGAACTGCGCGTAGTGCAGAGGCAGGATCGTCAAAGCCGGCGCGGGCAGCTGCGCCGCCGTGCCAAGGGCGCCGCAGCTTTCGAACGTCAGCCCGTCCTCTGCCCCGCCAAGCGGGCCAAGCGTTGCGCCGATAATCGCCGTCAGCCGGGCACGCTCGCTCGCGGCAGCGGCCAGCAGGCGCATCAGCACCGCAGGCTCCCCCGACCCCTGGCCCACAAGGATCCGGTCCCCGTCCCGCAGCCAGCGGGCAAGGTGAATCGATGTGGCGGTGGCCGGTTTCGGCAGTGTCATCAAGAAGCCCCCTCCCAAAGGCTGTCGCGTGGTCGGTTGGATTTCGATCAGTAGGATTTCGGCAATCCAAGCACCCGCTCGGCCAGATAGGACAGGCACAGCTGCGGGCTGATCGGGGCGATGCGCGGGATGAAAGCCTCGCGCAGATAGCGCTCGACGTGGTATTCCTTGGCATAGCCAAAGCCGCCATGGGCCATCACCGCCGTCTCGCAGGCCGTGAAACCGGCCTCGCCGGCCAGGTATTTCGCCGCGTTCGCCGCCGCGCCGCAGGGCAGCCCGCGGTCGTAGCGCGAGGCCGCGGCCAGCACCATCATCCATGCCGCCTCCAGCTCTGCCCAGCATTTGGCGAGCGGGTGTTGGATGCCCTGGTTCTGGCCGATGGGGCGGTTGAAGACGATCCGTTCCTTGGCATACTCGGCCGCGCGGGTGATGGCGAGCATCCCCAGCCCGACGGCCTCAGCGGCGATCAGCACGCGTTCGGGGTTCATCCCGTGCAGGATGTATTCGAAGCCGCGCCCCTCCTCGCCGATCAGGTCGGCTTCGGGGATTTCGAAGTCGTCAAAGAACAACTCGTTGGAATCGACGCATTTGCGGCCCATCTTCTCGATTTCCTGCACGCGGATCCGGCTGCGGTCGAAATGGGTGTAGAACAGGCTCAGGCCGCGGGCCGGCTTGTCGACCTCGTCGATCGGCGTGGTGCGCGCCAGCAGCAGGATGCGGTCCGCCTCTTGGGCGGTCGAGATCCACACCTTCTGGCCGTTCACCACATAGCGGTCGCCGGTCTTGACGGCCCGCAGCTTCAACTGCGTGGTGTTGAGCCCGGTGCTGGGTTCGGTGACGGCAAAGCAGGCCTTCTCGCGCCCCTCGGCCATCGGGCGCATCATGCGGGCCTTTTGTTCCTCGGTCCCGAACACAGAGACCGGGTTCAGCCCGAAGATGTTGATATGGACGGCCGACGCCCCGCTCATCCCCGCGCCGGACTCGGCGATGGTGCGCATGACAAGGGCGGCTTCGGTGATGCCAAGCCCCGCCCCGCCATAGGCTTCGGGCGTGCAGACCCCAAGCCAGCCGTCCCGCGCCAGCGCATCATAGAAATCGTGCGGAAACCCGCCCTCGCGGTCGCGCGTCAGCCAGTAGCTGTCGTCGAACTTCGCGCAGACCGCCGCGACGGCATCGCGGATGGCTTCCTGTTCCTGAGTAAGCTCAAAGTCCATCGGTCTCTCCCTAAACCCTGACGGCAGCAGGCGGCACGGCCGCTTCGGGCGTCTGCGCTGCGCCGAGTGCGGCGATCTCCGCCTCTGAAAACCCGGCCTCGCGCAGGATTTCGGCCCCATGTTCTCCCTGACGCGGGGCGAGCCGGTCCGGCACCGCCGGCGTGCGCGACCACTGCGCCGGAACGTCCATCTGCCGGATGGTGCCTTCGCTCGGATGCTCGACCATCTGGAAGAAGTTGGTCGCCACCAGATGCGGATCGGTCAGCACGCCCTGAAAGTCATACATCGGCATCGCCGGGACATCGGCAGCGCCCAGAAGCTCCATCCACTCGGCGGTCGTGCGGGTCAGGAAGACCTCTGCAAGCTCGCCATAGACCTCGTCGATATGGGCCATGCGCGAGCCGAAATCGCGGTAGCGGGGGTCCGTCTGCGGCACGTCGGGGCGGCCAATGGCGGCAAAGAACCGGCGCCAGTGTCCGTCATTGTAGATCAGCGCGCAGATATAACCGTCCTTGGTCTGGTAGGGGCGGCGGTCCACGGACAGCTGCCGCACATAGCCGCCGTTATCCAGCGGCGGATCGAAGGTCAGCCCGCCCATGTGGTCTCCCATCACGAAGGACACCATGGTCTCGAACATCGGCACGTCCAGCCGCTGCCCCTGCCCGCTGCTGTTGCGCTCCACCACCGAGGCGAGGATGGCGCTGGTGGCCACCAGCCCCACGACGCGGTCCGCGACGGCGGTGGGCACATAGCGCGGCTTGCCCTCGTTCACCCGCGAGAACAGGTAGGGAAGGGTCGAGGCGCCCTGGATCAGGTCGTCATAGGCCGGCCGGTCGGCATAGGGGCCGCTTTGGGAATAGCCGAACATGCCGGCATAGATGATGCGCGGGTTGGCTTTCGCGACCTCTTCATAGGACAGGCCAAGCCGCGCCATCGCCTTGGGCCGCACGTTGTAAACGAGGATGTCGGCCCCTTCACACAGCCGCAGCAGCGCGTCCCGGCACTCGGGCCGTTTCAGATCCAGCGTGATCGAGCGCTTGGATCGGTTCGCGTTCAGGAACAGCGGCCCCATGCTGGCATGACGGCCGGGCCCGATCTGGCGCACGAGATCCCCCTCCGGTGCCTCGATCTTGATCACATCGGCACCGAAGTCGCCCAGCATCTGGGTCGCGTAGGGGCCCATCAGAACCGAAGACATGTCGATGATGCGCAAGCCCGATAGGGGACCCATGACGCCTCCGTCTGCGTGGGCCGCGTTCCTCCGTCACATCGAAGGCGGCCATATTATCCACATATAGAGACTTATGATCCCTATTCGTGGATATAGTCGGCAGATTCCCCTGCGAGTCAACCAAGGATTCAAAAAGGTCTCGCATTCATCGCCTTCCTATCCATATATGTGGAGCTGAATGCAGAGGAGTGGCGATCATGCTGGTCAAACAAGCCGCCAACGTTCTGGAGTTGCTGGAATATTTCGCGCGCGAACAAAAAACCGCGAGCCTTGCGGATCTCTGCGCACATTTCGGCTGGCCCAGATCCAGCACCTTCAACCTGATCCAGACCTTGGTGGAGCGTGGCTTTCTCTACGAACCCAAGGCGCGCGGCGGCTTCTATCCGACCGGCCGCTGGCTGGCGCTTGCGCAGGAGATTGCCAGCGCCGAACCCTTGCCCAAGGCGGCGCTCGCGCTGCTTCGGGACCTTGCCGAAACCACCGGCGAGACGATCTGGATCGCGGCGCCGAGCGGCCAACATGCGGTCCTGCTTTCGGTGATCCAGTCGGCGCAAGCGGTGCGCTATACAGCGGAACCCGGCAAGCGGGTGCCGATCCATGGCACCGCCTCGGGACAGGCGATCATGAGCCAGATGAGCGCGGCGCAGATCGCCGCGATCTTGCGAAAGGCGGTGTTCGAACGCTTCGGCCCCGGCACACCGATGAGCGTCGAAGAGGTCGAGCAAAGCATCGCGGAGTCGCTGCGGCGCGGGTGGTTCCGCAGCGCTTCGGCCTTCAGCCGCGATCTTGGCGGCATCTCTGTCCCGCTTGTTCTTGGCGGACGGCTGTTCTCGGTCACCGTGGCAGGCCCGCTGTTCCGCATCGAAAGCCGCATGGAAGATACCGCCATCGAAATCCACAGGGCCATCGCCCGACAGCTTGGCGACGAGTATCTTCGCAAGAATGTGCCCAACCTTCAGCGACTTCTGGAGTGAAGTTGAGGCGCTCCCCGGGCGCAGGGTGCGTCGCCTTCATGGGAAGCCGAGCTGAACCGCGACAGACTTCACACCTCGTCCGGCACTGCTGGCTTCGGGGGGCCGGTTTCGCCTCACATGTCAACGGCGGAGCAAAAAACCGGCCATGTGGCGGCGCAAAATCAGACCAGTGGCGGAGTGCCACACGTCATGGCGCGCGCTGTGCCACATAGCTGGCGCGTGCCATGGCGCATTGGCCCGCAGGGCCCATCCTGTGACGGACGATCAGGTCGGGGTTTCGAGATTTCGGGCGCGGCTTGGCCGAGCCGATAGCTATCGCCGTTCAGCTCAAGGATGTTGACGTGGTGTGTCAGCCCCGGCAGTGTCCGAGGTGTCGGCAGCGATTTCTCTCCGTGGGACAAGGTCGCAACGGCCAACATCAGCAAGACGCTCCCAAATTCGGTTCGAGGAGCATAGCCAGCGGCAAGTGCCGGCATCCTATTCGTCGCGATCCTCGCCAGGCGACCTGTGACACGAGGTCAGCGACGCCCGCGCATGAGGCGTCACGCCATAGCGCTCGACACATTCGGCCAAAGCCGCCTCGAGAAGGCGAATGCGGTCGTCGAGCTCAGCCTGAGGTTCGCCAGACGCATCCTCGTCTCTGGTTGTCATCGTGCCCCACTGCTTCCGTATCATCCAAGCGTGATAGGAGGATTAACGTCAGTGTAAGGATGACGTGGCTGGCGACGACCTTGTCCGATGCTCCTGTCTGCATGCCGGACGTCTCCACCGGGTCGCTCTTTCGAATGAGGCGGCTCCCCTCTCCTCAGACCGTGCCGACCACCAGCCGGTTCCGTCCGCTGGCCTTCGCACCGTAAAGGGCCCGGTCGGCGACCCGAGGGATTGGTGTGTCGCAGAGGGCCAGGCCAAAGGTGACCGTGACGGCAGGGCCTTCGTTGGCACTGCGCCAGAAGGCAGCTGCCATGGCGAGCCGCAGCCATTCGGAGACCGAGACGGCGGTATCCAGGTTGGCGTCACTCAGGATCAGCGCAACTTCTCGCCGCCATAGCGGAACACAAGGTCGCTGGCGCGGGCCTCGCCTGCAAGACCTGCGCCACCCGGCGCAGCACCGCATCGCTCTCGACATGGCCGCGTGTGTCATTGATCCGATTGAAATGATCGACATCGCCAAGTAGCAGGGCAAAGCTCGGCGTGCCCTCGGTCAGGCTGTGGATCCGCTCCGCAAACGCGGTTTCGAACGCCCCCGGTTCAGCAGCGAGGCCAGGCTGTCGCGCCGCGCATAGTCCGACAGCTGCTCCCGCTGCTCCAGGATCGTGCGGGTCATGCTGTTGTAGGCATCGGCGACTACCGCAAGCTCGGGTGGTGCTCCTGCAGCACGCCGATGATCTGCTCTTCCGTGAACCTGCTGCGCTTCATGTCTCTCTCCTCCGCTGGAGAACATACTAATTTTTTATCAGAGTGCGGACGTTTGAGGGGAGCAAGTCGGCGGTGATGCCCCTGGCCGATCAGGGCCCGCACAGGGGGCCTCGTCAAACGTTGACTCAGCGTTGACTGGAATTGGGCAAGCGAAAGCCCCGCTGTTTGGCGGGGCTGGATGTATTTGATATTCTTCATTAATTTGGTTGCGGGAGTAGGATTTGAACCTACGACCTTCAGGTTATGAGCCAGAAGTCTATGCATCCCTACCTTTGTCAGTGGTAAGACGCCGTGCCCTCTCAACCATCCTGACCACCTGCGCGCTGGCAGTAGCCGCAGCACTCCGCACGACTGCGGGTGCCCGCACCGCCCCGCGCCCGATTGCCTCACCCGTCGTGAGCGATCCGATCCGAACCCTGCCCTGCACGCCGGGTGTGTTGATTAGCCCCCGCATCACGCCGGCGGGCCCACTGACTATCGCTGGGGCGGCGGCCACCATCAGGTTTCCCGAGATCCCCCGCACGATCAGGGGCGTTGCCGCGACGAAACCCTTCGCGAGGAACACCATCACGAAGAACGGCACCAGTGAGCCGATGTTAGTGGCCGAGTTCGGATCGCCGAGCTGAGCCAGTAGAGAATTCGCCATGCCGACGACGGTCGAGAACATGGCGGCAATGATGATCGGGTAGAAGGCATAGCTGATCGTCGTCGAGACCCATCTGTGGAAGAAATCCTTGGTCGCATCGAAGAGCGACAGCGCGATCATGATCGGTGCGAGGCCTAGCATCAGGGTCAGCATCATCTTGGCGAAGATGAGGACGATGCCGGTCATGAAGCCAAGGAGGCTCAGGAGCACCAGGCCGATGCCGCCGAGGATCGCGCCGGTCATCCAGTTCAGGTTGTTGCCGATCGCGTTCAGGTACTGGCTGAACTCCGTGATGAGATCATCGAACTCGGCCGCAAAGTATGTGGCCCCTGCCCCGCCGCCGCCGACCGAGGAGATCAGGGCCCCGGCGACGTAGTCGAGCCCGCCGATGACGGCATTGGCGACCGCGTTGAAGTTGGCCCAGTTGAAGGCGAAGAGCCCTATCAGCGTCAGCTTGATCAGGTACCAGAAGAAGCTGGCCCCATCCATGCTGCGGAACTGGAAGGCCATGTTGATGCAAACGCCGATAAGCGAAAGCGTGACCATCAGCAGGACGATCGTGCCGGTATTGCTCGCCACAGCCCCGAACTGGGACTGGGCGGCATCGGCAAGGAAGCCATCGGCGGTTCCGACCATCCAGCTGACGATGCTCATTACCAGTTGCCTTGCGCTTCGCAGATATCCTGGATGTCGCGGGCGATCTGGTTCTGCTCGTTCCGAATGGCCAGCCGAGCTTTAGTATGCTCCGCCTGCGTGCTTGTCGCGAACCGCTCCTCGTACTCGGCCGAGGTGGCATCCCATGACGGGAAGCGCACGTCACAGCTGCAATCGCCCGATGCCTTGATCGCCTCCCAGGACCGCAGCTCGTAGAGCCGCATCAAGGTCAGCGCCTTATAGGCCTCACGGGGGTGGACCTCGTCCATCCAGGTCGGGCGCGCGGTCCGGTCGTTGCAGATCCGGTACTGCTGGGAGGCCATGGTCACGGTGAGATCGTTCGTCATCTGAGGCGATGTCTGGGCCGCGAGGGGAGTGGCCAGCAGGGTGACGGCAGCGGCGAGGATGGTCTTGCGCATTGGGTCTTCCTTTCGGTTCATTTGGCCGCGGCCGTGGGGCGCTCGGCACCCCCGGTTGGACCCGCGTTCTGGTCTGGATGTCTTGCCTGCCCCGGCAGGAAGAACTCGGTAATGCCGCGGGCGCCGTCATGGCGCCCGGCCTGGATGATCACGTCGATGGAGCCCTCGATGTAGTCGACCATGTCAGCATAGGTCATCGGCACGTCTGTCTTGAGCGCGGCGATGGCGAGGCGACGGACGGCCAGTTGCGGGGTCTCGGCATGCAGCGTGGTCAGCGAGCCGCCATGCCCGGTGTTGATCGCCTCGAGGAAGGTCATGGCCTCGCGGCCCCGGACCTCGCCGAGCACGATCCGGTCGGGCCGCATGCGCAGGGTCGAGGCCAGCAGCACATCGGCGCTGCGGGCCTCGGTATCGCGGTCGGCAATCAGGGTCACGGCATTCGGCTGCTCAGGGCGCAGCTCCGCCGCCTCCTCGATGGTGATGATGCGCTCTTCTGGCGGGATCAGCGAGAGGATCTTGCGCGCCGCGACCGTCTTGCCGGTCGAAGTGCCGCCAGAAACGATCATGTTGAGCTTGTTCCGGGTGCAGAACCCCAGGGCGGCGTCGATATCGCCTGAGGACACCACATCGCGCAGAGCGGCGTTCCGTTCGCGGCGCAGGCCTTCGAGGCTGCGTTCCTTGCCATAAAGAAAACCGAGCTTGATTGCCTCCAGCGGCAGGGAGGAGAAGAATCGCAGCGAAATGGAGAACCCGCCCTCGACTGCCGGCGGCTGGATCACCTGCGCCCGGACCGGGCGCTCGCGATAGAGGATCGACACCGAGACGATGGGCTTTTTGGTGCTGAGCGTGGTCGAGGCGGCCGAGGCGATCTGGTTGCCAAGGTCCTTGATCTCGATCTGGGTGAGCCGGGTGCCGAGACCACGCATGAAATGATCGCCTTGGAACTCGCCCCAGACCCGACCATCCGGGTTGATGCAAATCTCGATCGTGTCGTCCCGTTGTACAGGTGCGCCGAGGCGATCCAGTGAGGCCTCGAGATAGCTCGCCGCCATGTCAGAAGATCTCCAGATCGCGGTCGACCATGACCGTGATCCGCGTGCCTTGGTCGACATGGATCACGGGCCGGATCGCCAGATAGTCCTGCATCACGCTCTGGGTGCTGCCCTGCAGGTCCGTGCCCACGTCGCTTGCAATATCGGCCGCGGCTTCATCCTCGATCTGTCCGGCGGCAGCTGCGGGCAATGCCCCGATCAGCGAAATCAGCGCGGCGGAGCCGAAACGCTGCGCAAAACGAGTATCGACAAAGCCGGTGGTGCCGGTGCGGCCGAGCTCATCCCCGCCGAAGGCACTGATTTCCACGGTCTGGTTGTCGGGCAGGATGATGCGGTCCCAAGCCACCATCACCCGCGACTGCGCGAGCGCCACATCGGAGCGATAGCGCCCCACGAGACGCGCGCCGCGCGGGATCAGGACGCGGGTACCGTCGAAGGAATGGACGTCCTCGGAGACGACGGCGCGGATCGCGCCGGGCAGCGTGCTGTCGAGCGCCGTCTCGGTCACGGCCTGGATCATCGTGCCCTGCACTACCGTGTTGCCGGGGTTTACGATTACTTCGGCCCGCGTCACCGAGGCGGGTCTTGCGCCTGCGCGTACGAAGGCTTCGTCCTCATTGAGACGCGCGGCCTCAAAGCTGTTCTCTCGGTCGGCCCCTGCCCCCATCCCCGAAAATGCGATCATGGGCGAGGCGATGCGTTCAGCACGGGCTTCCGCCTCGGCGATCCTGCGGCGTTCAAGTTCCGCGAGCCGCAGCTCCTCCTCGTTCGGGCCGAGGTCCGTGGGCGCAGGCGGGGTCAGGCGTGCGACTTCGAGATCCATGCGCAGCTGGTCAAGCTCGCGGTCGCGTTCGATCAATTGCCGCTCGAGCGCGCGCTGCGCTTCGGTCGAGGCGGTCTGCAGTGCCGCGATCTGCGCCGTGAGATCCGCGATGGCCTGTTCTGCCCCGCTGTCCGATGCCTCGACGGGCCGCGCGCGCAGGTCTTCCAGTTCCGCGCGCAGCGTCGCGAGGCTCTCCATCAGCGCAAGTTCCGACGCGGACGGGCCGGTCTCGGCCGGTGGCGGCGGTGCAGGCTCGGCGACGGGGATGGGTGCGAGGTCGCCGAAGCCTGATCCTGTGGTCTGGAACTCTTCCGGAGCTGCGGTCGGCAGAGGCGCTTCCTGCGATGGCTGCAGCGCGGCCCAGGCCAGGCCGCCCACGGCTACGATCCCCGCAACGCCAAGGATGGCGGTAAGCGGGGAGGGACGTGCTGCGCCGCGCTTCTTGTCGCCCGTTTCTTCAAGCGCCGCGAGGCGCGCGGCGAGGTCTTCGGTGTCCTGGCTCATGATGTGGGCCCACCCATATCCTGAACACAGACCTCGTCTTCCCCGAGACGCAGGACCCATTGGCGGTTCACGCCCGAGACACGGATGACGCCGTCCTCGAGTGCCGTGCTGTTCACCGCCCGCTCGCCGCCGTTCGCATAGCGGAAGATCGCCGGGACCGGCGCATTCCGGGCAAAGCGGAAATACGTGAACGTGCCGTCGTCCCAAATCGCCGTCGGGGTGAACTCCTCACGGGCGCTGACCGCATAGTTCGCGTTCGGCGCATCGGCCGCGACCGCACGCGTCGGCTTTACGCGGCTCTCGGGATAGCGGAACTGCACAACGTAATGCGGCGTCTCGCGCGCCTCGACGACGTGGAAATAGTAGGACCGGCGGTTGGTATAGACCGTGATATTGGTCGCCACCCCCGAAGCCGCGGGCTTGATTGCGAAGGCGCGTCCGCCGGGGACGCCGTCGAAATGAAAGCCCACGGTGTCACCCGCGATGATCGAACGGATGGTCTCGCCTGTCCCGAACTCGACAGTGGTCACCCGGGTCAGGGTGGTGACGATGCGGTAGACCTGCCCCTCGGTCCAGGTGGCGATCCGGACGCGGTTGTCATTAGGGCCTGCGCGCGGCGTGGTCTCGGCGAATGCTGCGGGTGCGTAGAGCACGAGGGCACCGGCGACCAGCAGAGCGTGAACGGTGGCGAGAACGGGAACAGAGGTCATTCGGAACGGTCCGATCGGATGGCGTATTGGGTGACGGTGAAGCCGAAGGGGTTCTGCCAGACCTCGTCGACCCGGCGGGTCCGTTCGGGCTCAAAGGCGAACATCAGCGTGGCGGTGAAGGATCCGTCCTGCGCGCCTTGCGGGCTGGTCAGGCGCTTTCCGAGGCGTACCTGCGCGCGGTTGTCGCCGATCAGCGTGATCGAGGCAATCTCGACGGCCATTTCTGCCGCAGGGCCGTAGCGGGTCGGCGGATAGCTCTCTTGCCCCGAGGTCCACATGGCGCGCATGCTGGTCTCGGCAGCACCCGTGGATTGCGCCAGCACACGGCGCACGCGCAGATCGTTGTCGAGCTGGTTGTAGGCCTCGCGGTCGAGGATGTAGCGGTAGATCTGCGCCTCGATGATCGCAGGCCGCTCGGCAAGCGAGACCGTTTCGACCGTGGCATTCGGCAGGGCGAGACCGGTCGCGGGATCATAGGGCACGACGACGGGCGGGGGCGTCTCGACCATCAGGGCGACGGCCGCGGCTGCAAGGCAGCCAAAAGCGCCGAAACCTGCCCCGGTGAGGCCGATCATCCGCCAGAGCTGCTCCCGGCGCAGCGCGCCGTGGATCAGTTCCTCCTCGACCAGTTCGCGCGTGCTCATGCCTGCCGTCATGTCCGGTGCCTTGGTCATGGCGCGAGGCTCGGCAGGGTGAAGTCCATGTAGCGGCGCTCTTCAGCGACGGTGGCAGCATCCACCACGCCGGCATTGCCAGCGCCGAGGGTTTGGATCGCTTCAAGCTCCCACATCCGGGTCATGGCGATGGCAAGCTCCGCCGTGACACGGGTGTTGTGGTCCATCGACTCCTTCAGGTCCTCCATGTCGGGGATCATCGAGACGAGCTGTTCGACGCGTTCCAGCGACTGGGCCGCCTCGGCATGGCTGTTCTGGGCGGCCGCCGACATCACGGCGCCGGTCGTGGCACGCGTGGCGACACCTTCGGCGCCTGGATTGCCGCTGGTGGCGATCTCGCGGAGTGACTCCTCGTCAAACCCGGCACTGGCCAGCGCCTGTTCCATCTGCGTGCGCAGTGGCCCCGCGTTGGGGCCGATCAGGCTTGACCAGTCGCCGGCCTGGATGCCCCGGATCAGACCGGGGATGTCTTCGAAATTGGCCTGCAGGAGGCCGTCGAGATCGCCACCCATGGCGAGGCCGAGGATGCTGCGCGGTCCGGTCAGCGAGGCATACATCTCCTCGAGCCGACCCAACTGCTGCTGCAGGAGGTCGAGCTGCGCCAGTGCATTGTCCAGAAGATCGGTCTGGATCCCGAAATCCTGCAGCATCTGCTGAAGCTGGCGGATTTCCTGGGCGATGTTCTGGGTGTCGACCGTGGGCACGCCCTGAGCGGTGACGGGCCCCGCGAGGGCGGTGGCCAACGCGAGGGTCGCGGCGGTGTTGGTGAGGGAAATGCGCAAGCGCCGGATCATCGCAATGTCTCCTGGGTGAAATCCATGAACTGCCGCTCGGCGGCTTGGGCCGCGGCCATGGCGAGTTGTTCCTCGCTGAGGGGCTGGGTGTGGGCGGCCTTGATCCGGGTGCGGATCGCGACCAGCCGTGCCAGTTCGGCGCGCGCATAGGTGTTGAGTGCGATGGCCTCGTGCAGGTCCTCGGTCTCACCGATGCGGGTGATGATGTCCTGCACCCGCAAGGCAGCTGCGCGGACCGAGACCAACGAGTAGTCGCCGTAGACACCCGCCCCATGGGCGGAGAGACTGAAGCTCGCGTTCGCCAGAAGGACGGGGTCGATGGTGCCGAGCGCATCGATCCCGCCGACGGCGGCGAGGTAGCTGTTGTATTGCTGCGGGATCACCACGACGTAGTGTTGGGTTTCCGCGAAGGGCGGCACACCGCCGTAGTCCTGCACGTTGCCAGGGCCCGCGTTATAAGCCGCAAGTGCGTGGATGATGTTGCCATCGAACATGTTCAGCATCTGCGCGAGGTATCGCGCGCCGCCGGTGACCTGCAGATAGGGGTCGTCATAGTAGGCCGGGTAGATGCCAAGATCGCCCGCCGTGCCTGGCATGATCTGGGTAAGGCCGAAGGCCCCAACGGGGGAACGCGCGCCGATCTGAAATCGGCTTTCCTGCCAGATCAGCGCCTGCAGAAGGCAGCGCCATTGCACGAGCGACAGGCCGGCGCGGCTCACCCCTGGCAGCCCATGCGTGTCACGTGCCGCGCGGATGATCAGTTCCTCAATCCCTTCCCGGGCATCGCCGAACATCCGGGCTGCAGCCGGATTGTTGTCCTCGGGCGCGTAGAGGCTGGCCGCAGCACTCTCGACGTCCTCAACCGCCCCCTGCCCCGCCTCGAGCCCGGCCACGGTGCCAGCCACATCGCCGGAGCCGAGGGACATGGCATCCATCAGCCCTTCGAGGGAGGCGAGTTGCTGGCGTTCGATCTCGGCCAGCTCCTCCTCGCGCGTCAGCCGGTCCTGTTGCAGCGCAAGATCCTGATCGGTCTGATCGAGGATTGCCTGCCGCTCTGCGAAGAGGCGCAGGTCGAAAGTTGGCACGCCTTGAGCGTTGGCTGGCCCCGCAGCGGGACCAGCCAGTGCAAGGCCAATCATCGAGAGGGGGAGCCAAGTCCGCATCGGCTTAGCCGCCCGCCCCTAGCATCACGAAATCGCAAGCCGTATCGCGCCGCGTGACCTCCGCGCCCATGGTCGAGATCGTCGTCGTGGCGGTGGCAGTTCCTGCCTGTACAGGCGCGTCGCGGAAGTTGAAGCAATTGGCCTGCGCGGGGTTATGCTGCGCGCAAGCCGTAAGGGTCAGGCCGAGGCAAAGCAGCACGGCGCTGCGCAAGATGGTACGGGTCATGTCACTCTCCAGAAATCGCGGCGGTCACGGTAATCGGGGCCGACAAGGGCCTCGCCCTTCTCCATGCCGCCAAGGATGGTCACGAGGGGGCCGAGTGCGCTGAGATCGGCATCGATCACCACAGCACCCCGGTCATCTCGGACTAGGGCGAGCCGTGACGCCGACCCGACGCCCAGAAGCACATCGAGTTCTTTGTCGCTGAGGCCCAGCATCGCGTAGTCTGCGGCTGAGGCTCGGATGTTGGGCAGGAGTACCTGGGTCGGCACCGCTTCCACGATGGTCTTGCCGGTGCGCGTGCGCTCGAGCTGACTGGCGTACTGGGTCATCATCACGACGACGGCGTTCTGTTTGCGGGCGGTCACCAGCCAGTTCGAGAGCCGCTCCGCGAAATACGCGTTGTCCAGCGCCTTCCAGGCTTCGTCGATGACGATGATCGTGGGCTTGCGGTCCTCGATCACCCGTTCGACCCGGCGGAAGAGATAGGAGAGGACCGCCATGCGTTCCCGCTCGCTCTCGGAATCGAGGATGCCGGTCAGATCGAAGCCCGCGACGTCAGCATCAGTGCTGCCCCCGATCTGGAACGTGTCGTCTGCGTTCGCCCCAAAGATCCAGCCGTAGCGGCCATCGGCGGTCCATTCCTGCATCCGCTCAAAGAGATCGCCTTCGTCATCGGTCGAGACGAGGAGCGAGGCGAAGTCGGACCAGTTCCTGAGGCCAGCGTTCCCGGCGCTGGCGTTCTGGCGTACGACCTCCTGCAGGCGGTTGGTCTGCACCGGGGTCAGGGGATGATCGCGGCGCTCGAGAAGGCTTGCGAGCCAATCGGCCAGCCAGGCTTGACCGCGGGCATCGATCTCGGTCTGCAAGGGATTGAGGCCCGTCGGCCGCCCTGCCCGCACGGTCGAATAGCTGCCGCCAAGCGCGCGGACGGCCATTTCCATGCCGGCGCGGTAGTCGAACACGAAGAGCCGGGCACCTGCGCGCCGCGCCATGGTCATCAGGAACGCCGCCAGCACGGATTTGCCCGAGCCGGGACGGCCGAGGATCAGCGTGTGGCCACCTGTAGGCTCGCGATCCGGCGCGCCCTGTTCGTGGAAGTTGAAGCGAAAGCCACTACGCTCGGGCGTCGGGAAGAGCGTGATCGGCACGCCCCAGGGCACTTCCCGGCCAGTCTTGCCAAGCGGGGTGCGGTGAAAGGTGGCGAGATCCGCGAAGTTGTGGTTCGTGATCGCGGCCTTGCGGCTACGCGCCCCGGTGTTTCCCGGATGCTGCGCCATGAAATGCGCCCGTGCCCCGAAGGCTTCCGAGATCAGGTTGATGCCGGAGGTGGCAGAGATGTTGCGGATTTCGGCCGCGATGTCGTCGAGCGCGGTCTGGCTGCGCGCATAGACAGCCACCGTCATGTGATGCTCGCCAAAGATCAGGCGTTTCGATTCCAGATCGTCCTGCGCGAGTTCCAGCTCCTGCGCGAGGCTGACTGCCCCGTCATTGGCGGCCTGCATCAGGCGCAGCTGCCGCTTGATCCGTCCCGCCATGATATTGGCGTTGATCGGCACGAAGGAATGCGTGACCACCATATCGACGGGCAGGTTCAGCTCGTCGAGCATCAGGCTGTCGGTCTTGGCGGGATAGTTCTTCACCGCGAAAATCGCGCCAAGCTTGTCGCCGACCGAACCATCGGAGAGCGCGATGGTCGATCCGCGAAAGGTGACGCGGGTATTGGCGACATCCTCGGCAATCACGCCGAGGCGTGACCGCGGGAAGAGCGGGTGCTCTTCGCCGGTGTTCAGAGATCCGAGGAAGCCCAGAAGCTCGCCAGTGCTGGCAGCAAGCAGGCGGGGCTTCAACTCATCGAAGGACGACAGGAGAAATCCCACAACCTCGTCGAGCTTGCGCAAGCGCCGGGTCGTATCCGCCGCATGCCGCGCGCGGGATGCCCCCAGACCGAACGGCAAGCGGCTGCCGGCCTCTGGGCGCTTCAGGACCGTCAGCGTCAGCGTCTTGTCGCGCAGGCCAGATTGACCCAGATGCGCGCGCCAGCGTTGGTCCACGGCGGCGGCGAACCCCTCGCCCGGGATGGACGGCAGGGTCACGTCGACCGCTTTCGACACCTTGTGCAGGTAGAAGGAGAATTCGGTCCCCACCTGCGCGACGATGCCTGCCAGCAGCCCGCCGATCCGGTCGAGATGGGCGTCCTCGCTCGTGGTGCTGTTCACCCCTTCCAGCCGGATGCATTGCATCAGCTCGTTACCGCGCGTCCGGATCGTCCGGTCGGTTACGAGGCTGACATAGGGCAGCATCGACGAGAGCCGCTTCTCGCCCTTGACCCACGCCGGCAGCGCGGTCAGCGGGTCGAGGGCGTCGGCCACGTCATCAGCTACTCCATCACGGGGCATAGCTGTCGCCTCCGTGGAGCTTGCGGTTCGCCGTGGGTGGGGTTTCTTGCAAGGTGATCACCAGGACATCGAGAAAGTTCGGATCCCAGTCCGCGGCCTTCCAGAGCGCCGGCCAGGCCAGCCCCGCAAAGACGGCCACCACCCAGCTCTGCACCCAGAGGAACAAGAGCGTCGTGCCGAAGAGCCAGACCATGGCGTACATGATCGGCAGGCCCATCAGCTTGGGCGGCCTGAGAAGGCCGATGAATACGCGGGACTGGTCGGACATCAGTTTGGCTCAGGTCGTCCAGATGGCGGCGACGATGGTGGGCGCTGCGGCGATGCCCGCGATCGCGACGACGACCCAGAGCGCTTGGCGGAAATCGAGGATGCCGAAGAGCCAGGACAGGAACACGCCGATCAGCGCCAGTGTCCCGATCACGATGCCCAATGGGCCGGTGATCGCATCGACGATGCCCTGCAGAAGCGTCTGCACGGGTGAGAGGTCAATGCTTTGAGCCAGTGCCGGTCCCGCCAGCACGATGAGGGCCATCGCGGCGAGCGCGACAAAGGAAGATTTGGACGTCACGAAAGGTCTCCTCTCAGCCGCTGGAACACGGCTGTCACACGGGCCACATGGCCTTGGGTTTCTCGAAAGGGGGGAATGCCGCCATGGCGGGTGACCGCATGGGGACCGGCATTGTACGCCGCAAGCGCCAGCTCGGGATCGCCGAACTGCTCAAGCATCATCAGAAGGTAACGGGCCGAGCCGTCGAGGTTCTGGGCGATGTCATGGGGATCGACGCCGAGATCGCGCGCGGTGTCAGGCATCAGTTGGCCGAGTCCGATGGCGCCGACGGGGCTGCGCGCGCCGGGATTGTACGCGCTCTCGACCTCGATATTGGCTCGGTAGAACAGCGCCCAATCAGTGACCGACAGGCCCGCCTGACGCAGGGCGTCATGGCTGCCGTAGCGCAGCGCCGTGGTCTCGATGGCGTGGAGGATTTCGGGGGAGGCGCGGACGGCGCGCGGGGCGATCGCTGCGGCAGCTGTCACATCGCTCCGGGGAGCATCATCCCCACGGGACTGCGGTGCTGCAAAGAGAAAGAGACGATCTGGAAGGGGCCCAGCCTGGGCGTCTTCGTCGCCGGTGAACGAGCGCAGGCTACTCGCAGTCTCGGCGGTGTCGATCAGTCGGCCATCGGGGCTGACCTGGAAGATGAAACCGTCGGCAAGGGCCGGGGGTGCGGAACAAACACCTGTACCCAATGCAACGACAAGCGCAAACGCGCAGTCAGTTGTCCTTGACCAAAACCGGGCCGGTCCTTGGCTCGGATGTCCGTCCGGGGGCTGCGTGACGCTCGCGGGCACCCTCGACGAGCGGGATGCTGGCGGTCGTGCAGCCCATGTCGGCAAGGAAGCTGACAAGGCCAACGATGGTCTTGAAATCGCGCAGCTTGAGGACACTGCGGCTGGTGACGAGCATCTTGTCGTCGCGCCCGTCCGGAGCAACTGCCCGTATGACCCAGGCGCCGTACCAACTGTTGTGGCGCTTCTCGGCCCCTTCCTTGCAGACCACCTCGATAAGGTAGCCTTCGGCAAGGAGGCCGCGCAGTCCGTCTTCTGTAACCACATTCGGGGCTTCTTCTATCATGGCCTTCCCTTGGGTCCTTTCTCTGCCTGAGGTGCAGTCTCGGGCCCACGGGGTCGCAACACCGCGGGCGATACAAGACAACATGAACGATAGCAAGACAATAAAAGCGACTTGACGAAGATCGCCTTGCTCCGATAACGGTGATACCTGACAAAATCGTGATCTTAAAGGCGGCAAAGGAGTTTTGCCCTGCACATGACCTGTGCGCGCAACATCACTCTAGCGCTGCTGATCACCGTGCTCGTGGCGGCAGGTCCGGTCCATGCCTGCACCCCGCCGGAGCGGCCATTCTTGCCTGCGTCACGCGAAGACATGCGCGCCTACGCGGAGCTGATCCGGGGGGACTTTGAGGCCTATATCGCTGACGTGCAGGATTACTTCCGCTGCCTCGATGAGGAACGCGCGCGAGCTTTTGTTGAGGCAAGTGAGGTAAGCGAGGAGTACGGGCGGTTCGTGGACGCCTTGGAATAGTGGACTTCCCCTCTACCGGACCACAACGAAGATGGGCCGAGCTGCGCCTATTGCGCGCCCGCGAACCTCAGCCCTCGCGGTCGGGAAACAGCCCCGGCATCCACCGCCCAGCATACTTTGCGGGGAAAGCCAGCTTCAGCGGCGCACGGGTCGATTCTGACGACAGAGCACCCGCTTCCAAAAGCGCGGATGTTACCCGTCTCGCAGTGCGGTCGCTGGTGCCAAGGATGGTCTCGACCTCTCCGCGCTCGATCTGCCCCTGATAGAGCACAGCCTTCAGCACGGTATCGGCTTTTGGTGGCAGCGCTCCAGCACGCATCTCTTCTTCTGCCCAGATCAGGATGCGGTCGCGCAGCCGGTCCGGTCGCATCAGGCTTTCCATGAACTCTACCTGGTCAACGCAGATGCGCAGGAAGAACTGCGCGAAGGAGGCAAGGGCGGCCTCGCTGAGCGTGCCCCGTCCGTCACGATCGCCACGGCGGGGGCCGTCACACGCGGCGAGGTGTTCCTTGTAGGCTGCCTCCTGCCGCGCAAGCCCGCGCGCAACGGACCACAGTCCCCGCGTATCGAGGGTTTTGCGCAGCATTGCGTAGGACATCAGGCGGGCGACGCGACCATTCCCATCAAGGAAGGGGTGCACCCAGAGAAGCCTGTGATGGGCGCAAGCCGCGGCAAGGATCGGCTCAATCCTGCCGGGAAGGCTGTAGGCTTTGTGCATCCGCTCCAGAAAGCGGGGAACAGCACCAGGGCTGATGGCGACATGGCGCCCGACTTCAACGTATCGGGTGCGCAGTTCGCCGGGTACTACCGGGATCTTTTCACCTGACTTTGTGCTTTCGACGAAGAGAAGCTCGGACGGCAAAAGCTCACAAAACCGGCGATGCAGTTCGATGACCGACGCGGGCGCTGTTGGTGGTTCGGCCATGCCATCTCCGTCGATCCATTTCTGAACGGCGATATGCGCCTTCGCTTCTAGCTGAAGGTTTCGCCTCGATGGATCGGCACTGTAGTCGTTCCGCATCGCACGTTCGATGTCGACGGGATGGGTGTCATGCCCTTCGATGAGGTTGCTATAGTAACAGTTCATCGACCGCACGAGCTCGGCAAGCGCCTCGGCCATTGAAGCGGGCAAGCTGCTGCGGAAGCCGGCGGACTTCTCCGCCAACTCGAGCACGAGATCATTCAAGCCTGCGCGGGCGGGAGAGCCCTCCGAGACCATGAGTGGCTCGAACAAGCCTACCGTCTCTCCATCGTCGCGAACCATCGAATGACCTTCTCCTTGGCCGCTTCACTGGCCGTGAAAACTTCCATCAAAAATGCTGCTTATCAGAGTATTGCGTGACAAGATACGGAGAACGCGCCCGGTGACTTGGCCGGTTTAATGGCCGCTTACGCGCGGGTCGTGGATGTAAGTGCCCAATCGGTACGTCGAAGCGAAATCAGGCATTGGGCGGCATCTACGGCGACCGCCTCGGAACGACATCGCAGCCGACGCGCTGAAATTACCTTGCCATCGGCAGTGTTGTTTTGTATCGCCGCACCATTATAGTAGGAGTCGGCGTCATGAAGCACAGGGTCCGGACCGCCGCGGCTGCCGCGGCCATCACCGTATCGAGCCTCGTAGGTTCGGTCGAGCCGGCGCAAGCCTATCAAGTCGACTGCGCCATCCTTCTCTGCCTGGCAGGTGGCTGGCCGGCATCCGCACCTTGTGCCCATGCACGCGCGGTCTTCATCCGTCGGATCACGCCCTGGCCGATCGAACCGCCGTTACAGATCTGGCGCTGTCCGATGGGCGCATCGTTCACCGCCCCTGCCCCGCTTTCGCCGATGGAGCGTCTGTACGACATCGCGTTCCGGGACGGGCCTCAGCTCAGCATGCCGCGAGATCCCCTGCCTATGGTCCGGGTCCAGTCTGACGAACGCGCTGACGTCGACATCTCGGGTGATGCCTTCGACTTCGTGCGCAGCATCCGCGTGTTTCACATCCAGTTCAGCCAGCGCCAGAACCGAGACGGCGACTGCATCACATCGGACTCCACGCGCCTCGGCTCCTACGGGGTCCAGGGTGACTATCACTGGACCAGATCCAGCGTTGCCCAAGTCCCGCCCGCCTCCGATCTGCCCACCACCGGACACTGCAACTGGGTGAGCTACCGCTCGGTCTTCGTCGACTGGCGCGATCATGAGGGCAACTACGGCTTCGAAGAGGTCCGCTACTGAATTTGCGCGGGCCTGCATCAGGCAGGCCCGCCTCCGACAAAACTTGCACCGGAGACTGTGCACCGAACCCGAAAAGGGAAACGACGCCAGACCGTAAAGCCTGACGCCGCGCTAGAAGAACCCGTGAACAAGGATCTTCTAGCGCACTGTCCAAACCTCTGCAACCGGCAAAGTTGTTTTGCTGGCAAGAATGTTGTTTGCGCTTGGCATGGGGTCGTCTCTCACAGGAGACACCGACCATGGAACCCACGACCGGCCTGATCCTGCGACGGATCACACAGACAGTTCTATCCGTATCCGCCCACAAGCTGGCAACCGTCATCCTCGACGCCATAGCGTGGAAAGAGGGCTACAACGGGTTGCCGCGCGGGACGGCCGCATTCACCCTCACCGATCTCGCGTCCAAAATGAGCATCTCGCGCCAGTACCTGACCGAACTGCTGGCGGAACTCGAGGCGTCCGACTTGGAGCTGAGGCGAGAGAAGCCAAACGGCAAGTTCGCCCCCTGGCTCTTCCGTTTCGCTGCCTTTGACGCCGAGGGGGAGGATCAGGATATTGAGTCAGGCACAGGCGACACATCACTATCTAGAGATAAAGATAACAAAACTGTATTCTCAGGACAGATCACTATTGGCGCTGGCTCGAACGTCTTCCAGACCTGCTGGGCCGAGTTGATCAAGGCGGCAAAGAAGGCCCTGCCCTGCTGGAACGTCGACACGCAGGTGATCTGGGACCGCTTCCTGGCCTTCAACCGGTCTCGCGGAAACGACAAGGTTCCTGCCGGGTTCCTGCTCGGTTTCATGCGCCGATGGCGAACCTCACCCGGCACGGTGACCCGACAGAAGCCAGCGGCCACGCCGGAGCGGGCGCCTGATCCACGAGAGCAGGAGCTTCACAACCAGATCAAGGCTGCACCGAGTTCGAACCGGCAGTTTCACGCGTCTGACTTGTGTCGCCTCATCGGGCAAACTGCCTATGAAGCGCGTATCCATGACGTCATCCGGCAGTTCTCATGCCCCAGATTCACGGCGACGCTCGCGGTCCATGGGCGAGCTGTGTTAGCTGGCGAGATATCACGATGAACCAGTCTTGGCGCGTGGCCTCCAATACGCGCCTGTTTGAACCCTGCCCACTACACGGGGTCTACAGTTTTCAACCGGGTCTGGACCGACCGCCTGATTCCACGAACCTGTGGTCGGATGCTTTGACTGCTGCCTGCGCCAGCACCCGCCCCTTGATCAGCGCATAGACCGCCGGGATCACGGCAAGTGTGAGGATCGTCGACGACACCATGCCACCGATCATCGGCACGGCGATGCGGCTCATCACCTCGGACCCTGTTCCGGTGGCCCAGAGGATTGGCATCAGCCCGACAATGACAGTGGTCACTGTCATCATCTTCGGGCGCAGCCGTTCGACCGCGCCGACCATGATCGCGGCGTTCAGGTCATCGCGGGTGAAGGGACGCTTGTCGCTTGCGGCTTTGGCCCGGGCTTCACTCAAAGCATGATCGAGGTAGATCAGCATGATCACTCCAGTTTCCGCGGCAAGACCCGCTAGCGCGATGAAGCCCACGGCAACCGCGACCGACAGGTTGAACCCCATGGCCCACATCAGCCAAACGCCGCCGACCAGCGCGAAGGGAAGCGACAGCATTACGATGATGGTTTCAGTCATCCTGCGGAAGTTGAGGTAGAGCAGAAGGAAGATCACCGCCAGCGTGATCGGCACCACGACGGCAAGCCGCGCCTTGGCACGCTCATAGTATTCGAACTGTCCGCTCCAACCCAGAGAGTAGCCGGGCGGCAGGGTCACTTCGCCAGCAACTGCCGCCTGCGCTTCGGCGACATAGCCGCCAAGATCCCGGCCCGCGATGTCGACAAAGATGTAGACGGCCAGCTGCCCGTTTTCGGTGCGGATGGACGTGGCACCCCGCGTGCGTTCCACGGCGGCGATCTCGCCCAACGGCACTGTGCCGCCACCGGGCAAGGCCACCTGCACCTCACGCGCGATGGCGTCGGGGTCTTGCCGCAGAGCCGCTGGATAGCGCAGCGCCACGTTATAGCGCTCTCGCCCCTCCACCGTCTGGGTGATCGCCTGCGCGCCAAGCGCCATGGCGATCACCTCCTGCACGTCTGCAATCGACAGACCATAGCGGGCCAGCCGTTCCCGGTCCGGCACGATGTCAAGGTAATAGCCGCCGATCACCCGCTCGGCATAGGCGCTGGTTGTGCCGGGGACATTCCGAAGCACTGCCTCGACCTGCCGCGCGACGGCCTCCATCTCGGTAAGGTCCGTGCCATAGACCTTGACCCCGACCGGCGTGCGGATGCCGGTCGCCAGCATGTCGATGCGGGCGCGGATCGGCTGGGTCCAGGCGTTCGACACACCGGGGAATTGCAGCGCGGCGTCCATTTCCAATCGCAGACTTTCCATCGTGACGCCGGGGCGCCATTCGTCGCGCGGTCTCAACTGAATGATCGTCTCGAACATCTCAGTTGGAGCAGGGTCGGTTGCGGTTTGCGCGCGGCCCGCCTTGCCAAAGACGGTCGCCACTTCGGGGAAGGACCGGATGATGCGATCCTGCATCTGCATCAGCTCTGCCGCCTTGGTGACCGAGAGGCCCGGCAAAGTTGTGGGCATGTACATCATCGTGCCCTCGTCCAGCGTGGGCATGAATTCGGACCCCAGCTGCCGGGCGGGCCAGACGGTGGCGAACAGCGCCGCAAGCGCCAGCACCAGCGTCAGGACTCGCGCCTTCAACACCCACTTGATGACGGGACGATAGGCGGCCATCAGCACGCGATTCACCGGGTTTCGGTGCTCTGCCACGATCTTTCCGCGCACGAAGATCACCATCAGCGCGGGCACCAGCGTGACCGAAAGAAGCGCCGCCGCCGCCATGGCGAAGGTCTTGGTCGCCGCCAATGGGCCGAAGAGTCGTCCCTCCTGCCCCTCCAGCGCGAAGATCGGCAGGAAGGACACGGTGATTATCAGCAGGCTGAAGAACAATGCCGGTCCAACCTCGGAGGCGGTCTCGATCAGCACCTCAAGCCGTGGCTTGCCGGGTGCGGCCCTTTCGAGGTGTTTGTGCGCGTTCTCGACCATCACAATGGCGGCGTCGATCATGGCGCCGATGGCGATGGCGATGCCTCCCAAGCTCATGATGTTTGCCCCCATACCAAGCGCCCGCATGGCGATGAAGGCCATCAAGAGGCCCACCGGCAGCATGATGATCGCCACCAGCGATGACCTGACATGCAGCAGGAACAGGAAGGTGACCGCCGCCACCACCAGCATTTCCTCGATCAGCGTGGTGCGCAGCGTCTTGATCGCCGATAGGATCAGGTCGGACCGGTCGTAGACGGTCACGACCTCCACCCCTTCAGGCAGGCTTTGAGCGATGGTGTCGATCTCGGCCTTGGCATTGTCGATCACGTCGAGCGCATTGGCGCCCACGCGTTGCAGCACGATGCCGCTCGCCACCTCGCCCTCGCCGTCGAGTTCTGCGATGCCGCGGCGCTCATCCGGCACGATCTCGACCCGCGCCACGTCGCGCAAGAGGACCGGCACGCCCCCTTCGGCACGGATCGGCACCATCTCAAGATCGGCCACGCCGTCGAGATAGCCCCGCCCGCGCACCATGAACTCGAATTCCGACAGCTCGACCGTGCGCCCGCCGGTGTCCATGTTGCTGGCCGCGACCGCGCTGCCGATGTCAGACAGCGTGATGCCAAGCGCCCGCATCCGCACCGGATCGACCGTGATCGAGTATTGCTTGACGAAGCCGCCGACGCTGGCGACCTCGGACACGCCATCCGCCCGGCTTATGCCAAAGCGCATCACCCAATCCTGCAAGGACCGCAGCTCGGCCAGGCTCAGGTTTTCGCCTTTCAGCGCATACTGATAAACCCAGCCCACGCCAGTGGCATCGGGGCCAAGGGCGGGCGTCACCCCATCCGGAAGGCGTGCGGCGGCGGCGTTGAGATATTCGAGCACGCGGGACCGCGCCCAGTAGGGGTCCACCCCGTCCTCGAAGATGATGTAGACGAACGAGATGCCGAAAAAGGAAAACCCCCGCACCACGCGCGATTGCGGCACGGTCAGCATGGCCGAGGTCAGCGGATAGGTCACCTGATCCTCGACCACCTGCGGCGCCTGGCCGGGGTATTCCGTCAGCACGATCACCTGCACATCCGACAGGTCGGGGATGGCGTCGATCGGCAAGGTGCGCAGCGACCACAGGCCCGCCGCTACAGTGAAGACGGTGGCAAAGAGGACCAGCAGGACATTGCGGGCCGACCAGGCGATGACACGGGCGATCATTCCTGGGCCTCCGGTGCGGCCAGCGCGGCAAGGGCTGCGTTTAGGTTGCTTTCGGCGTCGATGAGGAAGGTCGCGGCACTGACCACGCGGTCACCCGCCGCCACACCGCTGACAATCTCGATCATGCCGCCACCCCGGCGGCCAACGGTCACCGGTTCGGGCCGGAACCGCCCTTCACCCAGATCGAGGATCACCACCCGTCGATCACCGGTGTCGATCACCGCCCCTTCCGGCACCTGTACCACTGGCGCGCCCGCCAGCATGATCTCAACATCAGCGAACATGTTCGCCAACAGGCGGCCGTCCGGGTTCGGTAGCTCGATCCGCAGTTTGCCGGTGCGGGTCATCATATCGACTTCGGGGTAAATGGTGTCGATACGGCCTGGAATTGGACCATCCGTGAGGCCCCGAAAACTCACGCGAACCTCTGCTCCTACTACAATCTCCATCAGGGCCGCTTCAGGCACTTCGGCGATCACCCAGACGGTCGAAGTGTCAGCGATGCGGAACAGGGTTTCGCCCGCCTCTGACATCATGCCTTCGACTGCCATCCTCTCCAGCACCACGCCGCTGCGCGGGGCCATGATTGGGATGCTGACCGTCGTCTGGCCCTCGGTCGCAATGCGGTCAATCACCTCGCCCGGCACACCGAGGTTTTCCAATCGTTGCCGCGCGCCCTCCGTTAGCCGTCCTTCCGACCGCAAGTCGGTCAGGAACTGTGCAAGAGCGGCGGTGATCTCGGGTGAATACAGCGTCACAAGCGGCGCACCTTCGACGATCGTGCTGCCCGTGGTCACATCGGCAACCGTTTCTATGAAGGCGTCGGCGCGCAGCGAGATGACACTGATCCGGCGTTCGTCCAGTTCCACGATTCCCGGCGCGCGTAATGTGGCCGCCAGGGGGGCAAGCACTGCCTCGGCCGTCCGCACCCCAGTGCGCTGCAACTTGCCGGGACTGACGGTGACCGAACCATCATCACTGTCTTCGCCGTCATATACGGGAATGTAGTCCATCCCCATCGAATCCTGCTTCGGCACTGGCGAGGTGTCTGGAAGTCCCATCGGGTTGCGGTAGTAAAGAATGGTCCGCTCGCCTGGTTCCGTCATGGCCGTTTCTGCAGCGGGCTCTGGTGCAGGGCCCAGCGAGAGATCCTCGCTGGCCAGGACAGGCAGGAAGGACCGCCCATCCGCCGTTTGCCGCGCGGTGGTCGACCATTCGGGTAATCCGTCTGGATGCCTCCAGTAGATCACCGGGCCGGTTGGCTCTGCTTGCGGAGCTTCGACACTCGGCATGGCGGCCGCATCATTGCCTGTAAACATGGCAAGCTGCATCTCGGCCATGGCTGTCAGGCTGGCCACAGTAATCCCCTTTTCGCCAGCGGTCAGCCCTACCCATCCGGCTGTTCCCGCGACAAGGACTGCGGCTGTCAGCTTGCCAAATGCGCTCATGGCTCGGCTCGCAGTTCCAGCTCTGCCTTTACGGTTTCAGGTTCACCCTGCACCTTGGCCGCCACCGAAAACCGCCATCCCCCCGCCATGGTGAGATCCGTGCTGAACAAGTAGGTGCCCGGAACTTCAGCCGGCAATGCGGTGACCGGTGAGGTCATCATCTCCATCCCGTCGGGGGCCATATCCATGCGTGTGGCATAGATGACCGCGCCCTCGACCGGCTGGCCGGTGCGAAGATCAGTCAGACGAAGTTCGATCGTCACCCCTGAACCGACAGGGTGGTCGGTCGAGACGATTTCGAAACGGTAGTCGTCTGCGCCTGCCCACAGGGAAGGTACGCTGATGAGAAGTGCCAGAACGGAGCCGCAGATGCGGCGAAACATGTTTGTCATGAGGAAGACCCTTTTGATTGCAGCGATAGCGCACCCGCGAAGCCAATTGGTGCAGGTGCAAACGGCATCATCCGCGTGCTCACGCACGCGGTAGGGTCAAACGCGGGGAGGGCGCCTCAAGCCATCCGGTGGAAGCCCGGATGGTGGATGCAAGTCAGGGAGCATTAGGACTACAGCAGATGCCTCGTCGGAAATAGAAAGCCCGGCGATTTGCACCAGCGCGAGCATTGTCATTCCGCCACGCGCCATCATTTCGCAGGCGACGCCGCATGCCTGGTCATCAGGGCAATCGCCTTCACAGCACGGATCGGCAGCTACCGCAATCTCCGCCGCGAGTCCGGCCGATACCTCACTGACTGTGGCCCCGAACAGGGACACAGCCAGAAGCACCGCCAGAAATGATCGGACCATCCACGACATTAAGAATGCATGACATGCGGACAAAGACTCGGCAACGCACATCCGGTTGAACGGAGTGCAGTTGATGCTCAGGCTGCCCGGGGCGCAAAGAGGATGATTGCCGCGCCAAGCACACAAATCGCGGCACCGGTCATGTCCCAGGTATCCGGGCGCTGTTTCTCGACAAGCCAGAGCCAGACGAGAGAGGCGACGATGTAGACACCGCCGTAGGCCGCATAGGCACGCCCTGCGAGATTCGATGGCGCGAGGGTAAGGAGCCAGGCAAAGACCGCAAGGCTGAGGATGCCGGGAACCAGCCAGAGCGCGCTCGCCCCATGTCGCATCCAGGCCCAGACCGCGAAGCAACCGGCGATTTCGGCAAGAGCGGCGCCGGCGTAAATGGCGAGCGTTGAGGGTGCGGTCATTGCGTCGCCTCTGTCTCCGGATGCCGATGATCGGTTGCGCAAAGCGAATGGTCACCCAGTACTTCGATGACCCGGCAATCGGCAATCTTGCCGCCCGCACATTGCACGACCATGCGCTCGAGTTCGGCTTTCAGCGCGGTCAGGCGCGCAAGGCGACTTTCGACTTCGACCAGTTGCGACCTAGCGATGGCATCAGCGGCGGCACAGGATTGGTCGGGATTGTCAGACAGGCTCAGGAGATCCCGGATCGCCTCGAGCGTGAAGCCCAGATCGCGCGCATGTCGAATGAAGGCGAGCCGTTCCATCGCCTTGCGGCCATAAAGCCGCTGGTTGCCCGAGCTGCGTTCGGCTTCGGGAAGGAGGCCGATCTGCTCGTAATAGCGGATCGTCGGAACCTTCACTCCGGCGGCTTCGCCCAATTTTCCGATGGTCAGCATCAGATTCCCCTTGAAGCTATAGTTGCTAGAGACATTAGGTTCCTGATTCGATGAAATCAACTGCCCGCTCTGCGGCAGGAGGAATGACGATGTCGGAAGCTGCACGCGAAACGTCCTGCGACTGGACAGTGACAGGCATGGACTGCGGGTCCTGCGCAACCAAAATCAAAGATGCTGTCGCGCGTCTGCCGGGAGTAAGCGGGGTCGAGGTCGGGATCATGTCGGAGCGCCTGCGACTGACGCTGGATGAAGCACAGACCGGGAAAGACAGGATCGCAAAGACTGTCCGCGCACTTGGCTACGAGATTGCGCCACGCGCGGCATCAGCGAAGAAAGAGTTCGTGCTGCCCGGCGCGCAGGCTGCGACCGATAAGACCGGCATCCATCCAGATCTCGATCACAGCAACCGAGATCATGAGGGCCACGATCATGCTGGTCACGATCACGGCCCAAAGGCATCCAGCACCAAGCAAGACGAGTCCGGCCACGGCAGCCCCGGCCATATCCATGACGACCCAGCTGACCGGGGCAAGCGATGGTTTCAGACCGCCAAGGGCAGGCTGGTGATCTTCACTGCGCTGTTGCTGGCAGCCGCCTGGATTATCGAATATCTGGCACCCGAGATAGGCAAATGGGCCTTCGTCGCCGCTTGTCTGATCGGGGTGGCCCCGGTAGCGCAGCGCGCCTTTGCGGCATTGCGGATGGGTCAGCCCTTCACCATCGAAAGCCTGATGACGATTGCAGCCGTCGGCGCGTTGTTCATCGACGCAGCCGAAGAGGCGGCGCTGGTGGTGTTTCTGTTCGCCGTAGGCGAGGTTCTGGAAGGTGTCGCGGCAGGCAAGGCGCGGGACGGGATCCGAGCGCTAGCCAATCTTGTACCCAAGACGGCGCAACTCGTCATGGGAGACACCACGCGCGAGGTGCCAGCGGCCAGCCTGAATGTAGGCCAGACCGTGCTCGTCCGCCCCGGCGACCGCATTCCGGCCGATGGTGAGATTACTGACGGCACCTCTGGCGTCGACGAAAGCCCGGTCACCGGCGAAAGCGTGCCCAAGACGCGCGGGCCGGGGGATGCGGTTTTTGCCGGTGCTATCAACACCGAGGCGGCCCTGCGGGTCAAAGTGACCAAGGGGCCGGAAGACAACACCATCGCCCGCATCATCCGCCTTGTCGAAGAGGCCGAAGAGGCGCGAGCGCCGACTGAACGCTTCATCGACCGCTTCAGCCGCTGGTACATGCCCGCCATCGTCGCCGTGGCAGCGTTGGTGGTGCTGGTGCCTCCGCTGGCATTCGGTCAGCCCTGGGATACCTGGGTTTACCGCGGCCTTGCACTTCTGCTGATCGGTTGCCCCTGCGCGCTGGTCATATCGGTGCCTGCTTCCATCGCTTCGGCTATGTCCACCGGTGCGCGGCGCGGCCTCTTGATGAAAGGCGGCGCCGTGATCGAAGCGGCAGCGAAGGTCGATGTCGTGACCTTCGACAAGACCGGGACGCTGACACATGGCCGCCCGCAGGTGACGGATGTCGTGCCGTTTGGGGCCACCACCGAAGCCGAGCTTCTGGCCGTTGCGGCAGGGGTCGAGATGGGGTCAAGCCACCCGCTCGCCATCGCCATCCTGAACAAGGCAAAGGACGCAGGCGTGGCCGCGCTGTCGTCGCAGGATGCAAAGGCGTTGATGGGGAAAGGCGTGGTCGCGACGGTGGGTGGTGCGCCCGCATGGGTCGCCTCTCCGCGTTACGCTATGGAACATGGTGGGCTTGAAGGCCTTGGTTTGCGGCAGGCCACGATCTTCGAAGAAGACGGCAAGACCGCTGTTGCGGTGTTCCGCGAGAAGACCCCACTTGGGTTGATCGCCATGCGAGACGAACCGCGGGCGGACGCCAAGGACGCTGTGCGCCAGCTGACGGCCATGGGGGTGACCTCGGTGATCCTGACCGGGGATAACCCCCGCACAGCCTCCGCGATTGCCGGAAGCCTCGGCCTGAAGTTCGAGGCCGACATGCTGCCCGAAGACAAGCTCGCCTACATCCGCGAGATCGGCTCCAAGGGCGGCGTAATGATGATAGGCGACGGCATCAACGACGCGCCGGCGCTGAAACAGGCGTCGGTCGGCGTGGCAATGGGCTCGGGCACCGATGTGGCGCTGGAAACCGCCGATGCTGCAATCCTGCGCGACCGGGTGACCGACATCCCCGCCACGATCCGCCTGTCGCGTGCAGCGATGGCCAACATACGCCAGAACGTGACCATCGCATTGGGGCTGAAGGCCGTGTTTCTGGTGACTTCGGTTTTCGGTCTGACCGGCCTGTGGATTGCGATCCTGGCCGATACCGGGGCGACAGTGCTTGTGACCCTAAACGCCCTGCGCCTGCTGCGGTTCAACCCTGAGCGTGAAAGCTGACATCATGATCTCGGGTTTTGGCTGGGCCGCGCTGGCCCTTTTTTTCGGCTATCTGGCTCTGTTCTTCTGGGGCAGTGCTTTGGCGGCGCAAGCGGCGGGGCGATCCGTCTGGCTGTTTTCGCGCGCCACGGGACGCGACCGTCTGGCCGCGATGGGGTTTCGTGCGGCCTTTGCGCTTGCCTTTTTCGGGCCACTTCTCTGGCTCGCCGTACCCGCACTACACAAGGTCGATCCGCTCTGGACTGAGGGGCGCGCCATCTTCCTCGGCCTGATCGGAGTCTTTGTCGCAGGTCTTGGCGCAATGGTCGCCTTTGCAGCACAGATGTCGATGGGATCGTCCTGGCGCGTCGGCGTGACAGCCGGCGAGACCGGCGATCTGGTCTCGAACGGGCTCTACTGCTTTAGCCGCAACCCGACCTTTGTTGGTCAGTTTGCCCTGCTGGCAGGTGTTGCGATCGCGGTTCCGGCAGTCCCGACAGTCCTCGCGCCAATCCTGTTTCTCTGGTCGGCCAGCACGCAAGTCCGGTCGGAAGAGGCCGCCCTGCGTAACGCAATCGGGTCTGACTATGACCGTTACGCTGCATCGGTCCCGCGCTGGATCGGCATAAACCGAAGGGCTGCACGATGACCAGGGCGGTACTGATTTCCCTGATCGCTGCCACAGTAGTGGCAGACCAATTGACCAAGGCAGCGGCGCTGTCGCTGCTGTCGCAGGGGATTGCGGTCTCGGTTTTTGCGGGCTTCAACCTCACCCTTGGCTTCAACGAGGGTGCGAGTTTTGGTATGATGGGTGGTGTCATGGCGGGCAAGCCGCTCGTGATGGCGGCGCTGACGGGCGCCCTGACCCTTGCCTTCGCCGTCATGGCTTTTCGGGCGCAGCACCCGCTGGAACGGGCAGGCTATGGCCTGGTTGCGGGTGGGGCGCTTGGCAACATCATCGACCGCCTGCGACAGGGTGCCGTGACCGATTTTCTTGATTTCTATTGGCGCGACTGGCATTGGCCAACATTCAACGTCGCCGATATTGCGATCACTCTGGGCGCGGTCCTGATCCTTGCCGCCTCTCTTCCCCTTCGACGCAGCAAGGAGCCAGTTCTTGACCAAAGCTGACCCGCAAAGTCTGCCGCGCGACGAGCTCTCACTGATCGCCGCCTTCCTGATTGCGTTGGCGGCGACGCTTGGCGCGCTGTTCATCGGCGAAGTGTTGGGACAGATGCCCTGCACGCTCTGCTGGTATCAGCGCATCGCCATGTTCCCGCTCGTGCCAATCCTTGGTCTGTCGTTCTGGCGTGGAGACGGCATAGCGCGCACCTACGCTATGCCGCTGGTCTTGGCCGGGCTGGCGCTGGCGGCCTGGCATTCGGGCCTTTACGCCGGCCTCTTGCCCGCGCCGATCGTGCCCTGCACCGAGAATGGGCCGTCCTGCACCGGCGAGGCGCAGATGATCCTTGGCCTGCCCATCCCCTATCTTTCAGCGGTCGCCTTCGCGGCGATCCTTGTTTGTCTCCTCTTGCCGAAAGGACACCGCCCATGAATCGTCGTAACCTCCTGATCGGAGCATCCGCACTCGGGCTCGCCGCCTTTGCAGGTGGCACCATCATCCTGAATCGTCGCCGCGCAGCCGAGGCAGAGGCACTGGCAGCCGCCACGCCAACCGCAGATCAGGCGCTTTTGATCCGAGAGTATTCCCCCAGCTTCGGTCCCGCCGATGCGCCCGTCACATTGGTCGAATTTTTCGATCCCTCCTGCGAGGCCTGCCGCGCTTACCACCCAGTGGTGCAGGAAATCCGGCGGCAGTTTCCGACGCAGGTCCGCGTTGTGCTGCGCTACACCGTCTTCCATGAAGGCTCGGACGAGGCCGTGCGCATCCTTGAAGCTGCGCGGATGCAGGACAAGTTCGAACCGGTGCTGGACGCGCTTCTGGAGCAGCAGCCCGGCTGGGCCGTTCATGGCTCACCGGAGATGGATGTCGCTTGGGAAATCGCCGGTGCCGCAGGTCTCGATCTGGAGAAGGCGGAAACCGACCAGTTCTTCCCGGGGATCACCGGCATTCTGAACCAGGACGCGGCCGATGTCGAAGCACTGGCCATCCGTCAGACCCCAACATTCTTCCTCAACGGCAAGCGGCTGGAAAACTTCAGCGCCGACAGCCTGATCGCCGATGTGCGTTTTGCGGTCGAGAATAGCTGACGGCGTTCAGGACCGGCTGGCGAAGGCCGAAAACAGGGCGGGGCAATACGCATACAAAACTAGTGGCACGTCAAACACCTAGTGTTGCCAGTTGTGGCTCGGTGAGATCGCTCGTAGAAAGTTTCTGCCGTTAAATGGATGCCAGGCAGGGCCATGAACTTTGTAGAAGCAGGCATTCTCCAACGCTTGAAGACGATCACTTTGAACTGGACACTTAGCCATCATGGTTTCTAACGGCACACGACGCGTTTTCTTGTTGGGCACTGTCGCAGGTCTGTTGTCTGCTTGTGCCGGAAAATTTAGGACTTACAGCGGGCCACCGGTTACTCGTTTGCGGATTTACAAGTCCCAGCGGCTGCTCTTCCTCGATGGCGAGAAGGGACCGTTGAAAACATATCCAATCGGACTTGGCTTTGCACCCAAAGGGCACAAGCAGTTCGAAGGGGATGGAAAGACGCCCGAGGGAAGTTACCTCATCGACAAGCGAAACCCTGATAGTCTCTATCACTTGTCCGTTGGTATTTCCTATCCAAACGATGCAGACGCTGCTTTTGCAGCCGAGCAGGGTAGGTCTCCCGGAGGAGATATCTTTATCCACGGCGGTCCGCGACGCGGAATAGAGCCTCTCAACGTCCGAGACTGGACTGCGGGCTGCATCGCCGTCAGCAATCGGCAGATTGAGGAGCTCTACGCCATGGTTCGAGATGGCACACCCATCGAGATTTTCCCATAGAAGATTCGTTCGAGCTTTTCATTCGGCCATTCGATTTCTTGGACTGATTGCGCGCCGCATATTCGCTAATGCGAGCACACAGCGTGCAGGATCAGCTTTGTTTCTGTTGCTCGAGTTCCCAAAGCCGATCGGACGTACGGATCAGGTCCGCGTCGTGCTGCGCTACACGGTGTTCCACCAAGGCTCAGACGAAGCCGTGTGCATCTTCGAGGCCGCACGGATGCAGGACAAGTTCGAACCGGTGCTGGGTGCGCCTTTGGAACAGCGGCCGGGCTGGCCCGTACACGGAGCGCCGCAAATGGACGTGGCCTGGGAAATTGCCGGTGCCGCTGGCCTCGATCTTGCGAAGGCGGAAAGTGACAAGCTGTTCCCAGGCATCACCGGCATCCTCAATCAGGACATGGCGGATGTCGAAGCCGTGGGCATCCGCCAGACGCCAACCTTCTTCCTGAACGGCAAACGGCTGGAGAACTTCAGTGCCGAAAGCCTGATCGCCGATGTGTGCTTTGCGGTGGAGAACGCCTGATCCGCCAGGTCAGTTTCGCGAAACGAAGGCCGCGAACAGCTCCAGCGTCCGCTCGCTCACGTGGTGCTCAATGCCTTCGGCGTCCCTCTCGGCCGTCTCCGCATCAAGCCCGAGGCTGAGCAGGAACCGCAACACGATCTCATGCCGGTGCCGACATTCCTTGGCAAGCGCCCTGCCCTGCTCTGTCAGGAAGATCGAGCGATACTTGGCCCGGGTGATGAGACCATCGCGGGCGAGCCGGTCCAGCGTCTTTGCCACTGTCGGCGCGGTGACACCCATCCGGGTGGCGATGTCGACGGGCCTCGCCTCGCCGTGGCTGTGAATCAACTCGGCGATCAGCTCCACGTAGTCTTCGGCCAGCTCGTTTCGCCGCGCTGCGCGCACGCCCTGAAATGCCTCCGCGCGCAAGTCGGGAGAGCGGTCGTCACTGGCAGCGGGCAGGACTTCATGAGGATCATCGTGCATCGTGGTCACAGTGTCGCACGATCTGGGTTGACAGGTAAACCCTGTGGGCAGATTATTAGCCTTGACTAACATTTCGCGCCAAGACTTTGGTGCCCGGTCCGGGAAGTCCCATCCATGCCTGCCGACGAAACCACCAAGGTCGATCCGTCACGGCGCGCCTTGCTCGTCGGGAGCCTTGCCGCTGCCGGTGGCGCAGCCATTGCCGTCGGCACGGCACGGTCGCAAACCGCACCTGACCCGATGGCTGGACACGACATGACGGCGATGTCCGCCGATCCTTACGCCGCACCGATGTCCGGCATGGCGCATGGCAACATGACGACGGTTGGGCGCGTGGACCACGACGCGAACGGGTTTGATCCGTCGGCAATGTTGACGGACTGGGATACTGGAACGACCGAGCTTCTGCCCGATGGCCGAACCCTGCGCACATTCGAAGTCACTGCCATCGACCGCGAGATCGAGATCGCCCCCGGCATCTTCTTTCCTGCCTGGACGTTCAACGGACGCGTCCCTGGCCCGGCCCTGCGAGCCAAGGAAGGCGAGCGGCTGAAGATCATCTTCCGCAATTATGGCTCGCACCCGCATTCCATGCACTTCCATGGGATCCACTCGGCGCGAATGGACGGAGTTCCGGGGGCCGGGCTGATTGGCCCGGGGGAGGAATTCATCTACGAATTCGATGCCAAGCCCTTCGGCTGCCATCTTTACCACTGCCATGCCCTGCCGCTGAAACGGCACATGCACAAGGGCATGTACGGCCTCTTCGTGATCGACTCGGACCCCGCACGTCAGTCCGATCCGGCGCTTTCGGCCGTTGCCGCCTCGCGTGTCCTTGGCAGTCCCGAGAATGCCAACTGGCAGGAACTGGCGATGGTGATGAATGCCTTCGACACCAATTTCGACGGCGGCAACGAAGTTTATGCCGTCAACACGGTCGGCCAAGCCTACATGAACGTGCCGATCCGCATCGACAAGACCCGGCCTGTGCGGGTCTATCTGGTAAACGTGACCGAGTTCGACCCGATCAACTCGTTTCACCTGCACGCCAATTTCTTCGACTACTACGACACCGGCACGCAGCTGACGCCCACCTTGCGCACCGTCGATCTGATCATGCAGTGCCAGGCACAGCGCGGCATTCTCGAGTTCAGCTTTGCCGACCACGAGGACGGGATGTACATGTTCCACGCGCATCAATCCGAATTTACAGAACTTGGCTGGGTGGGCATGTTCGACGTGCGCGGGCCGGGCGCATGAGCGATCAGAGCCAGCCCACCCGCCCCACTGCGATCCGGCTTCTGTTGGTACTTCTGCCACTGGCTGCCATTCTTGGGTCTTTCGTCTGGATCGCGTCACTCGATCCACTTCGCAGCTTCAACAACGGCGCGCCGCCGGTCGAGTCCCTTACGGTAGAGCGAACCGTTCTCGACCAGACCGGCATCCAGATTCTGGTGCGGGCGGGCGGCTCGGAGGCGATGCAGATCGCCCAGGTTGCCGTCGATGACGCCTATTGGACCTTCACGCAGAACCCGCCGGGGCCGATTGCGCGCGGTAGCGCCGTCTGGGTACAGATCCCCTACCCTTGGGTTCTGGGCGAAGCGCATCACGTTGCTCTGGTGTCGAACACAGGTACCGTTTTCGGGCACGAGATTGCCGTTGCAGTGCAGACGCCAAAGGCCACGGCGGGACAGTTCCGCATGCAGGCGCTGGTGGGAGCGCTGGTCGGTTTGCTGCCGGTGGCGCTCGGTCTGATGTTTTACCCGGCCATGCGCGGCTTTGGCACCACCGGCATGAACTTCGTGCTCGCGTTGACGGTGGGGATGCTGGCCTTCCTGCTTTTGGACATGTTGGGCGAGGCCACAGAACTAGCAGCCGAAGCGGCGGCAATGTTCCAAGGATCTGCCATGGTCTGGCTATCGGCGCTGGCCAGTTTCCTGCTGTTGATGGCAATCGGGCGCTGGCGTGGGCGACCCGAGGGGCTGGCATTGGCCTTCTATATCGCGCTCGGAATCGGGCTGCACAACTTCGGCGAGGGGCTGGCCATCGGCGGCGCGTTCGCCGCCGGTGCAGCGGGCTTGGGTACTTTTCTCGTCCTCGGCTTTGCTCTGCACAACGTGACCGAAGGCATCGGCATCGCCGCCCCGATGCTGCGCATCCGCCCGCCGCTTTGGAGCTTTGCTGCGCTGACGCTGTTGGCGGGTGGACCGGCTGTGCTTGGCATCTGGGTTGGCAGCCTCGCCTATGCGCCACAGTGGTCAGCCTTGGCACTTGCGGTCGGTGCCGGTGCCATCCTGCAGGTGATGGTCGAGGTCACGGCCTATCTGCAGCGTCAGAACATTGATCGACAGGCGATCATGTTCTCTCCGGCCGTCCTCGGTGGCTTCCTTGGGGGTATCGCCTTCATGTATGTGACTGCAGCGCTGATCAAAGTATGACTCCTGCGGCACCTAACCAAAGCCTTATGGTAAGGATCACGCTCGCGGCGACACAAGAAGCAGGAATGTTCGATGTTAAGAATTGAAAGTTTCGGGGTAACACAACCGGGCGACGCCTCCCAGCCGATTGGCACCACGACGACCAGCGTCCTGAGAAAGTGTCGGCCAGTCCTTGTTGCTGTCGCTCTTCTGGCGCTCGGGGCCTGCACTGTGCCGATTGATCAGGGCATCGACAAGTCTACGGGATTTCTGAAGGAACTGCCCGAAGGTGTCGCGCTGATTGCTGCACCCTATCAGAATCTTGAGGAAGTGATCCTCAAGCCTGAGGACGGCTGCTACTGGTACCGCCATGTCGGGCCGGTTGAAACGACACTGCTGCCGTTGCGAACGGTCGAAGGAAGGCCAATCTGCACACAGGCTTCCGCCAAACCCGCCGTTTCGAGCTGAGAGTACTGCTGCTCAGGCCGCGCGCCGGCAGCAAGGACAGCAAACCGCATGTCAGCGACGCGATTGCGGGTCGGTCGAACTTGCGCGCCTGGCGTTCCAGAAACGAAGGCCCATGCGATCCCCTTAGCTGGTCGTCGCCACGTTCCCTTCTTCTGCGGGATAGAGATAGGCGGTCACGCCGGTCTCGACCTGGTCGAACAGATCGTTGATGTGTGCCATGACCATGCGCACGCAGCCCGAACTTGCGCGGCTACCAATCGAACCTGGAAGCGGCGTCCCGTGGATCCGCAAGTAAGTGTCGCGGTTGCCGACAAAAAGATAAAGCGCCCGCGATCCAAGGGCGTTAGCTGGGCCAGGGTCCATGCCATCTGCGAACTTCGCATAGATTTCCGGCTCGCGTTCGATCATGGCTGGCGTGGGGGTCCAACTCGGCCACTTTGCCTTGCGCCGGATTGTATATGTTCCGGGTTCGTAAAGACCGTCCCGGCCAATGGCGACGCCGTAGCGCATCGCCGTGCCGTCAGCCTGGATGTGATAGAGATACCGCGCAATCGCGTCGACATGGATATCGCCTGGCACCAACCCGGCACGCGCTTCGACGCTGGTCGGAAGGAGGCGAGGATGCAATCCCCATGGATTGGTCGTGGCAGGGTCATAGCCTGACGGAGTGACCTCGGCATCCCAGGCTGCCCACTGGTCTTGCATGTGCGATGAAGCGAAAGCCGGGGCGGAAATCGGTGCCGAAAACAATGCGGCTGATGTTGCAATGAAGTGGCGTCGTGTGAACATGAGCCTAGCTTTCTTCTGGATACTGTAGCGCAGAGCCGTCGAATACACCTGCACCGTTTAATATGCCGTTGAGAAAAGCGCACCTCGTGTCCAGTCAAGTCTGTGTGACCGGACACCTGTTGCTATGGTTGAGCTGTTTCGCAGCCTGCATGGGCAAGGAAATCATGCGATATGCCGCATCGGCCTGACAATGCCGTGAAGCATCAAACCACTTGTTGCACCTCTAGTTGCTAGAGCAGCTAACCGTCTCGATGAACACAGGAGGCTGTTTCAAGATTGGCCACATTGGAGAACAAAGGGTTTCGAGCAGGCCGATCCTGCGAGGCTTTGCGGGTCTGGTATCCTCTGTCCTGGCTGGAGCCTGTATTGTCTTTGCCCTGCCGCCATACTCGATCCTGCCACTTGCGCTTGTCGCCTTTGCTCTGCTGGGAGTGTTGGTGCGTGGCGCATCCGGTCTCATCGCGTTCAGGCTCGGATACTTATTCGGCCTCGGTCAATTCGTGCCCGGGCTTTTCTGGATCACCGAAAGTTTTCAAGTTGAGGGGGACCGGTTCGGTTGGTTGGCTCTGCCAGCGGTTCTTGGTCTTTCCGGGCTTCTATCGGTCTTTCCTGCTCTGGCCTGCGCTCTCGCGGCACGCTTGGAACGCGCCGGGTTGCCGTTCGCGCTCTCGATGGCGACAAGCTGGACCGCCACGGAGTGGCTGCGAGGGCATGTTCTCACCGGGTTTCCCTGGAACCTGGCTGCCTACACGCTGTCCGACTGGCCGGTCGCCGCGCAAGCCTCCTCTGTCGTCGGAAGCTACGGGCTGGGGTTTCTTCTGGTGCTCTGCGCGGCACTTGCCGGACTGGCCTTTGTCTCGGCCGACAACGGGAAACGTAACGGCCGCCTCGCCACCGCAGGCGCAATCGCCTTGTCGACGGTGGGATTTGGTGCAGTGCGTTTGCTGCTCGCCGATGTGCCGTCAGAACGTGGCGCGCAGGTCCGTGTTGTTCAGCCGAACATTGCTCAAAGTGCCAAGTGGGATGATGCCGCACGAAACGCAAACATCCTGAAACTCATCGCACTTTCGGCCCGGCCCGGCGACTTCGACATCCTGCTCTGGCCAGAAACCGCTTGGCCAGGGTTCCTGGCAGAGGATGCGGGCGCCCGGGCGATGTTGGGCTGGCTCTTGCCCGAAACCGGCGTCTTGCTGACAGGAAGCCCGGAAAGGGAGGAAACCGAGGCCGGGACAGTCTACCGGAACGCCGTGCTTGCTATCTCTTCCGATGGTACCATTCTGACGCGCTATGCCAAACATCATCTTGTTCCGTTCGGTGAGTACATTCCGTGGCGCAATGTAGCGCGTCAACCAGCATGTCCGTGACCGTCAACCACCTTGGCCGGTTTTGACGCCGCCGGGTTGGCGTATCTGGAACTGTCTTTCGCTCAGCTTTCTCCTTCGTCCTGGTTGTCGGTGATGGTT
>Ga0209643_1000632_pt1 | contig 52391 bp, 46 predicted proteins | sample AutmiccBRH37_all_FD_187383 | JGI IMG/M metagenome (GOLD analysis project Ga0209643, IMG submission 187383) | Deep subsurface microbial communities from Mt. Terri, Switzerland - Autotrophic microbial communities BRH/37_all (SPAdes) (version 2) | ecosystem: Environmental > Aquatic > Deep...
CGATACGTCCAAGCCAGCATAATACTCCATTCGAAATCTCCCTTGTTCACAGATGTCCTGTGATCTTACAGGGAGCTCGACCTCAGTTCAGGGTCAGCCCAATTACGCATGCTTTGAGCCGGGAGTGTCTGTGATCATGTCTCCGCCTCCGTCAGGTTCGCGCCAGTGCTGCGCATGCTCGGTTTGAGCCCAACCTGCTTGTTCTAGATTTCTCAGCGAATGTCATTTATTCACCTTTACACTCGGCGGGAAGGCATCCCGCAGTGCTACTGCGTTTGACGTTATCGGTATTCAAGGCCGTTTGGCACGTCTGGGTATCATATGGGTATCATTTTCGCCGTGCTTGGCTGGCACGGTACAAGGTAACTTGAGATGGTTTGCGGCACCAAAGAGGCGTCAATTCAATCGCTTGCGGACGGTTTGAAGAGGGATGCCTCAAGTTGCATAGATTCAAAGACTTATTGAAAATCCTCGTGTCGGTGGTTCGATTCCGCCCCCGGCACAAATTTTTCCAAGTAAATACAATGCCCTAGCGTCTCGGCCGCTCTCCCTGTATAAATACGCTGTCCGCGTGGCTCTGAATCAAGCCGTCGGCACAGTCCCTCTTTCGATGACCGCTTCAGCCCCAGTGATGGTTGCCGCTCGGCCGGGCGCAAGGAGGGCGATCAGGATGGCAACTTCGGACGGCTTCGAGGGGGCCGATTGGTATGCCCCCGAGCGCCTCAATCATCATCCGCTTGCCGCCTTCGAGATCCGTGCCGGATTCTTGCGCCAGACGCTCGGCCAGGCCAACCTTGGCTTTCGTCTCGATCCAGCCAGGTGCCACACGCACGACGCGCAGTCCCTTGGGTGAGACTTCCTGTGACAGGCTCTTGCTATCGACAGAGAGCGCCGCCTTGGCTGTGACGTAAGCCGTGGTCGCGTCGGGCAGTAGCCATTGGCGCTGGATAGAGGCCAGCTGGATCACAACACCCGCGCCCTGTGCGACTAACCCCGGCCCATGCGCGCGGCTTGGGCGCACGGCAGGGAGCAGGTTCACTTCGGCCCGCCACGTCGCCGCGCCAAGTTTGCGAAACAGGGCGACGGTCGCCGCCCCTGCGCCCTATCTGCCGCCGGTGATCAATGTTGTGCTGCCAACACCATAAAGGTCGACCTCAGCCATGATAATCAGGATAAATTGGCATCTAAAGATGACTGAATCGGGACAATCAGAGACACTGGTTTAAGGGAGCTGGAGGCAGTGCTGGCCATCGCACGCCATGGATCGTTCCGGGCGGCTGCACTCGACCGAGGTATGTCGACCACGACCCTGTCCCATACCATCGGTCGGCTGGAAGCCGACCTCGGTGGGCGGCTGTTCAATCAGACGGCACGCAGTGTGTCGCTCACCGATACGGGGCGGGATTTTGTCGGGCGGAAATCCCCGGCGGTTGCTGAGATCCGTGCTGCGATGGACGCAGCCCGGTCACAGCGCGAGACGCCGTCGGACCTGTTGCGCATCAATGCGTCGGTTCAGGGGGCGCGGCAGATCGCACCACTGATGCTAGAGTTCCTGCGGCGTTATCCCGAGGTGCAGGTCGATCTGGTGACAGAAGGCAGGCTGGTCGATATCGTCGGTGAAGGCTATGATCTGGGCATTCGTCCTGCCGATTTGGAGCGCCGTGACACGATAGCACTGCCCTTGGGGCAGCCGCAGCGATATGCTGTCGTCCCCGCACCAACTTGGTTGAAAACCCACACCGCGCCGATGAGTCCTGCCGATCTTCCAGCGCAGGAATGCATCCGTGTTTACCTCCCAAACGGAGCGCTGTTTCGCTGGCAGTTCGAGCGAGATGGAGAGGTGATGCAGTTCGAAGCCAAGGGGCGTCTGACGTTAGACGACGCCTCAATCGCTCGCGCTGCGGTGTTGGATGGCGTCGGCGTCGGCTTTTTTATCGAGCAGGATGTTGTCGATGACATTTCAAGGGGTCATTTGATCCATCTGTTGGAGGATTGGACCCCACCCCGCGCGGGCTTCTGCTTATATTATCCCGGGCGTCGCAACCCTTCCGATGGCTTCGCGGCGTTCCTCGCACTGGCGCGAAGCATGGCTACGAGACACCTGCAAAGCGGGTGAGAATGATCGAGGCATGCCTCAAGTCTCGATGCGGCCGAACAGTTTGCGCGTGTTGAACCAGCCGGTGATACCTCGTCCTAACATACCAAGAGGTGCGGCAGGTATGCTCTGCCACTCACTCAGAGCCATGCCACCTCAGATCGGCGGCGCGGCGCGTTCGGTCATCAACTGGCGGGCCGTGACCCGCTCGCGGTGGATCATATAGAGCCCCGCGCCGATGATGATGGCGATGCCCGTGAGCGTGAGCGCGTTGGGGAAATCGTGGAACACCAGATAGCCGAGCAATGTCGCCACCGGCAGTTCCAGATATTGCAGCGGCGCCAGTGTGGCTGAAGGGGCGAGCGAGAGCGCATAGGTCATCATCATATGGCTCAGCGTCGCGAAAAACCCAACCCCCAGCAACCAGAGCCATGCAACCCCTTCAGGCCAGACCGGATCGAGCATCTCAATCCCTGTGCCCTCGGCCAGGATCATCACCGGCAGGCAGAGCAGGCTGGCAATGAGGCCGGTGTGAAACTGCAGGGTCACGGGATGCACCCGTCGCGATAGGCCGCGTGTCACGAGGATATAAAAGGCGAATCCGACCGCCGTGCCGAGCGGAAACAGTGCCACTGCGCCAAAGGCCGCGAAACTGGGCTGGATCACGAAGAGGACGCCAACAAAGCCCACCATCGCGGCACCCACGCGGCGCGGGCCGACATCTTCACCCAAATAGAACTTGCCCACCAACAGCACGATGAACGGGGCGACAAAGACAATCGCCAGCGCATCGGCCAGCGGCATCACCCGGATTGCGGCGATGAAGCAAAAGGTCGCGCCAAAGAGCAGCACTGCGCGAGACAGGAGTGCCAGCCATTGCTCCCGTGGTACGCGCAACGACAGCCCCATGATCCAGACAAACGGCGCCATAAGGGCGCATTGCACGATAAACCGCGCGGCGGTGATCTGTCCCACTGGCACGCTGGTGGACGCGAGCTTGGCCGCCACATCCAAGAGGGGGGCGGTCACGCAAAACCCCAGCATCAGAGCGACACCGGCAAGGATGCGGTCGGTGGGCGGGGGGACGGAGATGGTGCTTGTCATGGACCCCGCATAGGGTGTCACCTCGGGCGCGTCTATCCTTTTCACGACCCTTGATCTTGCCAAAGAGGTCAAACAATCGGTGCCAATCAGTGTCGATTGATTGAACATTTCGCAAACTGGTGAAAGTCTGCGCAGATCTGGTAGGGGAGCCGCGAATTTGCATATTCTGAGATCACTTGGTCCCGCTGTCCCTAGGGTTTCTGGGATCGAAGCCCTGCGGGCGGGCCTTGGGGCGCTGATCGGATTGGGGCTGACGGGGCTGTTTCTTTTGTCGCCAAACATTGATCTCGCGTTGGGTTTCTACCTTGTCGCGCCCTTTGGTGCGTCGGCTGTCCTGCTCTTCGCCGTCCCGAATAGCCCGCTTGCGCAGCCATGGTCCGCGATTGTCGGCAATACGGTTGGAGCCCTTGTCGGGGTGGCCGTATGCCTAGTTGTCGGAGACGTCGTCCTGCGGGTCGCCCTAGCTGTGGGTCTTGCGATCACCGCCACAATCCTGTGTCGTGCGCTCCACCCCCCTGCCGGTGCCGTCGCAATGACCGCCGCCATGTCTCCAGATGCCGTCGCACAATTAGGTTTCTGGTTCGCCCTCGCCCCCATTGCCATAGGAACGACGGCCCTTGTCGTGCTTGCGACCGGCTACGCACGGCTGACCGGGCGACATTACCCGTTCCGTCAATTCGATGACCCGAGCAAGCACCGAACAGAAGACCGAAATCCGACGGAGCGTCTCGGCCTTTCGGAAGACGAGCTGACAGGTATTCTCGAACGTTACAGCCAATCGTTCAACCTCGGGGTCGAGGATCTGGCCCGGTTGATCGGTGCTGCGGAACTGCAGGCCGCCGCGCAATCGACCGGCCCGCTGACCGCTCAGGACATCATGTCCCGTAATCTTGTCACGGCTCTCCCGGATACAACGCTTGGCGAGATTGCGGATATCTTCAGAAAACATCGGTTCACGTCGCTGCCGATCGTAGAGTCCGATACCAAGTTCTTGGGCGTCATCTTTCAGATACATCTCATCAGCCAAGCCCGAGAAGACGCGCTGCGTCTGCATCGCGGCTACCTGCCTGCCTTGAGACGGTTATTGGATCGAGATCGGGAGAAGCCTCTGACCGCGAGCGACATCATGAGCGTCGCAGTTCCCCGCGTCACGACAAACACTCCGATCGGAGCGCTGCTGCCAATGATGGCGGACGGCGATACAGATGCTGTGCCCGTTGTCGAGTATGGAAAAATCGTCGGTATAGTCACGCGAACGGACCTTATCGCCGCACTTGCGCGGCGAGCGGCTCGATCCTGACACACAAACTGACACGGTACTTGTGCCGCGATGGATCACCATCCAAGAGATACGAGGTCCAAGCGCGTCATCCATACCTTTGCCGCAGAATACCGCGAGGGAGGTCCGCGTCGTTCATCGTCGCGTGTCCCGGCAAACGCGCCGACGTATGATCCCTCGCGGCCCGTTCTCAACCGAATTCGATCACCTGTCGGATTGCCGTGCCATTCTCCAACTGATCCATCGCCAAGTTGATCTGATCAAGGCGCAAGCGGTGGGTGAGCATCTTTTCCACCGGTAGTTTGCCTTGTTGGTGCAGCGAGAACATACGCGGCAAGTCGCGTTGCGGCACGCACGAGCCGATGTAGCTGCCTTTGAGGCTGCGTTCCTCAGCGACCAGTTTGAGCGCGTTGAGCGGCATTCTTGCATCGGGATGTGGCAGGCCCGCAGTCACGGTCATGCCGCCCCGGCACGTGCAGTCATAGGCGGTTTCCAGCGCTTTGACCGAGCCTGCCAATTCTATGGCATAATCAACGCCACCATCGGTAATATCACGCACGGCCTGCACGGTGTGCGCGTTCGATGTCACCGCATGGGTGGCCCCCATGCTGAGCGCGGCGTCTAGCTTGGATTGAAAGGGGTCGATCACGACGATCTGTGCCGCGCCAGCGGCCAAGGCCCCCAACACCGCCGAAAGACCGACTCCGCCCAATCCCAACACGGCGACCTTGCTGCCGGGCATGACCTTGGCGGTGTTGAAAACGGCCCCCGCGCCGGTCAGCATCGCACAGGAGAAGAGGGCCGAGATATGCGTGGGAATGTCGGCCTCGACCTTGACCAGAGAGCGACGGGCGAGAACCGCATGGCTGGCAAAGGCAGAGACACCGACATGGTGATTGACCGGCTTTCCGTCCATCGACAAGCGGCGATGGCCGGTCATCAATTCCCCGACCCCGTGATGTTTGGCTGCCCGAGTGCAGAGCGCCGGACGACCTTCGGCACAGGGCTGGCAGGTGCCGCAACCCGGGGCAAAGATACAAACAACGTGATCGCCGGGCGCGAGATCGTCGACGCCCGGCCCAACCTCTTCGACAATTCCCGAGGCCTCATGGCCAAGCACCATCGGCATAGGTCGGGGACGGGTACCATTGATCACCGAGAGGTCAGAGTGGCAGACACCTGCGGCAGCAATGCGGATCAGAACCTCATCGCGTCCGGGCGCCTCGAGATCGACGTCGCGCACGGTTAGTGCCTTGGTCGCCTCGAAATCACTCTGGATGTTATCGCGTTCAAGAACCGCTGCCTGTATTTTCATGGTGTCATTCTCCCGTAAATTGCTCTTCGAACCTGTATAGCTCTGATAGCTGAGGCGCGGGCCTTCACGGGCGCGGGTTGCTCGTGCGGCATGCCGCGGCCATCCTATCGGCGTTATAAGGCGCTGTCGTCGTGGTTTGTACCGTGATAGTAAGAACCTATGGCCGGAATAGCGTCAAGGTATTGGCCGAGCCTTTGGCTCTCGGTCTACCATCTTTGATAGGCCAGATGGGAGGGCCTTCGCATGATGCGCCAGTCAACGACACCCTTTGTCATCATCGGCTGCTGCCTGACGGAGGGCGTTGGTGCTTCCGACAGGATTTTTGCCTCCCCGTCGCGCAGCCCGTCGAAGACCGTGCTGCGCCCCACTCACAACGGGGAACATGCCAGTCTAGAGGGCATCGTCAGATGTTCACCACCCCAATCGCAATACGCTGATTGGCTAAACTGAAAAGGGAGGACTTAATAATGAAAAACCTATTCGTGACACGCGCTGCCGCCGCCATGGTGGCCGCTGCATTGCCTCTTGCGGCAGGTGCCGCAGATAAACCCGAAAGCCTCAAGATCGGGATGACGGCCTTTCTGACCGGCCCTGCGTCGGTTTTTGGCGTCCCGGCCCGCGATGCGGCCGAGATTCTCATTGAGAATATCAATGCGGCTGGTGGCATCAACGGTGTCCCGGTCGACATCTCGTTCATCGACGAGGGTGCCGGCGCCGAGGCGCTGACTTCGGAGTATCGCCGCATGGTGGAATCGGGGGGCGCCGAGGTGATGCTGGCGGCGATTTCGTCGGGCAATTGCCAGACGCTCGCACCACTCGCCGAGGATCTGCAAGTGCCTAATCTGATGTGGGACTGCGGCACGCAGCGCATCTTTGAAGAGAACGATTACAAATACGTCTTCCGCACACAGGCCAATGCGACACCGGAAATGCTGGCGACGGTGCTCTACCTGCTCAAGACCAAGCCCGATTTCAAAACCATCGCCGTGGTGAATCAGGACTACGCTTGGGGGCGTGACAGCTGGGATATCTTCATCACGGCGCTCAAAGCAATGAAGCCCGATGTCGAGGTCGTGGCCGAGTTCTTCCCCAAGTTCGGCTCGCCCGACTTTTCCACCGAAATCTCGCGTCTTCAGGCCATGCAGCCGGATGTGATTCTGTCCACCTCCTGGGGCGGCGATCTTGACACCTTTGTGCAGCAGGCGTCGCAACGCGGGCTGATGAACACGTCGACCTTTGTTTTGCCGCTGGCGGAATCGTCGCTGGAGCGGCTGGGATCGGCGCTGCCGGACGGGCATATCATCGGTGCACGCGGGGATCACTATTTCCTCCACCCCGAGCGCCGCAATGACGAAGACTTCAAGGCCTTCATGACGCAATATGAGGAAAAGACCGGCGACGTGTCCGTCTATCCCGTGTTCCACGCCAGCCAGGCCATCGCCGCGCTCAAGGCTGCCTATGAAAAGGCCATCGCCGACAACAGCGTTGATTGGCCCAGCGAGGATCAATTGCTAGCGGCGCTTGAGGGTCTGACCTTTCAGGGGCTGGGACGTCCCGTCACCCTGCGCGAGGACCATCAGGGTGTCGAAGATCAGTTGATGGGAACGAGCGTGCAAACCGGCGAATATCCCTTTGCCACCATGCAGAACATCATGATCTTTGACGGTAACGAGCTAACAACGCCCGTTGGGCAGAACTCGATTGAATGGGTGGGCGCGCTTGATGCGGGCTTTGTCGAGAGCGTCACGGTCGATACTTTCGAGAACTGAACCACGCTTGTAAACTTGACGGAGAGGGCCATAGATTGCCCTCTCCGTGTCCTTGAAATACCCGGGATCAGCACATGAATTTCTCGATCTTCCTGCTCGCCCTGTTCGACGGTGTGGCCTATGCCGCGCTAGTGTTCATTGTGGCGCTCGGTCTCACCCTGATCTTTGGCGTCATGCGTATCCTGAACGTCGCGCATGGTTCGCTCTATGCGATCGGCGCCTATACAACGGTCTCGTTGGTGGGATATTTTCTGGCCCTCGGTTTTGCTCCGGCCTTTGCCTTTCCGCTGATGATCGTCTCGGCAATCCTCGTGGGGATCGTGATCGGCGCACCGCTGGAATATTTCCTGCTGCGCCGGATCTATCAGAAATCAGAGGTGCTCCAACTTCTTGTGACCTTCGCGGTGTTCATGATCCTTGAGGACGTGCAGCGGCTGGTCTGGGGCACGCAGCCCTATTTCAATTCCTCTGCCTTGCAAGTGCTGGGCAATGTCACCGTGTTTGGCGTGACCTATACCGCCTATCAACTGATCCTGTTGCCGTTGATCGCGGTGGTTCTGTTGCTGGGCATGCGCTTTTTCTTGCGTCACACGATTATAGGCAAGCTGATCACCGCCACCACAGAGGATCGCGAAGCGGCGCAATCCATCGGCATTGATGCCGACCGGGTGTTTCTCTTCACCTTCGTCATCGGGGCTGTTCTGGCCGGGTTGGGCGGCGCGCTGGCCTCTCCGACCACGTCGATCCTGCCGGGCATGGGGGCGGATATGATCGTGCTATCCTTTGCCGTGGTGGCCACCGCTGGGCTTGGACAGATCGAGGGCGCTGCGCTCACGGCCCTGATGATCGGTCTGGGTCGATCCTTTGCCGTTTATCTCTATCCTGAAATCTCCGTGCTTGTGCCCTATCTCATCATGGTTCTGGTCCTGCTGGTGCGCCCCGAAGGGCTGTTTGGCAGTCCAGCCGCACGCAAGATCTGAGGCCGGACATGCCCACCGGAACACAGTCAAGCAAGCCGTCAAACAAGGTGAATGCCCGCATGACATCCCCTCTTTCATGGCTCTGGATCGTTGGAATAGCGGTGATTATCGCTGTGCCCTTCCTAGTGCCTTCAATGCAGCTTTTGGTCAATTTCGCCATGGCCAAGGGGTTGGCCGTTCTGGGCGTGACCGTCCTCTTGCGGGCCGGGCAGGTGTCCTTTGGCCATGCGCTCTATTTCGGCATTGCGGCCTATGCCGGGGCGTTCCTGATGACGTCAATGCCCGCAACCGATTTCTTTGTCATTCTGATTGTCGGGGTGTTGGGGGCCATCGTGGCGGGGCTCTTTGTTGGGCTCTTCGTGGTGCGCTATCGCGGCATTTTCTTTGGCATGCTCAATCTGGCGTTCTCGATGATTTTCTGGTCGATCCTCGAGAAATTCTATCACCTGACCGGTGGCGCCGATGGCCTGCGCTTTACCCGCCCGACGGTGTTTGGTCAGGCGCTGGATCACGTCCAGTTCAATATGGTGCTCTATTACTCGGTTCTGGTGCTTGTGGTGGCCCTAGGCTGGTTCACGCATCGTTGGTTTGCCTCGCCCGTCGGGCAGCTGTTTCAGACCATCAAGACCAATGAAACCCGCCTCGAATATCTCGGCATCTCGCCCAAGCGGGCGCTCTTGTCCGGTTACCTCTTGTCGGCGGCGCTCTGCGGCGTTGGCGGGGTGATGATGGGCATGGCCCAAGGTGTCGTGACACCTGAATATGTCTGGTGGGTACGCTCGGCGGAAATGGTGTTCATCGCCGTGTTGGGTGGGGCCGGGTCGGTGCAGGGGGCCTTCCTTGGCGCGCTGATCTACGAGGTCGTGCGCACCTATGCCTCGGTCTATGCCGGTGACATCTGGCAAATGATCCTCGGGGGATTTTTGCTCATCATCATCCTCTTTGCCCCGGGCGGTCTGATTGGCATTCTCGAGTCCGCCTTTAAGCGCGATACGACCAAGCCATCGGCCAAGACAGGAGACCGCAAATGACCGAGGTTCTTCTGGAAACCCGCAACCTGACGATCAAATTCGGCGGGATCACAGCGGCGGACAATGTCTCTTTGACGATCAATGCCGGTAAAAACCTGGCAATCATCGGTCCCAACGGCGCGGGCAAGACGACGTTTCTCAACATTTGTACCGGCTGGCTCAAGCCCAGCAAAGGGCAGGTTCTCTTCGAGGGTCGGGACATCACGCCGCTGCCCCCGCGCAAGATCGTGGATCGCGGTGTCGCGCGCGCCTTTCAGATCCCACAACTCTTCACCGAGCACACAGCGCTGGAAAACCTGCTCATTGCCGCTTCGGCACGGCAGAAGCGGCGCAATCCGCTGGTTGATATGCACGCCATCCCGGAACGCACCGAAATGCTGCATCTGCTGGATATGGTGGGGTGCGCCGATGTGGCCGATGTTCTGGTTGTGGAGCTGCCCGAGGGGCAGCGCAAACTGATCGACATCGCCGTGGCTCTTGCGCTCAAACCACGCTTGCTCTTGATGGACGAGCCCACCTCTGGCGTGGCCTCCTCCGAAAAACACGCAATCATGGAAATCCTGATCGGCGCGTTGAAAGAGGCCAATGTCACCTCGGTCTTTGTCGAGCATGACATGGGAATCGTCGAGAAATACGCTGATGAGGTGGCGGTCTGGAACAGCGGTAATGTGCAGTTGCGCGGTACGCCTGCGGAAATTCTGGAACATCCCGACGTGATCCGGGACGTGATCGGAGAGGTGGTCTGATGCTGGAATTACGCAATGTGAATGCCTCGATCGGGATCATCCCGATCCTGCGCGACCTGACCTTTCGGATTGGCGCGGCCGAAACCGTGGCCTTGATCGGTCGCAACGGCGCAGGCAAGACGACGCTCTTGCGCACCATCATGGGGTTTACCACGGCCAGCGGCGAGATCCTGTTTGAAGGCCAGCCCATCAACGCCCTGCATCCGCCCAAGCGGCCCGGTCTGGGGATTGGCTATGCGCCCGAGGATCGGCGGCTCTTTGCGGCCTTTACCATCGAGGAAAACATTCTTTTGCCCGCACAGGCGGCGCGGCTGGACAAGGCCGAGACCACGCGTCGTCTGGACCGCGCCTATACCGTCCTGCCCGAATTGCGTGATTTGGCCCAACGTCCCGGCGGCACCGTGTCGGGCGGGCAGGGTAAGATGGTGGCTCTGGCGCGCGCCCTGATGCTGGGCACCAGGCTCATCATGCTCGACGAGCCGTTTCAGGGTCTCGCCCCGGCGCTCGCACAACGCTACGCCGAGGCATTGCGGACCTTGCGCGATACGGATCGTTCAATCACGCTGATCATCACGGAATCCAACCCCTCTTTGCTGCGCGGCTTTGCGGATCGTACGCTTGTGATCGAGCGGGGCGAAGTCGCCGAGGGCTCTCTTGAACCGGAAGGAACCAAGGCATGAAAGACACTGACACCAATGCAAAGCTGGTCATCCCCAAGCCTCTGAACCTGATTGGCAACGATTGGGTTCCGGCACTCTCCGGCAAGGTGATGGATGTCCTCTCGCCGATTGACGGGCTGCCCTTTGCGCAGATCGCCGACAGCGATGCCGCCGATATCGACGCAGCCGTCGCAGCGGCGCGCGCGGCCTTTGACGGCGGCGAGTGGTCCAAGCTGACGGCCGCAGAGCGCGGCCGCCTGATGATCCGCCTCTCTGAGCGTATCCTTGAGAATGTCGAACCGCTGGCGCAATTGGAGCGACGCGACAACGGCAAGCCGATCGCACAGGCCCGCGCCGACATGAAGGTCACAGCGCGCTATTTTGAGTTTTACGGCGGCGCGGCGGACAAGGTGCACGGCGAGATTGTGCCCTTTCTCAACGGCTATAACGTCGAGGTACACCGCGAACCGCATGGCGTGACAGGCCATATCATCCCGTGGAATTATCCGGCCCAAATGTTTGGCCGTTCGGTCGCCCCGGCGCTGGCCATGGGCAATGCCACGGTGCTGAAACCCGCCGAGGATGCCTGCCTCAGCGCGCTTCGGATTGCGGAACTGGCGCTTGACGTGGGCTTTCCGCCCGGTGCCATCAATATCGTCACGGGGCGCGGGGCGGTGGCAGGTCAGGCACTGGCTGACCACAAAAACATCGACTTTATCTCTTTCACCGGCTCCCCGGAGGTGGGCGTCATGATTCAGACCGCTGCGGCCAAGAATTTCATCGGCTGCACGCTGGAACTGGGTGGCAAGTCCCCACAGATCGTGTTCGACGACGCCGATCTCGACGCCGCGATGCCGTTTCTGGTCAATGCCGTGATCCAGAATGGCGGGCAAACCTGTTCGGCGGGCACCCGCGTGCTGTTGCAGCGTGGCATTTATGAGCGGGCCGTAGCCGAACTGACCGCCCGGTTCAGTGCGGTGGCGGCCTCGGATTCCGGTGAGGATGCGGTGCTGGGGCCGCTGATTTCGGCCAAGCAGAAGAAACGGGTCGAGACCTATATCGCCGAGGCCGACGCGCCGTTGATGGCGCGTGGCATTGTCCGCGAGGATGCGCCCGAGGGCGGCTATTACGTGGCCCCCGCCGTGTTTGGCCCCTGCGGTCCCAAGGCGCGGATTGCGCAAGAAGAGGTGTTTGGCCCCGTGCTCTGCATCATCCCGTTCGAGGATGAGGCCGACGCGATCTCGATTGCGAACAACACCGACTATGGGCTGGTCGCCTCGGTCTGGACCCGCGATGGCGGACGCCAGCAACGGGTGGCCAAGGCGATGCGCTGCGGTCAGGTGTTCATCAACGGCTACGGCGCGGGTGGCGGCGTCGAATTGCCCTTTGGTGGCATCCGCAAGTCAGGGCATGGCCGCGAAAAGGGCTTTGCCGCCCTGCTCGAGTTTTCGCATATCAAGACGATCATCAACAATCACGGCTGACCCGTGCCGCGCATCGCGTTACGAGACCTGAAGGAACAAGACATGAGACTGCAAGGAAAACGAACACTTGTGACCGGGGCCGCCTCCGGCTTTGGAAAGGGCATTGCCGAGACCTATATCCGCGAAGGCGCTAGGGTTGCCGTGGTCGATATGAACGAGGCTGGCGCGCGCGCCGTGGCCAAGGAACTGGGCGAGAATGCCACTGCCGTGACCTGCGATGTGTCCAAGGGCGATCAGGTTCAGGCGGCGGTTGACGCGACCGTCGCGGCCTTTGGTGGCCTCGACATCGTGGTAAACAATGCCGGTTGGACCAATGCCAACAGCCCACTGATGGACACCGATGAGGCGACCTTTCGCAAGATCTACGATATCAACGTGTTGTCGATCTTTCATATGACCAAAACCTGCGTGCCGCTCTGGCGTGCCGCCGGGGGCGGGGTGATGATCAATGTCGGTTCAACTGCCGGGATCCGCCCGCGCCCCGGTCTGACATGGTATAACTCGTCCAAGGGTGCCGTTAACCTGATGACGCGCTCGCTGGCCGTGGAACTCGCCCCCGACAAGATCCGCGTCTGCTGCATCGCGCCAGTGATGGGCGCGACCGGTCTGCTGGAGCAGTTCATGGGCATGCCCGACACGCCCGAGAACCGCGCGCGCTTCATCTCCACGATCCCCATGGGCCGCCTCTCTGAAGCCCGCGACATCGCTAACGCAGCCCTCTACCTCGCCTCGGACGAGGCGGATTTCATAACCGGCGTCGTGCTTGAGGTTGACGGCGGGCGTACGATCTAAAACAGGTTCACGACAGTTGGGGCCGGAGAAATCCGGCCCTCTTCTCATTTGGCCAGTTGCGGCACCCTCGCCCATTGCTTCGGCCCGCTGTTGTGAATCGAGGCCCCCTTGGTATCGACCGCCACAGTCACGGGCATGTCCTTGACCTCGATCTCGTAAATCGCCTCCATGCCAAGATCCTGATAGGCGACAGGCCGGGCACGCTTGATCGCCTTGGAGACCAGATAGGCCGCACCCCCGACAGCAATCAGATAGACCGCACCATGCTGGCGGATGACCTCGATGGCCGCAGGCCCGCGCTCGGCCTTGCCGATCATCACCTTGAGACCCGATGCTGCGAGCAGGGGACCCGTGAACTTGTCCATGCGGGTGGATGTTGTCGGGCCTGCCGGGCCGATCACCTCATCGCCAACGGCATCGACCGGGCCGACATAATAAATCGCGCGCCCCTTCAGATCGACGGGCAGCGGCTTGCCCTGATCCAGTTCCTCGAGCATCCGGCGATGGGCGGCGTCGCGCCCGGTATAGAGCCGACCAGACAAAAGCAGCGTATCGCCGGGGCTGAGCGAGGCCAGAACGCCATCGTCCAGCGCATCAAGATCAATCCGGCGCCCCGTGACGCCGCCCTCTTCCAGATCCGGCCAGAGTGACAGATCAGGTGGGGTAAACTCTGCCGCGCCGCTGCCATCCAGCGTGAAATGCACATGCCGGGTGGCGGCGCAATTGGGGATCAACGCCACCGGCAAGGACGCGGCATGGGTTGGAAAGCTGCGCAGCTTGACATCAAGCACGGTGATCAGACCGCCCAGCCCCTGCGCCCCGATGCCGAGCGCGTTGATCCGCTCATAGAGCTCCAGCCGCAGCGCCTCTTCGGCGGTTTGCGCGCCGCGCGCCTGTAGCTCGGTCATGTCGATGGGATCGTTCAGCGCCTGCTTGGCCATCGCCATCGCCTTGTCGACGCTGCCGCCCACACCCAGTCCGATCAGCCCGGGCGGGCACCATCCCGCCCCCAGTTTGGCAACCGTGTCCACCACCCAATCCGCCACGGAATCCGACGGGTTCAACACGGCGAATTTCGTCTTGTTCTCTGACCCGCCCCCCTTGGCCGAGACCGTGACAGACACTTTGTCACCCGCCACCAATTCGGTCTGGATCATCGCCGGGGTATTGTCGCGCGTGTTGCGCCGCGCGCCCAGTGGGTCCGCGACAATCGAGGCGCGCAGCGGGTTGGCGGCAAAGGCATAGGCGCGTCGCGTCGCCTCGTCGATCATGTCCTGCGGCGCGTGGTGCCAGTCGATGGGGGCCTCAACGCCCACTTCGAGAATGACATTCACGCTGCCGGTGTCCTGACAGAGCGGTCGTTTGTCAAAGGCCGACATACGCGAATTGACCAGAATCTGCCGGATCGCATTGCGCGCGGATTGGCTTTCTTCCGTCTCATAGGCGCGGGCCATCGCGGTGACGAAATCCGGCGTATGGTAATATGAAATATATTGCAGCGCGTCCGCGACACTGTCGATCAGATCCGCCTCAGTGATTTTACCGCTCATGCCGCACCTCCCGCGCGCGCTAGGATCTGTTGCGCGCGTTTGACCACGGGCGCGTCGATCATCTGGCCATCCAGCTTGATGGCCGCTCCGGTTTCAGAGCATGCGGCCACAACACGCCGCGCCCAGTCCAATTCAGCCTCAGAAGGGGCAAACCCGCGCCGGGCCGGGGCAATCTGCGCGGGGTGAATGATCAGCTTGCCGCCAAAACCCATCTCAACACTATACTGGCAATCGCTCAGGATTGCGGCCTCGTCATTGATGCCTTGGGTAACGCCGTCCCAAGGGGCCGGGCGATTGGCAAGGCGCGATGCCAGCACAAGCTCGGCGCGCGCGTGCAACAATGCCTCGCGGGTATGCGCGATCCCCAGATCAGCAGCATAATCAATCGAGCCAAAGGCAAGACGGGTACAGGCGCGCGCCACGCTCTCGGCGCGGCGCAACCCGAGGGCGGTTTCGATGAGGCCGATCACCGGCAGTCCCGTTTGCGCTGCGAGGACGGCGCAGGTCTCTGCGTCCTCCGCCTTGGGCAGGATCAGGCCATCAATCGCCAACCCGCCGAGAACCGCGACATCTTCGGCGTAAAACGCGCTGTCGGCGGCATTGAGGCGCACCAGCACCGGCACAGCGCCGGACCGACGCGCAGGAAGATCACGCAATGCCGCACGGGCGTTTGCCTTGTCCTCTTCGGCAACTGCATCTTCAAGGTCGAGCAGAATGGCATCCGCACCCGCGGCCTGTGCCTTGGCAAGGCGATCCAGCCGGGTGGCGGGCAAAAAGAGGGGCAGGGCAATCTGACTGATGGGCATATCTGGTCCTGAAGCAATGAGAGAAATGGGAATGGCTCAGCCGTTAACGTCAGGCACCACCAAAGGGTCGAGCAGCGCGCGCATGTTTTCGGGGATGGGTACTGGACGGCTCGTCTCGCGGTCGACATAGACATGCACAAAACGCCCCTGCGCCGCCGCAAGATCCGCCCCGGACCGAAAAATTGCCAACTCATAGGTGACGCTGCTTCTGCCGAGCCGCGCCACGCGTAATCCAACCTCAATGGCCTCGGGAAAGGCGATGGGGCTGAAGTAGTGGCATTCGCTGTGCGCAACCAATCCGGTCACGGTGCTGCGCCGGATGTCGAGCACGCCGCCCCGGATCAGGTATTCGTTCACCGCCGTGTCGAAGAATGAATAATAGGCCACGTTATTGACGTGCAAGTAAGCGTCATTGTCCATCCAGCGGGTGCTGATCGGGCAGAAATGCACATAGGCGACGCGGGGTTGTGGAACGGGGCGATTGCTCATGCTCGGGTCCGATTGTCTATACTCTCGCCGCTTTGGCTCGCGGACTCAGAGACAGACCACCATGGAACGCGCCCTCTGTCCAGTCGGGAACCTATCAGGTTTCACAATGACCGACCTCAACTGGCGCTCTGGCCTTCGGGCGCACCCCACCAGGAGAACGGGATGCGCCCGACCTTGATTACTGCAGCACCTCAGTCCAGATCTGCGATTGCAGATCGTTCACGTCCTGAGGGCAGGCTGGGCTGAACTTGCCCGCCGCCGCCAGTTCCGGCGCGACGACGATTTCCGGTGCTTCGCGCATCACCTCATCCATGAATTCCTCGGATCCGGTCACACCATTGGCGTAGCGCGCAAAGTTCGAGATCATCGCGGCATTTTCCGGCTCGAGAATGAAATTGATGAACTTCATCGCGTTTTCCGGGTTCTGGGCATCGGCCAGCACGGTCGCACTATCCATCCAGATCGGATAACCGGTTTTAGGATAGCCGTAGGCGAGATCAGCGTTTTGCAGCCGTGCCCGCATTGTCGCGCCGTTCCAGTAGATCCCGGCTGAGAAATCGCCAGCGACATGGGCATCGACCGTGCCGTAATCCAGCGCCTTCCAATGTGTTTTGGCCTCGACCAGAGTGTCACGCACCTTGCGCATCACCTCCATGTCAGTGGTGCAGGATTCTCCCCCGGCGTAGTAAATTGCAATGGCCATCACATCGGACATTTCGGGGATGACGTTGATCTTGCCCTTGAGCGCGTCCGGCGGGCTAAAGATCAGGCCTGCATCGTTGATGTCGCCATCATAGACGCTGGTATTCACGATCACGCCGGTCGTGCCCCATTGCCACGGAACCGAATATTCGCGACCGGGGTCGAAATCGACATCCACCCACTCGGGCGCGATATTGCCATGGTTGGTGACGACGGATTTGTCGAGCGGAACGATGAGGCCCTCTGAAATCCAAGTCTGCATGTAAGAGTTCGACGGCACGACAATGTCAAATCCATGGCCCCCCTGACGGATGCGGGCAAGGGCCGTGTCATTGCTGTCGTAGTCCGTCACATTGACCTTGATCCCGGTCTCTGCCTCGAACTTGGTCAGCAACTCGGGGCTTGTATAATTGCCCCAGTTGTAGAGGTTCACCACACCTTCCGCGCTCGCGATGCCGGTGGTCGCCAATAGGGCGGTCAGGCCGGTTGCTATCAATCTCTTCATTGGTCGTCTCCCTGTGGTTATGGTTGCAGTTATCCCCTTTTCCGGGTGATCAGGAAAAACACACTGACCACCACAAGCGACAGCGCCAGAAACAGCGTGGCGATGGCGTTCATTTCGGGGGTGACGCTACGGCGCAACTGGCCGAGCATGTAGGTGGGCAGCGTGTCCTGCCCGGCAGACTTCACGAACTCGGTGATCACAACGGTGTCGAGCGATACCACGAACCCAAGCATGAAGCCTGCCACGATACCGGGCACCAACAGCGGCAGGGTGACATGGGTAAAGGTCTGCACCGGGGTTGCATAGAGATCGGCCGCCGCCGTTTCCAAGGTCAGATCCATGGTTTCGAGCCGCGCGCGAATGGGCAGATAGGCAAAGGGGATGCAAAAGGCGGTATGCGCCGCCACCATATATCCCATGCCCGAGTATCCTGTCTGCACCTTGAGAAAGGCCACAAAGATCAAGAGCGCGATGCCGGTCACGATTTCAGGCACCATCAGAGGCTGGTTGATCAGCGCATAAATGAGGGTCTGGCCGGGAAACCGGCCCACCCGCGTCGTGGCCAATGCCGCCAAAGTTGCAAGTGCGGTGGCGATCCCAGCCGCGACCAGCGCGAGCCAAAGCGAGCGGATCGACACATCGACCACCTGCCTGTTGTTAAACGCCGCCTCATACCATTTCAGCGAGAATCCGCCCCAGACGGCTTGCGATTGCGACTCGTTGAACGAAAAGACCACCAACGTGATGATGGGTAGGTAGAGCATCACGAGGGTGACAATGGCAACAGTGCCAAAGCCGGGCAGGGCGCGGACGTCGAACCTATTGTTGGCCATCGCGCCCTCCTGTCTCACGGGTGGTGATGCGCAGGTAGAAAACCAGCGCCACCACGACGATCACCAGCAGCACCATCGCCAAGGCCGATCCAAGCGGCCAGTTGCGCCCCTGACCGAATTGCAAGCCGATCAGATTGCCCATCATCATCGACCGGCCGCCGCCCAGCACGCGCGGGGTGACATAGGCCCCGATTGACGGGATGAACACCAGAATGGAGCCAGCAATGAATCCCGGTTTCACCAGCGGCAGGATCACATGCCACAAGACCTGCAAGCGACTGGCGTAGAGATCATACCCCGCCTCGACCAACCGAAAATCCAGCTTGTCCATCGCCGCGTAAAGCGGCAGCACCATCAAGGGTAAAAAGACATAGCTCATGCCGAGCAACACGGCGAAATCGGTATACATCAATTCCACAGGTTCGCGGATCAGGCCGAGCCAGAGGAGAACCGTGTTCACCGTGCCGGTGTTGCGGATCAGCTCTTGTATCGCGAAGGTGCGGATCAAGAGGTTGGTCCAAAAGGGTACGGTGATCAGGAACAACCAGATCATCCGCCGGTTGACAGGGCGTGTCGCGATGAACCATGCCGTTGGAAAACCCAGTGCCGCGCAGATCAGCGTTGTTTGAAACGACAGCCACAAGGTGCGTTGGAACACCGCAAGATGATCAGCGTTCAGAGTTACATTCTCGGGGTCGAAAATATCCCGCTTGAAGAACACGCGAAACCAGGCCTCGGTCGAGAAATCCCACGACACGCCGCCCATATTGCCGGGACTGAGGACCGAGTAAATGGCAACGATCAAGAGCGGCCCAGAGGCCGCAAGGATCAGCACCACAAGCGCCGGGCTCACGAGGATCCACTTCCATCGGTGCGAGTCGCTTTTCATCCCTATCCCCGCAGAACTTGCAGCGCGCCGGGCATCAAGGCCAGGCCGATCCGCGCGCCAATCGCCGGCTCCGCTTGTCCGACCGTGTTCTGACGCCGCACCGTAAAGGTCTGACCATCCTCAAGCGTCAGATGGATATGTGTGTCGGTGCCAAAGAACACAGTGCCATTCACCGTCACAGACAGATCGCCCGAACCTGCCTCCGCCAGTTGCGCCTGTTCCGGGCGGATCACGGCGGAAACGGTCTCACCCTCCGCTGGGACCAACCCTTCTGCAATCCGTGCCAGGATGGTTCGGCCACCAGGCAAAGCGAGCTCGGCGCTGCGCCCCTGCACCGCGATCACCTGCAACGACAGAAAATTCGTCTCGCCGATAAAGTCAGCCACGAACCGCTCTTTCGGGGCGTGGTAGATGTCATGCGGACTGCCAAGTTGCAGGATACGGCCCTTGTTCATCACGGCAAGGCGGTCCGACATGGTCAGCGCCTCTTCCTGATCATGGGTCACAAAGACAAAGGTGATGCCCGTCTCCACCTGAAGGCGCTTCAACTCAGTTTGCATTTCCTTGCGCAGCTTGAGGTCCAGCGCGCTCAGCGGTTCGTCGAGCAACAGAACGCGTGGCCTCGGGGCCAAGGCGCGGGCCAGTGCCACCCGCTGCTGCTGTCCCCCGGACAATTCGGCAGGCTTGCGCATGGCCATGGCCTCCATCTTGACCAGATGCATCATCTCGGATGTGGTGGCGTCAATCTCGGAGCGGGGGCGGCCCAGCATCTTGAGGCCAAAGCCAATGTTCTGCGCCACGGTCATATGCGGGAATAGCGCGTAATTCTGAAATACCGTGTTCACCAGACGCCTGTTCGGAGCCTGCCCCACAACATCCTGCCCCTTGATCCGCAGCTGTCCGTTGCTGGGGTGCTCAAATCCGGCGATCACCCGCAGAAGTGTGGTTTTGCCACAGCCGGACGGTCCCAAGAGGGTGAAAAATTCGCCGGTGCGGATTGTCAGGTCAATCTCGGTCAGGACGTGAAACGCAGCCGCGCCCAAGCCAAAGACCTTGCTGACCGCGTCTATTTCTATCTCATTGCCGCTCTGTTGCGTACCGTCGGCCACTATGGCTTTTCCTTTTTACCCCGCAGTCGAGCGCGTGTCGCCGAGTCGTTCAAGACATTTCCGCCCCTCAAGCCTGATTAGAGGGCCGCATCCCAAACGATTCGACCGCCACAGATGGTTTTTTCAACATGCAGACTGGCGATCTGATCTGCGGGCACCGCCTCGATGTCGCCGGACAGAATCACCAGATCCGCAAGATAGCCGGGGCGCAGCATGCCTTTGCGGTCCTCGGTATGTTCGGCATAGGCCCCGCCGATGGTATAGGCGGCCAAGGCCTCGCGCAGCGTCACGCGCTCGTCTTGAGCGCCCTCATAGGGTTGCCGCGTCACCGCCGCCTGAATCGAGCGAAACGGGTTCACATCGGCCACCGGCCAATCAGACGCGAACACGATCCGCGCCCCGGCATCCCGCAGCGTGCGGGTCAGATAGGCATCGCGCCACCGGTCGCGCCCGATCTTGTCGAGGGTTGGAAACAACGGGAAATCCATGGACCCCGGTGGATGCGATGGCTGGACCGAGGCCACTATCCCCATGTCGGCAAACCGAGGAATATCGGCGCGGTCGATCAGTTCAATATGTTCGACCCGGTGACGCGCATCACGGGGCACATTGGCCGCGCGCGCAGCCTCATAGCCATCCAGCACCCGGCGCACCGCCCCGTCCCCGATGGCATGCACCGCAATCTGAAGCCCGCGCCGGTCCGCCTCGATGCAAATCTCGGCAAAGCGGTCCGCCTCATGCAATGGCTCACCGCGCCAGCCGGGTTGATCGGGATAATCGCTCAGCATCACCGCCGTGCCACTGTCCACGACCCCATCCATGAACATCTTGACGAAACCCGACGACAACCAGTCATCGTTGTAATCGGCACTCATGGCGCTGGCCTTGGCGAGGTCCGAGAGTTTGTGATCATTGCGGTAATGATAGGGCACCCGCACCCGCGCCGTCAGCTTGCCCTGATCCCGCAAGTGGTCCAGCACCTCGAGCGTGTAGCGATTGCCATCCATATTCACGAGGCTGGTAAACCCGTGGCGCGCGCAATGGCGCAAACCGCGTTCCATCGCCGGTAAATCCGCCAGCATGTCTTCATGCGTGGGTTTTGGCACCGGATCGGCCCCGGTGGCGATCCCCGCCATGATACGGTTTTCCCCGGCCAGTTTCAGCACGGGCGCTTTGGCCTCGAACTCGCGCAACTCGCCGGTCGCAAGACCGTTTTCCATGACGATCTCGTTGCCCGGACCCAAATGCGCACCCTGCAGGATGCCCGCCTGTTCAAGGGCGATCGTATTAGCCCAAGCAGTGTGATGGTCAGCGGCCAACAGGCAGACGGGCCGGTCAGACAAGATCGCATCCAGATCGTGCCGTGTCAGAGGACGATCATAGATGCCGTAGTCGCATCCTTGACCCACGATCACCTTGCGGTCTGGATTGGACGCAGCATAGGCCCGGATTGCATGCGCCAGCGCGTCCGGCCCCTTGACCCCAAGAAGCTGTAGATGCGCCAATTCCGAGCCGCCCATGAACAGATGCAGATGGCTTTCAATAAAGCCCGGAAGCACGGTCGCCCCCTTCGCGTCAATCACAGGACAGTCTGCTCCCGCCATTTCGATGGCTCTGCTGCCAAGGGCGGCAATCCTGTCGCCCGCGAGAGCCACCGCGTTGGTTTCAGGGCCGTCCGGGTCCATGGTCAGGCCGCGCGCGTTGATGATCAAGAGGGTTATATTCATCTGGCACCAAATCTTGCTCCGCGTCGACGGTAGCAGGGCGCTGCTTGCCGGTCCATTTCTTTGATCAATCGAGGTGCTCAAGGCCCCAGAATGCGCCGCGTCTGTCTTGGTTCGGGCAAAGCGATCTGTCGTCTCGGGAAACCCTCAGAGCATCCGCGCAGCGAGATGGGCCTCGCGTATCGCGGCATGAATGTCACGCGAGGCGACGGCGTCGCCAATGAGATGGACACCCCCCTCTATCATTGCTGACTTCTGCTGGTTCAAGGATGCGCGCAAATCGTTATGAAGATCAAGAACCGGCGTGGTTCCCGCCTCGATCACGACCTGATCAACGTCAATATACTGATGCTCGCCGGTGAAGGTGTGCACAAACCGTGCATGCAGTAGATTTCCGCTTTGGGTTACGTCAATCAACTCCAGATCCGTCAGGCAGTGGACCCCTTGCAGTCCCAGATTTTTGCGAAACCCCGTGCTGTCCTGATACGGCATTTCCTGTCCGACATGGCTGTCACGCGTAACCAGAGTGGTTTTATGCCCCATGCCGACCGTCGCGAGTGCGCTAGAGGGGGCTGGTTGGCGACCCGTCCCGTCATAAATCAGGATATCTGACCCCAATGGCACAGCGCCAGACAGGATGTCCCAGGTGCTGACGCAGTGAACCGCGCCCGGAAGCCAGTCCAGATCGGGGATGCCGCCTGTAGCGATGAGCACGGCATCAGGGGATAAGGCGAGGACGTCGTCGCATGTGGCCAGCGTGTCGGTTTGAATCCTGACGCCGAGCCGGTCGAGTTCTTGAACTCGCCAGTCGATAATGCCGATCAACGGAGTGCGATGGGGGGCTCGCGTTGCAAGAAGTATCTGCCCGCCAAGTTGTGATGCCGCCTCAAAAAGCGTAACGTGATGGCCACGCAGGGCGGCAACACGCGCGGCCTCGAGTCCGGCAATACCGCCTCCAACCACGACAACCCGGCGTTTGGTATCGGCCAGGCTGACGTCATGGGCGATAGACAATTCATTGCCCGTCGCGGCGTTATGCACACAGGTTGCCTTCTTGTAGAGGCAATAAGATGAGCCGACGCAGGGGCGGATGCGGTCTTCTTCTCCTGCCTCGATCCGGCGCACAATATGCGGGTCCGCGATATGGGCGCGAGTCATGCCGACGAGATCGGCGATACCCTCTGCAATCACATGGCGTGCGGTGGCGGTGTCGCGGATGCCTCCGGCGTGAATCAGCGGAAGCGTAGTTTCCGCGCGAAAGGTTCGGACGCTCTCCAGATAGGGGGCTGAGGGTTGAAAGAGGCCCGGCATGTTATCCTCAGATAGCACGAGGTCACTATCCATCCGGCCATAGATCGCGTTGAAGAAATCAACCTGCCCTTCACGCTCGAACATCTGGGCAAGGGCCATGCCGTCCGCTGCGGTCAGCCCGCCTGCGACGCCTTCGTCAATCACCAGCCGGATGCCGATCACCAGCCGGTCATCTACCGCCTCGCGCAGCGCCTCATGCACCATCAGGCCAAAGCGGGCACGGTTTTCGAGGCTGCCACCAAAGCTATCGGTGCGGTGGTTTGTCAGGGGCGACATGAACTGACCGATGAGATGCCCGCCACAGAGTGTCTCGATGCCATCAAGACCACCCTCAAGCGCACGTCGGGCGGCGCTAGCGTAATCGGCGATCACGCGATCGATGTCGTTGCGATCCATCTCACGGGGAATGCTTCGCCCCCGAATTTCACGGATGCGGGACGGTGCAATTGCCGGGCGCCAATCGCCATGCAGTGCATTGGCGCGTCTGCCCAGGTGAGAGATTTGTGTCATCACGGCCGTACCATGCGCATGGATGCGCTGGGACAGGCGTTGCAGATGCGGGATGATGCGGTCGGAGCTCATGTCCAACTGACCGCCGCCCCAGCTTGAGTCCCTCGAGACCATCGCACTGCCGCCAATCATGGTCATGGCGATTCCACCGCGGGCCTTTTCTTCGTGATAGGCTTGATACCGCTCGGTTGGCATGCCGCTTTCATCGAACATCGAGGCGTGGCTGGTGCTGATGATCCGATTGCGCAGAGTCAACTTGCCCAGGGAGAAAGGGGTGAGAAGCGGATCATTGCGGCGGGGCTGGGACAAGGGACACCTCTCATGTTGGTACGTCGGATGTTGGCAAGTGTCGCGCGGCAGAGGTGGGAAAAACAGCTTGAAAAAAAACGTGTCACTTATACGCTCAGCGTATGACAAACCTGCATCGCCTCGTATCCTCTCCAAAGTCGTTGTTGGTTTTTGAAGCCGCCGCGCGGCTGAGCAGTTTCAGCAAGGCGGCGCAGGCGTTCAACATCTCGCAACCCTCCGCCAGCCGCAATATCGCGCAATTGGAGGCGGATATTGGACAAGCACTCTTTATCAGGGGGGCCAAGGGGGCGGCGCTGACCGAGGCGGGAAAAGCCCTCTTTTTGGCCGTAAGCGGCGGGTTCGGACGGATGTCCGAGGTCATAACCCAGTTGCAGGGCCAGCAGGACAGGGCCGACCGCGAAGTGGTGCTGTCGCTCTCCAACGCGTTTGTCACGAACTGGCTTGGGCCACGGTTTGCAGAGTTCGTCGCGAGTTTTCCTGATGTAGCGCTGCGGTTTGAGTTGCTGCCGGGCACGCGTGTCGGGCTGCCCGAGGACGTGGACCTTGTGAGCTGCATCCGTGATGAAACCGCAAACGATGCGGTTCTGGCGCCCGAGGTGATCGTCCCGGTCTGCAGCCCGGCCTATCTGGCGCAGCATGGAACATTGCCGATGGGCGCCGACGGGGCGGGACATGCGTTCTTGCACCTCTCGGATCATCCCCGCGTGATTTGGGAGCCGATGTTGGGCCCGAGTGTTCGAGGTGCAGACCAACCGGGAACATGGTATGCGTTCTCCGACTATGCGGCGATCTTGCAGGCGGCGGTGGATGGCACCGGTATTGCGCTGGGCTGGGTGAATGTTGTCGCGGGTGCGTTGCGCGCCGGGCGTCTGGTGCCTGCCTGGCAGGGCGCGGCGATCAACACCGGACGCTGCATCATGCTGGTCTCGACACGTGCGGGACCAGAGCGGCCTGTTGTGCGCGAGATCGCAAACTGGCTCTGTGCGCATATGGCCGAGGATCTTGCCGCTCTTGGACGTGACGGGCTGGTCCCAGATCACGTGATGGACCGATCTGCGACACAAACTGTTGGTGGGCTTTCTTATACGGTAGAATAATTTGCGGAAATCGCGCGATAGTGTGGGCAAAGCGAAATTGCGGGAGAGGCGCATCCTTGAACGCATCTGGCGGATTGAAACAGAAAGGTGCTGAATGCAAGGCGAAGGCAGCCCCATGACGCAGACCCCGGCCCCAAACAGTATTGAGGCACAAATCGAGTCAAAGGCGCAGGCGCGCCGCGCTGCGTTCATGGCGCGGATGTCGCCCATAGATGACATTCGTCTGAAGCTGGATGCCTACGAGGCGACAATTGAGCCAATTGATGTCAACAAACGCCAGAAACTGCATGAACTGACGGTCAGTGTATTCTGGCCGCACCGGGCTGATGATCTTGATCTGTTTCTATCGCTCGGACAAGGCTATCTGGCGTTGGATGAGATTGGGCGCCCTTTGGGTTCCGCCATGTATTTCGACATGGGGGGCGATTTCGCCATGTTTGGAATGATGGTCACGACGCCACGGTTGCAGGCCCTAGGGGCCGGTCAGCGCCTGTTGCGGCGGATCATGCGCGATTGCGAGGGGCGGGATTTGCGGCTGAGCGCGACGCGGTCCGGGTATCGACTCTATGAAATGGCGGGGTTTACCCCTGTGACCACAATCTGGCAGCAGCAAGGTGTCGTGCGGTCATTCCACCTGCCGGAGTCGTTGCCCGGACTTGTGCTGCGAGAGATTGAAGCGGATGATCTGGCGCCGATCAAGGCCCTTGACGCTCATGCCTATGGCGCGGACCGTGACAGAATTCTGAATAGTTTGGTGCAGGTTTCCTCGGGTCTTGTGGTGGAGCGTGCTGGTGAGGTGCTGGGCTATGCGCTGATGCGCAAATTCGGCAAGGGCGTGGTCATCGGTCCGGTTGTCGCAGAGGATGACGCGATGGCGATGCAACTGGTGGCCCCGCTGATCCAACGCTGTGAGGGCATCTTTACGCGCTTGGATACGCCGCAGCAGAGTGAGTATTTCAAGGCATTTCTAGCGGCGGCGGGCATGGGTGTGCATGACACGGTGACGGAGATGCGGATCGGGCCCTCGCGGCGCTCTGAGTCCGGAGCGTTGACCTACGGTCTTGCATCGCATTCTCTGGGTTAGGGCGGCCAAACGGCTTCAGAGAGCGGTTTGCGTCAAGACAGGCGGTCCTTGAGCGCAAACCATTGGCCGACCAGAGGCAGGAACCAGGGCTGGCCGTTGTGCAGCGGGATGGCTGGCCAATCGAGACCGGCCAGCGGGTTGGTGTCTTCGCGTCCCAACGCCATATCGGCAAGCGCCTGCCCGATCAGTGTCGACATTTGTGCGCCGTGGCCCGAAAATCCCATGCCGTAGAGCATCCCATCCGCCTCGCCCGCGCGCGGAAAGCGGTCCTTGGTCATACCCACGAGACCGCCCCAGCAATACTCGATCTCGACGTCTTTGAGGTTTGGAAACAGCGCGGCTAGTCCGGCCCGCAAGATCGCCCCAGATTTGGCGTCGGAGCGTTGGTCAGACACCGCTGAAAACCTTGCCCTTCCTCCAAAGATCAGGCGATTGTCCGGCGAGAGGCGGAAATAATTGCCAATATTGAGGGAGGTCACATAGGTGCGGTTGCCGGGCAGGGTGGCGGCGACCTCTGCCCCGGTCAATGGCCGCGTTGCGATGATAAATGAGCCCACCGAAATGATCCGGCGCCGGAAGAAGGCGAGCGGGGCGCCGCGCACTGCGCCGGAATAGGCACCGGTGGCAACGATCACCCGCTCCGCCCGCAATGTGCCTTGGGGGGTCGTGATGTTCCATCCGCTGCCCGCGCGTGTACGGGCCGTCACAGGGGCGTTCTCCCAAATCCGCGCGCCATGTCGATGCGCGGCTTCGGCCAGACCGCTGACATAGCGACCCATGTGCATCATTGCGGATTTGCCGTACAGCATGCCGCCGTGAAACGCCTCGGGCTGGATTTCGGAACCGAGCTGGTCGCGGTCAAGCCAGCGGGTATCAGAGTCCACCTCGTTATGGATCAGTTCAAAATTGGCCTGCAGCGCCGCCACATGCGAGTGTTTGGAGGCCAGTTTCAACTTGCCAGAGCGGCGAAAGTCGCAGGATATGCCCTCTTCCGCAATCAAATCCTCGATCATGTCGATGGATCGGTCATAGGCTTTGTAGAGGCGGTGCGCGCGCTCTGCCCCAAGATGCGCCTTGGCGTCGGCATAGCCATGGGCGATGCCGTTGTTGAGATGGCCGCCGTTGCGACCCGATCCGCCTGCACCGATATGTGTGGCCTCAAGAAGGGCAACCTGCACGCCTTCGCGGGCAAGTTTGCGTGCCGCGTTGAGACCGGTAAAGCCGCCGCCGATCACGGCCACATCGAACTTTCCCTCAACTGGCCCGGCCTGGCCTTGGGCAAAGGGGGGCGCGCTGTCATGCCAATACGAGAGGTATTTCATTCTGGTCTCCTGACCTCAAAGGCCCACAACGGCGGCCAGACCCGAGATATCGGGAATCTCGGTATAGCCATAAAAAGGGTTCGCCGGCTCATGACCGCGATTGACCCATACCTTGTGCTTGATGCCCATGTCATGCGCGGTCATCAGATCGTAGCGAAAGCTGGAAGAGACATGCAGAATATCCTCCGGCCCGCAATTGAGCTGATCCAGCATGTACTCGAAGGCACGCATCTGCGGTTTGTAAGCCCCGGCGCTCTCAGCGGTGAAGACATGTGCAATAGGGGCACCAAGTTTCGCGATATTGTGCGGAATTTGATCATTCATCGCATTGGTCAGTGCCACCAACGGAATTTCTGTGGCGACCTTGGCCAATCCGGCGGGCACATCGGCGTTAGGCCCCCATGTCGGCACGCGAAGATAAATCTCCTCGGCAATCGCCGGGTCAAAGGCGATGCCATGACGCCTGCAGGTGCGTTCAAGGGAATTATGTACAACCTCGGCATAGGGTTTCCACGCTCCCAGCACCTCATCGAGCCGATAGGCAGAGAAATCCGCGATGAAGCTCTGCATCTTTTCCGGTGACAGGTGATCCGCGAAATGGTGTCGCGACGCCCCGGCCATGTCGTAGTAAATCATGGTGCCGTGGCAATCAAAGGTGATGAATTTGGGGCGAAAGGTCATTGCGGTCTCCGGTGTCTGAGTGTCCCGTTTATCCTTGACCGGTTCCGGCAACAGAGCTTGCCGCGTTTTCCGGTTTCAGAGCAGGAAATGTCGTATCCGCGCCGACGTTCGGCATGCTCTGCCGCTCTACACCCAAGATTGGTTCGGATTGCGGTGCCTCCTCAGGCAGGCTGGGTTGGTGGCTGCCATGGGCAGTCTTCCTAGCTCTGAAGGCACTCGAGTGACAGAATCCATATATAACCCCGTAAAGATGCTCGACCGATTGATCGGTTGTGCCACCATCGGCGACGCTACCAGGTCGGGCTAAAACCTCTCGGGCCATGCCGATGTTGTCTCGGCAACCGAGCCCGACTGGTGCGCTGAACACCGCAGATCATGCGGGCTTACCCACGCCTTGCAGAGCATATTGCCGCCCAAGGCGCGGTTTAGGGCATATATGCTGTGCTCACGCGCCTAGGCTGAGGCGAACAATGACGGACCTTAGACGATGACAGTGACGACACCTTCAATTCCGGATCACGCGATGCAGGCACTCGAGCTTGTGCCCTTTGCAAAAGAATACTTGCCCGGAGCGTTGCGCCTGTCGGCAGAGGCCGGCTGGCCACACCGCGCCGAAGATTGGGCCCTCAATCTGGCAGTGTCCGAGGGGGTCGTCGCGTTGGTTGGTGACGAGGTCATGGGCACCGCGCTCTGCACCAATTTTGGCGATGTGGCCGCGCTCAACATGATCATCGTTGATGCCCGCATGCGGGGCCGGGGGCTCGGCGCGCGGTTGATGGCGTGGATTATTGCCTGCGCTGGAGCGCGGGAATTACGACTGGTGGCGACAGTCGAGGGCCTGCCGCTCTATACCAAGCTCGGTTTCGTCGCGACGGGACGAATTGTGCAGCATCAGGGCACAGCGAGAGCTGCCGCACCATGTCAGTCAGTGTCAGACGGGCGCGCGGAAGACTGTGCCGCATTGGCCGCCATGGACATGGAGGCCTCAGGCATGTCGCGCGCGGCCTTGATCGCCCAGATCATTGAGCGGGCGCAGATATTGAGGACCGAAGGCGGCTTTGCGCTCTTGCGTGACTTCGGGCGGGGTCGCGTGCTGGGCCCGGTGGTGGCGCGGGATGCGGCGGGTGCGCGAGCGCTGATCGCTGAGGCCGCCACGCGCTGTGCGGGAACGTTTCTGCGGATTGATCTGCCCGAGGTGGTCGGCCTATCAGGCTTTGTTGAGGATCTGGGACTGACCCATGTGGGTGGCGGAACCGCAATGGTTTGTTCGGCACGAACGCAAAATCAAAGAGACTTCACAACTTATGGCCTCGTCTCGCAAGCACTTGGCTGAGCTTAACGGAGAGCAAAATGCTGACCAATTCGATTGCAGAGCTGGATCGCCAGCACTTGATCCATCCGGTATCGTCCTTTCGGGGACATGAGGCGCGAGGCGTGCGCCTGTTGAAATCGGGCAAGGGTGCGATCGTGACGGATGGCGAGGGGCGCGACCTGATCGACGGCTTCGCCGGGCTTTGGTGTGTGAATGCAGGTTACGGGCAAGAGAGCATCGTTGCCGCCGCCGCTGCGCAGATGCGCCAATTGCCCTATGCTACGGGCTATTTCGATCTCGGGACTGAGGCCCCGATCCGGTTGGCGGCTGCCTTGGCGGACCGAGCGCCGGGAGACCTGAACCATGTCTACTTCACGCTGGGTGGCTCGGATGCAGTCGATAGCACGATCCGGTTCATCCGGTACTATTGGCACAGCTTGGGTCAGCCCGACCGCGACCAGTTCATTTCGGTCGAGCAAGGCTATCACGGATCAAGCTCGCAGGGGGCGGGGCTGACGGCTCTGCCGGTGTTTCACGACGGATTTGGCCTGCCGTTTTCATGGCAGCACAAGATTTCGTCGCATTATGTCTATCGCAACCCGGTTGGGTCGGATCCGCAGGCGATTATTGATGCCTCTGTGGCAGAGTTGCGTGCAAAGGTGGCGGAGATCGGCAAAGACCGGGTTGCTGCCTTTTATGTCGAGCCGATCCAAGGCTCGGGCGGCGTTCTGGTGCCCCCCAAGGGATGGATCAAGGCGATGCGCGCGGTCTGTGCGGAATATGGCATTCTCTTTGTCGCAGATGAGGTCATCACCGCTTTTGGCCGTACCGGACCGCTCTTTGCTTGCGAGGATGAAGGAATCGTGCCGGATCTCATGACCACCGCCAAGGGATTGACCTCGGGCTATGTGCCGATGGGGGCGGTTCTGATGTCTGATCATGTTTATGAGACGATAGCTGATGGGGCCGGGTCCAAGGCGATTGGCCATGGGTTCACGTATTCGGCACATCCAGTCTCGGCGGCGGTCGCGCTGGAGGTTCTGGCGCTCTATGATGGTGGTCTGTTGGAGAATGGCCGCAAAATGGGCGCGCGACTTTTGCAAGGCCTGGGCACGCTGCAAGATCATCCGCTGGTCGGCGATGTGCGCGGGCGTGGCATGCTGGCGGCAATCGAATTGGTTACAGACAAAAAACTGAAAACCCCGTTGCCCGCGTCGGTCCAGCCCGCCACGCGGCTGTTTGACCGGGCTTGGGACAACGGACTGATTGTTCGGAGCTTTGCGCAAGGCATTTTCGGATACGCGCCGCCGCTGTGTTGCACAGCGTCAGAAATCGACGCCATCGTCGAGCGCACCCATGCGGTACTCGACCAGACGCTCGATGACCCCGATGTACGCGAAGCGTTGCGTTGATGGCGCTTTTGTTTCTCTCCTTGCCTGAGCGGGCTGCGGTCTGGGCACCGATTTTCGAGGCGGCTGGCGAAGAGATGGTGATTGGCGAGGCAGCGGTCAGCGATCCAACCGCAATCACCCATATCCTGTGTTGGCAACCGCCCAAGGATATTTCGCGCTATCCGAACCTCAAGATTCTGATCAGCAGCGGTGCCGGGGTGGATCAGATGCCCGCCTTGCCCGAGGGTGTTCAATTGTCACGCACTGTCGCCACGGGCATCGAAGAGATGGTGCGCGATTGGGTCGTGATGGCGGCCCTCATGTTGCACCGGGACATGCCCACCTATTTGAAACAGGCGGCTTGCGGCGACTGGCGTGTACATATGACCCGCAAGACAAGTGCCACCCGCGTCGGCGTCATGGGGCTCGGGCGGATCGGAAAACTGGCGGCGCGGACATTGGCTGATCTTGGGTTCCAAGTCGCAGGCTGGAGCCGCTCTGGCGCCCCGGTCGAGGGGATCGAGGTCTTTGGTGGCGCTGATCTTGGCGCGTTCCTCGGGCGCACGGATCTCTTGATCTGCCTCTTGCCGCTCACGCCCGAGACGCAGGGCCTGATGGACACCGAATTTCTGGCGCGTCTGCCGCGCGGAGCGATGCTGGCCCATGCCGGGCGCGGTGCTCAGTTGGATATGACCGCGCTTAGGCACGCGCTGGACGCAGGGCAGATTTCAGCGGCGATGCTGGATGTCACAGACCCCGAGCCGCTTCCGCAAGATCACTGGGTCTGGGCCGATCCCCGCGTGATCGTGACACCGCATGTCGCATCGGAAACCGATCATGCCGAAGGGGCAGAGCATGCGTTGGCTGTGATCCGCGCCACACGCGATGGCCTTGCACTTCCCGGCTTGGTCGATCCTCGGCGGGGGTATTGAGGTCGGACGCTTTGCGCGACGTGTTATGCGGCGCAACGGCTTAAAATAGAAGAATCTGCCGCCACCTCCGCCAGTTTCGGCATTTCGTCAAGGGATTTTGGGGAGATGCTGAAGACAAGACATAGTCGAAAACGATGCACAATCTGCATGAGGCCTTGAGACAAATATTCGGATGCGTGGATCTACGCGGCAGGTTGGCCGGTTCGTCACGGGCAGGATTCGGGAAGGGAGTATTGACATGGCAGTCGAGACAGATGTGAAACCGCTGACCGGGTTCGACTATATGACCTTTGATGTGGTTGGCACGCTGATTGATTTTGAGGCCGCGATCACAGATGCGCTGACCATGATTGCTGAAGCTGAGGGCGTCGACTTGGACGCCGAAGCGGTTCTCGCGGTCTATCGGGATGCGCGCTACGAGGCGAATGCCGGTCTCTTTCCCGATGATCTGGGCCGGTGTTACGCCCGCATAGCCGCAATCTTCGGCCTGCCGGATACGTCAGAATACCGCCAGGCGATGATTGACGCAGTCGGCGAGGCAAAGCCCTTTGCGGATAGTGTCGAGGCGCTGAAACGGCTGGGGCGGCATTACAAACTGATTGCCATGACAAATGCGCAGCGTTGGGCGTTCGAGAAATACGAGGCCAAGCTGGGACATCCTTTCTGGGCAGGGTTCACCACCGATGACACTGGCACGGAAAAGCCCGACCCCGCCTATTTCCATCACGTCTTTGCCGTCGTCGAGCAGACCGGCGGCAGCAAAGATCGCATTCTGCACACCGCGCAGAGCCAGCATCACGACATCGGCATTTCACGCAAATTGGGCATGACGAATGTCTGGATTCAGCGCCGCCATGGGCAAGCGGGCTATGGCGGCACCATCGAGCCCAAGGAATACACTGAACCGGATTACCATTTTCACGCATTGATCGAATTGGCCGAGGCGACAGACAAAGCCTTTGATGTGTGAACCCGAGCGGACCTGACGCGGCACACAAGACTGCGCAGGTTCATCAACCTTCAACAGGGAACTGTGACATGACAAAGAACAGCACAACCAACTGGACCCATCGCGATGACGCGATGGTTGAACATATGATCCGTCGGGGTGCGACGCGCCGCGATCTCTTGCGGATGCTGATGGCCTCGGGCGTTGGTATGGTGGCAGGCAGCTCATTGCTGCTGCGCGCCTCTCAGGCTTTTGCCGCCACCCCGGTAAGCGGCGGGACCCTCAAAGCGGCGGGTTGGTCCTCTTCAACCGCCGATACGCTTGATCCGGCCAAGGCCTCGCTCTCGACCGATTATGTTCGCTGCTGCGCCTATTACAATCGCCTGACCTTTCTCGATGAGGCCGGCGCGGCACAGATGGAACTGGCGGACGAGTTCGTGACCGATGATGCGCAGACTTGGGAGATCAAGCTCAAGTCCGGCGTCACCTTCCATGATGGCAAGGCGCTGAGCGCAGATGATGTCGTCTATTCCATGAAGCGCCATCTGGATGAGGCCGTAGGTTCCAAGGCCAACTCGATCGCCAAACAAATGATCGAGATTTCCAAGCTGGATGATCTGACGGTCAAGATCGTGCTCTCGGCCCCCAATGCCGACCTGCCGACCATCCTGTCGCTGCATCACTTCATGATCGTCGCTGATGGCACCACCGATTTCAGCACTGCGAATGGCACAGGGGCCTTTGTCAGCGAAGTGTTTGAGCCGGGCGTGCGATCAGTCGGTGTGAAAAACCCCAATTACTTCAAGTCGCAAGGCGCCTATCTCGACAGTTTCGAGTTCTTCGCCATTCCCGACAACAACGCGCGGGTGAATGCGCTTTTGTCGGGGGATATCCACCTTGCCGCAGCCGTCAACCCGCGCTCCATGCGAATGCTGGAAGGACAAGAGGGCGTGCAGACCTCGATCAGCACCTCCGGCAACTACACCAATCTTAATATTCGCCTTGATACTGAACCGGGTGCCAAACTCGATTTTATCGAGGGGATGAAACATCTCATCAACCGGGAAATGATCCAGAAATCGGTGTTGCGCGGTCTGGCACAGATCGGCAATGATCAGCCGGTTTCCTCTGCCAACCGCTATCATAACCCGAATCTCAAGCCGCGCGATTTTGACCCGGAAAAGGCCAAGTTCCATTTTGAAAAGGCGGGTCTCCTAGGTGTGGAAATCCCGATTGTCGCCTCTGATGCGGCCTCGTCTTCGGTCGATATGGCAACGGTTGTGCAACAGGCTGGGGCAGAGATCGGCATGAACCTGACGGTTGATCGGGTGCCGTCGGACGGATACTGGTCGAACTACTGGCTCAAGGCACCGGTACATTTCGGCAACATCAACCCCCGCCCGACGCCAGACATCCTGTTCTCGCTGCTCTATTCCTCGGACGCACCCTGGAACGAGAGCCAGTATAAATCCGAGAAGTTCGACACCATGATGGTTGAGGCGCGCGGCGCGCTGGATGAAGAAAAACGCACGGCTATCTACTGGGAGATGCAGGAAATGATCGCCAATGAGGCAGGCACGATCATCCCAGCCTATATCTCGAACGTCGATGCCCTGTCGACCAAGTTGGGCGGATTGAAAGCAAACCCGCTGGGCGGCATGATGGGCTATGCCTTTGCCGAATATGTCTGGCTCGACGCCTGATCCCAAGACAAGGACTGGCCCCGCCCCCAAAAGGGGCGGGGCTGTGGCTGACCACATCCATCAATGAGGTGCGGATTGCGACTATCAAACTTGCCATGGGTCTTGGTCCTTCAGCGGCTTGGCATTGCGGTGCTGACACTGATCATCGTGTCGTTTGCAGTGTTCTTTGCGACTGAACTTTTGCCTGGAGACGTCGCTGAGATCCTCTTGGGTCAGGCCGCCACCCCCGAGGCAGTGGCGGGGTTGCGCTCTGCAATGGGGCTGGATGAGCCAGCGGTTTCCCGGTTTCTCGACTGGCTGATCGGGCTGGCGCGGGGGGACATGGGCATCTCTTACGTGAACAATATCGAGGTGGCCGAACTGGTTGGCGGGCGGCTGGTGAATTCCCTGCGGCTGGCCGCTGTGACGACCGCCGTTTCCGTGCCGATTGCGCTCTGCCTCGGGATTGGTGCGGCGATGTGGCGGGGTTCGCTCTTTGATCGCGTTGTGTCGGTGATGACGATTTCGGTGATTTCTGTCCCCGAGTTCATGGTGGCGACACTGGCGGTTCTGATCTTCTCGGTTTGGTTGGGATGGCTTCCTGCGCTCAGCTTTGGCGCCAATGTCGACTCGCTCTCGGCGATGCTCAAGGCCTATGCCATGCCGGTGATTACCTTGTCCTTTGTCGTGTCAGCGCAGATGATCCGCATGACCCGCGCTGCGGTCATTGACACGATCAACACGCCCTATGTCGAGATGGCGCTGCTCAAGGGGGCGTCACGATCCCGCATGGTGCTGCGTCATGCCTTGCCCAATGCGCTTGGACCGATTGCCAATGCGGTGGCGCTGTCGCTCAGTTATCTGGTGGGCGGGGTCATCATCGTCGAGACTATTTTCAACTATCCAGGTGTGGCGAAACTAATGGTGGATGCGGTTTCGACCCGTGATCTGCCCCTTATTCAGTCCTGTGCCATGATCTTTTGTGTCAGCTACCTGAGCTTGATCACCTTGGCGGACATGATTGCCATTCTGTCAAATCCGAGGTTGCGGCAATGAAGCGAGAACACCCGATCGCCGCATCGCAACCTGAGCGAAATGCCCGCGGCTATACCTTTGGCTGGGTGGGACGCATTGGCCTCTTGATCATCCTCTTCTGGGCGCTGGTCGCTCTGATCGGCCCCGCGCTTGCGCCTTATCCGCCGGGAGAAATTGTGGATTGGGACTATTTCGGCCCCGTCAGCGGCAAATACTGGATGGGGACGGATTATCTTGGCCGAGACATATTCTCGCGGATTCTGATGGGCGCACGCTATACCGTCGGCATTGCGTTCTGTGCCGTAGTGCTTGCCTGTACTGGTGGCGTCTTTATGGGGATGATCGCGGCTGTCATGGGCGGCTGGTTCGACATGATCCTGTCGCGGTTACTGGATGCTTTCAACGGCATCCCGTCGCTCCTGTTTGGCCTGGTGGTCGTGGCTGCGGTCGGATCGTCGATTCCGGTTCTGGTGCTGACGCTCGCGGCGATTTACATGCCCGGTTCCTACCGGTTTGCGCGGGCATTGGCGGTCAATGTCAACACGATGGATTTTGTCACCGTGGCTCGGGCACGCGGCGAACAGACCGGATATCTGATCTTGCGCGAGATATTCCCTAATATTCTTGGCCCGGTGTTGGCAGATCTTGGCCTTCGCTTTGTCTTTATCGTGCTGGTGCTGTCCGGACTGTCTTTTCTCGGCCTCGGGGTGCAGCCCCCTTATGCTGATTGGGGCGCATTGGTGCGGGAGAACATCGAAGGTCTGAGCCTTGGGGCACCGGCGGTGATCTTTCCGTCGATTGCCATCGCCTCACTGACCATCTCGGTCAACATGCTGATCGACAACCTCCCCAACAAAATACGTGACAGGAGGGAATGATGACCGATGCGCCACTTGTAACAGTCCGGGATTTGCGGATCGGGGCCACCACGGATTCAGGCCGAAAGGTGGAAATCATCAAGGACGTGAGCTTTGATGTCGCACCGGGTGAGATCGTCGCGCTGATTGGCGAATCCGGTTCTGGCAAGACAACCATTGCTTTGTCGCTGATGGGACATACGCGGAGCGGCTGCGACATCACCGGCGGCACGATCACCCTCGGGGAGGACACCGTTACCGCGATGACCGAGCGAGGACGCGCGCGCTTGCGGGGCACCAAAGTGTCTTATATCCCACAATCGGCGGCAGCGGCATTCAACCCGTCAAAGCGGATCATGGATCAGGTGACGGAGATCAACGCCATTCACAGGCTCATGCCGCGCAGCGCGGCCGAGGCCAAGGCCGTTGAACTCTTTCGCGCCCTTGCTCTGCCAGAGCCCGAGACAATTGGCGAGCGTTACCCACATCAGGTGTCGGGCGGGCAGTTACAGCGCCTCTCGGCGGCGATGGCGCTGATTGGGGGGCCAAGTCTTGTTATTTTCGATGAACCAACAACCGCGCTCGATGTGACCACGCAAATCGAGGTTTTGCGCGCCTTCAAGTCGGTCATGCAAGCGGGCGGCATTGCCGGGGTCTATGTCAGCCATGATCTGGCGGTCGTGGCGCAAATCGCGGATCGAGTGATTGTGCTGCGCGGTGGCGAGATACAAGAGGAAGGCCGCACAGATCAAATTCTGCGGTCGCCCACCCATGCCTACACCAAGCAGCTTGTCGCCGCGTTCGATCCGGTGCCGCATGCGTCCGTTGCGGCAGAGACGGGCGTATCCGCCAAACCGCCCATTCTAGAAGTAACCAATCTGCATGCGGGTTATGGCGCTATTCACAACGGAGAGCCTACGTTCAAGATCCTCAAGAACATCAATTTTCGTCTGGAGCGCGGGCGCAATATGGGCGTTATCGGCGAGTCCGGGTCCGGCAAATCGACCCTCGCGCGCGCCATAGCGGGAATTTTGCCACCCTATCAGGGGACTATCCTGCTGGATGGTCAAGAGATGCGTGGCGCGCTCAAGGGCCGCTCCAAGGACGAATTGCGCCGCGCCCAGATCGTGTTCCAATTGGCCGATACAGCCCTCAACCCGGCCCATTCCATAGGAAATATTCTGGGCCGCCCCCTGACCTTTTACCACGGACTGAAGGGGGCTGCCCGCGAAGCGCGGGTGATCGAACTGCTCGACATGGTGCATTTGCCCGCCACGATGCGTCACCGCCTTCCGGGCGAATTGTCAGGCGGGCAAAAGCAGCGGATTAATCTCGCCCGCGCGCTTGCCGCCGAACCCGAGCTGATCCTTTGCGACGAAATCACTTCGGCGCTCGATACCGTGGTCGCGGCAGCGATCCTCGATTTGCTCAAGGAATTGCAACAGGGTCTCGGCCTCAGCTATCTGTTTATCAGCCACGATCTTTCGACGGTCGAGGCGATTTGCGACGATGTTCTGGTCATGCTGATGGGGGAGGTCGTCGAGGCACTGCCCGCGGCCGATATGTCCGAACAGGCGACCCATGCCTATTCGCGGCTGCTTATCTCGTCGGTGCCGCGACTTGATACCGGATGGCTCGCGGGGCTGGAGCAAGACCCGGCACTGGTTGCTCAATTCGCCAAACGGTGACGTGCAATCTTAGACCTTGTCCGCAAAAAGACGGGTCAGGGGAATCTGGGTTTTCACAAAGGGCGTCTTGATCACGACAAAGCTGAAATACTTGTCGATCCCCACGTCCCGATCAATCAGCGCCTCAATGATGTCCTGATAATCGGTGATGCTGGCGGTCACGAATTTCACGAGATAATCATAGCCGCCCGACACGAGGTGGCATTCAACACAACTGTCGATCTTCTCCAACGCCTCTTGAAAGCGGGCAAAGTCGATCTGGCGATGGTTCTTGAGGGTGAACTCTGTAAATACCGTCAGGGTCTCACCCAATTTGGCCACGTCGATCTTGGCGGTGTAGCCGGTGATATATCCCGCCTGCTGCAGTTTCTTGACGCGGATCAGGCAGGGTGACGGGGACAAATGCACCAGATCGGCCAACTCGACATTCGTGATCCTGCCGTTGCGCTGCAACTCGGCGAGGATCCTTACGTCGATCCGGTCAAGTTTGTAGCCAGATGTCATACTGTCACCTTCTTAGGTCGCACGGCCGTTTCCTTTCTGTGAAAGCCAGCGGGATCATCAAGTCAACTACATTCGACAGGAAATGCCGCCAAGCCCTGGTGATCCGGCACAAGCATCTGAGCACATTGGCTTAGGCTCTGGGAAACAATTGGAGGATTCAATGCGCGCCCCCCTGATCCAGATCGGCACCGGCACAACCCTGCCAGATCATGCCGATTGCGTTGTGATTGGCGCAGGTATTGTCGGTGTCAGCGCGGCCTATTGGCTGGCACGCGCCGGGCAAAGCGTCGTTCTTCTGGAAAAGGGCCGTGTTGGGGCGGAACAATCCAGCCGCAATTGGGGGTGGTGCCGTCAGCAAAATCGCGACGCGCGCGAATTGCCGCTGTCCACGGTCAGTCTGCGGCTTTGGGAAGAGATGGCTGAGGACATTGGCGAGGATCTGGGGTTTCGCCGCTGCGGGCTTCTCTATCTCTCGGATGATCCCGCAGAGATTGACGGCTGGGCCAGATGGGGCCGCTTTGCACAGGGCGAAGGCGTGGATACGCGCATGTTGACCGCAGCTGAGGCCACCGGCCGGGGGCACACCACGGGTAAGCCTTGGGCCGGCGGTGTGTGGTCGCCCACCGATGGCACCGCCGATCCCTCGCGTGCTGCGCCGTTGATCGCCAAAGGTGTCCTGCGGCATGGCGGCACCGTGCTCCAATCCTGTGCGGCGCGGGGCATCGAGACTTCGGGTGGCGCGGTCTCGGCGGTCATCACAGAGCGTGGTGTGATCCGGACCAGGAATGTCGTGCTGAGCGGCGGCGCCTGGGCTGCAAGTTTTCTGCATCAATCCGGAATCAGTTTTCCTCAGGCTTCGGTGCGTAGTTCGATCCTGTCGGTGGCTCCGGGTGCAGAGGGCCTGCCGGCGGCATTGCATACCTCTTCCGTATCGGTCACCCGGCGTGGTGATGGCGGCCATACATTGGCCATATCGGGGCGCGCGAACCTTGATCCGACACCGGGGGCAATTCTTGGCGCGCGCCACTTTTTGCCGATGTTCGCCAGCCGATGGCGGGCCCTGTCGCCCGGTGGGCCGCAGGCGTGGCAGGCCGGGTTCGAGACGCGGCGCAAATGGGCGCTGGATCGGCGAACCCCAATGGAAGAGATGCGTATTCTTGATCCGCGCCCTTCGGAGCGCCTGATCTGGGAAACCCTGCGCCGAGCGCGCGCCTTGCTGCCCGCCTTGCAGGATGTGCCGGTGCAGGCGACATGGGCGGGTTACATTGACAGCACCCCTGACGGCGTGCCTGTGATTGACGCGGACATCGGCATAGGCGGGCTGACGCTTGCAGCGGGCCTGTCGGGCCATGGGTTCGGCATCGGGCCGGGGGTTGGGCATCTAGTGGCCGATTTGCTGCTGGGGCGCGCGCCCATCACGGAAACCGCGCAATATCGGCTGGCGCGCTTTAATGCGTCGCAATGGGGAAAGGTGGCGGGATTCTGAGGTCATCTGGCAAAACGCGAGATATGGAACGGGACAAGCCGGGTCTCGCACCGCCCCGTTGCGATCAGCTCTGCCAGAGCATCGCCGACCCCCGGTCCCAGTTGAAACCCATGACCGCAAAAGCCAAAGGCATGAAACAGGCCGGGTTGGGTGCCCGAGGGCCCAATGACGGGCAAGCCGTCGTCGACATAACCCTCGCAGCCCGACCATTGGCGTATGATTGCCACATCACGGAGTGCGGGCAGCAAGCGAACCACCGAGCGCAGTTGCGCCGCCAATGCGCCCGGATTAACAAACGCATGACCTGGGTCGAGCGCGACGGGCACGCGCGGCACCCCACCGCCAAAGACGATGTTGCCGCGCTCGACCTGTCGCAGATAGCTGCCATGCCCGCCCGACCACATGCCGACCACCGGCAGGATACGGTGCGGCAGGGGTTCGGTTACGCCCATCTGCGGCCCATAGGACGCAAGCGGCACCGGCTCTTTGAATTGCGCGGCGATGCCTGCCCCCCATGCCCCGGCACAGTTGAGCAAGATGGCGCTCTCAAACATGCCCCGGCTGGTCTGAACGGCGAATCCCGCATCGGTTGCGTGCACAGAAGCGACGAGCGTGTGAGGCATGACCTCTGCACCAAGTCGTGCTGCGGCATCTGCAAAGGCAGGGGCGACAAGGCGCGGGTTGGCCGATCCATCCTCGGGCGAGAACGATGCGCCGATGGCATCCTGCCCGAGGCCCGGATAACGGCGTTGGAGGTCTGTGGCGCCCAACTCCTCGATCTCCAGCCCCCAAGGGCGTGCATCCGCCGCATAGCGGCGCATCTCGCTGCGTCCGTCCGCGTCAAAGATCAGCCGAAGATGGCCCGTTGCACGAAACTCCACATCGCGTCCAAGCATCTGCTCCGCATCCCGCCAGAGGGCAAGCGATCTGTGCGCAAGGGGCAGTTGCGGCAGATAGCGTCCGGTCCTGCGGATATTGCCAAACGAGGCGATTGTCGCCCCGGCCCCAATTGGGCCGCGTTCTATGAGACGGGCGCGGATACCGCGACGCGCGAGGAAATACGCGGCAGAGCATCCCATCAAGCCTCCACCCAGAATGGTCACATCCATTCCGCTCTCCTGTCCCATCCGCGCCGTGGAGATTATAAGACGCCAATTCAGGCCGCGCGGTCAAAGACGGGAAAGGAATGCGCCCATAAGTCCAACCTATGGAGGTGCCATGCGCGCGCGTCAGCTTGAAGTCTTTACTGCCGTAATGCGGGCAGGAACCGTAACAGAGGCGGCGCGGATGCTGCACATCTCGCAACCGGCGCTGAGTCAGATATTGCTCCATTGCGAGGATGAGCTTGGGTTTCGCCTCTTTGACCGCGAGAAAGGCCGCCTGCGGCCAACCCCGGAGGCGATCGAGCTCTATCCCGAGGCAGAGCGGCTCTTTGCCGGTCTCGAAGGCTTGCGCCGCAAGACGCAGGATTTGCGGCTGGGGCGGGCTGGGCTGGTCCGGGTCGGGGCCTCGGCCCCTCCGGCCATGGCGATCCTGCCCACGGTAATGGCGCGGTTTCGGACACACCATCCGGATATCCTCTTGCGCTCCAACGTGGCACCGATTGCTGCGTTGGTTGCGATGCTCAGGGCGGGCGATACTGCGTTCGCGCTGGCGCTCGACGATCATCTGCCGCCTGACATTGACGTTGAACCGATGGGGACGACCGGATTTTGTTGTCTTATGCGTCGGGACAATCCGCTGGCTGAGAAAGACCAGATAACTTTTGCCGATCTCGAGGCGGAAATGGTGATCTCTTATCGGGGCGCCACCCGCCCCTATGATGAGTTGGATCAGGCCGCGCGTCGGGCGCAGGTGCGTTTCCTGCCCGAGTTGGAAATAGACGTGTCCATCACGGCGGTCGGATTTGTGCAGGCGGGGCTTGGGGTGGCCGTTGTCGATGCGTTGCTGCCTTGGGGGCAGTTCGAGGGCATCATGGTGCGTCCACTGGCGGGATCTCCTAGTCTGCCGCTCTCGCTCTTGACCCTGCGCGGAACGGTGTTGTCCCGAGCAGAAGATATGTTGCGCGCGCAGATCCGCAGCGTCTGTCGGGAGATACTATAAGCCGCGCTTATGCGTGGGCCAGCCATGCGTCTTGGACCGCTGGGCGATTTTCTGGTCCGATTGAGGCCAAGGATAACCCCAGCAAAAAGGCAGGACCAACATGGATGGCACGAGCCCCCCGCAGACGGCCGAGGCAGATTGGAAGATCGGCGTCGATATCGGCGGCACCTTCATGGATTTCTGCGCCTTCGAGACCCGCTCGGGACGGATCGCATCACTCAAAGTGCTGACAACGCCCGATGATCCGGGTGCCGAACTTTTGACCGGGCTCGACCTCTTGGCCAAGCGCGAGGGGCTGGACCCCGCCGCGATCACCCGGTTCGTGCATGGCACCACCGTGGGTATCAATACGATCATTCAGCGCAAGGGTGCAAAGCTCGCTTTGATCACCAACGTCGGCTTCGAGGATGTGATCGAACTGGCGCGTTTGCGGATGCCCGAGATGTATTCGCTTTTTTGCCATAGACCAGAGCCGCTGATCCCGCGCGACCGAATCTTTGGCATCGGCGCTCGTTTGCGTTCAGACGGTTCCGAGACCTTCTCCCCGGATATCACGGAAATCACGCGTGCGGTTGAGGCCGCACAGGCAGTCGGGGCCGTGGGGATCATCGTCGCTCTGCTGCACAGTTGGCGGGACGGAGCACAGGAACAGGCGATCAAGGCGGAGATCGAGAAACGGGCGTCGGATCTGTTTGTCTTCACCTCAGGCGAGGTCTGGCCCGTCATCCGTGAATATGAACGGACGTCCACGGCGATCCTCAACGGCTATGTGCATCCGCGTGTCGCAGGCTACCTTGGCGCGCTTGAAGAGCGATTGACGCTAAGAGATGTTCCGGCGCGCGCCCTGCTTACCAAGTCGAACGGCGGCGTGATGACGGCCAGCGAAGGCCGCCGCGATTGTGTCTCAATGCTGCTCTCCGGCAGCGCTTCAGGGGTGATGGGGGCGGCATGGCTGGCGCGGCAGGCCGGAGAACGGCATGTCCTGACCCTCGACATCGGCGGCACATCGGCGGACTTCGCCCTAATCGTCGATGGCGCGGTGCAATTCGGCTCTGACGAGAAGATCGGGGAATTTCCGCTGCATATCCCGTCGGTGTCCGTCAGTTCTATAGGGATCGGTGGCGGTTCCATTGCCGCGGTCGACGCGCAGGGCGTGCTGCGGGTGGGGCCTGACTCTGCCGGTTCCTTGCCGGGCCCTGCCTGTTACGGGCGCGGCGGCACCGCCCCCACGGTGACGGATGCGATGGTGGTCTGTGGCTGGCTGGGTCATTCCGGCATGGCCTATGGACAGTTGCAGATGGATGTGGGGCGCGCCCGAGCGGTTGTGGGCGATCTGGCCCTGAAACTGGGGCGGCAGATCGAGGAAACCGCCCAGGCCATTCTCGATATCGCCGTGTCCGAGATGTTCGTCGAAGTGGAAAAGCTGTCCTCGCGCGCAGGTGTTGATCTGCGGGATTTTGTTCTGATGCCCTTCGGCGGTGGTGGCCCGATGCTGGGCGCGTTTCTGGCACAAGAGCTTGGGTTGGCCCGCGTCATGGCGCCTCGTTGGCCAGGTGTCGTCTCGGCTTTGGGCGGGTTGGTCGCGGACCTGCGGGGCGATTTCATCCGCACGGTCTTTGCCGAGTTGGACGAACAGACTGTAGGAGCGCTCAGACAGGTGTTTCAGGACCTCAGCCAAGAGGGGCGCGCATGGCTGGTCTCGCAGGGGCATCGGGGCGCGGCTGACCTAATCCTGTCGGCGGATATGCGCTATACAGGTCAGAGCTATGAGATTGAGGTGATGCTGGACTCAGACTGGCTGGCAGAACCCGCGAGCATTGCCGAGGCGTTTCACGACACGCACCACCGCATCTATGATTTCGCGGATCCGGGCGCGCGGATCGAGATCGTCAATCTGCGCCTGTCGGCGGTGGGGGCGGGCCCCAAGCCCGAGTTCCCTACAGTGCCGGGCATTGGTCAAACGGTTGCACCTGCGCGAGAGGTTCAGGTGTTTCACGGTTGCTGGCGCGCGGTGCCGCTTTTCGAGCGAGCATCGCTTGCGAAAGGGGGTACATTCGACGGCCCTGCCATTGTGGCGCAGGAGGATACCACCTTTGTCATCCCCGCCGGGACCAAGGCCCGAGTCGACGACCATCTGAATATTCACCTCAGCCTGACGGAGCGCACCGATGTTTGACCGAATGACCCTGCAGGTGCTGGCCAACCACGCCCGTGCCGCTGCCGAGAATATGGCCCATACCCTGCACCGCACCGCACACTCGGCTTTTGTCAAGGAAACACAGGACTTTACCGTCATGCTGATGGACCGGCAGGGCGATACCTTTGCCGTGCCGATGGAACTGGGCGCGACATGGTATCCGGGGCTGACCTATGGTCGGGTCATCGACATGGTGGGCGATTACCGTCCCGGCGATGTGGCCTTTACCAACGATCCCTATTCCGGTCATGTTGCAACCCATGCCCCCGACACGCATCTGTGGAAGCCGGTCTTTGTCGAGGGCGAAATCGTCGCCTGGACGGGCGGGCATATCCACAACACGGATATGGGTGGGGCTGTGCCTGCCTCGCTGTCGCGCTCGCTGACCGAGATCCATCAGGAAGGCATACGTTTCCCGCCGATGAAGCTGGTGCGAGAGGGCAAATTTGACGATATGATCCTGCGGATCATGGAGACGAACGTCCGCAAACCTTCGTTAAATATTGGCGATATCAAGGCCTTGGTCGGCGCGCTCAACACCGGGGAACGCAAGGTTCACGCGATGATCGACCGATTTGGCCGCCAAGGATTTCTCGATGGTGTGGCGGCGCTCAAGGATCAGGCCGAGGCGCAGGCGCGGGCAATCCTGTCGGAGATTCCCGATGGTGAGTATATCTTTGCCGATTATGCCGATGAAGACAGCGATCATGCCAACCCTTGTCGGCTTAAGCTGAGCCTGCGGATCAAGGGCGATAGCGCCGTTCTGGATTTTACCGGATCGGACCCGCAATTGGGCTCGTCGCTCAACGTGCCTTCGGGGGGCGATCCACGGCATACGATCCTGTTGGTGGGGGTTTATTATGTGCTCTACACGCTCAATCCGCGCATCCTGCTCAACACTGGTTTGACCCGGCCATTTAGCTGCATCGCACCGGAAGGCACGGTTCTCAACCCCGTGGCCCCGGCGGCGGTGGGTATGCGGTCCCTAACCTGTGCGCGGCTACGGTCGGTGATTTTTGGGGCATTTGCGCAGGCGATACCGGAGCGAATGCCAGCCGCACCGGCCGGAAATAACTGTATAATCAACGTGATGACCCGTGATGAACGCAGCCAGAAGACGGTCATTGCGGCAGTCAATCCGGTGGTCGGTGGCGGCGGGGGAATGCCGCATCGCGATGGCACCAACGGATCGGGGGCGGATGCGGCCTATCTCAAGAATACCCCCATCGAGATCACTGAAACCGAAGTGCCGGTCGAATTTCTGCGCTATGGGCTGGCGCGGGACAGCGGCGGGGCGGGACGTTGGCGGGGTGGATTGGCGACCGAGATGGCGTTTCGGGTCTTTGCCCCCGACACCCGGATCACGGCGCGCAATCGGGACCGATCGTTCTTTCGCCCTTGGGGTATTCTTGGGGGATGCGCGGCGGGCCTGTCGGATATGGTGGTCAATCCGGGCGCGGCGGACGAGCGGCGGTTGGGCAATGTCGATACGGCGGTGTTGCAGCCGGGGGATGTGTTGCAGATCCGATCCGCCGGTGGCGGCGGGCGCGGTGCGCCGCAAGAGCGCGAACCGTGGCGCGTGGCGCGGGATGTCACCTGCGGCTATGTATCTGTTAATGCTGCATATAATGACTACGGCGTGGTGATGGACGGGGCGCGGGTGGATGAGGATGCGACGGTGAGGCGGCGTGCTAAACTACCGCGTCATGATGGGCCATTCCACTTTGGGCCCGAGCGAGAGAGGTATGAACGCCGCTGGACGCCGGAGGCGTATAACCGGCTGACCGGGATTCTGATGGGTCTGCCGGTTCACTGGCGGTTCTTCACCAAGACGGAAATCTTCCGACGCATGACAGAGGGGCGGGTTGGGCGAGCGGGGGTTGAGCAAGCCTTCTCCGAAACCTGTCTGCGGTTTCCAGACTTGCCGCGTCCCTTAGAGGTTGCAGAGGCGGCGGAATGAGCGGTGTGGGGCGGTTTCTACGGCTGGCCGAGGAGGGGCGGGTGTCGGTGGTGTTCCACTTTGACGGGGAAATTACGATTGCAAAACAAGGTGATACGGTCATAACCGCGATCCTGATGTCAGGGCAATCTCTCAGACCTTCGGACAGCGGGCCAGAGCACCGTGCCGGGTTTTGCCTCATGGGGGCGTGTCAGGATTGCTGGATCTGGCAGGAGAGCGGACCGCGTTTGCGGGCCTGCACCACTGAAATCATTGACGGAATGCGCCTAACGTCTAAGGCCCCAGTGGGGTGGCCCGATCTGGAGCGGTCGCGATGAGCCGGGTTTTGATCGTTGGTGCGGGGCCTGCGGGGGTGCGGGCAGCAGAAACTCTGGTGCAGGCGGGGCTGCGTCCGGTGGTGGTTGATGAGGGTCTGCGCGCCGGTGGCCAGATCTATCGACGTACGTTTGTGCGGTCAGAGCGTACGTCCCGAACGCTCTATGGGGCAGAAGCCGACAAGGCCGAGGCGGTGCATGCGGTGTTTGACCGTTTGGTGGCTGATGATCACGTGAGGTTTCACAGTCAAACCTCGGTCATCGCCCTGCAAGACGGGGTGGCCTATCTCTTGGGTCCAGAGGGCGCCATAACGTTTGCCTATGACCGCCTGATCCTCGCGACCGGGGCGATGGACCGGGTCATGCCGCTGCCGGGCTGGCAGGGGGCGGGGGTCTATACCCTTGGGGCGGCGCAGATTGCGCTCAAGTCGCAGGGCGTGGCGCTGGGGCGTCGGATGGTGCTGGCGGGATCGGGGCCGCTGCTGACACTTGTCGCGGTGCAATTGATCAAGGCCGGGGGCCGGGTCGAGGCGGTGCTGGATACTGCGCCCCTACGTACGCAGCTGCGGGGCGGCTTGGGCATGGCGCTTGCGCGGCCTTGGGTGACGTTGCGCGGCGCGATGATGCGCGCGGGGTTGGGGCGGCGCTATCATGCTGGGGTGCGGCTTGACCGGATCGAGACGGATGCGACCGGTCCGGTGGCCTTGCATTGGCGCAATGCGCGGGGAGAGGCGCGGTCGAGCCCTTGTGACGCGGTGGCGCTCGGCTGGCATCTGCGGGCCGAGACCCATCTGGCGGATCTGGCGGGGGTCTCGTTCGAGTGGAATGCGGTCTATGCCCAATGGCTTCCGAAGAGTGACGAGATGGGGCGCGCGGCAGAGGCGGTCTATCTCGCTGGAGATGGCGCGCGCCTCTTGGGGGCGGATGCGGCAGAGAGTGCCGGGAGAGTGGCGGCAACGGCCTGTTTGAGGGATATGGGACGCCCGGCGAGTGATCTGGCACCAGACCTGCGCCGCTTGCGTCGGTTGGCGCGGTTTGCCGCATCCCTGCAACGTGCCTTTCCCTGGCCTGCGGAGATGGCGCGCGCGCTACCGGATGACACCGTGCTGTGTCGTTGCGAGGGGATCAGTGCCGGGGCATTGCGGGCGACGGTCGACTTGTCGGGACCAGAGGCGAACCGCGCCAAGTCCCTGAGCCGGGTTGGCATGGGGCGCTGTCAGGGGCGCTATTGCCAATTGGCGGCGGCAGAAGTGATCGCGGGCCAAGCGGCCATGCCGGTGTCCGAGGTTGGACGATTGCGCAGCCAGCCGCCGGCCAGGCCCGCGCCAGTCAGTGCGTTTCTCGGGCGGTGAGGGTCAGTGCCACATAGGTCCGCTGTTCTCCGGCCACCTACAGCGTTTCGACTTAAAGTCCTGATTTTTGACGTGCCCGCTTGGGACGTCGCGCCCTCGGCGCTCCATTATTGCCAGATCGTTGTCCTGCCGATCTGAGCGGTCGTTCGGTGCGTGACACGAGGAGGGCGGTAGCGGACAGAGATTCTATTCGCTACATAGACGCGAAGGTCTGTTCTGAGTGCCTTTGCGGATCTTCGGCGCAAGCTGCACGCAGAATGCCCGCTAAGTGGATGCACTGATCGCTCTTGGCGGGGAGATCCGTCCGATCCTTCATTGGGCATGCACGCGATTGTTTGCATCCCCTCTTTTTTCTGCTTGGCTCATCATCTGGATACGATCCTAAACTTACACGCCAATCGTGAGATCGCCCCAGCAGTTGCTGACTGCGCAGGTTCGATCTTATGTTAAAGTGTTGATATTAATGACTTAATCTAAGGCTATAACAATGTGCATATATTTCGGGCCATGGGCGCCACGCACGTTCCTGGCTTCGATATCGGCGGTGCCGCTCGTTCCAGTGATAAGTGTCAGCAGACGTGATTGAGGCGCAGTTCGGCCGCCCAAGAGCGGCCAAAGATCCTCAGAATACGCAACCAATGTAGACGCCCGCAGAACAACAATATGATAGAGTGGAAGGAAGTTCAGAAGTATCGGACTGTCAGCACCAGATCGACACACAATTGAACCTGTCTCAGCAATTCCGTATTCAGCTAAGGTTACGGCAATACCGCCGTCCTCGGCCAAGTTGGATACACGGTTCAGGCTTGACCAATCCATATGATCCAATACGTGACAGTCTTGCACAGCGACAGGACCGGTTTGACCGACCTCTGTCAGATAGCACGACACCGCCGTTGGAATCTCGGCCATTGTGGTGACCCGATCCACTGTCGCCGTCACACGCTCTGAGGTTGCCTTGGCCACAAACCGGTCAAGCAACGCCGCGCCGTCAAATGCGGGCTGGATTTTTTGGGGAATGGCGACCAATTGAGCCGCCTCTTCGGCGATCTGATCTGCAGAAAGTGCCGGTGCGCGATTTGCAGACTTGATTGCGCCAAATATGGCTGAACGGTCGCTCATCTCCGGCTCCTTATCCCATGCTCGGATGCATTGTATTGCTGCATAAAGCTGCCCTTTTCAGGGCGCGGCAAGTCGCGGTGTTTGACCCATCCCCCTGCAAAAGGCATGCGCCGAATGCGGTTGCGGCCAAAGGCCCAGACCCGCAGGCCATGAACGCCCAAACCCGTCACCAGATGATATAGCTTTGGTCGGCGGGCCATAAAACCCCATCCGGCGAGCGCGACTTTGGTTAATGGGGAGGCCAGCTTTGCGTCCCATTGCCGAGCCCGCAGGTTGCGCAGCATATCAGGCAGTGGGATGTTCACCGGACAGACCTCTTTGCACCGCCCGTTCAGGGTACAGGCGTTTGGCAGATCCTTCGCGGCCTCCAAAGACGACAAGGCGGGTGTCAACACCGATCCCATCGGGCCGGGATACACGGCACCATATGCGTGACCACCGACGGCGGCATAGACCGGGCAATGGTTCATGCAGGCACCACAGCGGATGCAACGCAGCATTGGTTGCAGGTCACTGCCCAACATCTCCGTGCGGTGATTATCAACCAAAACGATATGATAGGCCTCTGGGCCATCTGCATCGCCGGGCCGCTTTGGACCGTTATAAAAGGTCGTGTATTGCGTGATTTCAGCGCCGATGGCCGCGCGGGACAACAGCCGTAAAAAGACGCTGGCATGCGCCATGCCCGGGACAATCTTTTCGATTCCCGCTGTCACGATATGCACTTTGGGCGGCGTGCATGTCAGTTCCGAATTGCCCTCATTGGTCACAGTGACAATCGCCCCGGTCTCAGCAATCAGAAAATTAGCCCCGGAAATTCCGACATCCGCGCTCAGAAACCTCTGGCGCAATTCACGCCGGGCAGAGCCGACCAGATCGGGGATATCGTGGCTGTCGGGCGCAATGGTGTGTTTGTCATCAAACAGGCTTGCGACCTGCTCGTGGGTTTTATGCATCGCGGGCATGACAATATGACTGGGAGGGTCCCCTGCCAGCTGAATAATGTGCTCGGCCAGATCGGTTTCGATCCGCTCCACACCGGCGTCCGTCAGCGCGTCACCAATACCGATTTCCTCGCCCAGCATGGATTTGACCCGCGTGGCGGTCTTTGCCCCCGCAGCCGTGCAGATATCAGACACGATCCGGCGCGCCTCGGCGGGGGTTTTGGCCCAATGCACAATCGCCCCGTTGGCCGTTGCGTTGGCTTCGAACATTTCAAGGTAGTGATCGAGATGTCTAAGCGTGTGATCCTTGATTGCAGTTGCCCGTCTGCGGGCCTCAGCGTATTCGCCGTACTCATCAATAACCTGTCGGCGGCGCGACTGGAGCAGGCCCGTTGTGCGGGTCAGCGCGATTTTCAGGTCATTGTCTGTTAGGGCACGCGCCACATGGTCGCGAAACCGATCAGAGGTCTGAATCATTCCCCATCCCCACAAATACCACCGTCGTTTGCCATGCCCGCCAGAACTTCTATTGTGTGATAGGTCTTTACCTTGTGGCCGTCGCGCGACAATTTACCAGCCATATTCATCAGACATCCCAGATCACCGGCCAGAAGTGTATCGGCCCCCGTCGCCACAATATTCTGCGTTTTAGCAGAAACGATCGCATCCGAGATGTCGGGATATTTCACACAGAATGTCCCACCAAATCCGCAACATGCGTCGTTGTCTTTCAACGGCGTCATGCGCAGCCCTTCGACACCCGCCAACATGTTTCGGGGTTGATCATGAACCCCCAGATCGCGCAGCCCGGAACAGCTGTCATGATAGGTGACAACACCTTCGTAGTGAATGCCGTCAGGCTGATACTGCATCACATCTGATAGGAAGCTGACCACCTCCCAGGTCTTGGCCGACAGCGCGGCCTGGCGTTCTATCCAATCAGGCTGATCTGTAAAGACATCCCTGTAATGGGTACGGATCATGCTTGCGCAGGAGCCGGAGGGCACGACAACGTAATCGTAGGGTTCGAAATTCTCGATGATCTGCTTGGCGATCGCGCGCGTTGTGGCGTCATCGCCGCTGTTGAAAGCCGGCTGACCACAGCATGTCTGGGCTTGCGGCACCTCAACCTCACACCCCGCCTCTTCGAGCAACTTGAGGCAGGCAAATCCGATATTGGGGCGCATGGCATCTACAAGACAGGTCACAAACAGACCGACGCGTGGCTTTTGAATGTCTGCGCTGTTCATCAGCGTGCTGCTTTCTTTTTGTTGCGCGCGGCCCTGAGCCGGTCGAAATCATCGCCCGCGTGATAGCTTGAGCGTGTCAGCGGCGTGGCCGAAACCAGCAGAAACCCCTTACCATAGGCTGCTGTTTCGTATGACGCGAATTCGTCCGGGGTCACAAACCGTTCTACACTATGATGCTTTGGCGTTGGTTGCAGGTATTGACCGATGGTCAGGAAATCGATGTCTGCGGCCCGCATATCATCCATGACCTGCAAGACTGATTTTCGATCTTCGCCAAGACCGACCATGATCCCCGACTTGGTAAAGATCGAATGGTCCAGCTCTTTCACCCGCTGAAGCAGGCGCAGCGAATGAAAGTACCGCGCGCCGGGGCGGACGTCCGGGTAGAGGCCGGGCACGGTTTCAAGGTTGTGGTTGAACACGTCAGGGCGCGCCGAAACCACAGTTTCCAGCGCGGCAGAGCTGCATTTCAGAAAGTCAGGTGTCAGGACTTCAACCGTCGTCTCAGGGCTGCGATGCCGCACTGCGCGGATGGTTTGGGCAAAATGCTCGGCGCCACCGTCGCTCAGATCATCGCGGTCCACACTGGTGATCACGACATGTTTCAGCCCAAGTTTTTCAACCGCATGCGCCACCCGCCCCGGCTCGAACGTATCCAACTGATCAGGACGCCCGGTTGCGATGTTGCAAAAGGTGCAGCCGCGGGTGCAGATTTCACCCATGATCATCATCGTGGCATGCCCCTGAGACCAGCATTCACCGGCATTGGGACAGCCCGCTTCTTCGCAAACCGTCACAAGGTTATTGTCCCGCATGATCTTCCTGGTATCGCTATAGGCTTTGCCGGTTGGGGCTTTGACACGGATCCAACTGGGTTTCGCCGATTGAGGAGTGTCAGGCTTGCGCGCTTTTTCGGGGTGACGCTGTTGGGGAATTCTGAGATCGCGCATGTTTGGTGCCTTCTTCATTTTATGTGGCTTCGGGCGCCGATTGCGCCCGAGGCAAACCGTTAGTCGATCTTGGGCAAGAGGCTCGACAGGCTCGCCTTGGCGTCGCCGTAGAACATGCGGGTGTTGTCCTTGTAGAAGAGCGGGTTCTCGATCCCCGAATAGCCGGTGCCCTGGCCGCGTTTGGAGAC
>Ga0209643_1000633_pt1 | contig 52306 bp, 47 predicted proteins | sample AutmiccBRH37_all_FD_187383 | JGI IMG/M metagenome (GOLD analysis project Ga0209643, IMG submission 187383) | Deep subsurface microbial communities from Mt. Terri, Switzerland - Autotrophic microbial communities BRH/37_all (SPAdes) (version 2) | ecosystem: Environmental > Aquatic > Deep...
GCCTTTGAGTCTTGGCATAGCTGACAATTTTGAAAGAAATGGGCTCAGAATATTCGGACCCGGATTAAAGGGTGCGATGCTTGAGGGCAGCAAGGCATTTTCAAAGGATTTTATGATTAGGAACAAGATTCCTACTGCAGCGTATAAAATATACTATGACCCTGAAAGGGCGAAGCAGGAGATAGATGATTTCGGTTATCCCGTAGTAATCAAGGCCGATGGTCTTGCAGCAGGAAAAGGCGTAATAATAGCCCAGAACAGAGAGGAAGCCTTTACTGCCATCGATGATATGCTTACTGCCAGGAAATTTGGGGAAGCAGGCTGCAGGATTGTTGTTGAGGAGTATATCAGCGGCAGGGAAGCTTCTATACTTGCTTTTGTTGACGGCAAAACCGCAGTGCCCATGGTGAGTGCACAGGATTACAAAAGGGCATTGGACAATGACGGTGGACTCAATACCGGTGGTATGGGTGCAGTATCGCCGGCATTTTATTATGATGAAAAGACTGCTGCTGTTGTAGAGAAGGATATCATTCAGCGTACGGTAGATGCATTGAGAGCAGAGGGCATTTACTATAAAGGTGTATTATACTTTGGGATCATGATTACCGGGGAAGGTCCAAAGGTATTGGAATACAATGCCAGATTCGGTGATCCGGAAACAGAGGTTGTGCTTCTCAGACTCAAAACCGATTTGGTTGAAATAATGAACTCAATAATAGATGAAAGACTTGGGAATCAAGAAATTGAGTGGAAAGAAGAACAGGCTGTTTGCGTAGTTATGACTTCGGGAGGATATCCGGAGCATTACGAAAATGGCTTTGAAATAAAAGGCCTTGACAAAGCTGCTGAAAATAGTGGTGTTACAGTATTTCACGCAGGAACAAAAAAAGCTTCTGATAAAACAATCACAGCAGGAGGCCGTGTGCTTGTAGTAAGTGCATTGGATAAAAGCTTTGAGCTTGCCAGAGAAAAGGCATACAAAGCGGTCCAGGATATAGCTTTTGAAAAAGCCCATTATAGAAGCGATATAGGTAAATTTTGATATTGCCCTCTCGAAATCCCGTTGACGAATAGCTGTCGGCGGGATTTTTTATTTTTTCTGTCATTCTGAACGCAGTGAAGAATCTTAAAGAGTGATAAATCAAGCGCCAATCAGTGATATAAATCACATTCAAGACAACTTGATTCTATTATAATAAAATCATAAGCTGAAAGAAAAAAATAATAAGAAAGTAAAACATTGTAATGTTTTTCACTAAGAAATTCCATGAACTTTTGTTCTATCCCGTTGCTCCTGCAAAGGGACCCACAAAAGGGAATTTCTAAGCGTAAAACACTACGTGGGAGGTAAATAAAATGGCAATAAGAAAAATAGTAAATATTGATGAAGACAAATGCAACGGCTGCGGACTTTGCGTGCCGAACTGCGCTGAAGGCGCTATAAAGATAATAGACGGAAAAGCAAAGCTTTTGGCAGAAAACCTTTGTGACGGCCTCGGAGCATGTCTGGGAGAATGTCCTCAAGGAGCGATTACCATAACTGAAAGAGAAGCGGATGAATTTGATGAAGCTGCTGTGCATGAGCATCTTAACAAGAAGGAAGAACAAGCATGTCATGGACATCATGGACAACACCAGCATGGTGGCGGATGCCCGGGAAGCAGAGCTATGGAGATAAACAGGCAAAACAATGCGCCAAAAGCGGCAGCGGTATCTTCAGGGGATATAGAAGTGAAAATCAAGCCTCAGCTGACCCAGTGGCCTGTACAGTTGATGCTGGTGCCTGAAAGAGCGGCATACTTTGAAAATGCAGATCTTCTGATAACTGCAGACTGTGTACCCTTTGCATACCCGAATTACCATCTTGACCTGTTAAAAGGCAAAAAGGTTGTAGTAGGCTGTCCCAAGCTAGATGATATAAACTACTATGTGGAAAAGCTTACAGGTATAATAAATAACAACAATATAAACAGTGTGACAGTAGCATTCATGGAGGTTCCTTGCTGCAACGGCATTGTGATGGCTGCCGAAAGGGCAGTTCAAATGTCCGGTAAGAGCATTCCATTGGATAAAATCAGAATAAGCATAAACGGAGAAGCTGACAAAGTCAGCTAACTCCGATATGTGGGGGCGACCATTGGTCGCCCTTATATTATTTTGGATCGGCTCTATTGTATACCTTGATCATATGATGGTTCAAATACGAATCTACCAGGCCTTCGGCCTGGTCATCCTCATTATCCGGATTGAAATTGTCAGGGAAATAATATGCATTATATTCCCTCTCTATTATAGGATATTTCTTCCCATTGTACGTATCGTCTATGACCTTCATGTTTCCACCTCGTCCGGGCTTTGCTTTTTCACATCTTTATTCTTTAAAGCTGCATTTTCTACTCCTTTATAGCCCACATGTGCATCATGGTCAATTTTAGCCATGACCATTTCATAGTCTGTAATAGGTTCTTCTGCAGCAGGAGTCAGCACATTTATTTTTTCATCAATTTTTGGCGACATTAAATTTCACCTCATCAGTTTTATTTTGTATCAAATCTATTTTTTGTGCTTTTCAGATTTGTATTCAGCTTTATTTCATCGAAACTGTAATTTGACGAGTTTTCAAATAATTGAAACGGTGGTGTAAGCTGAGGATATTACACAAGAAGCATTCATTAAGATACTTGGGGGGATTAAAGGATTTTAACGAAGATCCTGAAGATGCTTCCTCAGGCTCTGGCAACTTAAAACCAGAAGCTGAAGCTATGAAGAAAGCTCAGCAAAGGATAAATAAATATAGAAGAGGAATTTTATATTGACATTATAAAGAAAAAGGATTATCATAAAAGTTAAGTGGTACGGACCACACTACCACGATAAGTTAAAATGCTAACTGCATTGGAGGTGCAGATATATGAATACCATAGATAAAAATAGCAGAATACCTGTGTATGTACAGTTGATGAATATTATTATTGAGCAAATAAAAACAGGTGCTCTTGGCGAAGATGATAAAATACCTGCAGAAAGAGAATTGTGTGATAAATATAGTATTAGCCGTACAACAGTGAGGCAGGCTATCCAGGAGCTTGAAAAAGAAAGATACATTTATATTCAGCGCGGCAAAGGCACTTTTGTTTCTCCAAAGCAGTATAAGCAGGAGTTATTCGGCTTTTACAGCTTTACGGAAGAAATGAAAAAGCTGGGGAAGGTTCCTTCTTCCAAGGTGATTGACTTTGAAATAAGCTACTGTGATGAGAACACCGCAGAGAAGATGGGAAAAGCTGTGGGGGACAAAATCATAAGATTTACCAGACTCAGGTTTGCAGATGATGAGCCTATGATGGTGGTTACAAGCTGCGTCCCATATAAGAGATTTCCAGGTTTCAGTAAAGAAGAGCTGGAAAGAGGCTCGTTGTACGAAAATTTTACAAATAACTATAATGTAGTCTTTACCCGAGCAAAAGAATCACTGCAATCGGTAGCAACCCGAAAAGCTGAAGCTAAAATGCTGAAGACAAAGGTTGGCTCTCCAAGCATGTGGATTGAGCGCACGACTTATGAGAGTGAGCAGATAATTGAATATTCAATAGGCATAGCAAGAGGAGACAAATTCAAATACGACATCATGCTGAACAAGTAGTTTTTTTGTTATCAGTGGTAGTGATGTCATAACGTAATGATGTAGGGCTCAATTGCTGTTGCGATTATGACTAAAATATAATAATACTTTATTGTGAAGCAATAATAGTGATATATGACTAAGAGGGGAGGGTGGAAATTGATAGTTGAGCTTTTAAACAGTGGCAGCATAAGGGCAAAGGTTCAGGCAGAAAACTGGGAAGAAGCTGGAAGAATCGCCGGGCAGCTTTTGGTGGATTCCGGCGGAGTAAGTTTGGAATATATAGAAGCTATATTGAAATCTGTAAAAGAATATGGACCTTACATCGTTATTGCTCCCAGAGTCGCATTGTTCCATGCGAGACCTCAGGATGGTGTAAAAAAGATTTGCATGAGTCTTATAACTCTTAAAGATGGGGTGAATTTCAATGCAGGTGAAAAGGACCCTGTAAAGCTGGTTTTCGCCTTTGGTGCGGTAGATAACAAAACACACCTTACGGCACTAAGTGAGCTTATGATTATTCTAAAGGATAACGAATTACTGCAAAAGCTTGAAAGCTCTGATGACGAGCTTCAAATAGTTGAATTGTTAAAAAATAAATTGGAGAACAAGGGGGACTTATAGTGTTATATCGAGAGTATTTAAAAAAAATTCGCAGCATATTTGATAAGGTTGAGGAAACTCAGACCGGAAGTATTGAAGAATCGGCAAGGATAATAGCAGATTCAATAAAAAATGGCGGAATTCTACATGTTTTCGGTTGTGGCCATTCTCAGATGTATGCTATGGAGGTTTTTTACAGAGCGGGTGGTCTGGTTCCGGTAAATGCCATACTGACTCCGGCACTTTCTCTGGAGCCTAAAGCTCCATTGAGTACTCAGGGAGAAAGGCAGGAAGGCTTGGCAAAAACTATCCTTGATAATGAAGTTATAGGTGAAAATGATGTAATGTTTATCGCTTCAACCTCAGCAAGAAATGCGGTGCCTATAGAAATGGCTATTGAAGCAAAAAACAGAGGTATGAAGGTAATAGTTCTTATGTCCTCTGAATTTGCCAACAATGTGACATCAAGACACAAAAGCGGCAAGAAGGCTCATGATTTTGCAGATGTCGTTCTGGACAATTGCGGAGTATTGGGAGATGCAGTAATGGAGCTTGAAGGCTTGGAAGCAAAGTTTGGACCGACTTCTTCCGTTATAGGCTTTGCAATACTTCAATCGGTTATAGTACAGACTATAGATAATCTGATTAAGGAAAACAAGGAAGTGCCGATATGGGTCAGTGCAAACCTGGATAAGGGAGACAATATCAACAAGGTTTTTATTGAAGGATACAGAAACAGAGTCAGCTGCTTGTAGAATACATGGGTGAAAGCTCTATGGAAGAGAGGTGAAAAATTTGACTATCATAACAGTATGCGGCATGGGTTTTGGAACGAGCCTGATGCTTAAGATGACAATAGATGACATATTGGCAGAAAACAAGATAAAAGCAGAGGTATCTGCATGGGATCTGGGGTCAGTCAAGGGCAGACATGCGGATTTATTTGTTGCTTCTGAAGACATGAAATCCAATCTTACGGATATAGGAGCTAATATCATATTCATAAAGAATCTCACAGACACTGAAGAAGTGAGGGGGAAAATACTTAAGGCAGTAAAGCAGCTTCAGTAAATAAAAATTATTAAGGGGGAAAGACAATGCTTAAAATTTTTGAAAGTATTATTACAACTCCGGCTATCACTCTTGGAATAGTTGCATTATTGGGTCTTATTCTTCAGAAAAAAGGTGCATCCGATGTGGTCAAGGGTACCTTGAAAACAATCTTGGGTATTCTAATACTTTCCGGTGGCGCAGGCATAATTGTCACAAACCTGTCACCCTTTGCAGAAATGTTTACAAAGGCATTTAACCTGACAGGAGTCGTTCCTTTCGATGAAGCAGTTATAGGAGCATTGATTGAAAAAGTAGCTGTTATTGCTAGAACAACATCTTTGATAATGGCATTTGGTTTTGCAATCAATTTATTATTAGCACGTATAACTCCTTTCAAGTATATTTTCCTGACAGGCCATATGATGTGGATATTGGCAGGTTCGCTTGCATGGGCTTTCTATGATCTTCAAGTGACAGAAATGAATACTGTAATTTATGGCTCTATATTGCAGGGTATAACAATGGTCCTGCTGCCAGCACTAGCACAGCCAATTATGCGAAAAATTACCGGAAATGACACAATAGCATATGGGCACTTGACCACAACCGGTGTCGTAGCCGGTGCGTATGTAGGAAAGCTTTTCGGCAACCCGGAACAAAGCAGCGAAGACATGAAGCTGCCTGCAGGCCTTGACTTCTTTAAGGATACAGCAGTTTCAGTTTCTCTGGTTATGGTACTGATATATGTTATTACAGCGGTGTTTGCAGGCAAGGAGTATGTTGAAACACTATCAAACGGACAAAATTACATCGCCTTCAGTGTTTTAAATGGTCTTGGTTTTGCGGCAGGAGTGCTTGTACTGCTTCAGGGGGTCAGAATGTTCCTTGGTGAAATAGTTCCTGCTTTCAGAGGCATAGCATTGAAGCTTGTACCGGGAGCCAAACCTGCTCTTGATTGCCCTGTTGTGTTCGGATATGCTCCTACAGCACTTATGCTTGGTTTTATCTTCTCAGTTATAGGTATGGTTGTAGGGATGATAGCATCTACTATGTTTGGAACGATAGTTCCACTTCCATCAATAATCGGGGGTTTTTTCACAGGTGGTACTGCCGGGATATTTGGCAATGCGGTAGGTGGAAGAAGAGGCTCAATGGTTTCAGGTTTTGTTTATGGGCTGGTTCTTACTATACCTGTGGCACTTTTCTATCCTTTATTCGGATTGCAGAGCTACGGTATAGAAGGTATTGCACTGCTTTGTCCTGATGCATTGCTTGTACTCAGTCTGGTAAAACTGTTCTTCAGCCTGAATATACCAGCTGTAGGCTTAGGCGCTCTTATTCTTATACTGATAATCTTAAGCATCAAATTCAGAGCACCAAAAGAAGTGGTCAATCAGTAAACTTTATCCGGGTATAAGCTGTGTGTTGAGCTTGGCTTATACCCGAACTTCAATAAGGATGTATTAATATGAATAAAATTGATTATAGTCAATATGTAGTAGTATCTGATTTTGACGGGACTATCTCTCTTCAGGATTCAAATGAACAGCTTTTTAAGGTTCTTGGCAATGCCGAAAATATCAGAATTGAAGAATTATACAATAAAGGCAGGATAGGGACAAGAGAGGGGTTCATAAGGCATTTTGAGACTTTGAAATTAGAGGAGCGCACATATAATGAATTTATCCTTGAAAACATTAAAATGGATAGAAGTTTCAGAGCCTTTTACAATAAGGTGATAGGAAATGGAATGTCTTTAATAGTAGTAAGTGGAGGTTTTATCAACGGGATTTCCATCCTTCTGAAAAAAGAAGGCATGAAAGGAATACCGGTATGTGCCAACAGACTTGTAATATTTAATGGAAGACTGAAAGCAGAATTCGCAAATGAAAACTATGATTGCAGCAGCAGCTTTGGTGCATGTGGCAACTGCAAGCTGCTGTACTTAAAGAGCATTAGAGAAAACAACAAGAAAATCATATTTATCGGCGATGGACTGACAGACAGATGTGCAGCTTCAGAAGCAGATATTGTCTTTGCAAAAAAGTCCCTGGCCAAATATTGTGAGAGCAAGGGCATAAGATATATAAAATATGATAGTTTTGAGGATATAATCAATGAATTATTCGCATAGTTGCAAACATGACAGATTCGGGGGCACAAATATGAAATACCTATTAAAGGGAAAAGAAATTTATACACCCGATGGTGTACTAGAAAACACAGGAATATTGATAGAAGATAGCAGTATAGGGCTGCTTGGGATAGATGAGAAAGAGGGATATACAGAGATCAATCTTGAGGACTGCAGAATACTTCCGGGTTTGATCGATATGCATATCCATGGGGCAAATGGCTTCGATACATTGGATGCCAGTTATGCCTCATTGAACGGCATTTCAAAATATCTGTCATGTAATGGTGTAACAAGCTTTTTGGCTACTACAGTCACCGCAGACATGAGAAAAATTGAAAAAGCCGTAGTTAATGTTGCGGAATGCATTGTTAAGGGGACAGACGGGGCAAGAGTTCTCGGTTCATATATAGAAGGACCATACATCACAAGTGAGTACAAGGGTGCGCATCCGGAAAGCCTGATCCGGGAGCTTGACAGGGATGAAATAGAAGCTATGATAGAGAAGGCCAATAATACAGTTAAGGTTTTTACTATTGCACCAGAAAAACAGAAAAGTACTGAAATAATAAAGTATCTAACTGAAAAGGGAATAAAAGTCTCTATGGGGCATACCAATGCAACCTATGACGAAGCCATAGAGGCAGTGGAGAGTGGAGCAAGCATTGCAGTCCACCTTTTTAATGGGATGAGAGTACTGCATCACCGGGAAGCCGGCCTTGTTGGTGCTGCCTTGAATGATGACAGAATCAATATTGAGCTGATCTGCGACTGTGTACATGTAGCTGTTCCAACTATGCAGATTATTATGAAATGCAAGAACAATAGAAATATTATTCTGATAACGGATTGTATGATGGCTGGAGGACTGCCGGATGGAGAATACACGCTGGGAGAGCTTAAGGTCCTGGTTAAGGATAGTGTAGCGAGGGTGGAAAGCGGTTCTCTGGCGGGCAGCACATTAAGACTCATTGATGCTGTAAGAAATATGACAGAAAAAGTAGGAGTGCCTTTTGAGACTGCCCTGAAGATGGCGACGATCAACCCGGCAAAAGTACTGGGAATTGAAAGGGAAGCAGGGAGCATAGAGCAAGGAAAAGCAGCAGATATAATAGCAATTAATGAAGATTATGAAGTGATTTTTACTATGGTGGGAGGCAGAATAGTGCATTACCGGGATGAAATAAGCTATTTGAACAGGAGATGAGTTAATGTATAAGGTTGATGTGGTTTTGAAAAATGAAACAGGCTTGCATGCAAGGCCAGCTCATATTTTTGTCACTGAAGCTTCAAAATTCAAATCTGAAATAATACTCAAAAGAGATCAGGATGAGTATGATGCAAAAAGCATAATAAGTGTGTTGTGTATGGGAGCCTTCAAAGGCGACACTTTTACCATAATTGCAGAGGGCGAAGATGAGATGCCTGCTGTGGAAGCTCTTAAAGTTTTAATAGATAACAATGTCGGCGAATAGGAGGTATGAATGATGCAGGGAATTGGAGTTTCGCCGGGGATTGTTATAGGTATTGCCTTTATCAAAAAAACTGAAAAGATGGAAATCTGCAAAATGGATATAGCTAATACAAAAGCTGAAATATCAAGACTTCATGCGGCAAGAGAAACTGCCAAGGTACAGATTGGGATTATGCAGCAGCAGGTTGAGGCTCAAATCGGAAGTGAGGAAGCAAAAATCTTTGAAGCTCACATGGACATGATAGAAGATAAAACACTTTTTAAGGATATTGAGAAAAGAATACAGTCCCAGAAGGTTAATGCAGAATGGGCTGTCAAGGAAGCGGCAGATAAATTCATCAGCATGTTTCAGACTATGGAAAATGCGTATATGAGCGAACGGGCAGCTGATATAAAGGATGTTACCAGCAGATTGATAAAAGTGCTCGTGGGTGTTGAAAGTGTTGATATTTCAAGGTTTGAACAAGAAGTGATCATAGTTGCTGAAGACCTGTTGCCCTCAGATACTGCAAAAATGGATAAAACAAAGGTCAAGGGCTTCATTACCGAGCAGGGAGGAAAGACCTCTCATTCGGCGATCATGGCAAGAACTCTTGAAATACCTGCTGCTGCCGGTGTAACAGAAGCGACTTCCATAATAAAGAATGGCGATGCTCTGGTGTTGGATGGAGAAAGCGGACAGGTATTTGTGAATCCGGATGCAAGCATAATCAAGAAATTCAGCCTGAGAAAGCAGGGACTCATTGCTTCTAAAAATCTGCTTAATGCTTATAAGGGAGTCAGCAGCACATCCAAGGACGGATTCACGGTCAAAGTCATGGCAAACGTAGGGACACCTGAAGACACAGAGGCAGTAATAAAAAATGACAGCGAAGGTATCGGGCTCTTCAGAAGTGAATTTTTATATATGGATAGAAACCAGCTTCCTTCAGAAGAAGAACAGTTTGCTGCTTATAGGATAGTAGCTGAAAAGCTTGACAGCAAGCCTGTTATAATAAGAACCCTTGATATAGGTGGAGATAAGGCTTTACCTTACCTTGGACTGGTTAAAGAAGAAAACCCATTCCTTGGTTATAGGGCAATAAGATTCTGCCTTGACAGTACTGATGTTTTTATTACTCAGCTGAGGGCGATTTTAAGAGCCAGTGCTTTCGGTAGAATCAAAATAATGTTCCCGATGATATCCGATGTCTTGCAATTAAGACAAGCCAAAGCTTTGCTGGCAGAGGCTAAAGAAAGCCTCAGAAAAGCAAGTGTACAATTTGATGAAAGCATTGCGATAGGTATAATGATTGAAATACCTTCAGCTGCACTAATATCTGATCTGATAGCAGATGAGGTTGACTTTTTCAGCATTGGAACCAATGACCTTATTCAATATATGACAGCGGTAGACAGAGGGAACCAGAAGATAGCCCATCTGTATAACAGCTTTCATCCCGCCGTATTAAGGTTGATCAAACTGATTATTGATAACGCACACAAAAAAGGAAAATGGGTGGGAATGTGTGGGGAAGCAGCAGGAGATCCAAAGCTTATCCCGATATTTCTGGGTATGGGACTGAATGAGTTCAGCATGAGTCCGGCTTCAGTTTTAAAAGCAAGATGCATAATTAATAACACCCATAAGAAAGAGATGGAGTCAATGGCTGAGAAACTGCTCAACATGTCTACAGCAGAAGAAATTGAAAGATTTATTGATGAAAATGTTGATATATGCTCTGGAAAAGAAACTTTACCGTAGGACACGAAGACATATATTTTTTGATTACAGTGGTAGTGATATCATTACCAAAAGGTGTTAAGGGGGAATTATGATTAATTTTGATAGAAGTGTTATACGTCAATATGCCAAGAAGTTAAATATACCTTTGATAGATTTGATAATACAACTAACAAAATCGAGTAAGAGGCTAGGAAGAGAAAATACAACTTTGTTTGCTTCCTGCCCAAATTCCGAAGCAGTTCTTAAGGCTAGCATAATGGCAGCTAAACGTGCCAATGCGCCAATAAAATTTGCAGCAACCTTAAATCAGGTGGATATTGATGGAGGATATACCGGATGGACTCAGGAGAGCTTTGTAAAGAGGGTAAGCGAATTAACTGACGAAATTGATTTTGATGGGCCTGTAATAATAGCAGTTGACCATGGCGGACCATGGCTCAAGGATTTAAGTACAAAAAACAACTGGACCCTGGAGCAGACTATGGAGGCATTGAAGGTTTCCTTTGCTGCAGCCTTATTTGCCGGCTTTGACCTGATACATGTAGATCCTACGGTAGATAAAACCCTTACTCCAGGCCGGAATATCGATATTGAGGTTGTAATACAAAGAACTGTAGAGATGATTTCCTATGTGGAGGGCTTGCGAAGAAGATTCGGGCTGGGAAGGATAAGCTACGAGGTAGGAACAGAAGAGGTTCATGGAGGGCTGGCAGATATTCTGACCTTCAGAAGATTCCTGGATGGACTGAAGAAAGGTCTCAGTGAGGCAGGACTCTCAGATGTCTGGCCGATATTTGTAGTTGGCAAGGTTGGAACTGATCTTGATACTACTATGTTTGATCCGGAAGTGGCGAGTGAACTTGTTGAAATAGCCTCAGAGTACGGATCGATGATCAAAGGGCATTATACCGACTATGTTGACAATCCGGAGGATTACCCAAAGGTAGGAATGGGGGCAGCCAACATCGGGCCGGAATTTACCGAGGAAGAATACAAGGGGCTTATGGAGCTTGCTGCTATTGAAGAAGAACTGTATGACAATGGAAAGACAGGGGACCGCTCCATGATGAAGGAAGCATTGAAAAAAGCCGTTGTAGATAGCGGCAGATGGAAAAAATGGAGAAAGACAGAGGAAATGAATGTGGATTTCGACAACTTGGTGGATCAGCGTCAGGAATGGCTTATAAAAACAGGCTGTAGATATATCTGGACAAATCATGAGGTTATTGAAGCAAGAAGATTGTTATACAGTAATTTGAACAACAATGATATTGATGGGGAAAGCATTGTTTTGGAAAGAATAATCTCTGCAATGATGAAGTATTATTCGGCTTTCAATTTGATAAACCTGAACGATTATTTAATGATCAGTTCAAACAACTTAATTCAGGAGGTCAAGTAAATGAGTCTTACCTATAAAGAAATGAAAGATCAATACAGCGCATTAAGGAAGACCTTTGATTACATGGAAAGCAGGAAGAATGAAATAATCAGTTTTTTTCGGGACAAATCGCCAAAGTCCTTGACATATATAGGCTGCGGATCTGGCTTTTGTCTGTGTCAGTCAGGAGAAGTTACCGCAAGAGTAAGGCTTGGAGTTCCTTCTTCCGGAATAGCAGCTGGCGATTTAATGCTGAATCACAAGGCATACGGGAAGCTGCTTGAAGGAACGATGATAGTTTCTCCTTCGAGGTCGGGAAGCACTTCAGAAGTAATTAGAGCAATAGAAAGGGTAAAAGCAGATGATGATACTCCGGTTCTGGCAATAGTATGTGTTGAAGACTCTCCTTTGACTGAAATTGCTGAGCTTTCGATAGAGCTGCCATGGGCTTTTGATGAAAGCGTATGCCAAACCAGGACTGTTGTGAATCTTTATGCGGCAAATCTTATGATTGTTGCGTACCTGTCCGGGGACAGTGCTTCGGTGGACATGATCAATCAGATCATTGGGACAGGAGAATCATATATGGGCAAGTATGAGGATGGAATAAAGGCTGTGGCTCAAAGAAGCTGGTCAAATGTAGTCATTCTTGCAGACGGTGAGATGAAGGGGATAGCAGCTGAAGGTGCTATTGCAATGACAGAGATTGCACAGATTCCGGGAAACTTCTACCATCTGCTGGATGTAAGGCATGGCCCTATGGTGCTGATTAATAAAAATACTCTTGTGGTTGCTTGCTTGAGAGGAAACGAATTCGAATATCAGAAAGCCCTTATAAAAGATATTGCAGCCAGAGGAGCTGAAATCATCGTGTACAGTGACATGCCTGTAGAGGAGATCGAGGAAGCAAGCTTGCAGATAACCTCCTGTATTAAATTGAATAATGCTGTAAGTGGAATACCCTTCATATTTATTCTCCAAGCACTTGCCTGCTACCGTGCAGTAAAGGAAGGTGTCAATCCGGATAGTCCTGATGGATTGGCTGCATGGATCAAGCTGTAACTGAGGTTTTTATAAGGCAATTTAGGAGCAGGATAATTATATCATGCTCCTAGATAATAGCATCAAGGAGGGATCTGAATGTATAAATTCTTTGACTTCAAAGTCTGCTTATCTGCTCTGGTAATTATTCTTGGAGTAATATTTGTACTTAAACCAGCAGCTATTGCAGAAATACTTATGGGGTTTGTTATAGGTATTTTACTGGGAAGGATACTATTGCTGCATAGGATGAAGTCTGTAACTATTCTGAAAAACCATATATCGAACATAGCCGAGGGTGGTGGTGACCTTACAAAAACCATACATATCGGGGGCAAAAATGAAATTGTGGAAACAACTGAAAAATTCAACCTATTGGCGGAAAGAACCAGAAGAGTCGTTTCGGAGACAGCAGCAAGTGCGCTGGAGCTGAATGAGATTTCAAGCCACCTGATAAAAGCAGCTGGAAGAGTATACTCTTCTACAGGTCAGACAGTAAATGCAATAAATGAAATTGTTAAAGGCAATGAGGAGGTTGCAGAGGAGGTGGTAAGAGTCAGTGCACTGCTGTGCGAAATCAATGAATATGCAGGTATTACAGCAAAAGATATGAAGAATGTCATTGCACAGTTTGAGTATACGGGGAATGCAGTTAGTACAGGGAAACAGGCTGTGGCAGCTCAAAACCTGCAAATGGAGCAAACAAAAACTATAAATCTTGAAGTGTTTAACGCAGTAAAAAGTCTTGAGGTTAAAACCGAAATAATAAACAGTATAGTCAGTTCAATCGGTGCAATAGCAGAACAGACTAATCTGTTAGCACTGAATGCGGCCATAGAAGCAGCCAGAGCGGGTGAGCAGGGTAAAGGCTTCTCTGTTGTTGCTGAAGAAGTGAGAAAGCTTGCAGAGTCCTCCTCTAAGGCAACCAAAGAAGTATTTGACAACGTAATGGAAATACAGGAAGCGGTAAAACTGGCCATGGGGCGGGTAAATGAAGCAGTTGAAGGAACGGAAAAGCAAGAAGTCATGGTCAGGCAAACGGAGAGTACATTTAATGAGATTACTGAAAAGGTGTTTTCGACAATGGTCTGCACCCATGAAGTGGGTAAGCGCATGAATGAAGTCAGCAGAAAGGTGGATGAATTGAACAGCTCCGTTCAGAATATATCTGCGACTGCTGAAGAGACTGCAGCTTCTACAGAACAGGTTTCCGCATCTATAGAGGAACAGTTGGCAAACACTGAGGGCGTCAATGAAATGGTACATGAGCTTAGTGAATTGACAGGAAAGATGGAAGGAATAGTGGGCTGCTTCAAGTATTAGCAGATAAATTTCACAAGTATGGCTTACAGACAATTAATGTGACATATATACCTTCTTTTATTTTGCAGTAAGTATAATAAAAGAGGGTTTTTCTATGAGTAAGTCTGGGTAGGAGAAGTACTTTTCAATTACTTGTCTTTTTTTGTTCTCAATATGGGAATGATGCTTTATAATAGATACATAGCAAAAGAATTTTTGGAGGTACCAATGTGGATTATCTAGAAAAGCTGAACAAAGAGCAGAGAGAAGCTGTACTTCATACCGAGGGCCCGCTTTTGATACTTGCGGGAGCCGGCAGTGGAAAGACGAGAGTACTTACCTATAGAATAGCTTATTTAATAGAGGAGAAAAGTGTATATCCCTCAAACATACTTGCAATAACCTTCACCAACAAGGCTGCGAAGGAAATGAAGGAAAGGGTGCAGAGCCTTATAGGCAGTGCCGAAAATATGTGGATTTCCACCTTCCATTCGGCTTGCGTGAGGATACTGAGGAAAAATGTTGAAAGCCTTAAGGATTATAAAAAGAATTTTGTCATATATGATTCAAAGGATCAGGAAGCTCTGGTAAAGGAGTGTTTGAAGGAGTTAAACCTGAATGAGAAGAATTTTCCCTTCAGGGCTGTGTCTTCTGAAATTTCCAGCGCAAAAGATATGCTAATGACACCCGACAAATTCTATGACAGGAATATGCATGACATGAGGAAAAGGAAGATTGCCGATATATACAAGCTGTACCAGAAGAAGCTGCAGAAGAACAATGCTCTGGACTTTGACGATATATTGTACAAGACTGTGGAGCTTTTTGAGCTGAACCCTGATATACTGCAATACTACCAGAACAAGTTCAAGTACATAATGGTAGACGAATACCAGGACACCAATTACTGTCAGTATACCCTGATAAGGCTTCTTGCCAAGCAGCACAAGAACCTTTGCGTCGTAGGGGATGATGATCAATCTATCTATTCATGGCGCGGAGCGGACATTGGCAACATACTCAACTTTGAAAAGGATTTTCCCGGAGCTATGGTTGTAAAGCTGGAGCAGAACTACCGTTCAACACAGGTAATATTGGATGCTGCAAATTCAGTCATAAAGAATAATTTTGCAAGGAAAAGCAAGAAGCTGTGGACAGAAAACGGTGAAGGCCGCTCAATAGTGTACCACTACGCAACGGACGAATGGGGAGAGGCAAACTTCATAATGGATGAGGTTGAAAGGATGGTTGCCCAGGAGAATAGGGAATTGGGGGATTTTGCGATACTGTACCGCACCAATGCTCAGTCCCGTGTACTTGAGGAAGCCTGTATGTCCCATGGACTACCCTATAAGATTGTCGGAGGCTTCAAGTTCTATGACAGGAAAGAAGTAAAGAACGTAATTGCATATCTGAGGGTGATACAGAATCCTGATGAGGATTTGAGCCTGAAGAGAATTATAAATATTCCCAAAAGGGGCATAGGAAATACAACCCTGGAGGCAATAACACAGCATGCAAGGACAACAGGAGATTCTTTGTTCGGTGCTCTTCTGGAGGTTGACAGCATTGAGGGAGTGAGTACCAAGGCTAAAAAAGGGATAAAGGAATTTGTAAGGATAATGAGCGACCTTATGGGAATAGCGGAGACTGAAAGGGTATCAAAGATTGTGAAGGAAGTGCTGGAACGCACAGGCTATCTGAGTGAGCTTGAAAAGGATGATGATGAAGAGTCCCGGACCAGAGCGGAGAATGTAAAGGAACTGCTGTCCGCGACCCTTGAATTCGAAGAGAAAAATGAAAGTGCCATATTGCCCGACTTCCTGGAGCAAATGGCTTTGATGTCAGATATAGATACGGTGGAGGATGGGAAAGCCGCTTTGATAATGATGACATTACACAGTGCGAAAGGCCTGGAGTACCCCTTTGTATTTATTTCCGGCATGGAAGAGGGGGTTTTTCCCAGCCAGCGGTCCTACTTTGAAGAGAAGCAGATGGAAGAGGAAAGACGGCTTATGTATGTGGGAATAACCCGGGCAGAAGAAAGGCTTTACCTGACGGCTGCATTTGAACGCACATTATATGGAAATACTACTTATAATACGCCTTCGCAGTTCGTAAAGGAGATTCCGAAGGACCTTTTAGTAAAAGTATAGTTTATTATAGGTTGATAGAGACTGCTACAGGCTAGTGAAACTATTATACAGTCGCTGAAAGCTCCGAAACCAGAACTTCTAAACTCACTTCGGGCAGCATCAAAAACTCGCTTCGCTCAAACACTTGATGCTGCTATTCCTCCGCCTCGTTAAGAAGTTCTAAGGTTTCTCCGCAACGCTCCTTTAATAATAGTTCCACTAGCCGGATGTAAGCCTATAATTGACTGATGAATTACATTATGTTCACATATCGAAGGGAGGAATTCGATTGAGTATAGATAAGCTTGAAAAGAGGGTAGATGAGCTGATAAAGCTCATTAGTAAACATAGCTACAATTACTATGTGCTTGATAAGCCGGAGATCAGCGATTATGATTTCGACATGCTTATGAAGGAGCTTACTGAGCTGGAAATCACATTCCCGGCTCTGAAGCGTGCCGATTCTCCTACTCAGAGAGTCGGAGGCGAAGTGCTCCAGGGGTTTGAAGAAGTCGTGCATAATACTCCAAAGCTGAGCCTGGGCAATGTATTTGATGAAAATGACATAAGGGATTTTGATGCAAGGGTAAAAAAAGCCGTAGGCGATGATGTAGAATATGTGGTTGAGTTGAAAATAGACGGGCTTACAGTGGTGCTGAACTACGAAGAAGGCCGGTTTGTCCGGGGGGCTACCAGAGGTGACGGCATCAAGGGGGAAGACATAACGGCAAACCTTAAGACAGTGAAGTCCATACCTCTTGTTCTTGGAGATGAAGTTGATGTAGAAGTCAGAGGCGAGGTATTTATGCCGAAGAAAGCCTTCGAAGAGCTGAATGCCAGGCGTGAGGAACAGGAGGAACCTCTGTTTGCGAATCCCAGGAATGCATCAGCGGGTTCATTGAGACAGCTGGATACAAAAGTGACTGCAGGAAGGCCCCTGGATATATTTATATTTAATCTCGAAAGTATGGAGGACAAGAGCTTCGATACTCATGTGGAAACCTTGCAATATCTGAAGGAGTTGGGCTTCAAGGTCAGTCCCTTCATCAGCGTACACAAGAGCAGTGAAGAAATAATTGAAAAATGCGGCTATTGGGCTGACAAGAGAGGCGAGCTGCCCTTTGAAATTGACGGTCTGGTTATAAAGGTAAACAGCCTGAAGCAGAGAGAAAGCTTAGGCTATACCGCAAAATCCCCGAGATGGGCGGCAGCGTATAAGTTCCCTCCGGAAACCAAGAAAACAAAGCTTAAGGATATAATAGTGCAGGTAGGCAGAACAGGAGCTATAACTCCAACTGCGGAACTGGAGCCTGTTAGGCTTGCAGGTTCTGTGATAAGCAGAGCGACCTTGCATAATGAGGATTACATAAAGGAAAAGGATATAAGGATCGGCGATACTGTAATTATAAAGAAGGCAGGGGATGTAATTCCTGAGGTTGTAGAAGTAGTTAGGGAGGAAAGAACGGGTACGGAGCAGCCTTTTGAAATGCCGAAGAAATGCCCTGTCTGTCAGGCAGACACCATAAGGGAGCAAGGAGAGGCCGTGACCAAGTGCACTAATATTTCATGCCCTGCCCAGCTTAAGAGATCCTTGTTCCATTTTGTATCCAGGGATGCTATGAACATAGAAGGACTGGGGCCGCAGATTATGACACTGCTCATGGACAGGGGCTTTATTAATAATGCAGCTGACATATACCTTTTGAAGGATCACAGGGAAGAGCTTATAGAGCTTGAAAGAATGGGCGAAAAATCAGTTCAGAACCTTTTGGATGCTATTGAAGCCTCCAAGATCAATCCTCTGAACAGGCTCATTTTCGCCCTTGGAATAAGAATGATAGGGCAGAGAGCATCACAGGTTCTTGCTAATGAGTTTGAAGACATTGACGGCATGTTTGCTGCGGATTTTGATAAGCTGACCGGGATACAGGAGATAGGTGGGAAAATGGCTGAAAGCATCATAACCTTTTTCAGGCAGGAGCAGAATCTTGAGCTTGTCAGGGAGCTTCAGGAGAGCGGCGTAAATACAAAGGGTTCAAAGAAGGATATCATGGAAAACAAGTATTTCAGCGGAAAGACCTTTGTGCTCACCGGTGCACTTCAAAGCTTTACAAGAGATCAAGCCAAGGAGATAATTGAAAGCTTCGGTGGAAAGGTATCCTCCAGCGTCAGCAAGAAGACAGATTGTGTGCTGGCAGGAGAGGATGCAGGTTCCAAGCTTGTAAAGGCAAATGAGCTTGGCGTGGCTGTAATAGATGAGGAAACGTTTGAAAAGTGGGCAATGAGCAATAGGCAATGGATTCCGGGGGGAGAACGGGGAACACTGAAAAAGGGGCTATAATAGCCCCAAGGCTGTCAACAATTGGGTCATGGAAGGGATCAGGAAGCTATTACAAAAGAGTTGGTACTGGAGTGGATAAGAGACAAAGCTGCAATTTTCGAAATATTAATTCATTGTAAGTTCATAAAAAATACAATGAAAGTTCACAGAAAATTCACAAACCTCTGTTATATTTAAAATTAGGCTACATGTCGAATGCATATGAATCATCAAGTCTCTGCAGTCATCCAGTATAGCACAATTGAAACAGTAATTGAAATGAGGGCAGTCATAGTACTTATATAAATTTGCTGACTTAGTTTAATTGCAACATTTGATTATTATAAAATTTGAACAAGTACTTATTTTTTAAAATTCGCTGTGCTTATACGATGTAGGCATTGGGCCAGTTATGTTCCTTGACATTTAAATATGTTAGAATTATTTGTAAATTAGCTTCTTGAAAAAAACCTTCGGTTAATGTAATATTATACTATACTTGATAAGGATGGGGGTGTTTGTGCTGTATCAAGAAGTATATAGCACAGGGTTAAAATGTTATACCCATGGAGCGTTTACATTATTGACTTATTCTACCCTTAATTCTTGTTAGGTAACTGGAATTTGCGTGGCGATAAATTTACATAAACGCCTAAAACAAAAATAAGGGGGAAGAATTAATGAAAAAGTCACTAGTTCTCGTACTTGCAATGCTGATGGTTTTGAGTATGGCATTATCAGCATGTGCACCAAAGCCACCGGCAGAAACTCCGGCTGGAGAAACTCCTGCACCGGCAGCTGAGCCAAAAATACTAAAAGCAAACAACGAGTTTGAGCCTGGATCATTAGACCCGGCTGTGGCACAAGGAACTCATGACTCATGGGTATTGGACCATGTGTTTGAAGGACTCTATAAGAGGGATCCTGAAGGCAAGATAGTACCCGGAATGGCAAAGGAATACAAATTAGCTGATGACAATGTTACTTACACCTTTACACTCCGTGACGACATCACCTGGTCAAACGGCGATCCTGTAACAGCTCATGACTTCGAATATTCATGGAAACGTGTATTGGATTCAAATCTTGCAGCTGACTATGCATTCCAGCTTTATTACCTTAAAGGCGGGGAAGCGTACAATTCCGGTACAGGCGCAATAGAGGATGTAGGCGTAAAAGCCATCGATGACAAAACATTGGAAGTTGTTCTTGCAGCACCTACTGCTTACTTTGTAGAGTTAACCGCATTCTATTCTTACTATCCGGTAAGCAAGAAGGTCGTAGAAGCTAACGCCGATTGGGCAAAGAGTGCTGATACTTATGTATCCAACGGGCCTTTCAAATTAACCGAGTGGGAACACAATGCCAAGATCATGCTTATGAAAAATGATAAATACTATGATGCATCACTGGTTAAATTGGACGGTATAGAACTGGCTATATTAAATGATGAAAACACAGCCTGGCAGAAGTATGAAGGGGGAGAATTCGACTTCCTGAGACTGGTACCCCAGGCAGTTACTGCACAGCTGAAGGCACAAGGAAATAAAGAACTGATAATCGGCGGTGAACTTGCAACATATTATTATAACCTCAATACAAAGCTTAAACCTTTTGACAATCCAAAGATAAGAAAAGCTCTGTCGATGACCCTTGACAGACAGACTATAGTTGACAAGATAGCTCAGGGCGGACAGCTCCCTGCTGAAGGTGTTGTACCCTTCGGTATGACAGATGAAAACGGCGGAGAATATAGAAACGGTGCCGGAAAATTAATTGAGTACAACGTAGAAGAAGGTAAGAGACTATTTGCAGAAGGCTTGGCTGAAACTGGCTTCAAAGTTGAAGACTTCAGCAAATTTTCAATCCTCTACAATACACTCGAATCTCATAAGAAGATAGCTCAGGCAGCTCAGGAAATGTGGAGAACCAATCTGGGTGTAGAGCTTCAGCTTGAAAACGTTGACTTCCAGGTTAAGCTGGACAGAGAAAAAGCAGGTGACTACCAGATATCCCGTGCCGGTTGGATAGGCGATTATATCGACCCGATGACTTTCATGGATCTGTGGTTGAGCGACGGTGCTTTCAATGACGCTGAGTACAGCAATCCAGAATATGACAAGCTGGTACTTGAAGCTAAGTCAACAGTAGACCAGAAGGTTCGTATGGAAAACATGCGTAAGGCAGAGCAGATGTTAATGGCTGATATGCCGGTAGTTCCAGTATACTTCTACACTAGGCCATATGTTCAGAAGCCGTATGTAACAGGCGTATTCAAGCCACTTAACAGAGATCCATACTTCATATACGCTGATATGAATAAATAGAATATATAAGCTTTTTTAGGAAGATCGAGGGGCTATATTAAATATAGCCCTCGGTTTTCTTTTGTGTTAGGAACAAATAATGGCAAAGGAGGTATAAGATGAAAAAATATTTATTAAAAAGAATTTTAATGGCAGTTGTAACTATTTGGGCAGTAATTACTATAACTTTTATATTAATGCACTCTGTCCCTGGAAACCCTTTCAGAACAGAATCCAAAATGCCTAAAGTAGTATATGAGAATCTTCAAAAGAAATATGGCCTGGACAAACCTTTATCTGAGCAATATTTTATATATTTAGGAAAAATTGTTAGGGGCGATTTTGGGGACTCTATGAAATCCAGAGTTGAGACAGTAAATCAGATGATAACAAGAGGTTTTCCGGTATCCGGTGTTATAGGTATTGAAGCTTTATTAATAGCACTTTGTTTTGGACCGGCTTTGGGGGCGGTTGCTGCCTTGAATCAAAATAGATGGCCGGATTATTTATCCATGATAATTGCTATTTTGGGTATTTCAGTACCAAGTTTTATTATGGGAACAGTATTTATTCAGTTTCTGGCCAGAAATATAGGCTGGCTGCCTATCGGTGGCTGGGGTGAATTCAGGCATTCTGTTTTACCGTCCTTCGCTTTGGCATTTCTGCCAATGGCACAGATCGCCAGGTTAATGCGTTCAAGCATGCTGGAGGTTTTGAACCAGGACTACATCAAAACCGCAAAATCCAAAGGTATAACCAAAGCTACAGTTGTTTTGAAGCATGCTGTGAGAAACGCGATATTACCTGTTGTTTCTATTCTGGGTACAGTAGCATCTAATCTCTTGGTGGGAAGCTTTGTAATAGAAAAGATATTTGGTATCCCAGGTCTTGGAATGTTCTTTATAATGTCCATCGGAAACAGAGACTATCCTCTGATTATGGGGACTACAATTTTCTATGCTATTATACTGGTTTCTTTGTTACTAATGGTAGATATTGCTTATATGCTGATTGACCCGCGTATCAAGCTTGTAAAGGAGGGACGATAATGAAAGCAGAATACAATCTTTCACCCGATTTATTCAATGTTGCATCAAGAGAAGATAGAAACGCAGAAAAAATACATCGTCCCAGTATAAAATATTGGCCGGATGTATGGCGAAGGCTCAAAATGAATCATTTGGCCATGACAGGTTTAATATTAATAATATTTTTTTCTATTATGGCATTTGTTGGTACTGAAATAAATGGCTTCAAATATTTTGAACAAAACTATGACCTGATAAATGTTCACCCTAACGGTGTTCACTGGTTTGGTACCGATGAGCTGGGCAGGGATTTGTTCACAAGAGTCTGGTATGGTACCAGATACTCTTTGTTTATCGGGATTATGGCTGCATTAATAGATTTTCTCATAGGAGTATTGTACGGTGGTATTGCAGGTATTACTACCAGAAGAGTAGATTCTGTTATGATGCGTATAGCTGAAGTAATATACAGCATACCATATTTGTTGGTAGTTATCCTTATATCTGTCGTATTTACTCAAGCCGGTCAGGGAAGTTCGCTGTTTATACTGATTTTTGCAATGACTTTGACAAGCTGGGTACCAATGGCCATACTGGTTCGTGGACAAGTACTGCAACTGAAAGAGAGCGAATATGCTTTAGCGTCGGAATCCATAGGAGGCACTAAAAACTGGATACTGAGGAAGCATATTATACCAAACACTCTTGGACCAATATTGGTTAATGTTACATTGTCAATCCCCAGGGCGATTTTCGCAGAAGCCACACTGAGTTTCATTGGACTTGGAATCCAAGCACCGAAATCCAGCCTGGGAGCCTTGGCTAATGATGGTTTGGCAGGTCTTCCGGTGGGAAATGCATATCAGATTTTGATACCTGCGATATTTATTTCTCTTGTCATGTTTGCTTTCAATGTATTGGGCGATGGATTCCGTGATGCATTAGACCCAAGGCTGCGAAAATAGAGAGAGGTGGAAATATGGAAAATGTATTAGAAGTAAAAGATTTGAAGATATCCTTTAAGACTTTCTTCGGTGAAGTAGAAGCTGTCCGAGGCATATCCTTCAAAGTAGGAAAAGAAGAGACAATAGCCATAGTAGGTGAATCAGGCTGTGGAAAGTCTGTTACTGCAAGTGGCATCATGCAGCTTCTCCCTATGCCGCCGGCTTTTTTCAAGGGTGGAGAAATAATTTTCAATGGAGAAAACCTTTTAAATAAAAAAGAAAAAGAAATGCAAGCCATAAGGGGAAACAAGATATCAATGGTCTTTCAGGATCCAATGACCTCTCTGAACCCCACAATGAAAATAGGCAAGCAGATAGTAGAAGGCTTGGTCAAGCATCATAAGATGAGTGCAGAAGATGCCCATAAGAAGGCTATTGAGATGCTCGAGCTTGTTGCCGTACCGCAGCCCGGAAAAAGAATAAATCAGTACCCTCATGAGTTTTCAGGGGGTATGCGCCAGAGAGTAATGATTGCACTGGCTATGGTCTGCAATCCGCAGCTGCTTATTGCCGATGAGCCTACTACTGCGTTGGACGTTACAGTTCAAGCCCAGATTTTGGAGCTTATGAAAAAATTGCAGGAGCAGTTGGAGATGTCAATAATTCTGATTACTCATGACTTGGGAATAGTAGCCGACATGAGCGACAGGGTAATTGTCATGTACGCAGGACAAATCGTGGAGACAGGCTTGACTGAGGAGATATTTGCATCTCCCAAGCATCCATATACCAGGAAGTTGTTGGCTTCCGTACCACGTTTGGATATGAACAAGGATGAGCCGCTGTATTCAATAGATGGAACACCGCCGGATTTGTATATTCCTCCAAAGGGCTGCTCATTCTATGATCGCTGCACTGAAGCCATGAAGATTTGCAAGGATCATGTACCGGATTTAAATGAACATAATGATACTCATCTGAGCCGTTGCTGGTTGAACCATCCGATGGCACAAAAGGTATATTCTATGGATGGGGGTGAGAAATAATGACAGAACCATTAATCTCGGCAAGAAATATTAAGAAATATTTTGACGTTGGAGGCGGGCAGCTGAAAGCGGTAGATGGAATAAGCTTTGATATATATCCAAAAGAAACCTTTGGTTTGGTTGGGGAATCCGGCTGTGGAAAGTCGACGGCAGGCAGAACTATTGTCCGGCTATACGAGCCAACAGGCGGGGAGCTTATATTCAACGGCAAAAATATTTATAAGCTTTCGAGGAAGGAAATGCAGGTGGTCAGAAGGGATTTCCAGATAGTATTCCAGGATCCCTATGCCTCACTGAATCCTAGAATGACGGTAGAAGATATTGTGGCAGAGCCTCTTGATATACATCAGATGTACAAGACCAGAGAAGAACGTTCGGAAAGGGTTATTGAGCTTTTGAGACTGGTTGGCTTGGGAGACGAACATGTCTTGCGTTTTCCTCATGAATTTTCAGGAGGACAGCGCCAAAGAATAGGTATAGCAAGAGCTTTGGCTTTAAATCCCAAATTCATTGTTTGCGACGAACCTATTTCTGCATTGGACGTATCCATACAAGCCCAAGTGGTCAACCTTCTCAAGGATTTGCAGGATAGGCTGGGTCTTACCTATATGTTCATAGCTCATGATTTGTCCATGGTAAGGTATATCTCAGACAGGGTCGGTGTTATGTATCTGGGACATATGATGGAGCTTGCAAAGTCTGAAGAATTGTATGCAAACCCATTGCACCCATATACAAAGGCTTTGCTCTCTGCTATTCCCATACCGGATCCTGGAATTCAGAGGAACAGGAGAAGGATCATGCTGGAGGGAGATGTACCAAGTCCTATTAACCCTAAAGAAGGGTGCAGATTTGTTGACAGATGCAGTTATGCTATAGACAGATGCCGAAAAGAAACTCCTGCATTTGTGGAGAAAGGTACAAACCACTTTGCAGCGTGTCATATAATATAATCCAAGGGATGAGGTTTTTTAAAAAACCTCATCCCTTTTTAGATACGGCGCATATCGTCGTATTCCAACAACAACTGCCGGAAGCTGTTATTTCGATGCTGTCGAATATTGCCCGGGCAATATTTCATAAGAGGCTTACCTTACTTATAGTTTTCACAAATTTGTGGAAACTATGAGTAATATAAGATTGATCAGGGAGCAGTGACTATGACATTTATGGATTGCGCAGAGCAAGGCTGTGTTTATCATGTAATCAATATAGTTGATCTGGAGAAAACACTATGTGAAGGCATCAGGTTTGACTGTAAAAATACATATAAAAGCAAATACATCGACTTTCACACATATTTCGATCTTTTTAAACCAAAGAGCATTCCGGACTGGGTAGAGAGAAAGAAGGCCATATTTGCCAGTATCCGTTTTAAGGAAGGACACTCCTGGCATTCCCACAGTGCCATACTCAGAGTAAAAATACAGAAAAGCAGATGCTGGGTTTGCAATGAAAATTTAGCTAACTTTATATATGAGCCGTTTATCCTCCAGCGTATGCAGGGGTTCACCCATACACGGGAATATATGAGAGATAATGGGAGATTGCTTGTTGAGGAGTATTGGAACAATTCCCTGAGCTATTGCGAAAATCTGAAAAAACGAGTTGATAAAAGGGAGGGATATGATGCAGAAATTCTGATAATGCACCCAATCCCTCCGGAGAATGTTGAATGTATGTATATAGTGTCAGATCATCAGATAATGAACTATAAGGAGTGGCAGGAGTGTTTCAAGGCCGGAAGCACTTGTCTGGGAACTCAATACAGCAGATATCTGCAGCCTGACAATATTTCCTCAGCCTCGAAAACACCGGGCTCACAATGATACTTCCTTTTATTTACCTTAATCTCAAAGTATTCAGAGAATACAGGAGCGTTACTTTTTACCGAGGAACCTAAATTGTGATGCTCCATCCTACTCTCCTGCAATATAGGATAGAATTGATTATTGAATAGCTTGCTGCTGATAATTACTGAACTGTAAAAGGAGGACAGCTGTCTATCTACATGCATAAATAGGTCGGGATCGGTAAGACTGCAGCGAAGCGCACGGAGTGCGGCAAGGACAGCTGATATGTCCTTGAAGGAATATTTCTGTTTGTTTTTGCCGGAGGTTATGAAAAGACCACAACAGCTGTCCCAATACGAATCAATTCTGTCATAGAGTTTTATATAAGCATTACTATACGAGCTGATTGCATTAACATCATACAGCTTTATCAGGCAATGCATACAATTGCACAGGGTAGTAAACGAACTGCAGTCATCATCTGACATATTTCTTGAGATGTCGCCGGTCTTGTCAAGGCGCTCGCAAAGCTCAAAGCCTATTGTATTAACAGTATTATAGGTCATATCCCTATGCAGGTCGCTGTGCTTTAGAGTATTTAGCAGACTCAGGCATATAATGGACAGATCTCTTGAACTGAGACTGTTGATATTCTCAATAACATTTTCACATATTACCGGGAGTACCTCCAAACACTTTTCAAGCTTAGATATTGGTTCCTTGGAATGAAGCCCGCTCTGTCGGAGCAGCTTTATAACCGACGAAAGAGCTTCGACAACACGGAACTGAGTTCTCAGGTCGGGGTTTTCAGTATTGATTACTATACTGTATTCTCCATAGACATTGTCCCCGGTATCCTCTCCTACATAAAAGAAATCACCAAGCTTAAGGAAGTCCGTAAGAAAACGGGCTTGCTTTATAGAGCTTACTCCAAGACAATAAGCTATGAACTCCTTTTTATCTACAGGTATCTCCCCGCTTAGTACAGCAGCTATGAGAGCGGTCATGCAGCTTATGGAATAAGCCAGCACATCAGGTTCTATTACTCTCTTTGTTTTTTTGTTTACCCAGTAAAAGCCTTTAAAATCATATGGATTTTCAGGAAGTACTTCATAAGCAGGTATGCATCTTTTATAAAGAGAAGACATGAAGGCTATGTTCTTTGGCATCTTGCTGCTGTCGGTGCCTTTAAGCAGCTTGTATATCTGGTTTAACTCCTGTTCGTGAGGCATCTCTATATTGCCACAGCCCGACAGCAGGCAGAAGGACGTTATATTTAGATATGCCATGGTATTGCATTGTTTTATTATGTCAGGATATGAGAATTCAAAGTTCATTGAAACACCACCCGCAATATAATAGAAGGCCGATTAACTCATCTATATATATTTATGCATTGAATCAGGAGGATAAAACCAAATATGTTACTTAATATATGCTATAATAACATTGAAAATATTCAGCTAAAAGAAGGTGTTATATATGAAAGAAGGGAAAATACCTCCGGAGCTTTTGAAGAGTCTGGTATTCAATAATATAAAAGTGAAGCACAAGGATGTCATAATGCGGCCTGAAATCGGTGAGGACTGCGCCGCAATAGACTTTGGCAGCCATGCCTGTGTCTTGTCAACTGACCCGATAACAGGGGCTGCAGAAGGGGCAGGTACACTGGCGATACATATATCGTGCAATGATGTTGCAACCAGCGGAGTAAGACCGGTGGGAATAATGGTCACAATACTGGCACCTCCGGAGGCCACCGAGGAGGATATAAAGAGGGTAATGGAAGAGGCAGGAGAGGCAGCTTTCAGGCTGGGGGTCGAAATAATCGGAGGGCATACTGAGATTACCTCCGCTGTAAACAGGATAGTCATATCAACAACTGCCATAGGAAAGGTGATTAAGGATAGAATAGTAAGAACCTCGGGAGCTCAGACAGGCGATGATGTTATAATGACAAAATGGGCCGGACTGGAAGGCACGTCTATAATAGCGTCAGATAAGGAAAGAGAGCTTGTGGGCAAACTGTCACCAGAGGAGATTGAGACAGCGAAGTCATTCATAGAGCATATAAGCGTGGTTGAGGAAGGTGTGACTGCAGGAGAATTTGGAGCAAGCAGCATGCATGATGCAACGGAGGGAGGCATACTTGGAGCTGCCTGGGAGGTTGCAGAAAGCTCAGGGAAAGGGATTGATATTTTCATTGAGAATATACCGGTACGAGAAGTAACCAGAAAAATAAGCAATATATTTGCAATAGATCCTTACAGGCTGATATCAAGCGGCTCAATGCTTATAGCTGCGAAGAATGGAGCTGGGCTGGTCGGAATACTTGAAAAGAAGGGTATACCCTCAGCAATAATAGGAAAAATAACAGATTCGGGAAGAAATATTATCAGAAATGAGAAAAGACTTCCTTTAACTCCTCCTGATGTGGATGAACTTTTTAAAGTGTAAGGCTTACCAGGAACATAATAATGTAATATTTCGTCGAAGGTTACGAGTATATCGTATCCTTTTTTTTGCACTTTTATATGGAGCTTTAAACGTCACCAGGGCAGATGCTGCAAGGGCGGGATTGAAACACAAATGAAATAAAACAGTAATGTAATTATAATATAAAGCTAAAGGTATTTGAGGAATATAGTCGAAATATATAGTAGAATATGTCTTTTGTTGTTTCAAAATCACTGATTAGGAGGAATTATATGAAAAAAGCAATTGTAGTCATACTTGTGTTCTGCTTATTGACAACCAGCTTTGCAGGCACTGTATTCGCACAAGCAACCAACACAAAAGCACCTCCGCTGTCAATGCAGATACTGGGAAAGAAAGCAAGCACAGCAAGTCCTCCTATTGTCAAGAACAATAGAATTTATCTGCCTCTCAGGTATGTTGGGGAAACATTGGGCTACAAAGTCAGTTGGAATGCAAAAACCAGTACAATGGAGCTCAAAGCTGCCAGCCCGACCATAAAGATAACTATAGGCAACAAAAACGCCTATGTGAATAGCAAAAAGGTATCGATGGATACTGCTCCGATAATGCATAATGACAGGGCACATGTTCCATTGACGTTTGTGCAGAACCATTTCAACTATACCACTACATATGACAAAACAAAGAATATTATCACAATAAATAAGAAAACAGCAGCAGCTGCTGCAGGAACAGCACAGACCAAAGGCGTGTATGTCTTGGGAAAAAAGATGAGTGCCACTGATTTGCCGATAACGAAGAACAATATAGTGCTCTTACCATTAAGACATATAGGGGAAGGACTGGGTTACACAGTGACCTGGAATGCCACCTCAAAAACAATGGATTTGAAATCAGACGCCGGCTCGGCTAAAGTGGTAATAGGCTCCGGCAATGCCAATGTAAACGGAAAGAGTGTGAAGATAGACCCTGCACCGATTTTATACAATGGTCGTGCATATGTGCCGGTGAGCTTCATTGAGAACAACTTTGATTATGAGGTTACATATGACAAAGCAAAGAACGTAGCAAATATTGAAAAGAAGACGCCTCCGGTAGTGGTCGCTGAAAAACCCAAGGAAGAACCTATAGAATATAAGCCGGCAAAAATCGAAGATATCATTTACGACGATAACGGAGGTTTTCCTCAGCTTAACATTGTTGCGGACAACCCGGTAAGATACAAAAGCTTTACAATAGTTAATCCGGACAGGATGGTAGTAGATATAGAAGATTCCACCCTGAATACTGAATTTGAAACCAAAGAGATAGGAAAAGGCGGTGTAATCAGGGCCAGGGTAGCACAATTCAGCAAGTCACCCAATGTGGTGAGGGTTGTAATAGACCTGGAGGATCAGACAAGATGCAAGCTTGTGCAGTCCAATGATAAGAAAATGGTATCCCTGATATATGCCAATATAATAAACCCTGTCAGTTTTGCCAAAGAGGAAGGCCGAGATGTGCTTATGATAAGGGGAAGCCAGGATATGGAACCCAATGTATTTAGATTGGAGAACCCTGAGAGGCTGGTAGTGGATGTATACAAATCAGTACTGAGTGAGCAGCAGACTGTGGAGACCAAAACACCTTATGTCAAAACCATAAGGACAGGACAGGCAGACGTGGGAGTTGCCCGTGTAGTCCTTGATCTGGAGCCGGGTATGTATTATGACTATGAGACTGAGGGAAGCTTGACCAAGGTATATGTTTCCAATATCCCTTTCTCCTTTTTCGATTACAAGAAATATTACAGTTCAGCCTTCATTGACTTAAGCCCTGGAGTTGAAGTGGAATATCAGCCCATTATTGATAATGACACCAGAACCCTCAAGATAATGATACCGAAGGATCTTGAGGTGGAACAGAAGGTTTATGAAATAAACGACAATATAATGGAGCAAGTTACAGTAACTAAAGAAACACATGGGGATAAGATATATACAGTGGCAGCTTTTAAGATGAGGCCAACTGTGGAATATGAGCTTCTCTCTCCGGCAGTAACAAAGCTGGTAAGTGTAAAATTCAGGGATAAGGCCGAAAGTGCCAACCAGCTTACAGTGCTTATTGACCCCGGACATGGAGGAAAGGATCCCGGTGCAACTGCCATAGACAAGAAGACTACTGAAAAGGAGCTTAACCTGGATGTGGCGCTGAGATTGAACAGGATACTAAAGGATCTGGGCTTCAATACAATGATGACAAGAAGTGATGACAGGTATGTGGATCTGGCCAGCAGATCAGGAATGGCGAACAACAACTATGTGGATTTCTTCATGAGCATACATTTCAATGCATTCACAAATAGTGCCAAGGGCATAGAAACACTGTACTATCCAAATGAAATAACCGATGAGTATCCCATAGACAACAGAAAAATGGCAAACTTGTTCCATAGTGAAATAACCGAAGCCCTGAAGAGACCGTCCAGAGGAATAACACCGAGGCCGGGACTGCATGTTTTGAACAAGACGAAGATGCCTGCGATACTTGCGGAGCTGGGTTTCCTTACTAACGCTGAAGAGTTTGAACAGATCAAGAAGGATGAATACAGAGAAATGGCAGCAAGAGCACTGGCAGCTTCCATAGTGAGGTACTACCAGGAAATTGAACAGATCAATTTGGACATAGATGTTAATGCCATATATGCAGCACCCGTACCTCAGAACCCATATAGTCTTGGGAGAGCAGATCAGAATTCTGAGGGAGGCAGACTTGTTACAGAACAAGTTCCAACTCAGGACAATGTGACAGACAACTGATTAGAATCAATGGACCCTGAAGCTTGTATGAAGCTTCAGGGTCTTTTAATATCAACTATTAATTCACGAATATACCCCTTACAAGGCTAATATAATATATTGATAAAATAAATAAGGGGTGAAATGGATGAACAGAAAGCTTGTACTATTATTAGCACTACTTTTATGTTGCACATTGGTTCTTGCAAGCTGCAGCAACCCGCTGACTTCCTTACGGGATTTCTTTAATAAAAAACCTGATACGATAGATGACAATAAGGAACCGGTGCAGGAAGAGGCACAGAGCATGAGTGAAGTCAGTTTTTCCCAGCCGGAGAACAGCAGGGCGACAGTGCTCTACTACAAAGACAGCGAAAACTTCCTTGTACCTGTAATGAGATATATACCCAAAGGCGATCTTGGCGTAGCAAAAACAGCATTATCAGCGCTTATTTACAGTCCTGAAAAGGCACAGGACTTAAGTGCTGCCGGCTTGACACCAACACTTCCAATGGATACAAAGATCAATGGTGCAGTTATAAAGGAAAGCGGCTTGGCAATAATCGATTTTTCAAAGGAATTCCTGAACTTCAGCAGCGAAAAGGCTGAGGAGCTGGGAATCAAGGCAGTAGTCTATACCTTGACTGAGTTTCCCAATATAAAATCAGTGGAAATCAGGGTAGATGGTATAGCAATAGAAGAAATGCCTAAAGGGACAAAATTGGAGTCGGGTCTGAAGAGAACCGAAATTAATTTACAGGCTGTTGAAGACCCAGGTGAAAAGCTGTCTAAGGTTGTGGTATACTATCATAAAAAGGGAAGCGGAGAATATGCATACTTTGTTCCGGTAACAAAAGTAGTATCAGGCTTCGAAAACAGAGCAGAGGCTGCAATGAGCGCACTGCTTGAGGGACCCACAGACGGCAGCAGCTTGATCAGTTCTTTCCCTGAGGGGACACAGCTTCTGGGAGTACAGGTAAATGACGGAATGGCTTTTGTAAATTTCTCAGAGCAGATATTAGCCAAACAAGGAGACAAAGCAGCTGAAAATGCGATGATAAAGGCGGTAACACTTACGCTGAAGGAATTTCCAGAGGTTTCAAAAGCGAAAATATTTGTAAATGGCAAAATTGTAGAGGACACCGATGGTGTGGGGGCTGACAATTATCTTGATGTTCCGGTTTTTGTAAATTTTTACGAGTAAATACATATTTTAAATAAATAACCCACTTTAAAATTAAAGTGGGTTATTTTAGAACAAAAGGTTGACAAGCTATGTGCTTTTAGGCTATTTTGGGAGGAAAGGGCAAAATAAATCTATTGCGTTTTTGGAATAATACATAAGCAAACATAATATCAAAATGGCATCAAAAATAAAAAATTATATTTGCGCGCATGTAGGGGCGGGTTTCCACGCCCGCCTTAATAGAGGCAGGTTTTCATGCCTGCCATATGAAGGGAAGGAAGACAGATGCAGAGAATAGACGGAAGAAGCAAGGACCAGATCAGACCGGTAAAAATAACAAGAAATTATTTAAAACATGCGGAGGGCTCAGTACTTATAGAAATGGGTGATACAAAAGTCATTTGTACTGCTTCTGTTGACGAGAGGGTGCCCCCTTTTGTAAAGGGAACAGGCAAGGGCTGGATTACCAGTGAATATGGAATGCTCCCCAGATCAACCGAAGTGCGTAAGCCGAGGGAGTCAGTCAGGGGAAGAATCGATGGAAGAACAATGGAAATCCAGAGGCTTATCGGAAGAGCGCTGCGCTCAATAGTTGATCTTGAGAGACTGGGAGAGATGACAGTCTACATAGACTGTGACGTTATACAAGCTGACGGCGGCACAAGGACAGCATCCATTACCGGCTCCTTTGTAGCTCTTGTTGATGCACTTAACAAGCTTGTGCAGCAGGAAAAGCTCAAAACAATACCGCTAAATGGATTTATCGCAGCAGTCAGTGTAGGAATAAAGAATGACGAAGCAATACTGGACCTTAACTATGCAGAGGATTCAACCTGTCAGGTCGACATGAACCTGGTGATGACCGATAAGGGAGAATTTATTGAGATTCAGGGCACCGGAGAGGAGAGCCCCTTCAACAAGGCACAACTGCAGGAAATGATGGAGCTTGGAGAGAAGGGCATAAAGGATCTAATTGAGGTACAGAAGCAGTCCCTTGGTGAGATTGTCGGTAAGGTAGGTAAAAAAGTTGAAGATGATAGCAGCAACAAATAACAGTCATAAGCTCGAGGAAATAAGAGCAATACTGAAGGATAAAGGCGTAGAGATCATATCACTGGCGGAAGCCGGGCTGAATATTGAAATTGAGGAGAATGGTGAAACCTTCATTGAAAATGCACTTATAAAGGCAAGAGAAGTTCAGCGGTTGACAGGTGAAGCGGCAATTGCCGATGATTCCGGCCTTGAAGTCGACGCCTTAGGGGGACAGCCAGGGGTGAGATCTGCCAGGTATTCAGGAGAAACAGGAGCGGACAAGGATAAAAAAAACAATGAAAAGCTGAAGGAAGCATTAAAGGACATACCGGATGACAAGAGGGGCGCAAGGTTTTGCTCTGCAATTGCTGCAGTATATCCTGAAGGGCGGGAGATAACAGCAGAAGGTTATGTATATGGAAAGATTGGTTATATAGAAAAGGGAGAGTACGGCTTTGGCTATGATCCGCTCTTTATAGTTGATGGCTATGGCAGAACCATGGCTGAGATAGATTTATCAGAGAAGAACAAAATAAGCCATAGAGCTAATGCCCTTAAGGAATTTGTGAAGAAGCTCAGATAGGTCATATATTATAAGGAATAAAAACAATTTGAAATGTCAAGAATATACAGGTGCCTGAAGTACTTTATATGCTATAAATTGCATAACAAAATAAGCCTAAAATCAGTTGACACGCATACTAAACTTTGTTATAATCTATAATTGTCGGCGACACTAATACAGTGCGCCAATGACATGCGGGTGTAGTTCAATGGTAGAACTTCAGCCTTCCAAGCTGACCGCGAGGGTTCGATTCCCTCTACCCGCTCCATAACATGCGCCTGTAGCTCAGTTGGATAGAGCAACGGACTTCTAATCCGTGTGCCAGGGGTTCGACTCCCTTCAGGCGCACCATAATTTTATGGTGGGTATAGCTCAGCAGGTTAGAGCGCCAGATTGTGGCTCTGGAGGCCGTCGGTTCGAGCCCGATTACCCACCCCAAACAATACTTTGGGGTGTAGCCAAGCGGTAAGGCACCAGACTTTGACTCTGGCATCTCGTTGGTTCAAATCCAGCCACCCCAGCCAATATAGATTTGAGACTCACTAGCTCAGTTGGTAGAGCACATGACTTTTAATCATGGTGTCCGGAGTTCGATTCTCCGGTGAGTCACCATAAAAACATGCGGAGTTGGCGGAATTGGCAGACGCGCTAGACTTAGGATCTAGTGTCAACGACGTGGGGGTTCAAGTCCCTTACTCCGCACCAATTTAACTTAACATAGTATATATGAGCATATATAGCTATGCGGGTTTAACTCAGTGGTAGAGTGTCACCTTGCCAAGGTGAAAGTCGCGAGTTCGAATCTCGTAACCCGCTCCACTAAATATTTGCTGCATATATACATTTATTTCCTATAATTTAATATGCGGGTGTAGTTCAATGGTAGAACTTCAGCCTTCCAAGCTGACCGCGAGGGTTCGATTCCCTCTACCCGCTCCATAACATGCGCCTGTAGCTCAGTTGGATAGAGCAACGGACTTCTAATCCGTGTGCCAGGGGTTCGACTCCCTTCAGGCGCACCATTTATTTTTTGAGGGCAAGAATCCAACTCTCCAATCAGCCTGAAAAGCTGCTTTTCTAAAGGCATGTCCATTTTAACCTCATTAGTATGCTTGTCTCAAATGTTTTTATAAGCTGTTTAGATTGTTATTGCACTTTTACTTATCTGATAATCTTATGTGTTTGGTTACCGCTCTGCAAGCAGTATGGATCCGGGGACAATCAAAGCAAGACCCAGGAATACTAATGCATATGGAACAAACACTGATGCTCCGAGGATGAGGAATACCGCGGTTGCAGCAATAACGACCAAAATCCCCAGAAAGGTACATACTACTCCTAATAATACACTACTGCCTGTAAAGGCAGAAAGCAGCACCGGGATCAAACCTGCGGCAATAAGCAGCGGACTTATGACTGGAATCGAAAAACCTGTGGCAAGAAGCAGTACACCTGTGATTATCAGTATTGTTCCAATGTTTAAGATTAGCTTCCTTATTGACAACTTTCTACACCTCCTTTCACTGGTACCATATGCTTGTACACAAAATAGTGTGACAAGTGTATCTACTATTTAATAATGCAAAAATAGCTTCAACGCCTCATCTATGTCATTCCAGTGCAGCGAAGAATCTTATATTTATAAGTATGATACGGACAAATATAGGCACAAGCTATAGTATGAAATTTATACTTGATTTCCTGGAAAATATGTTTTATAATTAATATATACCGGTAGGAGGTATAGGTAGAGCATATAAAGGAGTGTTAATATGGATATAAGAATAACAGAAAATGCTGCAGCAGAGCTTAGCAGCATCAAGGCAAAAAATCTTCGAATAGTTATGCAGGGTTATGGCTGAGCAGGCCCATATTTTGGATTGGCTCAGGCTGAGCCACAAGCTGGAGACATAACAGTGGAAAAGGACGGAAGGACTTTCGCCGCTGAAAGAGAAATTGCCGAAGTGATCAACTATTTTGAAATTGACTACTACAACGGCTGGCTGAGAAAAGGTTTTGCAGTATATGCGAATGGATCAAGAAGCTCTTGCTGATAATAATGAAGGCTGTATATTCATTTGAAATGAATATACAGCCTTCATTGTCTCACCTATTATATTCAGTAGAAATAGAATATATAAAAAAATAATTAAAATAAGAGTGAATAATTCTCCTTAAATATTCTACGGACACTATTAACATGGCGAAGCATAAGCGCTTCAGCTAATTCATCATCCCGACTCTTAATTGCTTCTAAAATTGAAGAATGTTCAGAATAAGATTGACTACTCCTACCAGGGATAAGAATCGTCTTAGTATTATATTTACGCATTTGGTTTTTTAGATTGATAGTCAAATCTACAGCAGTGCGGTTTGGGCAAGCATCGTAGATTACTTGATGAAAAATTAGGTTGCATTGCGAATAATGTACCAATTCATTATTATCATAGTGTTTTTTCATAAGCTTAAGAGTTTCTTCCAATTTAGAGATTTGCTCTTCGGAAATAGTAGGTACAGCTCTGCGAATGATAAATCCTTCCAAGCTTGCTCTTAATTCCAGGTATTCCAACACTTCTTCCAATGAATATGACCTCACCTTGGCCCCTTTATTCATTTCAATAGTAACAAGGCCTTCCTTTTCAAGCAGCAGTAAGGACTTTTTTATTGTGCTACGGCTGACACCATATTGATTGGAAAGATCTTGTTCTCTAAGACTTTCAGAAGGGGAATACTCACCTTTATGTATTTTATTTTTTATAGATTCGTATACTTCCATTGTCTGGTTTGCCATAAAAACTCCTCATTAATAGTTCTATTTAGAATATATAATTAAAATTTATAAAAATTGTTGAACAATATTATAAGTCAATAATAACATGAATACATATTTTGTCAAGCTGAACTTGATATGCCTGTTATTCATTCAAGAGGGTTCCTGTAAAATATTATGGATGGAAAGGTTGCTATATAGTGAATTATTGCACTTTGAAGAGCAATGTGTATATGAACTTATTAATCGTTGGAAATTATATTTAAGATTACCATGGCGCAAACATTGAATTTTCAGATTTAAATTGACAAATAAAATAACTGGATGATATACTGAAAACAAATTATTAAACAATATTGCTAAACAATTTTCCTAGATGCTAGAAAGGAGATTAATATTAATGAAAGAATTAATCAGAGGTGCGTATGATTTACATGTGCATTCAGCACCTGATGTACTTCCACGAAAAATGGATGATTTAGAGATGGCACAGCGTATCATAGATGCAGGTATGGCGGGATATGCAATTAAGTCACATTATTTTTGTACTGCAGAGCGCGCAGCACTAGTCAATAAGCTATATCCGAAATGTACTGCAATTGGTGCTATCACGTTAAATAGTTCTACAGGTGGGATAAATCCTATAGCAGTGGAAATGGCAGTTCGTGCGGGTACAAAAATAGTATGGTTCCCGACCTGTGATTCTGAGTACGAACTTTCCCATGTATTTAACGGTGATCCAAACAAAAAGCTTCCTTATTGGGCGCAGATTATTACAGAACTTAAAGAAGATGGCATTAAAACACCAACTATAAAATTACTGAATGAAAATGGAAAACTTAAAGATGAAGTTTATGATGTAATAGATGTGATTGCAAAGAGAAATATTATACTTGCAACCAGTCATTCATCTCACGAAGAAACGTTTGCACTGGTTAAAGCTGCTCATGAGCGCAAGGTGGACAAGATAATCATTACTCATGTTGATTTTCCTACTACATTTTATACAATTGATGAGCAAAAGGAACTTGCTAAGTATGGTGCATACATGGAGCATTGTTACACTACCTTTGCAACCGGCAAGGTTGATTTTGAAACTACACTAGGACAGATTCGTGCTCTTGGAGCTGATAGAGTGATTATTGGTACAGACCTTGGGCAGAAAACTGCAATTTATCCTGATGAAGGTATGTTGGAATTTGCTATTAAATTATATGAAAATGGTTTCACAGAGAGGGAAGTCCGAAAGATGACTGTGGATAATAGTACGGCATTAGTTGGTTAATTTATTATTCATCAAAAGGCATGTCAATTTGGAATGTAAAGGAGATTATTACTATGATTAAAGGGAAAAAAATGTTAGTTGTGAGTGCCCACGCTGCTGATTTTGTTTGGCGTTCGGGTGGTACAATTGCAAAATATATTAAAGAGGGAGCAGAAGTGACTGTAGTGGTATTAAGCTTTGGCGTACGAGGCGAATCTAATGATTTGTGGAAACAGCCTGATGCTACAGCAGAATCCGTTAAAGAAATTCGAAAAGGCGAAACATTGGCTGCTGCCGAAATTTTAAATATTAAAAACATTGAATTCTGGGATCTTGTAGATTATCCTATGCAATTCAATTCAGAGCTTGAAGAACGCATGGTACGAAAAATCCGCGAAACGCAACCGGATATTATTCTTACCCATGATCGCTTTGACTATTTGAATCCAGATCACAACAGAGTTAGTGAATTCGTATTTGAATGCAGTGTAATATCCAATTCAAGCGGTGTGAGATTAGAAGGTACTAAAGTTACAAAACAAATGAGAATATTCGGATTTGAACCGCATCAAACAGAAATGAGCAACTTTAAACCGGATAGTATAATTGATATCACAGATGTCTATGAACAAAAGATAGCTGCTATGAAGTGTTTCAAGGCACAAAGCCATTTGATTGAATACTATACACAACGTGCATTTATGCGCGGCAATCATGCAAGAAGAGTCTCGGGAAACAACTCCTACAAATATGCTGAAAGCTTTGCAAATTTCTTTCCGTTCGCTGGACCGGAACTATATTAAAAGGAGGATAAAAATGAACAATGAAAACTATAAGCCTCTTCCGGAACTGATACCACAGGATATAATTGACCGGGTTTCTAAATTGAATACCGCTCAGCTATGTGATGGAATGGATGCTATGGGGATATTCCGTAATGGCTGTATGGATGCTTCCATGATGCCGGTTGATTCCTCTATGAGAGTGATTGGGACTGCATGTACGGTATGCACTGAAGATGGGGACAATCTTCCTATTCATGTGGCTATTTATCAGGGTAAACCTGGATATGTCCTGGTGGTGGATGGAAAAGCATATACCGAAAGGGCATATATGGGAGATTTGATGATTGGTGCAGCCAAAACAATTGGTTTAAATGGTATTGTGATTGATGGTTATGTAAGGGATAAAGAGGGGTTAAAGGAATTAGGCCTGCCGGTATACAGCAAGGGCTTTATGCAGAGCAGCCCTGATAAGAAAGGCCCGGGGAAAATCAATATTCCAATTTTTTGCGCAGGAGTTACAGTAAATCCGGGAGATTTAGTAGTCGGTGATTATGATGGGGTGACTGTTGTACCAAGAGAACATATTCTTGAAGTGCTGGAAAAGGCTGAAAAAAAAGCAGAGTATGAGATAACGCGAAATGAGGCAATTGACTATTATGCCAAATGCCGCCAAGAAGGAAAGGAACTTCCTGAAATTGCACCTTCATGGGTTACTGAAATGCTCAAGAAATAAGAGCATTTAATGTAATGGGATTTCATAAAAGAGGTAATGAGTATCAATAAATTAATTTAGAAAGGGTGTTAATAATGAAAAAAAAGGTAATGGGCATTATCCTGGCAACTGTACTTATCTTATCGGTAGTTTTAACAGGTTGTTCCAACAACTCAGCAGGGGGAGCTGCTACACCAGGAGATACTAAACCAGTGAAAAGGCAGGATGTTGTAATTGGTACCGGAGGAACAGCGGGAACATATTACGTAGTTGCAGCTGCAATGGCTTCTGCTATTAACAACAATTCTGAAACTATTAATGTAATTGCACAGCCTTCAAAAGGATCTGTGGAAAACCTTAACCTTGCCAATGCTGGTGATATTCAAATGGGTATGTCAAATTCCGATGGAGTATATTTTGCTGCTAATGGGACAAATATGTATGAAAAATCTGGAAAGCTTAATATATCAGGTTTGATGTCTCTTTACATGAGTGCAGGGCAGATGGCTACTTTAAAGAGTTCCGGTATTGAAACCTATGGAGATTTGAAAGGAAAAAGGGTTGTGTTAGGACCACCTAGTACAACAATAGTTGAAATGTCTAAAGCAATACTTACTGCTTATGGAATTGACCCGGAAAAGGATATAACTCCTTATTATCTGTCATTTGATGAAGGACTTCAGAAGTTAACTGATGGAGAAGTTGATGCAACATTCTTTGTTGCAGGTATTCCTACTTCAGCAATGATTAATGCAACTTCAACAGGTAATGTCAAGCTTGTAGATGTTGATCAAGAGATAATCGATAAGATCGCAGTAGATATGCCTTACTATATTCCTTATAAGATACCTGCTGGAACCTACAAGGGAACTGACAAAGATATAAATACTTTGAAGATTATGACTGAGATATTTGTTAATAATGATGTTCCAGAAGATGTAGCATATGAATTTGTAAAGCAGGCATTAGAAAACATTGACGAATATAAAGAATCCCATGTTGTTGCAAAAGAAATCACTCCTGAAACCGCTGCTAAGACAAGTGCACCACTTCACCCGGGTGCAGCTAAATATTACAAGGAAATAGGAGTAAATAAATAGCAATAGATAAAAGGATGGCAGGAATTTAAAGTATTGTGATACAATGACCATCAAGGTCAGGTTCCCTTATTATATTTCGACCTTGATGGACATTGTATTATGCTATAGAAAGCCATGAGAGATTGAATGAAAAGTTATATAGAGTGCAATTGATTGGAGGTATACAATGGAAACGATTACAAAAGAGTCTCCAGGTAAAAAGAGCTTGTTAAAAATAGCTGATACACTTGTACTAATAATCAGTATAGCATTGGCTTTATTCCATATGTATTCCGCAACGATTGGTGTTATGCCAGCTTATGAACAGTCGGCTATTCACTGGGGTTTGATAGGAACATATATTATTATTACAAGACCACTTAAATTCAAGGGCGGAATTATCATTGATATAGTTTTGGCAGCAACTAATATATTTTTATCCTACTATCAGATAGTTTTACAAGAAAGATTTATTGAGACGGCAGGAGTATATTCAAACTTTGAGAAGATTCTTTCTATTGCTGCAATAATTGTTGCAATAGAAATTGCTCGTCGTTCAATAGGAAAAATATTACCCGTAATTGCAGTTCTATTTATTGCCTATGCTTTATTTGGTAACAACTTATCAGGCATTTTTAGAACAGTTGATTTTTCATTAGCAAGGATTGCTCCTTATTTATATACTTCATCCGATGGATTATATGGACAGACACTGTATGTTTCAGCCCAATTTATATTTCTATTCGTGTTGTTTGGGGCAATTCTGGATATGACAGGTGCTGGAAAATTCTTCGTTAATATCGCATTTGCGTTAACAGGCAAAGTGTGCGGGGGACCAGCACAAGCTGCAATTTTTTCCAGTATGCTAATGGGAACAATCAACGGATCAGGAGCAGCAAATGTTGTAACTACCGGTACATTTACTATTCCACTAATGAAAAAGATGGGATTCAAACCTGCATTTGCTGGGGCTGTTGAAGCTGTTGCTTCGAACGGAGGACAGATTATGCCGCCGGTAATGGGCGCTGTAGCATTTTTAATGGCTGAAATGACAGGAATCGATTATGGTAAAATTGTGATAGCAGCACTTCCTGCAGCTATACTCTATTATGTAACTTTATCTATGTCAGTATATGTGGAAGCAAACAAGAGACAAATTCCGGTTACTCCTGAAAGTGAACGTTTGAAACCAGGCAAGATAATGAAAGAAGGATGGATTTATCTTGTTCCGTTAATTGTACTAATGGGTATGTTAATACGTGGATATAGTGCACAAAAAGCTGGATTTTTTGGAATTATTGTATCATTTATGATTGGCTTTATTAAAAGTCGTGAGAATATGAATTTGAAGCGATTTGCCCAAGCATTGGAAGAAGCAGCATCCGGTATTGCACCTATTGCATCAGCATGTTTATTGGCAGGTATAGTAATGGGTATCCTGAATATGACAGGTCTTGGATTAAAAATAAGCAGCATAATTGTTGATCTGTCTAATGGTCATTTAATTATTGCATTAATTCTTGCAATGCTTACCAGCCTGTTACTTGGTATGGGATTGCCAACTTCTGCAGCTTATATGGTTCTTGCAATATTAGTTGCTCCAGCTATTGTGAAAATGGGTGTTTCACAGATGGGTGCCCATCTCTTTATCTTATACTTTGGGGCACTTTCTACTATAACACCGCCGGTTGCACTTTCCACTTTTGCAGCTTCTGGAATTGCCGGTTCAGGAATGTGGGAAACAGGCTTTGAAGCAATGAAGCTGGCAATTGCCGGATTTATTATTCCGTTTATTTTCGCATACTCGCCTGAACTATTGTTGGCAGGTGATATCGAAAAAATCATATTAGTATTAATAACCGCATTAATTGGTTGTATAGTATTGGCCATTGGACTTGGAGGATGGTATAAAGTTAAGTTGTCCCAAATAAGCAGACTTTTGCTAACAGGGGGTGCAATACTATTAATCATGCCAAGGCCGATTATTGCTAATGTAATTGGTGCAATTATAACAGCAGTAGTCTTATTTGTAGAAATTAAAGTGGTAAAAAAGAAGGCAGTGTCCTAATAAACGACTGACTTCCTGATATGTTTGAGGAACTTGCCTTGCTGCTGCATAGCAATTACTCCTATCAAATAGCATCTAAGGGTAAGTCTAGGTATTTTACACTGCCAGATATCTGTTGCAAATGCTGCCTTTACAATGATTGGTGTTTGTATGAGGTATCTGATAGTGTTAATTTTATGTTTTTTTAAAGCCTGTCTAATTCAAAACCTGTAGAGTGGGGACTTTTTTATTGTGCAGATAAATTTTTAGAAGGTCAAATCCATTGATAAATCTATAATAATTTAACTTAAAGGAAATGAAATGATGTGGATAATTTAACACTAGCAATCAATGTTGTTTTTCCATTGTTTTTTATGATGGTAGCTGGTTATATAATGAGGAGAAAAAACTGGGTAGACGATCACTCTTTAAATATTATGAATAAATTGATCTTCAGAGTGTTTATGTCTATACTGCTATTTTTAAACATATATAAAATGGACATTAAAGAAGCACTTAACAAAGAAAATTTATTCTTGATTTTACTGTTATATATGATTATAATCGCAGTTTTTTTGATTTCTATCTTTATGCTGCCTAAGTTCGTAAAAGATAAAAAGAAATGCAGTGTAATGGTACAAGGATTGGTTCGAGGCAATTCTATTCTATTTGCTATACCTATTGTTGCATCTATATATGGAGATGATCATGTTGGGGTTGTTTCGTTATTATCCGCATATCTGATTCCTCTGTTTAATGTACTTGGCGTTACTGTTTTAGAGATGTACCGCGGGGGAAAAGTAGATATAAAGAAAATTTTACTGGGTATTGCCAAAAACCCAACAATAATAGCGTCTACTTTAGCATTCCTATTTATAATCGTTGGTATAAAAATTCCCGGTCTTATCTTATCTCCGCTGGAAAGTATGTCTAAAGTCACAACACCATTGGCATTCATAGTGCTAGGAGGCACATTTGACTTTAAAATGCTTTGTAATAATGCGAAATACCTAACTGTTGTAGCACTGGGGAAGCTGATTATTGTTCCCGCTATTGTATTCTATATGGCTTATAATTTAGGCATAGAAAATGAAGAGATGGTGGCACTGCTGGGTGTTATGATATCACCTGTAGCCATTGCGTCATTTACTATGGCAAAAGAAATGGATGCAGATGGAGAGCTTGCGGGACAGATTGTCATAACTACTTCCGTTGCATCAATAGCAACAATATTCATGTGGGTATATCTATTCGGGACCTTTAACATAATATAAATTCGCCATATACATCCTTATAAAGTTAGTATTTCAAATTTATCAAAATTAGTGGTATAAATTTATAATACAGGGGGAATATTCATGTTTAAAAGGCTCAAAGAATTAAAGCGCAGCAATAACAATGTAGAAAAATCGAACATAAACTTACAGGAACTATTTCATTTATTTTCAGAAACAGAAGCAGGAAAATTCGTCCTGGCCGACAAGTCCAAACTGGGAGACGAAACATTAGCAGCAGCTTGGAATAAAATGGCCGACGCGCTATATTTGGAAAAGAAAAATAAAATGTTGGAAGTAAATAAGATTCTGGGATATATCACAGAAATGACCTATGTAAAGGATATGGTAAGTGAGGCTAGAGTACAAAACGATGCAGCACATTTAATAACTGCCAGCAGTGAAGAAATGAGCGCTTCCATTGAGGATGTCTCAGCTCGTACGCAAAATGTAGCGAATCTTGTAAGTGACACGTTGGATATTACATCTAAATCTAATGCAAACATGCTGGATGCCTTTTCATTTGTTCAGAAGTCCTTTGAGTCAGTGAAAAACTTAAGTAAGGATATGAATATTCTCATAAGCAAAATGCAGCAAATCAACCAAGTAGTTGGCATCATAAGGGGAATAGCCGATCAGACTAATTTGCTGGCTCTAAATGCCACTATAGAAGCCGCAAGAGCCGGAGAACAAGGCAAAGGCTTCAGCGTAGTAGCTACAGAAGTTAGAACACTGGCTGAGCATACAAAATCTTCAATAGGCGATATTCAAAGCAGCATACAGGATTTAAGCAATGAGCTGTCAAAAGCTGTAGCACATACCAACAAGACCGCAGGTGAGCTCGAAACGGGGACTGGTCTTGTGAATCAAGTAATCGCTGCAAACAAGAAGGTTGTTGAAGCAGTAGAACAACTAAATAGTGAAGCGACTCAAATTGCCGCAAACACGCAGGAACAAACTGCAGTAATCGAGGAATTTACCAGCAAAGCAACCGAGCTGTCCCAATCGGCAGATAATATCCTGAATACCTGCAATGAAACCGGGCAAGGAATTTTTAAGGTTAGTAAGCTGAATAATCAAATAAGACTAGGCATGATTAAAGATACAAATAAGCTTGAGGTAATTGATATTATAGATTTGTCCAAGACGGATCACCTAAATTTAAGATGGCGTGTTTATAACATGCTGTTAGGTTATGAAATAATAGATAAAAATGTTGTAGGAAACCCTATGGATTGCAGACTAGGCAGGTGGTATTACAGCGCAGGCAAAGAGATCTTCAAGGATAATGCCATTTTTAAAAAAATCGAAAAGCCACATAAGTTATTGCATGAATGGGCTAAAGAATCCGTGCTGGCGGTTGCCTCAAATGATATGTTAAAAGCTGAAGAAGCCTTTAGAGAGATGGATTTATACTCTAATGAAGTAATAGGGGCACTGGAGGAATTGGAACAGTATATACTGAAAAACAAAATATGAAATGGGAAAAGTATACATATAATATATTTTCATAATGAAACCTTTCTGCTGTGAGTGGAACTGTCCACAAAAACTAAACACAAAGTTAAGCAAATTTTATGAATTCATATGCAAGAGGCATATTTGTTTCTGTGCCTGGATATACTACTCCCGCCATTAATACATGTAAAGAAGCGCTTCAACAAATGGTTATAACACTATGTGAATTAGACGAAATTGTTAGCTTACTTGAGGAAGAAAGGGATCTAAGGATTTACTTAGACAAAAAATTAATGCGGCCATTGTTGATAAAAATCTCTTTTGTGAGGCCTTGAGAGTTGAATAAAATGGCAGGGTAAAGTTTATAAACCATTTGATTTGTGATGAAAACATGTGTATAATAAAGTTTGAGATTTACTTAATCAGTCAGTTTGTTTTTGTAAAATTTGCTCTGAACTGGCTAATTTGTGCGCTCATAGCTCAGCTGGATAGAGTACCTGACTTCGAATCAGTGGGTCGGGGGTTCGAATCCCTCTGGGCGCACCATATATATGAATAAATAAATATGCATCTATAGCTCAGTTGGATAGAGCAGCGGTTTCCGAAGCCGTGTGCCGTGGGTTCGACTCCCTCTAGATGCACCATTTTTATTGATAATAATAAAAGCCTTGAATTTCAAGGCTTTTTTGCTTTTTTGAAGCTATACTGAATTTAGTCGCTGACTACTTTTTTTGATGCTATTGAAAATAGTCCCAATGCATCCATACATTTCATAGGAATTTGTATCTGATAACACGAAACAACCTTCAAATTTCTTTTGAATCGATTCAATGGCAGACCCTTCTGTAATAATATACATGCTATACATCCTTTCAAAATTCACTTATTCACAGTTGTATATTCAATATGGGATCAGTTATACCAAGAAATTACAGGACATGAGTAACTAAATGCAAGGCACGGAATAAAAGTACTTATTAGAGTATAACGGTACGATAATTGAATATCTCCGGGGCTTGGCACTTAACTACTGTAGTATTAGTTGAAGCTGGTATCCAAGACATATTAATAGCAAATCAAATTGTAGACCCCGTTAAGATCGAGAGATTAACACAGCTGCCACTAAAAAGTAAAATAACAGTTTGTGTTGACTGCAAAGAAAACATTGACAAGCTGTCAGAGATTGCAAAAAAAAATGGCGTGGTGCTATTCTGCTTGATTGAATTTGATTTGGGAATGTCGAGATGTGGAGTAGATACATTTGAGGAAGTTCTTGAACTGGCAAAAATAATAAATAGTTCAGATAACTTAGAGCTAGAGGGTATTCAAGCCTATGCAGGACATAATTCTCACATACCGGATAAAGAAAAAAGAGAAGAGACAGCAATAAATCTAGAAAATAAAATAGCAAATCTAAAAAAATACTTAAACGATAATAACATAAAGGTAAATCAAATACCATAATTATAAGCTTTTAGATAAAATTACTTATATACCTACACATTGTTGTACAACTATAAATCTGTACGACAAAATGTATATTGTAAAAGGCGACGACGTGCTGGACATTTATAGGGTTGACGGAAGCTGCAAGAGTATTTAAGGTGGAGTGGGTCGGGGGTTCGATTCCCTCTGGGCGTACCATACATATGCGGATAAAAGTTGTAATATATAATGCTTGCAGCTTTTTTGTATTTTAAATATAAAGAAGCTGGCTCTATCAGAAACAGAGTCAGCAAAAACAAACTGTATTTAAATAACTCAAGGGATAGCAGACGTACAAGAGTGACAACTGCTTTTACATAGTAAACTGGTACCTCTCACCATTAATCAGCTGAGTACCTACAAAAACCGGTTGGTTTTCTGTGGAGTAAGCAATCGAGCGAATCAAAAGCAGGGGAGATCCTTTTGCAACTATAAGTTGTTGAGCCTCCTGCTGCGTAGCACGGCAGATTTCAAGAGTTCTGCGGGAAATCGCCACTTCTGTACCGCTTCGTTTCTTAAGCACATCAAACAGAGACTTTTCATTCAAACTTTCATTAAGAAGGAAAGAATAAGTAATCGGGAACAGATTGGTCTCAATTGCCATTGGCTCTCCATTAATAAAGCGTAAACGTGAAATAAAGAGAACTTGCTCTCCATCCGGTCTTTCCAGCTCGCGCAGTACTTTCTGATCAGCATTGATCAGCTTGCATTCCAGTAAACGGCTGCCTGCTATTGCTCCATTTAAGCGGCAAGCTTCAGAAAAGCTGATGACCTGCTGCAAATTGCGCTGATATTTTTGTGCAGCAACAAAAGTTCCCTTTCCCTGTTTCTTTTCAACTAATCCTTCCAGAGCTAGTTCACTTACTGCTTTTCTAGCGGTAATCACGCTCACTTGGTAGTGTTCAGCAAGATCAATTTCTGAAGGGATTTTCTCCCGAGGCTTGCGTTCTCCCGATTGGATCTGTTTGCGAAGTTCCTCCTGCAACTGCTTATAGAGTGGAACAACATCATTTTTGTTTAGCATAATTTACCACTTCCTATCATTATAAAAGATATTATAACATAATATAAGTGCTTATGCAATTGCGTATTAATATAGTTTTGCCAATTCTAGTAAATATAAAATTTCGCTTATAGGAAATGAAACAATTCTTCATATATAGCTTCAGTAATAAACTGTTAGAAAAGCTGTTAAATGCATTATTCTTGAATCCAATATACTATTAGTATATAGTATTTGTATGGCTTATGAGTTTTTATGTCAACTTATATTTCATGCTGCCGGAGAAATTTTCCTGAGAGAATTGACAAGCGGTATTAATTCCTATATATTAGATATATAAGTATATATAAGTACTCATAAAGATATATAAGTGCTTAATAACGAATTGGATTACTGAGATAAGCGGGAGGTGAATGGAAGTTATGCCATGAAGACAAGAATTTTTCTCGACAGTCGCATACTTTGAAAAATCATAGGGGGGGATTGGTATGGGCAATACAGATACACCTTTAAAGCTAGCAATTCAAAAAGTACATAAAGCTATCGACAAATGTATTAATAATCTTAGCACATTTACAGGATATATTGTGGCTGCTTTTATGGCAATTTTGTTTTTACAGGTTGTTATGAGATTTGTGTTTAAGAACCCCATTTACGGTGCTGATGAATTGGTGACAGCGCTGATGATTTGGTCTATGGCACTCGGCAATACGATTGTTTATTGGAATAACGAACATGCAGTAATTGAATTCTGCATGAAGAAAGCTCCTAATTTTGTTAAAGTGCTGATGCACCATGTAACGAATTTGATTGTACTAATAACATCATCTGTTTATATACCAGGTGGACTGAGTTTATTTAAAATGCAGCAAAAACTAATTCCACTTGGAGGGCTGCCTTTCACCAAGGCATATTATTATGCACTGCCGATTATCGTTATGGGCGTTCTTCTTGTAGTTTTGAGTGCATTCAAAACGATTGAGTATATAGTTACAAAAGATGAGAAACTGCTGATGCCTGTACGGGAAGAAGGAGGAATTGCACTTGATTGATCCGATGCTATGGGTTTACTTTGTATTATTTGTTATATTGATTCTGTCAGAAGTGCCAATTGCTTTTGCTATGGCTGGTTCCAGCTTGTTCTACGCTGTAATGAATGGACAGAGCTTTGTTATGTTTGCACAGAAAACGGCAAATTCTCTTTCTGATTTTAATATGTTGGCAGTGCCGGCATTCTTATTCGTGGGTATTTTTATGAATGAAATTGGGCTAACCGACCGGATATTTTCTGCTGCAGAAAAGTGGATTGGACATTTAACCGGTGGACTTGCTCATGCGAATGTTCTGGCAAGTATGATTTTTGCAGGGATGTCCGGTTCTGCACTGGCTGATGCAGGTGGTTTGGGAACCATAGAAGTAAAAGCAATGAAAGACGCTGGTTATGATGAGCACTTTTCTGTTGCGGTAACTGCTGCATCCTCGGCAATCGGCCCTATCATTCCACCGAGCATCAATTTTGTTATCTGGGCATTTCTCTCGCAAACTTCAACGCTCGCAATGTTTATAGCCGGAATAGTACCGGGTGTCTTAATGGGCCTTTCAATGATGGTATGGATCGTTTTCGCAGTAAAGAAGCTGCACATCAAAGCTCCGACTCTTACAAAATCAACCTGGGGTGAAAGATGGACCTATAGTATAAAAGCACTTCCCGCATTAGGCGGACCCATCATCCTCATAGGTGGTATTATGTCTGGCATTTTCACTCCGACTGAATGCAGCGTTGTAGCTGCAGCCTATTGCGTCATAATTTCGATAGTTTACAAAAAGTTCTCCATTGAAATGCTGACACGAGCTCTACGCAGTACACTGTCCTCTGCCGCAATGGTTATGGCACTATGTGCAACCGGACTTATCTTTAACTGGATGATTGTTACAAGTGGTCTAATGAACTATATGGCTGCTGTGATGTTATCTTTGGGTAATGCCTATTTGGTTTTGCTGCTGTTAAATGCGATTCTTCTTTTTATGGGTTGTTTCATTGGTTCGATGCAGGTTTTGATTATGATAGCGCCACTGCTAATGAGTCTTGCATTAGCACTTGGTCTTAATATGGTACATATTGGCGTTATTGCTGTTTTGAATTTGACTCTTGGCTTAATTACACCTCCAATGGCTCCATCATTGTTTGTAACTGCAAAAGCAACCGGTGTTTCCTTCGACAAGTCGTTGAAATATACCGTTCAGTTCTTAATTCCACTGGTAATAACGTTATTGCTTGTAACCTTTATCCCGGGCCTTACACTCTGGCTGCCCGGCTTAATGGGAGCGATATAAATAAAAAAGAAAGAGGGATAGAAATGAAAAAAAAATTAGTATTGATCTTGTCTCTGGTACTTTGTCTTAGTCTGTTTACAGGTTGTTTACCGAATACTGCTACGACTCCTAGTTCAACCCCTGCTGCTCCTGCTGCTGAGAAACCTGCAGAAACAACCACCAAAGCACCAATGGTATACAAGCTTGGCAACGCAGGTGCTGTCGGTGAGCCCGCTGCAACTGTCTGTCAGTTGTTCACTGATTTAGCGAATGAAAGGCTAAACGGAGAAATAAAGTTCGAATTCTATCCTGCAGAGCAACTCGGTAACGAGGTTACCATGCTGGAAAATGTTCAGGTTGATCTCCAACAGGCTGTTATGACTGCAATTGATACCCTTGGAACCTATTCTGCAGACTTCAATATTATCTCAATGGCATTTGCTTTTGAAAATCATGAGCATCTGTTTAAATATTTGGACTCTGAAGCTTCAAAACCAGCTTTTCAACAATTGGAAGAACAAGGCATACATGTTATTAATTATAACTTCCGTAAAAACCCGAGGCTCATTTTTGGTAAAAAGCCGATAATAACACCAGATGATCTGAAGGGTGTGAAATTTAGGATTCCAAATATTCCCATATGGGAGAAAAACTTTAGAACTATGGGCGCAGTACCAACAATCGTTTCATGGTCTGAGTATCCTTTCGCATTAATGCAGGGCGTTGTAGATGCTGGAGAGTGTACTAAGGAAAGCTTTTACGCCTGCAAATTCTATGAGTCCTGCAAATATGTTTCTGAGGTTAACTACGCGTACCCACTGGAAGCATTAAGCTTCTCCAAAGCTGCCTGGGATCGTCTGACTCCCGAACAGCAGAAGATTATAGAAGAGTGTGCAGCAGAGGCTGCAGAGCAGTTTAACACTACTATTAATACCAAGTGGGAAGAAGACAAAAAGAAACTAATCGAAGAAGGTGTCGAGTTCGTAGACTTTGATCTTAAGGCGTTTATGGACAAAATGGCTCCTCTCGCAGCCAAGCTCGAAGCAGAAGGCTTCTGGGGCACGCCAGGACTTTATGAAAAGGTACAAGCTCTGAGATAGTCAATACTTTTAAAAAATCGTTCATTTCCCTTCCTGTTTGGAAAGCGGGAAGGGGATGAGCGGTAGAATGTTTGGAGGAGATACATTGCTGAAGGTCTTGGGAATTGGCGATAATGTCTGTGATATCTATCTTCATTCGGGAGAAATGTATCCCGGTGGTCAGGCTCTGAACTTTGCAGTTTACGCAAAACAGCTTGGCGTTCCATCGGCGTATATCGGTGTGTTCGGGCAGGATGGAATCGCACAGCATATTATCAATACACTGGATGTACTCCAGGTAGAGTATGTGCGCTGCCGTCAATACGAAGGGGAAAACGGATATGCAATGGTGAGCCTGGTGGATGGAGATCGTGTTTTTATAGGAAGCAACCGTGGAGGCATCACAAAGGAAAAACCAATTATTCTGAAGGATGCGGACAAGGATTATATCCGTACTTTCAATTTGGTTCACACTAGTAATAACAGCTACTTTGATGATCAACTCGAATTTCTTCACGAACTGAATGTTCCGATTTCTTACGATTTTTCGAACAAGTGGAAGGACTGGGAGCGCACTGTACGCATCTGTCCCTATATCACTTTTGGTTTTTTATCATGTGGTTCTATGTCGCAGGAGGAAACTCAACAGGTTTGCAGAAAAGTTCACGATTTAGGCTGTAAAATTGTGACAGCTACTATGGGAAGTAAGGGTGCATGGTTATATGACGGGAAACTAATGCTTTTTCAACCGCCAAAACTAGTGGAAGCAGTTGATACACTCGGGGCGGGCGACTCTTTTGCAGCAGGCTTTTTAGTCTGCGTGGCAGAGGTGATGGAAGAGAATCCAACTAGGTTGGATACCGATCCGATTTACCTTGAAGAAACATTCAAGAAGGCCTTGGAAGCTGGTTCAGTACTGGCAGCAAAAAACTGTTTGGTAAGAGGAGCGTTTGGACATGGTATAAAAATTCCAGATGCAATTGTGCAAAAGCTTATTATTACGGGGGAGAAAAATGGCTAGAATTGAAAAATCGCGTATAGCAATGGGGAATTATCATTATGTTCGGTTTCATTTTACACATTTTTTGGATGCAGCCGTAAAACTTGGTATTCAGAATATTGAGGTTTGG
>Ga0209643_1000635_pt1 | contig 51981 bp, 44 predicted proteins | sample AutmiccBRH37_all_FD_187383 | JGI IMG/M metagenome (GOLD analysis project Ga0209643, IMG submission 187383) | Deep subsurface microbial communities from Mt. Terri, Switzerland - Autotrophic microbial communities BRH/37_all (SPAdes) (version 2) | ecosystem: Environmental > Aquatic > Deep...
GTACAAAGACCTTGCCGGCGAAATGGGCATCGAAATAAAAGATACTTCCCCCTGGAAGGACATTGTCGACTCCGCACTGGATGATCAGTACAACAACAGTGGCGGCGGCGCTGGCGGCGGAAGCAGCGGCGGAGTAGGAGAAACCCGCCCGCCCACTCTGGAGGAAGGGCAGCAACTTTTAAACCAGGCAGCAAGGCCGGTTACAAATTCATATAACGTAAGCAGAGGTTCTGTAGATAGGAATCAGTCAGGACAAATCTTCAGAGATCAAAATCAGTATCATTTTTATAACAACTTACTAAATAACAATGATAACGGCGTGAGACAATGGGCACAGCGTCAATTAGATGAAGGAAACTATTTTGTTCAGCCCAGTAGTTATACTCCCTAAGTGCTATGCAGTAATCCGACTACTTACTCATCATTTGGCTTTCTTACTTCGTTATCGCTTGTTAGCCATACTCCATTTCTGTAGGATGAGTAAGTTCTCCCAAGTCGATGTGTCATAACTATATCCAGCATGCCAGGCTCTTCGACCCCGGGGATGCCTGCCCGTTCTCGCCCTAACGAATGAGCAGATGTTGCCTTCTGTGCCTTAAACCACTTCGGCCCTCACCAATGAGTCTGATTTCGGGGCTCTATCACTTCAGCTTTCGCTTCCGGCCTACTGTCTCGCTGTCTACGCTTAAAGCTATGAGTCACCTCATAGCCTCCAAGACTCGCTATGAATGGCTGGCTAAGCCTTATTCAGTGGGGTTCCCACCCACTATATGACACGCCTTAGCTTGGCGCACTTAGGGGACAGGCCTCGATATTCTCCATTTTATCGTTAAGGAAAGTATATGACGCATTAAAGCATTAAAGCACTGAAGCACCAAAGCATTTTTATGCAAGCCCAGAGTTTTTCTGGGGTCGCTCCGGGGTCGCTTGAGGGTCGCTGCATTGTCGCTAATGGGTAGGTGGAGCGATTTAAGTCCGGCCTGCATAACCTCCTGCTGCAACTGTCTCTAAACTCGGTCGCCAACGGAATGCCGACCATTTTGGAGGTAGGAGGCCAGAGGTTAGAGATTAGAAAACTTGTAGGAAATGACCTCAGAGCCATTTCTAGCTTAATCCGACTTCCAACTTCCAACATCTAACCTCCAAATTCGTAGGCTCGGTCGTTAAGAGACAGTAGCAGCCTCCGGTACATTCCGCACGGACTTAAATCACTCCCCCTCACTGCATGTCGCTTGGGGGTCATGCTTGCTTTTTCTGGATTCTGGCTTCTGGATTCTGGATTCCGCCGTCTGCAAGACGGCAACGCCCGTCAGGGCGTTTTTTAATCAGCTTCCGGCTTCTTGGCCGGGCTGAAAACGAAGGCGTGGGATACTGCGGTCTTCTTGGCGGTATTTCCGGCGCTTTTGCCGCCCTGGCCCTTTTTTTGGTCTGTTCCTGGGGTTACCGGCTCTTTCATATCCTGCACCCTGATCAGGAAGAGGGCCAGGAGGGCCGCCAGACCGGACAGGGCGGCGGCGCTCCAGAACATGACTCCCCAGCCCCGGACTACCAGCAGGCTGAAGAGAGGAGGACCCAGGGCCACGCCGAAAAAACGCACGCTGCCGTACAGGGAGGTTACCAGTCCCCTTTTCTGGGCCTCGCAGGAGCTGGTTATGATGGTGTTCAGGCAGGGCAGGGTCAGCCCGGCGCCTATTCCGGACACCGAAATGGCGGCAAAGAAAAAGTAGGTGTTCCGGTTGAATACGCCCAGCAGGGAAAGAGAGGCTGCAATTAGAGCCAGCCCGGTTACTACAAACCATTTCATCAGCTTTAATCTTTTCTTTATGATTATTCCTGTTATATAGGAGGTGGAGCTCATAAAAAGCACCGGAACGGCCAGGGCCAGGCCCTTGAGAACCGCCCTGGCGCCCCCCTTGAGGCCGTACCTGCTTTCAAGATATTCCGAGAGGAAGAAAAGTACACCGAAAAGCAAAAGTAGCGCAGTCATGCCAGAAAAGAAGGATGTCAGCAGCATGGCCGATTTCTTTTCAAATATCTTTTTGATGGACTGCAGATATTCTGAAACATTTTGTTTTGACCGGTTGGCTTCAGGCTCTTTTACCAGGAACCACAGGGCAATGGCTATGGGCGCCACCACCGCCGGAAAAAACAGAAAGGTGGCGTACCAGGCGATTAGCCCAATCAGTGCCCCCAGTATGGGGCTCAAAACCTTTCCAAAACCGTTGGCCGCCTCAATTACTCCCAGGGATTTACTCCTGTCCTTGCCGGTGAAAAGATCGCCGCAAAGGGCCATGGCTATGGGAGCCGTTCCGGCTGCCCCTATACCTTGCAGAACCCGGCCCGCCAGTATTACCGTAAAAGAGCCTTTGGCCAGAAAAAGAGCCCCCAGGCCTGCGACTATTCCCCCAAGTCCATAAAGAATGAGGGCGGGGGCAATGATTATTTTTCTTCCGTAGCGGTCAGACAAAAATCCGGCCAGGGGTATGATGATGCCTGCCGGGACCGAAAAAAGGGTAATTATAAGGCTTGTTTCAAGGTCAGTAAGCTTCAGCGCGCTTTTTATAGAGGGAAGCACCGGGATGATCATTGAGTTTCCCAGCACCATGATAAAGGGGACTCCGCTTAGGGCCGCCAGTGCGGCGGCGCCTGTTTTTGCCGACATGGACCTCACATCCTCAAGTTAAGGACTTCTTCAACCAGCCTGTATCAGTCGTCGGTCGCCAGTCTTCAGTCGTAGGTCTTAAAGTCTTTTGACCGGAGGTAAAATGAAACTATTCCGACGTCTGAAGTCCTGCGACTGACGACCATTAAGCTTACAGCTATTTTCAAGCCGGGGGTGTTTACCCGGTAATAGATATTTTGTCATCCCTGAAGGTGTGGTATGCATTTCCACGGACAAACTGACATATAAAATTTTATACCTTTGTCTGGGGAGGAGCGGGGAAAATTGTTATTTGTATTTGAAAAGATTGTTTTCAGCATGGCTGCCCTGAGGTTTCTTTCCTCCACTATAGAATTTACCGCCGCCCTTTTAATGCTCCGTTACAACAGCGTGGAAACGGCCTTCAGAATAAATGCCCTGCTGGCCATGGTGGGTCCCGCCGTGATGATCACGGTAACTTCCCTGGGATTGATAGGGCTGGCCGGGAAGGTTCCAATGCAGGGCATGGTGTTTATAGCGGCGGGTGTGGTTTTAATATTTATAGGGATGAGTAAAATGTAACCCTGGAAGGCTCAATTTTAACTATTGACAGCTGGCGTGACACTCTGTTAAGCTATAAAAAACCAAAGACAGCTATCCTTTGAAATCGGTCCCGAGAGGCCGGTAAGGTATGATAGAACAGGATTTATGGCCTGATCGTGCCCATTTACCGGCGTGATCAGGCTTTTTTGATGAGTATTAATCCGTTCAGACAGGGGGTGATGGTTTTTGCCGGGTGATTACAAACAAAAGGCGGTAATACTGGACAGAGAAGGTATCCGCAGGGCGCTTACCAGGATAGCCCATGAAATAATTGAGCGCAACAAGGGTACTGAAAACCTGGCCCTGATTGGCATCCGCAACAGGGGGGTGCCCCTGGCCGCCAGGCTGGCGGCGCGGATTCTCCAGATAGAGGGCAAGGAGGTTCCCGTTGGCACCCTGGACATCACCCTCTACCGGGACGACCTCAGCACACTGGCCAACCAGCCCCTGGTGCGTCAGACCGAGGTACACTTCCCGGTGGCGGGAAAAACCATTGTGCTGGTGGACGATGTGATGTTTACCGGACGAACCATAAGGGCGGCCCTGGATGCCGTCATTGATCTGGGGAGGCCCAGGCTGATTCAACTGGCGGTATTGGTGGACCGGGGACACCGGGAACTTCCCATCAGGTCGGACTACGTAGGCAAGAACGTTCCCACCTCCAAGAAAGAAAATGTTTCGGTGCTGCTGGATGAAACTGACGGCGATGAAAAAGTTGTTATAACCGAGGGGGAGAATTTTTACTGACCTTTGATCCATCCTTTAAGAGCGGTCCCGTGAGGCCGGCAAGGGAGGGTTTGAATGGACTTCTTGAAGCCGGCCTTACTGGAGACCCGAAGGGTGTTCCGGTAAGGCTTTATTTTTGGTCTTAAATATCAGGCAAAAGCAGGTCGGACGTCCGACGACTTACGACCGACGTCTGATATAGACGGGGGGATATTATGCCAATATTAAAAAAGGACATGTTGGGACTGGAAGGGCTGCAGGGGGATAAGATAAGTCTTATACTGGATACGGCTGCATCCATGAAGGAGATACTGGGGAGGCAGATCAAGAAGGTGCCCACCCTGAGGGGGAAAACCGTGGTCAACATGTTTTACGAGCCCAGTACCCGCACCAGGACGTCTTTTGAGCTGGCGTCCAAATACCTGAGCGCCGATGCGGTGAATATTTCGGCTTCCACCAGCAGCGCTGTGAAGGGGGAAAGCCTCGGGGACACTGCGGCCACCATAGCCGCCCTGGGGGCGGATGTGGTGGTGCTGCGCCATCCCATGGCCGGGGCTCCCCTTTTGCTGGCCAGGTCGGTGAAGTGCGCCGTGATCAATGCCGGGGACGGCGCCCACGAACACCCCTCCCAGGGGCTTTTGGATTTATTTACTGTTAGGGAAAAAAAGGGCAGGATAGAAGGGCTTCAGGTGGCCGTGGTGGGGGATGTGCTGCACAGCCGGGTGGCCCGTTCGGATATCTGGGGATTTACCCAAATGGGAGCTTCGGTCAGGCTGTGCGGTCCTTCCACCATGATGCCGGCAGAAATTGAACAAACAGGGGCCATTTGTTTTACCAGGATGGAAGAGGCCCTGGAAGGGGCCGATGTGGTCATTATGCTGAGGATTCAGATGGAAAGGCAGCAGCAGGGCCTTTTTCCCGGGGTCAGGGAGTATGCCCGGCTGTTCGGGCTGAATCATAAAAAACTGGCGCTGGCCGCTCCACAGGCTTTGGTGATGCACCCCGGCCCCATAAACCGGGGGGTTGAGATTTCTCATGAGGTGGCCGACGGGGTACAGTCAGTTATCAACGAGCAGGTGACCAACGGTGTAGCCGTAAGGATGGCGCTTTTGTACCTGCTGACGGGAGGTGGCATGAGTGATGTTGCTCATTAAGGGAGGCGCAGTGGCGGACCCGGTGGAGGGTTCTCTGACCGTTTCGGACATTTTGCTGGAGAACGGTGTGATTGTTGAAATGGGCCGGGGGATAAAGCGCCCGGGCGCCGAGGTCATTGACGCCTCGGGAAAACTGGTGGCCCCTGGCCTTCTGGACATGCATGTCCACCTGCGGGAACCGGGATTCGAGGCCAAGGAAACAGTGGCTACCGGCTGCCGGGCGGCGGTGCGGGGAGGTTTCACGGCCCTGGCCTGCATGCCCAATACCAATCCGGTGGCCGATAACGGCCCGATTGTCAGGTATATATTGGAAAAGGCCCGGGAGGCCGGGCTGGCCAGGGTGTATCCGGTGGGGGCCATTACAAAGGGAAGCATGGGTAAGGAAATCTCCGAGATGGCTGAAATGCAGGACGCCGGGGCCGTGGCCCTATCGGACGACGGACGGCCGGTGACCGACTCAGGGGTAATGAGAAGGGCAATGCAGTATGCCGCCATGCTGGGACTGACCGTGATTTCCCACTGCGAGGACCCCGGGCTGGCTGCCGGGGGTGTTATGAATGAAGGATTCACCTCCACCAGGCTGGGGCTGAAGGGAATACCCGGGGCCGCCGAAGAGGTCATGGTGGCCAGGGATATTATTCTGGCTGAACTTACCGGCTGCCGTTTGCACATAGCCCATGTGAGCACGGCCGGATCGGTGAGGCTGATCAGAGAGGCCAAATCCCGTGGTGTGCCGGTTACCGCCGAGGTGACCCCGCACCACTTCACCCTTACGGACAAAGAGGCGGAAGGCTATGACACCTCCGCCAAGGTCAACCCTCCCCTGAGGGGGGAAGCAGACGTGGCCGCCCTCAGAGAAGGCATAGCCGACGGTACCATTGACGTTATCGCCACTGACCACGCTCCCCACACCCCGGAGGAGAAAGATTCCGAGTACGACCGGGCCCCCTTTGGCATGGTGGGGCTGGAGACCGCGGTGGGCCTGGTGTGGACCGAGCTGGTGGCTACGGGAATACTGAGCCCGGCCAGGGCGGTGGCCATGATGAGCATCAACCCGGCCGCTATACTGGGGGTTGAAAGCGGCCCCCTGGCGCCGGGAAGGACTGCCGATATAACGGTAATCGACCCGGAGCTGGAGGAAAAGGTGGACCCCGCCAATTTTTGCAGCAAGGGCAGGAACACCCCCTTTGCCAAAAGGGTGCTGAAGGGACTGCCGGTGCTGACCATAGTGGGCGGAAAGCCGGTGTACCGGAAGCTTTAGGGAAATGCTTGGTGGTCAGGAGACAGGAGACGGGAGACAGGAGACAGTAGAAAAGCATTAGCTTTAAGTAAAAAAGGCAGATGAGGAATTCATGCACCCATTCTGTCTCCTGTCTCCTGTATTCTGACGTTTAGTCATACAGTATAAGCATAGCGGAGGTGTATATTTTGAAGGCAATACTGGCCCTGGAAGACGGAACCTGCTTTTTCGGCAATGCCTTTGGATCCATGGGCGAACGCTGGGGCGAGGTGGTTTTTAACACCGGAATGACCGGGTACCAGGAAATACTTACCGACCCGTCCTACTGCGGGCAGATAATAGTAATGACCTACCCGCTGATTGGAAATTACGGAATCAACAGAGAGGACTTTGAGTCCGGGAAATCCTACGCCCGGGGATTGGTGGTAAAGGAGCAGTGTGAGCACCCCAGCAACTGGAGGGCCAGTTACAAGATAAATGATTTTCTGGCCAGGGAAGGGGTTCCGGGCATTTCAGGGGTGGATACCAGGGCGCTGACCCGTCACCTTAGAAGCTTCGGCGCCATGCGGGGGGTTATCAGCAATGACGTAGCCGACCCGGCCGCCCTGTCCGAAAAGGCCCGCCACTGCCCGCAGCTTACCGGGCAGCAGATGGTGCCCGAAGTTTCCTCCGCCAAAGCATACCGGGTGGAAGGCCAGGGGAAACGGGTGGTGCTCATTGACTTCGGATCAAAGCTGAACATTATCCGGCATCTTCAGAGGCGGGACTGCGATATCCACGTGGTGCCGCACAATACCGGCGCACAGGAAATAATGGCCTTAAATCCTGACGGCGTTATGCTTTCCAACGGGCCCGGAGATCCCGCCGATGTGCCCTATGCCGCCCAGACCGTAAGAGAAATGGCCGGCCATGTGCCTATATTCGGAATTTGCCTGGGGCACCAGATAATGTCCTTGGCCATGGGGGCCAGGACCTACAAGATGAAATTCGGCCACCGGGGGTCCAACCACCCGGTAAAGGACCTGATCACCGGCAGGGTTTATATCACCTCCCACAACCACGGCTTTTCGGTGGAGGAGGAATCCATGGCCGGGCTGGGCCTGGAGGTTACCCACAGGAATCTGAATGACCAGACGGTGGAGGGCATGCGCCATGTCAGCCTGCCCCTTTTCTCTGTGCAGTATCACCCCGAGGCTTCACCTGGCCCCACTGAGTCGGAGTACCTGTTTGAACAGTTTTTAGAGATGATGGAGCAGCATAGAAAACAGTAGGAGGTAGACCATGCCGCTGGATAAAAGCCTGAAAAAGGTAATGGTGATCGGTTCCGGGCCCATAATTATAGGCCAGGCGGCCGAGTTTGACTATGCTGGCACCCAGGCCTGCAGGGCACTGAGGGAAGAGGGCCTGGAGGTGGTGCTGATCAACAGCAACCCGGCCACCATTATGACCGACAGCAATATGGCCGATCGCATTTATATAGAGCCCCTGACCCCGGAGTTCGTCACCCGGGTGATTAAGCAGGAAAGGCCCGACGGCATAGTGCCCGGCCTGGGCGGGCAGGTGGGTCTGAACATGGCCAAGCACCTGGCCGAGACCGGGGTGCTGGAGCAGTACGGCGTAAGGCTCCTGGGAACTCCCCTGGAGGCCATAAAAAGGGCTGAGGACAGGGAAGGTTTCAAGTCCACCATGGAAAGAATAGGGGAGCCTGTCCCGGAAAGCGTAGTGGTGGAAACGGTGGAGGATGCCGCTGCCTTTGCCCGGCAGATTGGTTTCCCGCTGGTGGTGCGGCCGGCCTATACCCTGGGAGGCACCGGGGGAGGCATGGTGTACAGCATGGAGGAACTGGCGGATACCACCACCCGGGGATTAAGTATCAGCCCCATTCACCAGGCCCTTATAGAGCGCAGCCTGGTGGGCTGGAAGGAAATAGAATTTGAGGTAATGCGGGACAACAACAATAACTGCATCACCATATGCAGCATGGAGAACATTGACCCCATGGGTATTCATACCGGTGACAGCGTGGTGGTGGCCCCGGTGCAGACCCTGACCGACCAGGAATATCAGATGCTCAGGACGGCATCACTGAAAATAATAAGGGCGCTGGATGTGGCCGGCGGCTGCAATGTGCAGTACGCCCTGGACCCCCACAGCTTTTCTTACTACGTCATTGAGGTCAACCCCAGGGTTTCGCGGTCTTCAGCCCTGGCCTCCAAGGCCACCGGCTATCCCATCGCCAAGGTATCCAGCAAGATCGCCGTGGGACTCAATCTGGATGAAATTAAAAATACCGTTACCGGAAAGACCTACGCCTGTTTTGAGCCCTCCATCGACTACGTGGTTCTGAAATTCCCCCGCTGGCCCTTTGACAAATTCACCAAGGCCAACCGCAGGCTGGGCACCCAGATGAAAGCCACCGGAGAGGTCATGGCCATTGACAGGAACCTGGAGGGGGCACTGATGAAAGCGGTGCGCTCGCTGGAAATAGGTACCCCGGGGCTGATCATGAACGGCCTCAGGGACTGGACCGACCAGGAAATAGACCATGGGATGGGGGAGGCCGATGACAGGAGGATTTTCATACTGGCAGAGGCCATGCGCCGGGGAATGCTTACCGGTCACATACAGAAAATAACCGGGATAGACCCCTTTTTCCTGGATAAAATACGCGCAGTGATAAATATGGAGAAAAATATAACCCGGGAGGGGGCTGCCGGGCTCACTGCGGAAACGATACGGGAGGCCAAGCGCATGGGCTGCGCCGACGCCTATCTGGCCCAGGCCGCCGGGGTCACCGAGGACCATGTGCGCTCCATACGGCTGGAGAACAACATCAGGCCGGTATTCAAGATGGTGGACACCTGCGCCGCCGAGTTCGAGGCGCTGACTCCATATTACTATTCATGCTATGAGGATGAGGATGAGGCCAAACCCACCGGTAAGCGCAAAGTTGTGGTGCTGGGCGGAGGCCCCATCAGGATAGGACAGGGAATTGAGTTTGACTATTGCTCGGTGCACTCGGTCTGGGCTATCCGTGAGGAGGGCCTGGAGGCCATAATAATAAATAACAACCCTGAGACCGTCAGCACCGATTTTGATACCGCCGACCGACTGTATTTCGAGCCACTGCTGGCCGAGGATGTGCTAAACGTGCTGGAAAACGAAAAGCCCGAAGGGGTGATTGTGCAGTTCGGCGGGCAAACACCCATTAACCTGGCAGGCAAGCTGCAGCGGGCGGGTGTAAAAATACTGGGCACATCGGTGGATGATATTGACCGGGCCGAGGACAGGGAGAGGTTTGACAGCCTTTTACTGGAACTGGACATTCCCAAGCCCCCCGGAAAAACGGCCTGCTCGGTGGAAGAGGCCACGGCCATTGCTTCCGAAATAGGTTTCCCGGTGTTGGTCCGCCCGTCCTACGTGCTGGGCGGCAGGGCCATGGAGATCGTTTACAACCATGAAGAGCTTTTAAATTATATGGCCACCGCCGTGCTGATAACCCCGGAGCACCCGGTGCTGGTGGATAAATACCTGCAGGGGGATGAGCTGGAGGTTGACGCCATAGCCGACGGTGAAACCGTTTTGATTCCCGGCATTATGAGGCACGTGGAAAGGGCTGGGGTTCACTCCGGTGACAGCATAGCGGTTTACCCCGCCGACAGGGCGGATGACTCGGTCAAAGACCGGATGGTGGAATACACCATCAAGCTGGCCCTGGCCTTGAACGTCAGGGGTATGATCAATATACAGTATGTTCTGCACAAGGGTCAGGTCTACGTGCTGGAGGTCAATCCCAGGGCCAGCCGCACAGTGCCCTACATGAGCAAGATAACGGGCATTCCCATGGTGTCCCTGGCCACCAAGGTCATTTTGGGAAGAAGGCTGAAGGATCTGGGGTACAGCAGCGGTCTTTACCCGGAAACCAGGATAATGGGGGTGAAAGCCCCGGTTTTCAGCTTTTCCAAGCTGCTCCAGGTGGATGTCACCTTGGGCCCGGAAATGAAATCCACCGGTGAGGTAATGGGTGTGGACCACAGCTACCCAAGGGCGCTTTACAAGGCCCTGGTGGCGGCGGGGTATGCCTTCCCCGCTCAGGGCACTGTGCTGGCCACCGTTGCCGACAAGGACAAGGAGGAGGCCCTTCCCCTGATCAGGGGGCTGTCCGGCATTGGATACAAAATATGCGCCACCGGTGGCACGGCCGCCTTCCTGAAGCAAAATGGCCTGCCGGTGGAGAGGGTAAACAAGATAAGGGAGGGCTCCCCCAATATAGCCGACCTGATCGCCACCGGGAAGATAAACATGGTTCTGAATACACTCACAAAGGGTAAGGCGCCTGAGAGGGACGGGTTCCAGATAAGGCGGGTGGCCGTGGAATACGGTGTGCCGTGCCTCACCTCCCTGGATACCGCCTGGGCCATTGTGGAGGTCATGACCTTCATCAAAGAAGGTGAGGAGTTTAATCTGATTCCCCTGCAGGAATACAATATATAGCAACCCGCCTATGGGCGGGTTGGAATCCAGAATTCAGAATCCAGAATCCAGAATGAGGGAAAGATTCAAAGTGGTTTCTGTGCCCTCTGTGATCTCTGTGGCAAAAAAAGCTTACAGCTTGTCGCTTTTTTCAGATTCTGGCTGCCGGCTGTCGCTGGCAGGGCAGTGTTCGGCGGAATCTTTTGCCGGCTGTGCGGATAGTTGTTTTTCCAGCTTTTTGATGCGGGCCTGTAAATCCCTTACCTGGATGGTCATCCTGAGCTGCTTGGTAACGCTGAAGAGAAGGGTGATCAGCACCCCGGTGGCGGCTGAAAACAGTATAAGCAGCACCAGCGGGAAAGAGGGCAGATCCCAGTGCAGAAACTTCAGGGTTACCTGCTGGGAATTCTGTATGGCAAAAACAGCTACGGAGAGTGTGAGCAGGGCGGCCAGGGAAATGTGCCACAGCATAAAGAATTACCTCCTGGAACAATATTTTCAAAATAAACGGCTGAAGCTTCCTTTTCTTATTTTATCATGTGGCGGGGGATGTGGGGACAGGTGTATAACAAAAATACGGCCATTATAAAAAATGATGAGGTTATGCCGGGGCATTGGCTTTTGTGCCTGGATTCGCCGGATATTGCCCGGGCCGCCTCTCCCGGGCAGTTCCTGCACGTGCGCTGCTCCCGGACACTGGACCCCCTGCTGCGCAGGCCCCTTTCCATTTATTGCGCCGATAGGGAAAGGGGACGGGTCTACATACTTTACAGGGCAGCCGGGAGAGGCACGGCACTGCTGGCCGGAATGAGGCCCGGAGACCGGCTTGATGTCATGGGCCCCCTGGGAAAGGGCTATACACTCCCCTCGCCGGGCCGGAGTGTGGCCGTCATCGGCGGCGGCATAGGGGCGGCGCCTCTTTTTTTCCTGCTGAGTGAGATCAAGGCAATATACTCAGGCCGTTTAGAAAATGTGGCGGTTTTTCTGGGGGCGGCCACCGGGGAGCTTCTTTTGGCCTCACAGACCGCAGCCCTGGGTTTTTCTCCGTATACCGCCACCGACGACGGCACCGTGGGGTTCAAGGGCAGTGTCATTGATTTATACATAGATACAAATGGATCAAAAGTGGACAGAATATACGCCTGTGGCCCGCCGCCCATGCTGAAAAGCCTTTCCCGGGCGCTAGGGCCGGATATCAGGGCCGAGGTGTCGGTGGAGGAAAGAATGGGCTGCGGCGTAGGGGCCTGCCTCTCCTGTGTGTGCAAGGTGAGGGAGGGCGCCGGGGAAGAATTCAGATATGCCCATGTATGTAAAGATGGCCCGGTTTTTAGTATTCAGGATTTATTTTTTTAGAGAGTCCGGAATTCAGGAGTCAGAATATGAATTTACAGGTAAACATCGGCGGAATAAAAATGAAAAACCCGGTGGCCACTGCCTCGGGAACCTTCGGATTGGGGAGGGAATACTCGGGCTTTGTGGACCTGAACCGGCTGGGGGCGGTGGTCATCAAGGGCACAACCCTGCTGCCCAGGCTCGGCAATCCGGCCCCCAGGATTGCTGAAACTCCGGCCGGCCTGCTGAATGCCATCGGACTGGAGAATCCAGGGGTTGAGGCCGTGGTGGAGCAATACCTGCCGTTTCTCCGGCAGTTTGACGTTCCGGTGATAGTGAACATAGCGGGGGATACCGTGGAGGACTACGCCAGGCTGGCCCAAAGGCTGGATCGGCAGGTTGGAGTGGCCGGGTTGGAAGTAAATATTTCCTGTCCCAATGTTAAAAAGGGGGGCATGCTGTTCGGCAGCGACCCTGACTCCGCTGCCGAGGTTATCCGGGGTGTCAGGGCTTCCACCAGCCTGCCGGTTATCGCCAAGCTTTCCCCCAACGTCACCAGCATTGCGGCTGTGGCCGAGAGCGTGGCCCAGGCCGGGGCCGATGCCCTGTCCCTGATCAACACACTGCTGGGAATGGCCATTGACATCAGGAGCAAAAGGCCTGTGCTGGGTAATATCATGGGAGGACTGTCGGGCCCGGCGGTGAAGCCGGTGGCCCTCAGAGCTGTATGGCAAGTATTCAGGGCGGTAAAAATCCCCATTTTGGGAATGGGCGGCATAGCCAGCGGGGAGGACGCCCTGCAGTTCATCATGGCCGGCGCCGGCGCCGTGGCTGTAGGCACCGCCAACTTTATCAACCCCGCAGCCACCATCGATGTGCTGAAGGGGATAGAGGACTATATGGAAGAAAACAATATCTTGGACATAAATGATCTGGTGGGTGCGGCACATAGGTGATGGGTGATAGGTAATAGGTAAGCGAACAACCATATTTTTCTAGGAGTAGGAGTGCCGGTGATGAATGATTACAACAGGCTGATTGTGGCCCTGGATGTGAACGATCCGGGCAGGGCGCTGGAACTGGTGGATATTCTGAAAGACACCGCCGGAATGTTCAAGGTGGGCATGGAGCTTTTCTACAGTGCCGGAAGCAAGGTGGTTGAAGACATAAAGGACCGCGGCTGCAGCGTTTTCCTGGACCTGAAGCTTCATGACATACCAAATACCGTGGCCCGGGCCTCCAGGGTACTGACAGCAATCCGTCCGGATATAATAAATGTACACGCCTTTGGTGGGCCGGAAATGATGAGAGAGGCCGCGCTGGCCGTGCGTGAGGAAGCGCATAGACTGGCAATCAGCCCCCCCCTGGTGATTGCCGTTACCATACTTACCAGTATAAACCGGGAAATAATGAACAGACTTGGCATCGGGGGGAATGTGGAGGAACAGGTGGTGCGCCTGGCCACCATGGTCAAAGACTGCGGGCTGGACGGCGTGGTGGCCTCCCCCAAGGAGGTTGGGCCAATAAGAAAAGCCTGCGGAGAGAATTTTGTGATTATTACTCCGGGGGTAAGGCCGGCGGGCGCCGACACCGGCGATCAGAAAAGGGTTATGACCCCTTCCGGTGCGGTCCTAGCCGGGGCCACCTATGTGGTGGTGGGGAGGCCCATCACGGCCTCTGCCGACCCCCTGCAAGCGGCCTCAAAAATACTTGGACAAATAAAGGGATGTGTCATTTGACACATCCCTTTATTCCGCGCTGCCCTAATAGACCAGTGATCTTTCCGCCCGTTCTATGGCAAGCCTTACAAGGTTGCCACAGTTTCTCGAAGATACCGAACCAAAGTCTCCGTCACGGGCCACCTCGTCTGCAACACCAAGTTCCTGGGCCAGCTCAAACTTCAGCCTGTCTGACATTATGCTTCGGTTTCGGGCCATTTACCCAACTCCCTTCGTGAGGGCAGCCATCGGTGCGATCCCTATTCAGTTGTTGGGACGTTCATAGTATTCCACCTGTGAAAACACAAAATGCAAGGAATGTCATACCAGCTCAGTTAATTGGGGGAAGAGCAGGAATTGCATGAAATGGATAGAAATATATTATATTAAACCTGCATACCTGGGACCAGAATTCAGACGTGGTATATATAAAGATGGGTGGGGAGTGAATATAGTTGATGCACAGAGACGCTGTAATTGACATTTTCGAAAAAACCGGCGCCATGCTTTCCGGGCACTTTCTTCTTACCTCCGGCAGGCATAGCGACAAATATTTTCAGTGCGCCATGGTGCTTCAACATCCCCGGCACTGCCGGGCCCTATGCAGGGAACTGGCCGCAAGGTTTGCCTCCGAGGGGGTTGAGACCGTGGTGGGGCCGGCCATGGGCGGAATAGTGATGGCTTACGAGGCGGCCTCGGCCCTGGAGGTAAGGAGTCTTTTTACCGAAAGGGAAAATGGTAAAATGGCCCTGAGGCGGGGTTTTACGATATCACCGGGTGAAAGGGTGCTGGTGGTGGAAGACGTGGTTACCACCGGCGGATCGGTAAAGGAGGTCATTCAGTTAATAAGAGAACTGGGAGGCACAGTGGTGGGCGCCGGGGTGCTGGTGGACCGCAGTGGCGGCGGGGCCGGCCTGGGAGTGCGCACCGAAAGCCTGATGGAGATACCGGCGGTGTCGTACAGCCCTGATCGATGCCCCCTTTGCATGCAGGGGATCCCTTTTATCAAACCGGGCAGCAGGAAAATTTGACTTTAGAGAGTACAGGGGAAAATAATGGAAGCGCGAAGAAGAAAGACCATCCTGTTTATTGTTGATTCCTTCAATCCCACTGCCCTCAGGAGGGCACTGGACAGAAAGATGGTTCCGGCAATGGAGTTTCTTAAAAAAAGGGGCTATTTCACAGACCGCTGTGTCTCGGTATTCCCCACCATGACCCCCACCTGCGCCAGCACCATCGCCACCGGAACATCCCCGTCGGATCACCAGGTGCCGGGTTTCGTCTGGTTCAACCGCCGGGAGAAGCGCATTGTAAATTACGGCATCAGCCCTCTGGCTGTGTGGAAAATGGGGGTAAAGAGAGTAATACAGGATCTGCTGTTCAATCTGAACCACATACAGCTCAGCAAAAAAGTGAAGACACTGTACGAGTCCATGGAGGAGGCCGGCTTTACCACCGGGGCGGTGAACCCCTTTATATTCAGATCCAGCCGGTCCCACCGGGCCAGGATACCATTTATCATGCAGTTGTGTTCCACCTTCGGGCTTTCGGGCAAGCTCATGGGTCCGGGAAACCTTTTCCTGGGCCAGTTCTGCCCTCCCGAGTCATCCCAGTGGAGCAAAATACTGGCCGTTCCCCACTATCTCAGGAAATTCGGAGTAAATGACGAGTATTCCGGCACCGTGGGCAGGTGGATTATCCGCAGGGGGCGGCAGCCCGACCTGCTGACTATTTATCTGCCGGACACCGACGGCTATTCTCACCGGCATGACCCGTACTGCAGCGAGGATTCGCTGCAAAGGGCGGACCGGCAGGTTGGTAAAATACTGGGGGCTTTTCCCAGTTGGGATGAAGCCATCAAAAAGAACACAATAATCATCGTAGGGGATCACTCCCAGAGCAGGGTGGACGACAGGTCCCACATAGTCCGTCTTTCCAGGGAACTGGGGATCTTCCCCCAGCTGGACATAGGAAAGGAAGACCGTCCCGACAGCGAAATAGCTGTCTGCCTCAATGAGAGGATGGCTCACATATACATTCTCAGAGATAGGGAGAGGCTGCAGTCAGCCGTGACAAACAGGCTCCAAAGTGTGCGCGGGGTGGACCAGATAGCATGGAAGGACGGGGAATGGTTCAGGCTAATGCAGGCCGGCGGGAGAATGCTTTCTTACAGGCCTGGAAGGGATCTGTGGGACGACTACGGAAACGGCTGGTCCCTGGAGGGGGACCCCCGGGCGGCTGGCGCCGGCATCCACGGGCATACTATAGTTTTTAACCAATATCCCGATGCCCTGGCCCAGTTCGCCAACGCCCTGAACTGTGAAAATGCGGGTGATCTGGTGGTGACAGCCAAGGTGGGGTTTGAATTCAGCGGTGACCACGGACCGGAGCACCCCGGTTGCGGAAGCCACGGCTCAATACACCGGGAGGACGCCCTGGTGCCGCTTTTTGTGGCCGGGGAACCCTTTGGCGCTTCCAAGCCCAGGATAATGGACCTGGCCCCCTTTATCCGGTCCCAGTACGGACTTGCCTGAAGATTTTGTATTGAACCGCTAAACTCCATCGCAGCATTAATCTCAGCGGTCTCAGGGACCGGGCTTAAACCTGTCCGCCAGATCCTTTACAGCCTCCGCCAGATTTTCGTGCGCCCTCATTATCCTCCACAGGGCCAGCAGAAGAATAACGTAAATGGCTGCCATCCCCAACATCATTAACGGCCACAAAAACCCCATCATACCAACGTTACCGTATCCCATCATCTAAAGGAACACCTCCTCAGGCACCCGGGTCGCCTTCAAAATATAGAGTAAAATCATTATATTATAATACACCCGGGGAGCATTTATTCAACGGCGGAGCATTGGCTTAAGCTAAAAGAGCCTGCTAAGAATATGTCGGTATCTATCCGGGGTTATAAAAAGAATAAGGAGAGAACTGTATTGAACACTTTAAAACTAAAAATAAAAAAATTATTTTTAGTCATTCTTGCGGCCATGACCCTTATTTCATCCCTGCCCCCACGCGCCTTTGCCGGGCGAGGCTTCAGTGATGACGGCCAAATACCTTCCTGGGCGCATTCGTCGGTCCTTGCGTTAACCGAACAGAAAATATTAAATGGATATCCCGACGGGCGTTTTGCCCCCAACGATCCCGTAACCTTCGAGCAGGTGATTGTCGGCACCTTCAATGTATTCTGGCTCCAGGACCAGGCAAAACAACTGGCAGAAACCATGCCGCCCCTCGATAATGTTTCTTCCTGGGCCCAGGGGTACGTGCGGCTGGCTTTGCAAAACAATCTGCTGAGAGAGTACGGTAATTACTCTCCAATAAATAAACCTGACCAGTATTCAGCCCCAGCCCCAAGGGCCTGGGTGGCAGGCTTTCTCTCCTATGCCCTTGGCTACGGGCAATGGAGTTGGCATGTGGCCAACAGGGTTCCTTTCAGCGACCTGGGAAAAATCCCCGCAGACCTGCGGATGATGGTACATACAGCGGTTGATCTGGGAATTGCCGCCGGCATGGGAAACGATAGTTTTGAGCCGGGCATGACCATCTCAAGGGCTCAATACGCCGTCATGCTGCAAAACGCCAAAAAAGTAATAGAAACCAAAGGATCGGTGCGTACCTATTATCCTTCTGTACCCCCGCAGCAGACTGTCCAGCCGGTTGGTATGGGCTTTTTTCAGAGAGGGCAGGGGAAAAGCGGAAAAGAGATTGACAGACGAATGCTGAAAGATTTGAGTGAAAAAAACTCCCATATACAATTCCTAAACATGATGAGCTATGCCATGAAGGCTGACGGGAGAGTTTTCAACGTAGACAAAACATGGGGTGACAGGCTTTTTGAAAGCACGGTGGATATAGCCCATAAAAATGGCGTTAAAACCTTACTGGTGCTGCAAAACCACAGTTTGAGCAGGTTTGAACCTGATTTTGCCCACCGCTTGCTGTCCGATACCGGCCTGCAACAAAAACTAATTGAATGGTTGGTGGAGGAAATTAAAACGAATGGGGATTCAGGGGTAAATATTGATTTTGAGAATTTATACAACGCAGACAGAGATCTTTTTACGCAGTTTGTGGCCAGGGTATACCAGGAGATGAAAAAAAGGGGCTGGATTACCGTGGTTTCGGTATTGCCAAAAACCAATGACATAGTTGATTTTTTGTATTACGACTACGATAAACTGGGACAGTATGCCGACTATGTGTTTCTTATGACCTATGACGAAAGCAATGCATACGGCGCCAAACAAGGCCCCAACTATACCGTTCCTTTTGTGGAAAAGAATCTGAAATTTAGTCTGACCTCTGTTCCCCGGAATAAACTTCTGCTTGGTGTGGGTAGTCACAGTTGGGTATGGAATGACGCGAAAGTAAAGCAATTTACCACATGGGAAGTGGATCAGATGATTGCCGGCGGGAGTGCCAAAGCCCACCGGGATTCCGGCAATGCGGCGTATGCGACGTACTATGATGCGGCAGGGAACCTGAGTACCGTTTATCATCAAGATTTTGATTCGTATAAAACAGAGTTCCAACTGTTAAAAAAATACAATCTCGGCGGGTATGTGCTGTTTCCGCTGGGTTGGGAGAATGACTCCTTATGGGAGGCTCTTATCCTTAGAGTTAAAAACTGATACTTTTACGGCAGGCTGGAAATCATTAAAACTAATGAAGCATGAGCGGGCGATTTATTCCATAAAAAAACGCCCTGACGGGCGTTGCCGTCTTGCAGACGGCGGAATTCAGAAGCCAGAAGCCAGGAGCCAGAATAGTGACAGCCTGCCTTAAAAGCGACCCTCAAGAGACCCCACAGCGACATGCAGTGAGGGGGAGGGGTTTTAGTCCAGGCGGATGTTCCGGAGGCTGTTATCTGGCTCTTAGCGACAGAGCCGTACGGACTGCCGAACCGGCTGCAGGACGCAGCTGGTAGCCGGAATCGACGCATGGACGCGGCGTTGGAGGCGGTCGGCAGTCCGTTAGGCGACGAGCATAGAGCCAGTTCAGCCGGAGGATAAGCAGATCGGACTCAAACCCCTCCACCGGCCACAGAGTGACCCAATAGCGACCCCGGAAAAACTCTGGGCTTGCATAAAAATGCTTTGGTGCTTCAGCGCTTTAATGCTTTAATGCGTCATATACTTTCCTAAGCGATAAAAAAAGGAATAGGGGGTGATTGCCGTGGAAGAAAACATTAAAAAAACTCCGCTGTACCAGCTGCACCTGGCGGCAGGGGCTAAGATGATCGATTTCGGGGGGTGGCTCATGCCGGTGCAGTACCGGGACATTCTGGAGGAACACCGCTGTGTCCGGGAGAGGGTAGGATTATTTGACGTTTCGCACATGGGTGAAATAACAGTCAGCGGGCCGGGGGCCCAAAGACTGGTGCAGCAACTAATTACCAACGACATAGCTCCAATGGACGACGGACGGGTGCTATACAGCCCCATGTGCAATAATGCCGGGGGCGTGGTGGACGACATACTGGTATACCGCCTTTTGGCCGATAGTTACATGCTGGTGGTGAATGCCGCCAATGCCGCAAAGGACTTGGCATGGGTAAGGGAACATAATCGGGGGGATGCTGATATAACCGACGTGTCCGGGGAAACCGCCCTGCTGGCTCTCCAGGGCCCCCGGGCGCTGGATGTGCTGAGGCCCCTGGCCGGGTTTGACCCGGAAGCACTGAAATATTACCGGTTTTTAAACGGCGAGGTGGCCGGAAAGAGATGCCTGGTTTCCAGAACCGGCTACACCGGTGAGGACGGCTTCGAGCTGTACATTGACCCAGACCATGCCGCCCGGGTGTGGCAGGCCATTATGGAGGAAGGCGGCATACACGGAATCATGCCGGTGGGACTGGGGGCCAGGGACACTTTAAGATTTGAGGCAGCCCTTCCCCTGTACGGGCACGAATTAGATGAGGACATAACGCCTCTGGAGGCCGGGCTGGGCCGTTTCGTCAGGCTCCGGAAGGATTTTTTCAACGGTATACAGGCGCTTAGGGATCAGTCACGGCAGGGGCTGTCCCGAAGGCTGGCGGGACTGTCCATGGAGGAGAGGGGTATTCCCAGGGCCGGTTACCCGGTAATTATTGAAGGCCGCCGGCAGGGCAGGGTAACCTCGGGAACCCACTGTCCCACCCTGGGCGGCAGCTTTGCCATGGCCTATGTACCCCCGGAGGTCAGAGAGGGTGACGGGGTGGAGATTTCCATCAGAGGAAAAAACTGCAAGGCCAGGGTTGTATCCCTGCCATTTTTTAAAAAAGGAGGCAATAAATAATGGTGCCGGAAGGGTTGCTTTACAGTGAAGATCACGAGTGGATCAAGGTCGGGGGGAAAACCGGCAGGGTGGGAATCACCCATCATGCCCAGGAAGCCCTGGGAAGCGTCGTATTTGTGGAACTCCCGGAGGTTGGGAGCAGGGTTGCGGCCGGGGAGGCACTGGGTGTTCTGGAGTCGGTGAAGGCGGCCTCGGACTATTACTCTCCGGTGTCAGGCGCCGTGGTGGCTGTGAATGAGGAATTGCCGGACTCTCCCAACCTGATAAACGAAGAGCCATATGACAGGGGCTGGCTGGTGGAACTGGAACTGGACGACCCGGCCCAGCTGGATAAACTCCTTACAGCGGAAAAATATATAGAACTTATCAGCGCAGATGGAAAGTAGCGCCCGGGAAGGGGTGATTATATGCGATATGTGTTGAATACCGGGGATGACCGCAGGGAAATGCTGCAGATCATCGGGGCCGGTGATATTGAGGACCTGTTCAGTGATGTGCCGCCGGAGGTCAGGCTTAAAAAGCCTCTGAACCTGCCGGGGCCCATGTCCGAGCCCGATCTGCGCCGTCATATGAGGGAGATTTCGGCGGAAAACCTGAACCTGGATGACTATGCCTCTTTTCTGGGGGCCGGGGCCTATGACCATTATGTGCCCCAGATAGTGGATCAGCTGCTTTTGAGATCGGAATTTTACACGGCCTATACCCCTTATCAGCCCGAAATAAGCCAAGGCACCCTGCAGGCCATTTTTGAATACCAGTCGCTAATTTGTGCCCTCACCGGCATGGAGGTGGCCAACGCCTCCCTTTACGACGGGGCCAGCGCCCTGGCCGAGGCCGCTCTCATGGCCTGCCAGCACACCGGCAAAAAAAGAGTGGTCTATTCCGGCTGCATCCACCCGGAATACAGGCTTACCGTTCAGACCTACCTGCGGTACAGGGGAATAGAGCTGGTGGAGGCCCCGGAAGCCGGGGGAATAACCGATTCCCAGCTGCTGGAGGGAATGGTGGACAGCCGCACCGCTGCGGTAATTATTCAGCAGCCCAATTTTTTCGGCTGTCTGGAAGACGCTCCGGCGGCGGGAGAGCTGGCCCACCGCAGCGGGGCGCTTTTTATAGTTATGGCCGACCCTGTTTCCCTGGGCATTCTGAAAGCTCCGGGGGATTGCGGAGCCGATATAGTGGTGGGCGAGGGCCAGGGACTGGGCAACCAGATCAGCTTCGGGGGGCCGTACCTGGGCTTTATGGCCTGCAGCCAGAAACTGGTGAGGCGCATGCCCGGGCGTCTGGTGGGGCAGACCGTGGATAAAGAGGGGCGCAGGTGCTTCGCCCTGACCCTCCAGGCCCGGGAGCAGCATATCCGCCGGGATAAGGCCACCTCCAACATCTGCTCCAATGAGGCCATGTGCGCCCTGGCCGCCGCCATACACATGACCTGCCTGGGCAAGGAAGGACTGCGCCAGGTGGCCGGGCTCAGTTTGCAGAAGGCCCACTACGCCCACCGGTTAATAACCTCGCTAAAGGGAGTGGAGCCCTCCTTCAGCGCGCCCTTCTTCAAAGAATTTGCGGTCAGGCTCACCGAAGACCCGGCGGCGGTGAACCAAAGGCTTTTAAAGGATAAGATTATCGGCGGTCTGGACCTGGGCCGTTTTTATCCCGGTTATTCCGGACACATGCTGCTGTGCTGCACCGAGCTGCGCACCGGGGATGAAATAAGCCGGCTGGCGGCTGGAATAGGGGGAATGAAAAATGACTGAGCCTCTCATCTTTGAATTGGGGGCACCGGGAAGAAGCTCCTCCTTCATGCCGGAGTGCGATGTGCCTGTGGCGCCCGTGGAGGAAATGATACCCGGGGGCTTGCTGCGCCGGACGCCTCCCCCGCTGCCCGAGGTGGGTGAGCCCGAGGCGGCCCGACACTTCACCAGGCTGTCCGCTTATAATCACGGGGTGGATACCGGCTTTTACCCCCTGGGCTCCTGCACCATGAAATACAATCCCAAGATAAATGAGTTCGCCGCCCGGCTGCCGGGTTTTGCCCGGCTGCACCCTTACCAGCCCGAGGATCAGGTACAGGGAGCCCTGGAGCTGATCTACCGGACAGGCGGCTACCTGGGGGAAATAACCGGCATGGACCACTTTACCCTTCAGCCGGCCGCCGGGGCCCATGGGGAGTTCACCGGTCTTTTGATAATAAAGGCCTACCATGACAGCCGGGGTGACACAGGAAGGCGCAAGGTAATAGTGCCTGACTCCTCCCACGGCACCAACCCGGCCACAGCAGCCCTTTGCGGCATGGAGGCGCGGCAGATTAAATCCAACGGCAGGGGTCTGGTGGATATCGATGCCCTAAGGGGTGCTCTGGGTGAGGACACCGCCGCCGTCATGCTGACAAACCCCAACACCCTGGGTCTTTTTGAAAAGGATATCACGGTCATTGCCGGCCTGGTGCACAGGGCCGGGGGCCTTCTTTACTGCGACGGGGCCAACATGAACGCAATACTGGGAATTACCCGGCCCGGAGATATGGGCTTTGATCTTATTCACCTGAACCTCCACAAAACCTTTTCCACACCCCATGGCGGAGGTGGTCCGGGGTCGGGGCCGCTGGGGGTAAAGTCCTTTCTGGAGCCCTTCCTGCCTACCCCGGTGGTGGCCTATAGCGCAGAAGGCGGCAGTTACCGGCTGGATTGCAACCGCCCCTTATCCATCGGCAGGGTGCGTTCCTTCTACGGCAACTTCGGTGTGGCGGTGAGGGCCTATACATACATCAGGGCGGTGGGAGGGGAAGGCATGAGGGAAATATCCCAAAACGCCGTTCTCAACGCCAATTACCTGCTGGCCCTGCTCAGGGGAACCTACCGGGCGCCCTTTGACCGGTTCTGTATGCATGAGTTTGTGGCTACACCTCCGGCGGGATTTAAGGAGGCCGGCCTGCATACCGTGGACATTGCCAAAAGGCTGATGGATTACGGCTATCACCCTCCCACCGTTTATTTCCCCCTGATCGTGGAGGAGGCCCTGATGGTGGAGCCCACTGAAACCGAAAGCCGCGACACCCTGGATAAGTTCGCCGAAGCCATGCTGAAAATTGCCCGGGAAGGTCTGGAGGAACCCCGCCTGGTGAAGGAGGCCCCCCACAGCACGCCGGTTTCCAGGCCCGACGAGGTCACCGCAGCCCGCAAGCCGGTGCTGCGTTGGCAGCCTGCCGGGGGCGGCGGGGTGGTTTGATATGAAATGGAGGCTTTTAAATACCGGAAACAGGAGTGGCTTTGACAACATGGCCATAGATGAGGCCATTATGCTTTTACAAGCCGGGGGAGTGAGCCCTCCCACCCTGAGGTTTTACGGCTGGTCCCCCCCGTCGGTAACCCTGGGGTACTTCCAAAAAACCGGGGAAACCCTGGACCTGGAGGCCTGCCGTAGGCTGGGCGTGGACGTGGTGCGCCGCCCCACCGGGGGCAGGGCCGTTTTGCACGACCGGGAGGTCACCTACAGCATAATAGCCCCGGAAGAAAATCCGGCGGTCAGGGGCACAGTTTCCGAATCATACCTGCGGCTAAGCCAGGGGCTGGTTCTGGGGCTGCGACTGCTGGGGCTGGAAGTCTCCCGGAACCGGCACAGTGGGTCGGCCGCAAAGGGGCCGGCCTGCTTTGAGGGGCCTGGTCTGTATGAACTGGTGGTTAACGGCCGTAAGCTGGCGGGCAGCGCCCAGTGCCGCAAGGGCGGCTGCGTACTGCAGCACGGGGCGCTGCCCATTGTCAATGACTCCCACACCCTCTTCCGGCTGCTTCAATTTCCCTCTGAATCCCTCAGGGAGGAAAAGAGGCTGATCTACTGTCAAAAGGCCACTTCCCTGGAGGAGGCACTGGGCCGCCCGGTGAGTCCCGAAGAGGTCATAGCCGCCCTGGCCGGGGGTTTTTCCCAGGCATTGGGCATGGTTCTGGAGCCGGGGGAACTTACCGATGAAGAATTGGATATGGCCCTGAAAATAAAATTGGAAAAATACGGTAATCATGAATTAGAATGATACCGTGAAAGGAGGTATTCTTAATGATAATCGGGGTTCCCAGAGAGATAAAAAACAATGAGGACAGGGTGGCCGTCACCCCCGCCGGGGTCAGGGACATGGTTGCCGCCGGGCACACCCTGATCATTGAGTCCGGGGCGGGACTGGGCAGCGGTATCAGCGACGAGTCTTTCATGGCGGCCGGGGCCGGGATGGTTGCCGGGGAGGATGTGTTTTCCGGGGCGGAAATGGTATTGAAAGTTAAGGAGCCCCTGCCCGAAGAGTATCCTCTGCTGAGGCCCGGGCTGGTGCTTTTTACATACCTGCACCTGGCCAGGGAGCCCGAGCTTACCCGTGTGCTGCTGGACAGAAGGATCAGCGGAGTGGCCTACGAAACAATACAGACTGACGGAGGGGCGCTGCCCTTGCTGACGCCCATGAGTGAGGTGGCCGGCCGGATGGCCGTTCAGATTGGGGCCCGCTTCCTGGAAAAGCCCCAGGGGGGCAAAGGCATACTGATGGGGGGTGTGCCGGGAGTTCCGGCGGCCGATGTGGTAATCATCGGGGGCGGTGTGGTCGGCCTGAACGCGGCAAAGGTGGCCCTGGGCATGGGGGCCCAGGTTACCATTATCGACCGCAGCGCCGACCGGCTCCGCTACATTGACGATATATTTGGCAACCGTATTAAAACACTGATGTCAAACAGCTACAACATAGAGAATTCTGTCCGCTACGCAGACTTGGTCATAGGGGCCGTGCTGGTTCCCGGGGCCAAAGCGCCGCACCTGGTGACGGCGGAAATGGTAAAGCTGATGAAGGCCGGCTCGGTGATAATTGATGTGGCCATCGACCAGGGCGGGTCGGTGGAGACCATAGACAGGGTGACCACCCACAGCAATCCCGTTTACGAAAAATACGGAGTGGTGCATTACGCGGTGGCCAATATGCCCGGCGCAGTGGCCCGCACCTCCACCTTTGCCCTGACCAACGTCACCCTGCAGTATATACTGGAGATCGCCGGAAAGGGCATAATCCGGGCGGCCAGGGAAAACAGGGCGGTGGCCCGGGGAATCAACACCATCAACGGAAAGCTTACCTGCAGGCCGGTGGCCGAGGCAATAGGGATAGACTACACACCCCTGGAAGAAGCCCTGCACGGGCTGCCATAGCTGTAGAATTCAGAATACAGGAGTCAGAATACAGAATTAAGACCTCCATGCTGTAATAAAACGAGGTGCATGTAATAATTGTTTTTTAGCCACAGAGAGCGCAGAGAATTTTATAACGCTTAAGAAAATACAGTTCTCCTTAATTTACTAATCTCTGCGATCTCTGTGATCTCTGTGGCTAAAAAAAGCTTTCCGCTGTTTTCAGAATTTGATCGGGGGTTCTTAGTATGAGCAACTGGGATTCGGAACTATACGATGACAAGATCAGCTTTGTGTCCCGCCTGGGACTTGATGTGGTGCGGCTGCTTGACCCGCGGCCGGGGGAGAGGATACTGGATCTGGGCTGTGGGACGGGCGATCTGGCCAATGAGATTGTCATGGAGGGGGCCGTTCCCCTAGGTATTGATGCGGCCCCCTCCATGATCGAAAAGGCCAGAGTAAAATATCCGGATATTGCCTTTGAGGTGGGTGACGGTCTAACCTTCCGTACGGCAGAACAATTTGACGCCGTTTTTTCCAACGCCGCCCTGCACTGGATGAAGCCGGCCTCCTCTGTGGTTGAAACCATATGGCTGGCACTGCGCCCCGGGGGGCGGTTTGTGGCCGAATTCGGCGGCCTGGGCAATGTGGAAACCATCTTTGGAGCTATATCGGATGCACTGGCGGATTACGGAATTTCTGCGGCCCAAAGAAACCCCTGCTATTTTCCCAGTATAGGCCAGTACAGTACAATTCTTGAAAACCAGGGGTTCCAGGTGGTCTACGCACTGTATTTTGACAGACCCACCCCCCTGGAAGACGGCCATAACGGAATGAGGCACTGGCTGGACATGTTCGCCGGTAAATTCTTTGAAGGCATTAGCCCTTCACAAAAAGAATACATGTACAAAAAAATAAAAGATCTGTTGAGACCGTCATTATTCAAAAATGGCACCTGGATTGCAGACAATAGGCGCATCCGCATTAAGGCCGTAAAACTATAACCTCTGAAAGTTCCTTCCACCTTAGTAACTCCTGCAAAGTTTATCTAGCTTAAAGCTTAAAGCTTACAGCCTACAGCCTATTCTGACTTCTGACTCCTGAATTCTGTATTCTAATCAGAGGTGATTCAATTGACAACCCGTTTTCCGGAGTGGCTAAAGAAGGAAATTCCCAGTTGCGGGGATATACAAAGCACCGGAAAATTAATAGGGGATCTGGGGCTAAATACGGTTTGCGGCAGCGCCAGGTGCCCCAACCGGGGAGAGTGCTACTCCCGGAGAACGGCCACCTTTCTCATGCTGGGAGGCATTTGCACCAGGGGCTGCAGGTTCTGCGCCGTGGAAAAAGGAACCCCCCCGCCCCCGGACCCCCGGGAGCCCCGAAAGGTGGCTGAGGCCGTGGCCGCCCTGAGGTTAAAGCACGCAGTGATAACCTCGGTCACCCGGGACGACCTCACCGACGGCGGCGCCTCCCATTTTGTAGCCGCCATAAAAGCCATAAGAGAAATAAGTCCCGAGTCCGCCGTGGAGGTCCTCACCCCTGACTTCAGAGGGCTTTTTAAGCCCGTGGACCTGGTCTCCTCAGCCCTCCCCGAGGTTTATAACCATAACCTGGAGACCGTGCCCAGACTCTACCGCCGGGTGCGCCCGGGGGCCGGCTACCGGAGGAGCCTCACCCTTCTGGAAAGGGTAAAAACAAAACAGCCCGGGATAAACACAAAATCCGGGATCATGGTGGGACTGGGAGAAAGCTTCGAAGAGGTCAGGCAGGTGATGGCCGATTTACGTTCGGCGGGCTGTGACATCATCACGGTGGGCCAGTACCTGAGGCCTTCCGACCGTCACCTGGAGGTACAGGAGTTCGTAAGGCCCGAGGTGTTCGACAGCTACCGGGAAGCCGCCCGCGAACTGGGCTTTCTGCATGCCGCCTGCGGGCCCTTTGTAAGGAGTTCATATAAGGCGGGTGAATTTGGGGTGTAGCCGACGGGGGAGACGACGGTGGTTGTCAATCGCTTTTCCAAATATGAATCAACCGGTATCGTTGTGTGCGGACAAAGTTATGAGCAAAATAGGAAAAAAACAAAATATGTTCTCGGTTACATGCTAAATTATAGACATTGGCGGCATGTTAAGGCTTAACAGAGATAAATATTAATTGACACGGAAAATTTTTTTGGTATAATTAACATCAGAAAGAAATTGCTGGTTTCAGTCCTTTTCTAGGAGGGTGTTGCAAAACTATATTAAGAGTAGAGACAAAAAAAAGCCCAGGAGTTGCTCATTCTTGGGCTTGGCGCTGAAAGTCAGCAAGTGTTTTTGTGTATTCACATGATATCGCAAATAAAACTAAAATGCAATGGTATATGCGGTTTTGCTGGCGGATGCTTATTGTCTCGGAAAGGAGAAGATATGTTAGAGTATAATCATTATTACGTCAATGACAATCCCCAAGCTAACAGTGGTGATCATGAAGTCCACAAAGATGGATGTGCATTGTTGGTACTGGCTGTAAAGAAAACCTACTTGGGCTGTTTCACTGATTGTAAAGAAGCGGTAGCGAAAGCAAAAACCGTTTATACTCAAGCAGATGGATGTGCTTACTGTTGTAAAGAATGCCACAAGTCATAAACAAAGAAATTTTGAAAGTTTTGTGGGAGGCGACTCCGTTAGCCTCCCACAAAACTTTGTTACAGTAGCGGCTTTGGCGTCCATCGATATAGACCGGCTTAAAGCGTTATTCCGTAATGTCCGCTGAAGGGAGTGAAAAAGTGACGACACTAAAAAAAGTAAAACTCAAGAAAATTGCTGATATATTGAATGGTGTGCCCGACGCCAAGCAACCGGGGAAAGCAAACACCACAGGTGCGATAACATATAACTTTATTCAGCCTAACCATTTAGGAATTTCCAATGATATACAGAGTACTTCAGAAATAAAAAGACATACTTCCGTTGATGATAGCTATTTCGTTCGAAAGAACGATATTTTACTGAAACGGCTGAATCCGGACATTGCAACGCTAATTATTGAGGACATGTCAAATACGGTTTTTTCAAGTAATCTCTTTGTTATTCGAGTGTTCAAAGACTATTTCCCGGCTTATATAGCCTGCCTGCTGGAAAACCAGGGCATGACCTGGCTGAATAGCAATATTGTCGGTTCGGTTGCGGCAATAAAATCTATATCCGCAAAATCATTGGCGGCGTTGGATATTCCCGCCATAGACTACGATAAACAAGAAGCGATTGGTCAGATGTGGCTGCTATATAAAAAACGAAAAAAGCTGCTTGGGAATATGATTGAAGAAGATCAAAGGCTTATGGCAGCAGTAATAAATAGTATCACGGCAAGCGCTAAGGAGGAAGAATGATGGCTACTGCGAGAAAAGACATCGAGGCAGCTCTCTGGAGAGGTGCGAATACTTTCAGAGGAGCTATAGATGCAGCCAATTATAAAGATTACATCCTGCCTATGCTTTTTGTAAAATATCTGAGCGACACCTATTCAGAAAAGGTTGGAGAGTTAAAGGAAAAATATAATGATCCGGTGAGGATACAAAGAGCGATAAACAGACTCCCTTTTGTTATCAAGGAAAAACACAGGTTCTCCTGGCTTCATCAAAACAGATACAGCGACAATTTGGGTGAACTCATCAATATCGCCTTGCGGGGAATCGAAGATGACAATCCTTCACTATTTGCAGGGATATTTAGAAATATAGACTTTAATAGTGAAGCCATGCTGGGCAATCATAAGCAAAAAAATACCCGGTTAAGGGAACTGCTTGAAGATTTTGAACCACTTGATTTGCGCCCTTCTTCCATCCAGGCCGAAGAAGGCAAGGTGGCTTCCGACACCATAGGGGATGCATACGAATATATGATTGGCGAGTTTGCCGGCCAGGCGGGTAAAAAAGCCGGATCCTTCTTTACTCCGTCCGAAGTTTCGGAGCTGATGGCACGCATTGTCAATCCCAAAATAAGCGACACCATGTATGACCCAACATGCGGCTCCGGATCTCTGCTCATCAGAACCGGGAAAAAAGCCATTGAAAAGGAAAATGGCAATATAAAGACTCTTGCGCTGTATGGTCAGGAAATGAACGGGTCTTCCTGGTCTATGGCCAAAATGAACATGTTTCTCCACGAAATAATGGACGCCAGGATTGCCTGGGGCGATTCCCTGGCCAACCCCATGCACTTGGACTCCGACGGAAATCTTATGCAGTTTGATGTCATCGTGGCCAATATGCCCTTTTCGCAGGATAAATGGGCGGCAGGTTTTAACACCGGCGGCGAAATGACCGGCAAAGGCAAAGAGTTCAAGATGGAAGCATCCCTTGATAAATTTCACCGCTTTGACTGGGGAGTGCCCCCTGCCAGTAAGGGCGACTGGGCATTTTTGCTGCATATGATAGCCAGTCTTAAAAGCGGGGGCAGAATTGCCGCCGTTGCTCCCCATGGCGTTTTGTTCAGGGGCGCGTCCGAAGGAAGGATAAGGCAAGCCGTAATTGAAAAAAATCTGCTGGATGCAGTTATTGGTCTGCCTGCAAACCTGTTTTACGGCACCAGCATTCCTGCTTGCATCTTGGTTTTTAAGAAAAACCGCAATCGTGACGATGTTCTTTTTATTGACGCATCCGGCAAGGATGAAAATGGCAACCTACGCTACAAAAAAGATAAGAATCAGAACAGGCTGGAGACAAAAAATATCGAAGATATTGTAAAAGCTTATGAGAACCGTGCAGACATTGAAAAATTCGCCCATGTGGCAACCATTGACGAGATAAAAGCCAACGAATATAACCTGAATATCCCCCGGTATGTTGATACTTTCGAAGAAGAAGCCCTTGTGGATATTGAAGAGGTAAAAAACAATATCGCCAGCATCCAAAAGGAACTTGCCGAAGTGGAAGCGCAAATTACCAAATATCTTGAGGAGTTGGGATTATGAGCGATATAAAAAAGTATTCTGAAAAGACGTTTGAAGAAATAAAGCATGTCAATGAATTTGGCAATGAGTATTGGCTTGCCAGAGACCTTGCTCTGGTGCTTGAATATTCACAATGGCGTAATTTTCTCGGTGTTGTTGAAAAGGCTGTGGAAGCTTGTGCCAACAGTGGTTTTAACGTTGACGACCATTTTGCTGACGTCAGCAAAATGGTTGACATTGGCTCAAACACCCAACGAGAAATAGAAGATATTGAACTCTCTCGTTACGCCTGCTATTTAATCGTGCAAAATGCGGACCCCAGAAAGAAAGTGGTAGCCCTTGGACAAACCTATTTTGCCGTGCAAACCAGGCGGCAGGAGCTGCAGGATGAATTCAATAAACTTGATGAAAACGCAAAGCGCCTGGCTATCCGGGAGGAAATCCGTGAACACAATAAATCCCTGGCCGAAGCCGCACAGATGGCTGGAGTTGAGACTCCGAAAGAATACGCCGTTTTTCAAAACAAAGGCTATCAGGGACTTTATGGCGGTTTGGGCGTTAAAGAAATACATACCAGAAAAGGTTTGAAGAGAAGTCAAAAGATACTTGACCATATGGGCAGCACAGAGCTTGCGGCTAATCTGTTTCGGGCGACCCAAACTGATGAAAAAATCAGAAGAGATAAGGTAAAAGGAAAAGAAAAGGCCAACCGAACCCATTATGTCGTAGGCAAAACAGTTCGGGACACAATCAAAAAACTGGGCGGAACCATGCCCGAAGACCTGCCCACTCCCGATGAAAGCATCAGACAGCTTGAAAATAAAGAGCCGAAAAGATTAACGGGCAAAAGTGAGACAAAATGAATGTAGGTGATAAATATTGAGACCTGAAATAAAAAAACGCATTGAGCAGATCCAAAAGGGCGTGGTGCCCGAGGGGTATAAAAAGACCAAAGTGGGCATTGTGCCGGGTGAGTGGAAAGCAGAAAAACTTTTGAAAATAGCAAAAGAAATTACACGAAAGAACGACGGAGAAGAATATTCTGTTCTAACAATTTCTTCCCTTTCAGGGTTTCTTGATCAAGGTGAAAGATTCAGCAAAGTTATTGCCGGTGAAAACCTTGCAAAGTATACACTATTGGAGAAAAATGAGTTTGCTTATAATAAGGGTAATTCAAAAACGTATCCTCAAGGATGTATTTTTAGATTAGAAGATTATAATAAAGCTTTAATTCCTAATGTTTATATAAGTTTTAGAATTGTGGAAGGTATAAATAATTACTATAAGCAATACTTTGTTGCAGGTTTGCTTAATCACCAACTGAGCAGAGTTATTAATACCGGTGTTAGAAATGATGGGCTTCTTAACCTTTACGATAAAGATTTCTTTGCTTGTCAATTACTTTGCCCTCCCCTGCCCGATCAGGAAAAGATTGCTGAAATTCTCTCTGCGTGGGACAAGGCCATAAATTTAAAAGAGCAGCTCATAGTCGAGAAAAAGCGGCAGAAAAAGTGGCTGATGCAGAACCTCCTTACGGGCAAAAGACGTCTTCCCGGCTTCACCGACGAGTGGCAAGAGGTACGGTTGGGGGATTTAGGTGAATTGGCGCGAGGAAAAGGAGTAAGCAGATCAAATGTAGTTGAAACCGGTTTCCCCTTTATTTCATATGGAGAGATATATACTACTCACAATATTGAAATTAAAGAGTATCGAACTTTTATCAACTCTAAAGGACGTGAAGAATGCTTTAGAATATATAAAGGGGATATTATTTTTACTGGTTCCGGGGAATCCGCAAAGGAAATAGGCAAAGCTGTGGTCTTTTTATTTGATGATGAGGCATACGCAGGTGGAGATACTATTGTATTGACGCAAAAATGCAATGATAGTTTATTTCTAGCGTACATGCTTAATAGTGATAATGTTATTAATCAGCTTGCATCTTTAGGGCAGGGTAATTCCGTGGTTCACATCTATCCCTTTCAATTAGCTCAAATTTTGTTTCATCTCCCTCCCCTCCCCGAACAAACTGCCATCGCCAATATCTTATCAACTGCAGACCGTGAAATTGATCTGCATGAAAAGCAGCTTGAGGAGCTGAAAAAACAGAAAAAAGCCCTTATGCAACTGCTTCTGACAGGCATTGTGAGAGTCAATGCGCAGGAGGTGTCCTGATGCCCGACCACACCATATTCGACGAACGCCCTGAGAGCCAGGACAGGGCGATCAAAGCATTAGAGAGATTAGGCTATCAATACATACCCCGCTCACAGGCCGAAGCCTTGCGCGGGAGACTTTCCAATGTTCTTTTTCCCGAAGTTTTGCGTGAGTTTCTGCACCGGCAGTCCTTTGTGTATAGAGGAAAGCAAACGCCTTTTTCCGACCGATCTATCGGCAAGGCGATAAACGATATCGACGTGCCGCTTGTTTCCGGGCTGATGTCGGCGAGTAAAACAATCTATGATATGCTCCTTTCCGGCAACAGCTATGAAGAGGAGTTGTATGACGGTGGCCGTCAATCCTTTGATTTAAAGTTTATTGACTGGGAGCATCCGGAGAACAATATATGGCAGGTGACAGATGAGTTCTCGGTGGAACGGCCGAACGGCAAGTATGCGCGGCCGGATATCGTGCTGTTGGTCAACGGCATTCCCTTGGTGGTTATCGAGTGCAAAAAATCCAGTATTGATGTTGAAAAAGGAGTTGCCCAAAATATACGCAACTGGCAGCCCGACTATATCCCCTATCTGTTTAAATATGCCCAAATCATTATGGCCATGAATCTGAACACTGTTAAATACGGTACTTGCGGTACACCTTTCGAGCACTTTAATATATGGCGGGAAAAGAACTGTAAATGGCAGCAGGAAAAATGCAATAATGTCAGCCCGGATGGAAAAGTCACTGAACAAGACAGGACTATCGTTTCCATGCTCTCCAGGGAGAGGTTGCTGGAACTGATTCGTTATTTCATCCTATACGATAACAATGTAAAGAAAATTGCCCGCTACCAGCAGTTTTTCGGTATACAGGCAGCCATGAAACGCATAAAAGGAGAAGATGACAAGAGTACCAGAAGCGGTGTAATCTGGCATACGCAGGGCAGCGGTAAATCTCTCACAATGGTGATGCTGGTTAAAAAAATAATAGCTGATCCGGATATCAGAGATCCTCGCTTTGTGCTTGTCAACGACCGGATCAATCTGGATAAGCAGCTTAGAGATAATTTTGCCAAAACGCAGCTTAGTCCGGCCCGGGCCAAGACAGGTAAGGGCTTGATTGGTTTGTTAAATGACAAAGGGGAGACTATAATTACTACCCTTGTACATAAATTTGATGCTGCGGCAAAAAAAAGGGTCAAGATTAAAGACGACAATATTTTTTTACTGGTGGACGAAAGCCATCGCACCCACTCAGGCGAACTCCATGACTTTATGATTGATGTGCTGCCCAATGCGATAAAAATAGGTTTTACCGGCACGCCGTTGCTTAAGAAGCACAAGTTCAATACCTATGCACAGTTCGGTCCGCTTATTGACAGTTACCCTATTATCAGGGCTGTGGAAGATGGTGTCATTGTTCCTCTGGTCTATGAGGGCAGGATTATTCCACAGGATGTGACCGGCGAGAAGATTGACGATTATCTTAAATACATCATCGCGCCGCTGAACCGTGAGCGGCAAGAAGATATGAAGCGCAAATGGAGCCGGTTTTTACCCCTGGCCCAGACTCGCCAACGTATAGACATGGTGGCCTTTGATATTCATGAGCACTTTATGCTTTATGCCAAACCGAAGGGGTTTAAGGCTATGATCGCAGCCTCCTCCCGCCCCACAGCCATTGACCTGCATAAATCCATAAGAAAACTTGGCGGTGTAAAAACGGCAGTGGTGATATCACCCGAAAATGTTAAAGAAGGTGATCAGCTTACCAGCGAGAACAAAGAGAAAATAAAGGCCTTTTTCAAAGAAGAGGTGGAGCCTCTCTTTGGAAACAATTATGAGGAATATGGTGACTGGGCCAAAAACAGCTTTATTGGCGGCGAAGATGTGGATATGCTTATTGTCAAGGATATGCTTCTAACCGGCTTTGATGCGCCGGTTGCCGCTGTGCTGTATGTAGATAAACCCATGAGGGAACATTCACTGCTGCAGGCCATCGCCCGCATCAATCGCGTGTATCCGGGTAAAGACTTCGGACTCATCGTGGACTATTGGGGCATTTTCAGCAAGCTTAATACTGCCATGGATATGTATTCGGATGAAAAATCCGGCATGGATGGATATGATCAGGCTGATATAGAAAGTGCTATTCAAGGAGTTGGTGATCAAAAGCTCAAACTGGAAAAGGCACATCAGGAATTGTGGTTTATATTTGAGGGAAAAGATTTTGACCGAAACAGTTCCGAGGGTTGGCAAAGCGCATTGGCAGACAATGATTTAAGAAAAATTTTTTATGAAAGACTTTCAATATTTTCCCGCTTATTGGATTTGGCTATGGGAAGCTATGCATTATATAGTGCCATAGGATATGACCAGATTCAGAAATACAAGCAAGATTTACTTTATTTCCAAAAACTTCGCGGTGCAGTTTTACTCCGCTATAATGAAAAAGTGGATTTTAGAAAATATGAAGACGGTATTCGAAGCCTGCTGAATAACTTTGTGCTTTCCGAACCAAGCCAGATTATTGTTGAACCGGTTTCTATCCACGATACCGAAGGGATGAAGGAGCAGCTTGAAAAACTGGATACTAAAGCTGCCAAAGGGGATGCCATTCGCACCCGTATGGATAGAGAGCTGGAAACATGCCGTTACGATGACCCTCTGCTATATAAGAGGTTTTCTGAGCAGGTTAAAGAAACTCTTGAAGAATACAAGGCATCAAGAAATGATGATGCTTACCTTTTTAAAATGGAAACAATGGCGGATGATTTTAAAAGAGGATATACCGGCCATCACTACCCGGCCTGCATTGACAATGACAGTGATGCGAAAGCTTTTTACGGAACGATTCAGAGTATCATTGCCGAAGCGATAAATGATGTGCCGCCGGAAATGGATGAAGCGATGGGGCAATTGGCTGTTGAGGTCAGGAAGGCTATTTCCAGCCGCGCGAAGGTGGATTGGCGTCATAATGTAGCTGTACATAAAGATATGGATCAGGCCCTTGACGACCTGATTTGGGATTTTACTGGAGAATATGAAATAAAATTGCCCATTGAAAAAATTGACCTTATGCTGGAAGGACTTAGGAAAACAGCAATTAGCAGGTATTAGGCTGTGAAAGAAAAAAATTTATGCTTGACAGGAACGTTAAGCGATATAGAAATAATCATTGAGCGCAAAAGTTTAAAAAAAATCCGGCTAAAAGTGTTTCCGGACGGTGTTGTTAAGTTATCTGCACCGCTTGGAGTATCGGATGAATGGATAAATGATTACCTCAGCAGCAAAACCAAATGGATAGAAAAGTCTTTGAATTATTTCAAAGACGCCGAGTACAATGAGTTCGAAACAATAATACACAGCGGAACATCAACCCGTATTTTGGGTAGACAAAAAAGGATCGTTGTCAATGAAGGGAAAATCTGCAAAATAGAACAAAAGGAAGACCATGTTTTTATACAGTCGCCCACCACGGGAGATAAACAAGCTCTGCAAAAGCAGTTTGAGCGCTGGTGGCAAAAACAGAGCAAGGTGTATTTTATAATGGTTATTGAACGGCTATATCCTATTATTGCCAAGCACGGTATTGATAAACCGGCGCTTCAAGTTAGAAAAATGAAAACTCTTTGGGGCAGCTGCTCTATAAAACACGGCAAAATCAATCTGAATTACTATTTGTACAAAGCCCCGCCGCCCTGTATTGATTATGTTGTTTTACATGAGCTGACGCACCTTCTTTATCCCAAACATAATAAGGACTTTTATGGATTTCTGACCGTACATATGCCGGATTGGAAAGAGCGCAAAAGAATTCTTGATCACGAGATTGTAAAAGGATTGAGGTATTGAGATTCCCAAATGAAAAAAGCCACGCTTTGCTTCTATCCATGAGCCAGCAGCTTTTTGAGGAACAGCAAGCCCTATTAGAACTTTATGACAAGCTGGACGAGGCTGAAGAACAAAGCCGTGCCGGAAAACGCCGCCCGTTCCGCGATGTTATGGCAGACTTAAGGAGCCGCATCCATGCCAAAGCATCTAATTAGTATCACCAAAATCGAAGACTAACCCGTCAAGGATATCGTATTTTGATAGTCGATAGTTACTTGGTGTTTTACGTTCTGCAGGAAAAAGAGGCGGTGGAAATCCGGCGCATTATCAGTGGAAAAAGAGACTATAAGTTTTTATTTTAGCGGGAACATTTAAAGGATATTTGAGAAAAGGAATGATCGTTTGAATAACGCAGCGCCAAATAAAGGAAAAATATTCTCTGTCAGTATTGCTCACATGTTTAACGATTGGTATATGAATTACATTCAGACCTTACTGCCTTTTTTAATGGCGGCGGGCCTGGGGGTCAGCAAAGGAGCCTTTCTGATTTCAGCCTTCACCATTACCTCCTCGCTGCTGCAGCCGGTTTTCGGTTACCTGGTGGATCAAAAAAATCAGCGCTGGATGGTTTATGCAGGCACCCTGTGGATGGCCGCGCTATTGAGCCTGGTGGGCGTGTTCAAAAGTTACCCCCTTCTGATTGTTGTGGTAACACTGGCCGGCCTGGGAACGGCCGCCTTTCACCCCCAGGCCTCGGCCATGATTACAGCGGTAAGCGGTGAAAGAAGGGGGTTCTTCCAGTCTCTTTTCGTGGCTGCGGGAAATGTAGGGTGGGCCCTTACCCCTCTGATGGTTGTGCCCTTTGTCCAAAAATATGGCATGGAGTTCACCCCGGTATTTGTACTGCCGGGATTGCTTGTCGCCATCCTGCTCTGGTATGCTGCGCCCAGGGCACCGGTATCGGCAGGGGCAAGGCCTGTTCCTCCGCCCCTGCTGCCCGCCCTGCGCTCAGTCTGGGTTGAACTGTCCAAGGTGGTGCTGGTGGTGTCCTTCCGATCTCTGACTTACTTTGGCCTGGTGTCCTTCCTGCCTCTGTATCTGCAGCATAAAAATATTTCCCTCCTCAGCAGCAGCCGGCTGCTGTTTATGATGTTATTTGCAGGAGCGGTGGGAGGGTTGCTGGGCGGTTACATCTCTGATCTGGCAGGAAGGAAAGCAGTCATCGTAGGCTCACTGGTGGCGGCAAGCCCTTTGTTTTACCTTTTTATCAACACCAGCGGACCCTTAAGCTACCTGCTTCTGGCCCTGGCCGGAGCAGCGCTTCTCTCATCTTTTTCGGTGACCGTCGTGGCGGCTCAGGAAATTATCTCTAAAAACGCCGCCATGGCGGCCGGGCTGATGCTGGGCTTCGGAATCGGCATCGGAGGCTTGGGGGTGGGCCTGGTGGGACTGCTGGTGGAACATATGGGAATTACTTATGTCATCAACTTATTAATCTGGCTGCCCCTTCTGGCAGGGCTGTTGGGACTTAATATAAAAGCCGGGAATAGGCCTGCCTCTATTTCCTTTAACAGATAGAAAGGGTTCAAAATGAACTTATTAAGTGCTGAGAATATATCAAAAAGCTATAGTGAAAAAAAACTGCTAAACAAAATAAATCTAGGGATAAATGAAGGGGATAAAATAGGTTTAATAGGTATTAATGGCACAGGCAAGACCACGCTGTTAAAAATACTTGCCGGTGTGGAAAAACCAGACCAGGGAGCAATAATTACAGGAAACTGGGTTAGGATAGAATACCTTCCCCAGAATCCTGAATTTGATCCTGAAGCCACTGTGCTGGAGCAAGTTTTTAGAGGCAACTCCAATATTATGAAGTTAATAAGGGAATATCAAGAAGCTATACGATGCCAGCAATCCAGTGAAATAATCGCCAGGCTTGCCCATGATATGGATTTAATGAACGCATGGAATTTTGAAAGTGAAGCAAGGACTATACTGACAAAGTTAGGTTATTCAGATTTTAATGCAAAAATAGGCGCCTTATCCGGAGGACAGAAAAAAAGGGTAGTCCTGGCGGCGGCGCTGGTAAACCCTTCGGATTTGCTTATTTTGGATGAACCAACAAACCACCTGGACAATGATGCCATCGACTGGCTGGAACAATATCTCAATAAAAGAAAAGGCTCCCTGCTTATGATTACCCATGACAGGTACTTTTTGGACAGGGTGGTAAATCAGATAATTGAGCTGGACAGGGGAAGTCTTTATATATACAAAGGCAATTACAGTTATTTTCTGGAGAAAAAAATTGAAAGGGAAGAAATAGAGGGCGCCAGTGAGAAAAAAAGACAGAGTTTATTAAGGAAAGAGCTGGCCTGGATTAAAAAGGGCGCCAAAGCCAGGACTACCAAACAAAAGGCCAGGATTGACCGTTTCGAAAAGTTAAGTGAACAGACCGGGGATGGTTTGGATGAAAAGCTGCAAATATCAGTGGCGTCCAGCCGTCTCGGAAAAAAAGTTATAGAGTTGGAGAATACAAGTAAATCCTTTGATGGTATCAGTGTAATAGATAAATTTTCTTATATTTTGCCAAGGAATGACAGGGTTGGCATAATTGGACCAAACGGCTGCGGCAAGTCAACTCTTTTAAATATAATATGCGGCAGGGTTACACCTGACAATGGCAAGGTGGAAGTGGGGGAAACGGTAAAGATCGGGCTATATACCCAGGAAATCAAACCTATTGACGGCAGTTTGAGGGTTATAGAATATATAAAAGAAACAGCAGAATATTTAAGCACGGCAGAGGGCTATAGAATAAGCGCATCACAGATGCTGGAGAGATTTCTGTTTCCTCCTGCGTTGCAGTGGTCTCTTATAGAGAAGCTTTCAGGAGGAGAGAAAAGAAGGTTAAATTTACTCAAAGTGCTTATGGAAGCGCCTAATATTCTGCTTCTGGATGAACCCACCAATGACCTGGATGTGGAAACACTTTCAGTTCTGGAGGATTACCTGGATGACTTTAAAGGGGCGGTTATTGCCGTTTCTCACGATCGATATTTCCTGGATAGAATGGCCGAAAAGATCTTTTCCTTTGAAGGAAATGGAAGTATAGTGCAGTACCCGGGAAATTATTCAGATTTCAAAGAGAAGAGCAGTCAATTCCAAAATACCGGTGCTTCCAATAAAACACTGGATAAAGTCAAAGAACCCGATAAAAATCTCAATATATGCAAGACTATCGGGAAAAACAAGGAAAAGCCCTTAAAGTTTTCTTTTCATGAACAAAAGGAATATGCCGAAATAGATGATACAATTGCTGAGATTGAAGATAAAATAAATAAGATAAAAAGGAAAATCGAAGAGGCATTTGCCGATTATATTCTTTTACAGCAATTATTAATAGAAAAAGAAGATATGGAAGCGCAACTTAAAAAGAAGATGGAAAGATGGGTCTACCTTAACGAGTTGGCGGAAAATATCTCAAAAGGCAAATAAAGGTTACTTATACATATCACCTCCTGAGTCAATATCGTCAGCAGTAAAACGCGGCTCCTTTTTGGACTTTGCCAATAGCTGTATGGCCTTTGACTCTTCATCCTGCGAAACCTGTTCCACGGGCACGTTATCCAAGGCGTCACTGATTTTTTTCCACTCCATGTATTCAAGAAGTTCCGGGTCGGGCTCGGCCATTATTGTTTTCTGGTCGGTATATATTACGTAGCCGGGCTTTGCTCCTTTGGGTTTACTGACGAATTTGCGCAGGGTGTAATCCACCGGCACCTTGCCGGACTGTTTGGCCCGGCTGTGCAGGGCGGCCAGGGAGGCTGCCTCCTCCAGGGTGGTGGAAGGCACTTCCTGCCACCCGGTTCTGATAACCACGTGGGAACCCGGTATGTCCTTGGTGTGCAGCCAGATATCTTCCTGGCGGGCCATCTTCATGGTCAGGTAGTCGTTCTGGCGGTTGTTTTTCCCCACCAGTATGGTCATGCCGTCGCTGGAGGTATAGGCGGACGGGCGGGGAAGAGCTTCTTTTTTCTTGGCTGGCCTGGGTCCGGCGGGCTTCAGGCAGCCCTGATCCACCAGCTCAGATCTTATCTCATCCAGTTCCCCCGGAGTGGAGGCCTGATCCACTGAGTTTTCCACGCCGGCCATGTATAGAAGATTATCCCGGGTGGCCTGGGAGTGTTGGGTTGCCGATTCCTTAACCTTTTTAGCCTTGGCGTAGCGGCGGAAAAAGTATTGGGCGTTTTCCACCGGGGTCAGCTGGGGGTCCAGCAGTATTTTCACAGGGGGGCAGCCCTCTTGATAAAAATTCTCCAGGTAAACCTCGGTTTCTCCCTTTTGCAGCCGGTGAATATTGGCGGTGATAAGTTCCCCGGACAACTTCAGGCTGCCGGCCTCGGCGGCGGCTTCCAGCTCGGCCCTTTGCGCGGCAAGCTTTTTTTCCAGCCTGCCGGTTTCCTTTTTTATAAAGCTCATTAAGGACTGTCTTGTGCGGTCCATTTGCCCGGTGAGGGTTCTGAGGCTGAAATAGCGGTCCGCCACCTCATTCATGCCGCCGGAAATACTGGACGTATTCTCCAGGTGTGTCAGTTCAAAGGCCGCAAAATCCAGGGCCTCCCTTCCGCTAAAAACCAGGGAGGGCTGATAATCACCGTTTTCAGCCCGGGCGTATAGGTCCTTTAGCGCAATGTACACCGAGGTAAGTTCAATTTCCCCGCAGTTATTAAGGATTATTTGGGGGTCCAGACCGGCCCGATGGATTACCTCCCGGGTCATGCGGGGGCTCAGCCCGTCAAACTGCTTTTGCACTATGTCTGTTAAACGGCTTTCCAGTGGATTTGTCAGCATGAGGGCAAAAAATTGATCCGGGCTTAGTGACAGAGGGTTAATCTTGCCCTGGGCGGGGGCCGGTATATATGGCTTTCCGGGTAAAACCTCCCGGTGCCTGCTCACCGCGTGGGAGTATCTCTTTGCTCCGTCCAGTATAACCCCTGTATCCGGGTCCACCAGTATTATATTGCTGTGTTTGCCCATTATTTCGCAGATAAGCTGTTTCACCGATGGTCTGCCCAGATCGTCCCGCACATCCACCGTAATGCACAGCGTCCTGTCGTAGCCGGTCTGAGAGAACCCGGCAATCCTGCCCCCCTCCAGGTATTTTCTCAGCACCATGCAGAACACCGGAGGCGAGGGTGGGTTTTCTCTGGAGGAGGAGGTGAGGTGCACCCGGGCCGTGTTGGAGTCCGCCGACAGCAAAAGACGGAGTTTTACCCCGGTCCTGCTGAGGATCAGGTGCACTTCCTCCCTGCTGGGCTGATACACCTTGTCTATTCTAAGCCCGGTAAGGCTTTCTGACAGTTCTTTCTTCACAGCGGACATTACGATTCCGTCAAAGGGCATCCCGGTTACCCCCTAAAAGTTCATACTTGGCCATTCTGGCTCACCCTTTTTCCGCCTGCTGCACCTGAAAACTGCGATAAGCGGTAAGCGGTAAGCTTTAAGCTTTCTGGATGGCACGGTAACAGTATAGCATCAGCCATTGTTTACGGTCAATTTCTGTTTAACTCCAACTGGGCGCGAATGCCTCTGCCTGATTCCGCAAGCCAAAAGCGGACGAAAATTCTGGCGGGGTTGGATGTCCTTTTCTCACTTGCAGGATTTTCAATGAATTTAAGGAAATTTATTAATACTGTGTAACCGGGAGACCGGAAAAATTAATTTTGATAACAAGAAGGCGGGGCTTGACTGCGGGGCATGCGGCCACGATGTGGGGGTTGATAAGTAATGGAAAAAGCAAGTTGGGAACGGCTGAGCCGGATACTGGGCGGGCTTACTCCCATGAAATCGGACTGCGGACTGATATGCGGGAAAAAATGCTGCTCCGTTCGGGAGGAAGGGCAGGGCATGTACCTTTTCCCTGGGGAGGAAGCCCTTTATCCGGAGGGCGGCCAATGGTACAGCGTGGGGCACTCTGAGGTGGAGGTTGAACACTTTTCCGGAAAGAGGCCCTTTGTTTTACAGTGCCGCGGAAGTTGTCCCAGGGAAGAGAGGCCCATGGCCTGCAGAATTTTTCCCCTGGCCCCGTATCTTACTCCGGAAGGGGATCTGGAAATAGTTCTGGATGAGGATGCCATCTTCCTGTGCCCCCTGGTGAGGCAAAAAGACTTAGAGGCCCTGGACCTGGACTTCAGGCAAGGGGTGAGAAAGGTCTGTGCCCATCTTTTGGAGGACAGATCTGTAAGGGAAGCAGTTAAATCCTATTCCGCCAGGATTGATGATCAGTCCCGGGATCCCTGGAGGCTTTTTTTAAAATAGGATGGTTGCCCAGGCTGAGTTATTAGATTAAAGGAGGGGCTTAGGTGGAAGAAAATACCAATAGTGAAAAGGCATCATTATGGAAAAGGGTTTATGGGGTACTGTGGGCCAGTCCGGCCAGGACCATGGAGGATATTACCCAAAAGCCCCTGTTTTGGGGCGCAGCCGCATTTATACTGGGTATACACCTTGTTCTTACTATAATATCTCTGCCTAAAATAAAAGAGTATACAGCCTGGACACTGCAGAACCTGCCCACCGGGTATAAATTTTCAGCCCAGGAGATGGAGATGGCCCTTAATGCCGCGATGGTTTCCTCCATTGCAGGAACGCTGCTTTTTCCGCTGATTATGTGGGTTGTAATAGCGGCTCTGATGAAGCTTTTTAACGCCTTCAGCGGAGAAAAGACAAAATTCAGCACCCTTTTTGCCGTTACGGTATTTGCTGACCTTCCGATCGTTATTGGAGCTATACTGAGGACGGCCCTTTTAATGGTGTCCCCGGCCCGGAATATGACCGGCATCACCATAAGTCCGGCCATATTCATGGAGACCCCGGACATGTTTCCCGGGAAGCTTTATACCTTCTTGAGCCAGATGGATCCTTTTGTATTCTGGGCGCTGGCCCTTACTGCCCTGGGTGGCTCCCTGGCCATGAAGGTGCCCTTTGGCAGGCTGGCGGTGTACCTGGGGAGTCTTTGGGTTGTATATGCCCTGGGTATGACAATGCTTTCAGAGCTGGGCAGGGGCGGGGTGTAATCCGCACCGGGAGGAATTCCGTGGCTGTCACTATTCTGGATTCTGGATTCCGCCGTCTGCAAGACGGCACCGCCGACAAGGCGGTTATTTTTTTATTACCCCGGACATAAACATTATTGTCGGAGACGAATGGAAAAATAAGGGGGAAATGGTAATGACCGGTCAGTGGCACATGATGGGTATCAGGGAGGTGCTGGAAGCGCTTCAAACAAATATGACAAAGGGTCTGGATGATAGGGAGGCCGGGGAAAGGGCGGCCAGGTTCGGGCCCAACGAATTGGCAAAGGCGCCCCCCCTTGCCCTGTGGAGCTTATTTTTAAACCAGTTCAGGGATTTCCTGGTGCTGGTGCTTTTGGCTGCCACGGTACTCTCGGGCTTTCTGGGGGAATATGCCGACGCAGTTACAATAATGGTTATCGTGATCATAAATGCCCTTTTGGGCTGTTTTCAGGAATACCGGGCAGAAAGGTCACTGGAGGCGTTAAAGCGCATGACGGCCCCCGAGGCGAGGGTTATCAGGGGCGGCAGGGATCAGAGGATAAGCGCCGCCCGGCTTGTTCCCGGGGATATAGTTTGCCTGGAGGCCGGAGATAAGGTTCCGGCCGATTTAAGGCTGGCGGAGGCCTTCAATCTTGAAATAGAGGAATCGGCCCTTACCGGGGAATCCGTTCCCGTGAAAAAAAGAATAGAACCCGCATCAGAGCGGTCCATTAATCCCGGCGACATCCGGAACACCGTGTTTATGGGCACCTCGGTGAGCAGGGGAAGAGGTAAAGGGGTGGTGGTGGCCACCGGCATGGCAACGGAAATGGGGCATATTGCCATGATGATCCAGGAGGCCGGCCAGGAGGACACTCCTTTACAGCGCCGCCTTTCCCAGTTGGGCAGGGTACTGGTTGCCTTTTGCCTGATTGTTTGCGCAGCTGTGGTAATAATGGGAGTTTACAGGGGAGAGCCTCTTTACAATATGATCATGGCCGGTATCAGCCTGGCGGTGGCGGCCATCCCCGAAGGACTGCCGGCCATAGTAACAGTGGCCCTGGCCGTTGGGGTGCAGCGAATGATCAGGAGAAACGCCATTGTCCGAAAACTACCGGCTGTGGAGACCCTGGGCTGCGCCACCGTTATTTGCTCCGACAAAACAGGAACCCTTACCCAGAATAAAATGATGGTAAGGAAGGCTGTGGTGGGCAGGTCGGTGGCCGAGATAGACGGAGAGGGCTATGATCCCAAGGGAGAAATCAAATTCGTCAGGGGCAAGGCGGATGACCGTTTCAGCCTTCTTTTGAAGGCAGCCGCACTGTGCAACAACTCTATCCTAAAAAAGGGCGATATAAGTATAGGCGGCCTGTTCAGAGGGATATCCGAAAAAAGAGGATTGCGGGAGTGGGATGTTGAGGGGGACCCCACCGAGGGCGCCTTATTGGTGATGGCGGCCAAGGGCGGCATATGGAGGGAAAAGGTTGAGCAAAATCAAGCCCGGGTAGCCGAACTGCCCTTCGACCCGGACCGGAAGCGCATGACTGTGTTTTACCGGGACGATGCCGGAAAGATCTCCGGGTACGCCAAGGGAGCCCCTGATTTACTGCTGGAACTGTGCACCCATGTTTATGACAATGGTAGAATTGTTCCACTGTCCGAGGGGGATAGAAGGGATATACTGGCCTGGGCTTCGGAAATGGCCTCCGAGGCTCTGAGGGTTTTGGCCTTTGCCTTTAAGAAAGTTGACAGGGAGCTGGAGGATTACGGCGGTGAGGAGAACAACCTGGTATTCATCGGGCTTTGCGGCATGATTGACCCACCCAGGCCCAGTGCGGTCAGCGCTGTTCACATCTGCAGGAGGGCTGGAATTCACGTGGCCATGATTACCGGAGACCACCAGGCCACGGCCAGGGCGGTGGCCACCGAGATGGGGCTTTTGGCCCGGGGAGGCGGGGTGCTCACCGGGGTGGAACTGGACAGTATGTCTGACGGGGAACTGTCCCGCCGGGCGGATCAGGTGGCTGTTTACGCCAGGGTTTCCCCCGGGCACAAACTTCGTATAGTGAGGTGCCTGAAGCGGACCGGCCATGTGGTGGCCATGACGGGGGACGGGGTAAATGACGCTCCTGCCGTAAAAGAAGCTGATATAGGCATAGCCATGGGAATTGCCGGCACCGATGTAACCAGGGAGGCATCTTCCATGGTACTGGCCGATGACAATTTTTCATCCATAGTGGCGGCCGTGGAAGAGGGTCGTGGAATATATGATAATATCAGGAAATTCATCCGTTACTTACTTTCGTGCAATGTGGGTGAGGTACTGGTTATGTTCCTTGCTGTGCTGGTAGGGCTGCCCCTGCCTCTGCTGCCTATTCAGATACTGTGGATGAACCTTGTCACAGACGGCCTTCCGGCCCTGGCCCTGGGAGTTGACCCGGCTGACAGGGACATAATGAGCAGAAGGCCCAGATCTCCTGAGGAGAGTATATTTGCCAACGGTCTGATCTATAAAATATTTGGCAGCGGCCTGGTTATAGCCTTAGTCACCCTGATGGTTTTTTCAGGGGTTTGGCTGGGTTCCCATAATGTTGATCTGGCCCGTACCGCGGCTTTTAACACCCTTGTTTTCACCCAGCTGTTTTACGTGTTTAGCTGTCGTTCCGAATACCACACCATACTGGAACTGGGAGTATTCACAAACCCGCAGCTGGTCATGGCGGTTGTGTTCTCGGCGGCGCTGCAGGTGGCGGTAACTCACCTGCCCTTTTTAAGTATGGTGTTTCATACCGTTCCGTTAAACCCTGCGCAATGGGGCGTTATCATAGGGTTATCTTCATTACCCACCGTTATAGGCATAATTATAAAAAACATACAGATAAAGGCCAGGCAAAAAGTTACCTATCTCAGGGTATAATTACGGGTGAAAAGAAGGAAAAAAGGAAATGAGATGGAAGTTAAGCATGGTGTGTTTGTACTTGGACGGCACATCCGGCATGTTTTGAGGGGGTATCCGGCGAAAGTGAGATTCTTAAAGGTGCACGGGCTGGGAAATGATTTTGTGCTGGTGGACGCCAGGGAGGAAAAGGGTCTGCCTGAAAACAGCGAAAGACTGGCGGATCTGGCAGTTAAGGTATGCCACAGAAATTTTGGTATCGGGGCGGACGGGCTGGTACTGATTAAGGACACCAGGGATGCCGATATCCTCATGCAGATTTTCAACTCCGACGGCAGTGAGGCTGAAATGTGCGGCAACGTAATACGCTGCGTGGCAAAGTATATATATGAAAAGGGGCAGGTCAGGGGAAGCAGCTTGCGTATTAAAACCCTGGCCGGTATAATGATTCCTGAAATAATTACCGCAAATGGCAGAGTCGAATCTGTTAAGGTGGACATGGGTGAGCCCAAGCTGGAGCGGTCCCTTATTCCCATGGAGGGCGGCCCCGGTCCGGTGGTGGGCGAACCGCTCAGGGTGGGGGAAAATACCTTTACCATTACGGCGGTTTCAATGGGTAACCCCCACTGTGTGGTATTTGTAAAGAACATAGAAAAAGTGCCCCTGTCGCTATGGGGGCGCAAAATAGAAGTACACCCGGACTTTCCCAGGAAAACCAATGTGGAGTTCGTTCAGGTATTGAATAATGAAGAGGTGTCCATGAGGGTATGGGAAAGAGGAGCCGGTTTCACCATGGCCTGCGGCACCGGGGCGTGTGCGGCGGTGGTGGCCGGTGTCCTGAACAACCTTACCGGGAGAAGGGTAAGGGTAAATCTCAGCTCGGGACGGCTTCTGATAGAATGGAATAAAGACAATAACAGGGTATATATGACCGGGCCTGCTGAAATAGTATTTAGCGGCGATTATCCAATCTGTTAAAAATTCAATTCACATAGATACGAGGAGGAGATTTAATTGGATCTGGCAGAAAGGGCGCTGAATATCAGCCCCTCACCCACCCTGTCCATAGACGCCAAGGCAAAAAAAATGGTGGCGGACGGTCTGGATGTAGTTAATTTTGGAGTGGGGGAACCCGATTTTGATACCCCGGATCATATCAAACAGGCCGCTATAGAGGCCATAAATAAGGGTATGACAAAGTACACCCCGGTGGCCGGAACCGACAGGCTGAGGGCGGCCATAGTAAAAAAATTTAAAGAAGAAAACGGGTTGGAATACCAGCCTTCACAGATAGTTGTTTCGTCCGGGGGAAAGCATTCCCTGTACAATGCCTTTCAGGTTTTATGCCAGAAAGGAGACGAGGTTATACTGCCGGCTCCCTACTGGGTCAGCCATCTGGAGCAAATAAAGCTGTCCGGGGGGGTCCCCATTATTGTTCAGACCAAGGCATCCAACGGTTTTAAACTGGCGCCGGAAGAGCTGGAGTCGGTTCTCACCAGGAGAACAAAGGTGATACTTCTCAACAGCCCCAGTAACCCCACCGGTGCGGTGTACACCAGGGAAGAGCTGGCGGCCCTGGGAGAAATTCTGGTTCGCCAGGGAGTAGCCATTATTTCCGACGAGATTTACGAAAAACTGCTTTACGATGGAGCTGAGCACGTCAGTATAGCTTGCCTCAGCCCGGCGCTGAAGGAGCTGACTGTAGTCATCAACGGGGTTTCAAAATCCTATGCCATGACAGGCTGGAGGATAGGTTACGCGGCGGCGCCCCAGGCGGTGGCCAAGGCTATGGCCGACCTTCAGAGCCATTCCACCTCCAACCCCACCTCCATTGCCCAGGCTGCCAGTGTGGCCGCCCTGGAAGGGCCCCGGGACGAACTATATAAAATGGTCATTGAATTTAACAGGCGCAGGGACTACATGCTGGAGAGGATTAACTCCATACCCGGGCTTTCATGCGCCAAGCCCAGCGGCGCATTCTATCTTTTCCCGGATATGGGCAGCTATATCGGGAAAAGGTATAACGGTAAAAAGATACAGGGGTCCGGGGATCTGGCGGCTATGCTGCTGGAAGACGCCAATGTGGCCATGGTTCCAGGAATAGCCTTTGGGGATGACCACTGTTTCAGGCTGTCCTACGCCACCTCCATGGAAAGAATAGTGGAGGGAATGGATAGAATAGAAAAACTGCTGTCCCGGATAGAAAATTAATAAATACTAAAGTCAGGTGGTGATATATTGCCCAGAAGCATGACCGGTTTTGGCCGGGGGGAGGCAGTGGGGCAAGATAAGAAGTTTACCGTGGAGCTTAAATCGGTGAACCACCGTTTTGCCGAGGTGGTGCTGAGACTGCCCAAGCAGCTTTTCTCTCTGGAGGAAAAATCAAGAAGACTGATACTGGAAAGAGTGGCCAGAGGCAGGGTTGACGGGTATATTTCACTGGAGCAGTCTGCGGAAAAAATTCCCACGGTTAAAGTTGACAAAGCATTGGCCACATCGTATTATAAGGCAATGGGAGAGTTGCTGGATCAACTGGGAGTAGTGGATTCCATAAGATCGGAGCATATTTTCACAGTTCCCGGGGTACTTTCTCTGGAGGAGCCGGCTGAGGACGCCGCCCTGTGGTGGCCTGTTCTGGAACAGGCCATTATCACGGCGGTGGACGGGCTGGTAGAAATGAGAGAGTCCGAGGGGAACCGCCTTAAGGACGACCTCCTGGCAAGGCTGGGCATGATCATGAAAATGACCTCCGAGATAGAGTCCAGGGCGCCCCAGGTGGTTGAAGACTATCGGGCAAGAATAACCCAGAGGCTTCAGGACTGGCTGGCCGAATCCATACTGGATATGAACAGGGTTATGGCCGAGGTCACCATCATGGCCGAAAAATCCAGTATCACCGAGGAAATTATCAGACTCTACAGCCATGTGGTCCAGGCTTCCGAAAGCCTTGGCGGAACTGATCCGGTGGGGCGGAAACTGGACTTTATCATCCAGGAGATGAACAGGGAAATAAACACCATAGCTTCGAAATCGGGTGATATCCAGATAAGCGGATATGTTGTGGAGATTAAAAGTCAGTTGGAGAAGATAAGGGAACAGGTGCAGAACCTGGAGTAGCGTTTAATGACAGATCAGCATCTTTAGGGGGGTATAAGAATGGATATAAAGTTAATCAATATAGGCTTTGGCAACATAGTTTCGGCAAACCGGATAATCGCCATCGTAAGCCCGGAATCAGCACCCATAAAGAGAATTATAACGGAAGCCAGGGACCGGGGCATGCTGGTGGATGCCACCTACGGGCGGAGGACCAGGGCGGTAGTCATTACAGACAGCGACCACGTAATATTATCTGCGGTGCAGCCGGAAACCGTTGCGCACCGGCTGGTGGGTAAAGATGTTTCATCGTCTGCGGCTGAAGACCCCAACGATTAAGCTGGAGGGGTAAGATGCCGGGACAGGGAATGTTGATATTGCTTTCCGGGCCCTCCGGATCAGGAAAGGGCACTGTTTGCAGCCGTCTGATAAATACTCTCCGGGGTATAAGGCTGTCGGTTTCGGCCACCACCCGTCAACCCAGGCCGGGAGAGGTGCATGGTCGGGATTATTATTTTATGTCCAGGGAAGAATTTGAAAAACTCACCGGAGAGGGCGGTTTTCTTGAATGGGCCCCCATATACGGGTATCTTTACGGCACGCCTGCCGGGCCGGTCAGGGAAGCCCTGTCTCGGGGAGAGGACGTCATACTTGAGATTGACGTTCAGGGAGGTCTTCAGGTTAAGGAACATTTCCCAGACGCTGTGCTTATATTTCTTATACCGCCTTCCCGGTCGGCCTTGCAGTCAAGGCTCATGGCCAGAGGGACGGAAAGCCAGCCGGAAATAGAGAAAAGGATGTTGTGGGCGGACACCGAATTGGGGTTCATCCCGAGATATGATTATGTGCTGGTAAATGACCGAATCAGTGACACCGTGGCCGTTGTCAGGTGTATTGTGGAGGCTGAGCGCAGCCGTTCCGCCCGCTTCAGATTGCCTCAGGATTGGTAACCGCTTGGAAGAAATTTAAACCACCTATGTTCTGTTTGATTTTTTGGTTAATAATATTTGCATATAAATAACTTGCGTTTTGGAGGGTCGCCATGAACCAGACAACGACTCTGGACGAGTTGATGCAAAAGGTGGATAGTCGGTACACCCTGGTGGTTATTGCGGCCAAGAGAGCCAGAAAACTGACCGAAAGGGCGGAAAGCGACAGAAGCAACGGCATAGTGGTGCGTAAACCGGTGACCGCAGCCCTGAAAGAGATTTCCCAGGGAAGAATCATGTACCGCCGGACTAAGCAGGGAATAAAATGAAATCGGAGGGTATTATGCTGGAAGGCAGGTTTATTACCCTTGGTGTCACAGGAGGAATAGCTGCCTATAAAGCTGCGGAACTGGCCAGCAGACTGAATGGCCGGGGGGCGGCTGTACATGTCATAATGACAAGATCGGCGGGGGAGTTCATCAGGCCGCTAACTTTTGAGGCACTGACAGGAAACCCTGTATACACCGATCTTTTTAGTGCTTCACACCTTTTCCGGATGCCTCACATAGACCTTGCAGGCCGGGCCGATGTAATGGTGGTGGCCCCGGCAACGGCAAATTTACTGGGCAAGCTGGCCCACGGTATGGCCGACGACCTCCTGAGCACAGCCGTTCTGGCCGCCACCTGCCCGGTTTTGATTTGCCCGGCCATGAACATGAACATGTACGCCAATCAGGTTGTTAAAGACAACATTGCCAGGCTGGCCCAGTATGGGTATCATTTTGTGGAACCTGAAGTGGGCCGGATGGCCTGCGGCCATTTCGGCCAGGGCAGATTGGCCGAAACGGAAACCATAATGGGGGCGATAACCACCCTTCTTGCCGGGCAGGGGGATATGAAGGACCTCACCGTGCTGGTAACGGCAGGAGGTACCAGGGAACCTATAGATCCGGTAAGGTTTGTAACCAACCGCAGCTCGGGGAAAATGGGCTATGCCCTGGCGGAGGCCGCTTTTTCAAGGGGCGCCAGGGTGATATTGGTTTCCGCGCCCACATGCCTGCCGGGCCCTGCGGGGGTTGAGACCGTACTGGTGGAATCTGCCGGGGAAATGCGTGAGGCGGTGATGAGGTTTTATCCCGAGGCTGACGTGGTGATTAAGGCGGCGGCCGTGGCCGATTACAGGTGTGCCCGGGTGGCGGAACAGAAAATAAAAAAGGATGGGGAAACACTGATCCTGGAACTGGTAAAAAATCCCGACATACTGGCCGAACTGGGAAGAAATAAAAGAGAAGGGGTAACCCTGGTGGGGTTTGCCGCCGAAACCCGAGACCTGGAAGAGAATGCCAGGCAGAAGTTGGACAAAAAGAACCTTGATCTGCTGGTTGCCAATGATGTTACGGAGCCCGGCGCCGGTTTCGGAACCGACACAAATATAGTTAAGCTGATATATTCAGGAGGAAGGGCGGAAGACCTCCCCCTGATGGAAAAATCTCTGGTGGCCCACCGCATACTGGATGCCGTTCTGGAAATACGGCAGAATAGATAAATGTTTTGGGAAGAAAAAACGCCCTGACGGGCGCTTGGGGAGTCAGGAGCCAGAATGGTGACAGCCTGCCTTAAAAGCGACCCTCAAGCGACATGCAGTGAGGGGGAGTGATTTAAGTCCGTGCGGAATGTACCGGAGGCTGCTACTGTCTCTTAACGACCGAGCCTACGGAATGCCGAGCCGGCTGCAGGACGCAGCCGGA
>Ga0209643_1000636_pt1 | contig 51954 bp, 44 predicted proteins | sample AutmiccBRH37_all_FD_187383 | JGI IMG/M metagenome (GOLD analysis project Ga0209643, IMG submission 187383) | Deep subsurface microbial communities from Mt. Terri, Switzerland - Autotrophic microbial communities BRH/37_all (SPAdes) (version 2) | ecosystem: Environmental > Aquatic > Deep...
AAAATAACAAAATTTCGGATGGGTCAAGACCCATCCCTACAGTATGTTGCGTATTCTCATTATTGATAACGCAGTATGTAGGGAACGGTCTTGACCGTTCCGCATTATGCAACAACCCCCCCATCTTAATCCTCGATGTTCAGTAGATATCCATAGAAAATGTTTGAAAAGGAGGTGGATTTCTGAGTAATATTGAGATTCTAAAGAATTACTTTTCTCTTGCGGATTTTATTGCAGCAGTTATCGGATCCAACTGTGAGGTTATTGTCCACGATTTAAGCGATCTGAACCACTCAATTGTGCATATAGTTAATGGATGTATTACAAACAGGCATGTTGGCGGGTCAATAACAAATTTTGCACTGGAGCTGTTACAGAAAGAGAACTACAGCAGTCAGGAATACATAACAAATTATATTGGAACTGTGAAGGGCAATGAAAAGATTTTAAGATCTTCAACTTATATTATTAAAGACGATGAAGGAGAAATCCTTGGTTTGCTATGTGTAAATATTGATATCACTGATTTATTAAGAATCAGGAATAACATTGATAATATGATCATGATTGATGAATTGAAAAGGAATACTGGAAATCCAAAGAGTAGAGAAAAATTTGATGTGTCGGTGGATGATCTGGTTGAAGAGATTATCAATACAGTAATAATAGAATCCGGCGTTAAATCCGCAGATACTTCAATAGAGCAGAAAAAAGAATTAATTCAAAAAATGGAAGCCAAGGGTGTTTTTAAGTTTAAAGGCACACTAAATACTGTAGCGAAGCTGTTGAATGTTTCTGCACAAACCATTTATCGTTATTTGAAGGAAATTGAAAAACCGGTATAATTGATAAATACTATATAGCTAAAGGAGGGGAGCCGGTGAAGGATAACAAAAAGAAGCATAAGTTCGTCCCTCGGAACTTATGCTTCCCATCAATCTTGCTTGTCATATCAACCTATCCTTACACAATACGTTCCAAATATTTTTTATAAAGTGGGGAACATACTTTCAAGAACAGCTTGGTGTAAGTATTCCATTGCTCTAGGATTTTCTTTGCTTTCATGCTGTTAGTATATTTATAATGACGCTCAATAATGTCTTTTACCAGCTTTATATCCTTTGATGCTGTCAGATTCTCAATGCCTGCCATCTCTTTATTGCATCTGGCCTCGAATCCGCCTTCCTCATCCAGAACATAGGCAACACCGCCGCTCATTCCGGCTCCAAAGTTATTACCTGTCGAACCAAGTATGACAACAATACCTCCTGTCATATATTCGCAGCCATGGTCGCCTACTCCTTCCACCACTGCAGTTGCACCACTATTCCTCACACAAAATCTTTGACCGGCTCTTCCTGAGATATATGCCTCACCGGAGGTTGCACCATACAGTAATGTATTTCCTGCGATAATATTTTCGCTTGAATCATATGCAGCATCAGCAGGTGGTACCAATATAATTTTACCGCCGGATAGCCCTTTGCCCAGATAGTCGTTTGCTTCACCCTCGAGTCTCATAGTCAGTCCCCTGGCCGCAAATGCCCCGAAGCTTTGACCCGCAGATCCCGTAAGGGCTATTTTTATTGTATCCTCCGGTAAGCCGTTATCTCCATAGTGCTGTGCAATTTCTCCGCTTAACATGGTACCGAAGGAACGATCGGTATTTTTGATTTTCAATATATGCTCCACCTTCGCACCTTTTTCCAGTGCTGCTTTCGAATCTGCAATCAGCTTTCTGTCCAATACATTCTCCGTATTATGCTCTTGATTAATCATGCGTTTACCTGCAATGCGGGACGGTAACTCAGGTCTGTACAATATTGGCGACAAATCGCAGCTATTCAGCTTTTCGCCATTCTCTTGCTGTGCATACAACACGTCCACTCTGCCAATCATTTCATCTATAGTGCGGAATCCAAGCTGAGCCATTATCCCGCGGATTTCCTCCGCTACAAAGGTCAGATAATTGATAAGATGCTCCGGTTCTCCGGAGAAATTCTTGCGCAAAGTCTGTTCTTGTGTTGCAATCCCTGCAGGACATTTATTCAAATGACATTTTCTGCACATTCTGCATCCGAGGGCAATAAGTGCTGCAGTAGCAAAACCATATTCTTCGGCTCCCAGCAAAGCTGCAATAACCACATCTCTTCCGGTTTTCATCTTACCGTCTACCTGCAAGGTGATTCTACTTCTTAAATCATTCAAAAGCAATGTCTGCTGGGCTTCAGCAAGCCCCAATTCCCATGGAAGCCCGACATATTTCATGGAACTGATAGGTGCAGCCCCCGTGCCTCCATCATGGCCGCTTATCAAAACAGCATCGGCATGTGCCTTTGCAACACCTGCTGCAACAGTTCCAACTCCGATTTGAGAAACCAGCTTTACAACAATCCTTGCTTTAGGATTTACATTCTTCAAGTCAAAAACCAATTGAGCCAAATCCTCTATAGAATAAATATCATGATGAGGGGGTGGAGAAACCAGGTCTATATCCATGGCAGAATGGCGGACTTTTGCAATGTCAGGAGTCACCTTATATCCCGGCAAATGCCCTCCTTCCCCGGGTTTTGCACCTTGTGCCATCTTTATCTCAATTTCATTGCAGTTAATAAGATAATTCAATGTCACTCCGAATCTTCCTGAGGCTACCTGCTTTACTGCACTTTTTAAATTATCACCGCCAATGCCTGTATTATACCTGCTGGGATTCTCACCGCCTTCTCCACAATTGCTTGCAGCACCGATCCTGTTTGCAGCTGCTGCAATAGTTTCATGAGCCTCGGTGCTTAATGATCCGAAGGACATAGCCGATATTCTGAATCTTTTCAGTATACTCTCAGCAGCCTCGACCTCATCCAGATTTATACTTTGCATCTTCTTGAACCGCAGCAAGCTGCGGATGGTTGTCAGCTTGTTTTTCTGTTCATTCGTCTCATGGGCATATTCATTATAAATGCCTTTGTTGTTTTCTGCGCAGGCTTTTCTTAATTTACGGACTACCTCCGGGTTTAATGAATGATGTTCCCCATTAGGGTTCCAGAATATTTCCCCACCCGGGTTTAATTTGTCGAATCTGTTATATGCACAATTCTGTCTAGAAAGTACTTCTTTTGCAATTCCGTCCAACCCAATGCCGGCTATGACTGCAGGTGTAGCTGTAAAATATTCATCAATCGTTTTCTGGCTTATTCCTACTGCTTCAAATATCTGAGCGCCACTGTAGCTCTGCAGTGTTGAAATGCCCATTCTGGAAATAATCTTTAAAAGTCCTTCGCATATTGAATCAATGTAATTGTCAATAGCTTCTTCAACATTTGCAGTCTTCTTAATATATTTTTTATTTTCAATCATGTCCCAGATTGATGCAAAAGCCATGTACGGATTTATGGCTTTTGCACCAAAGCCTGTCAGAAGTGCCATATGCATAGCATCCCTGGCCTCTCCTGTCTCTACAATCAGGTCAACAGCTGTCCGGAGCTTTTTCCTTACCAGGTGGTGATGAACTGCTCCCAATGCCAGTAAGCTCGGAATCGGCGCACTATACATATCTGTATTCCGGTCGCTCAGAATAAGAATATTGTAGCCAAGCTTAATACTTTCCTCCGCACGTTTGCACAGATAATCCAGTGCTTCCTTTAACCCGTTGCCTTCATAGTCAGCCTGGAATACCATAGGAATAGTAATTGCTCTGAAGTCTTCGGTGCATAAGCTTCTTATGCTCTCCAGTTCGGCGTTTTTTAAAATGGGGTGCTCCAGCTTTATATACTTGTTATCTTTTTCTGTTTCAATCTTATTCAGAAGTTTTCCATGAGTGCCTATGAACTGTATAAGGGACATTACCAGTTCTTCCCTTATGTAATCTATAGGGGGATTCGTAACCTGGGCAAACTTTTGTTTGAAATAGTTGAAAAGCAGCTGGGGGCGCTCAGACAATACCGCAATAGGAGTGTCGATACCCATTGAGCCTATTGGTTCTTTTCCGCTTTCAGCCATATAGGCGATTACTTTTTCCAATTCTTCCTCAGTAAAGCCAAATACCAGCTGATTTATATGAAGGTCTTCACGATTCATTTTCTTCCCGCCATAAGGCTGCTTAATATCCTTTAATGTCAACCGGTTGCGTTTCACCCATTCTCCGAAAGGCTTGCTTTTATAAGCCGAGGCTTTGATTTCATTATCTGAAATTACTCTTCCTTCCCTGGTGTTCACCAATAATATTCTCCCTGGCTGCAGACAACCTTTTTTCAAAATCATATCTGCAGGCACATCTATTACGCCGGCTTCTGAGGCCATTATTACACGGTCATCCTTAGTCAATAGATAACGGGCCGGTCTTAATGCGTTTCGGTCTACCGTCACCCCTATCTTAACACCATCGGTAAAGGCAATAGTTGCGGGACCATCCCAAGGCTCAATTACTCTCGCCATGTACTCATAGAATGAGCTTTTTTCCTTATCCATCCTCAGGTTATTCTGCCATGCTTCAGGGATAAGCAGCATCATTGAGTTCTCCATAGGATGCTCATTAGCTACGAAAAGCTCCAGGGCATTATCCAGGGATGCGGAGTCACTTCCACCCGGTTCAATTATCGGCAGTATCTTTTTAAAATCATCACCGAAGGTCTGTGATTGCATAACCCCTTCCCTGGCATTCATCCAGTTTATATTCCCTCTGATAGTATTGATCTCACCGTTGTGGGCAAGGTAGCGGAAAGGCTGTGCAAGCTTCCATGAGGGGAAAGTATTTGTGCTGTACCTTTCATGTACAAGCACAATAGAAGTTTTCATGCTTTCGTCCGAAAGATCAATGTAAAATTCCTCGAGCTTGTACCCTAATATCTGTCCTTTATATATAACGGTTCTGGAGGAAAAGGAGCATACATAAAAGCTTTCAGTATACGGCTTTTTTGAATCATTTATGATTTTTTGTACACGCTTTCTAATAACCAGAAGCTTTCTTTCAAAAACTTCCTCATCTTGGCCGCCTCTGTCTACGAAAACCTGTGCAACTACAGGTCTGGTTGCCCTGGCAGACTCGCCGCATGCATATTCATTTACCGGAACTTCTCTCCAGCCTAATAGGTTCTGCTGCTCTTCTACAATTATTCTTTCCAGGATTCCTTCACAGAATAAGCGGGCATTGGGTTCTCTTGGAAGAAAAACCATACATACCGCATAATTACCTGGCTTCGGAAGATTTATATTAAATTTCCCAGCTTCTTTCTTAAAAAAGTCGTGGGGTATCTGCAGCAATATACCTGCCCCATCGCCGGTACTGGCATCCGCACCAACAGCGCCTCTGTGCTTCAGGCTCTTCAATATCTGCAGCCCTTGCTTCAATACAGCATGGCTCTTTTCTCCTTTAATATTTGCAATAAAGCCAACCCCACAGCTGTCTTTTTCCATGTCTGGATTGTATAGACCCTGCCGCTCAAAATTCCTATACTTTACCATGTCCTATTCCTTCCTTCTGAATAAATTCTACTGTAATTTGAACCAAGAAAATCCCCTTTGAATGCTCTGATCCGAATGAGTTTACAGAATATTTCGTATAATGATACAGCATTTTGCAAGATTATGCAATACCATTTTTTGATTTCTTATATTATTATTTTTAATATATGACCGGCAATTATTTGCCTGCCTAATAAGTGACTCTGTTAAAGTCAAGATTATAATAAAAACAATATTCTGAAAAATAATGAAGTATAGATCATATAATGTCAAGTGTTATATAAATACCAAACTAAAACTATGAATTTGTGGCGTAATTTTTTATTTTGATCGTATTTGAATGATGTAAGAAAGAGTTAAGACTGTAGTGCTTAACGAATAGAGGAATGCATTATATACAGAAAACAACGATTTATTTGAAAATAAAAAAAATTATTTTTATTGGAAGGAATAATGGCTTAAGTGAAGAATATATATAATACAAAGGGTTAGTTCGTAATAAAAACAAACAAAGCTCATTGGAGAAATATTCTAATAAGAATAAATGGCTTTTTAGTGTTATTTTAGATTTGAGCATTAAGCAGGTGGAGTCAGGAGGGGATTTACTAAATGGAATATGTTAAGGGAGAAAAGGCGGGTAAGAAAGAAAAAGCAGCAGATATGAAATCACATAAGGGCAAGAGGTCATACTCTGTTGAACGTAAGAAACAGACGTGGGCATATATTTTTATTGCCATTCCATTATTGTACTTTATGGTATTCAGGATTTTTCCAACCTTATATTCATTTAACATAAGTATGAGGAAATGGGATCTTCTTTCTCAGAATAAACCATTTGTAGGGTTTGATAATTTTAAAACCTTATTTGGCAATGAAGTTTTTAGGATTGCGATGCTTAATACTTTAGAATATGTTCTGGTCGGTGTACCGATTATCCTGGCTTTGAGTTTGTCTATCGCTTTGTTATTAAACAGTATAACAAGAGGTACAGGTTTGTACAGAATGCTGATATTTATTCCATATGTTACTTCTACTGTTGCCGTATCCTGGGTTTGGAGATGGATGTTCATGAAACAGGGAGGGGTTATCAATTCTATTTTAATATTATTGGGATTTGCCTCTCAGCCGTTTCTGGACAGTACAACCCAATCCCTGTATGTAGTAATGGCAAATATTGTATGGCAAAGTATAGGGTTTTACACCATAATTTTAGTTGCCGGATTAAAGCAGATTCCTGGCAGCTACTATGAAGCAGCTGGTATTGATGGGGCTTCTGCATGGGTAAAATTCAGACGTATTACCATACCACTGCTGAATCCAACCATAGTTTATGTAGCAATTATTTCTACCATTAATACTTTACAAGTCTTTACCCAGGTATATAACATTACCGGCGGAAACACGGGCAATGCAGGCGGACCTTTGAACTCAAGCACAAGTATTGTACTGCATATCTATAATCTGGCTTTTAGAAATTATAATATGGGGCTGGCAAGTGCAGCAACGGTACTGCTATTTATCATTATTTTAATTATTACCATCATCCAGATGAAGGTTTTAACCAAGGAAATAGAGTAGATGAGATAAGGGAGGCGACGTCTTGAACAAGAAAAATATAATTAAAAACATCACTTCCTATGGATTATTGACAGCGATAGGATTAATAATGGTATTTCCCTTTTTATGGATGGTTTCCACATCCTTGAAAACCGGAACAGATATATATAATCTTTCGTTGATTCCGGAGAAGGTGAATTTAAGTAATTACGTGAGAGTATTTACAACTTCCAATTTTGGGAAGTGGTTTTTAAATAGTTTAGTGATTGCAACAATAACAGTAATATCTGTTTTATTTGTTGACTCTCTGGTAGGCTATACTTTTGCAAAACTCAAATTTAAGGGGAAAAAGCCCATTTTTATTATACTGCTTTCTACTCTGATGGTACCAACTGAAATGCTTATTATACCCTGGTTTCTCATGATTAATAAATTCGGCTGGTTTAATTCATATTTATCCCTGTTATTCCCGGGCTTAAGTACAGCCTTTGGAATATTTATGATGAGACAGTTTTTTATGAGTATTCCGGAGGATCTTTTAGATGCGGGCAGAATTGACGGACTTTCAGAATTCGGTGTATTCTGGCATGTAGCTTTACCCTTGGTGAAACCCGCGCTGTCGGCTTTAGGGATATTTACTTTTTTAGGCAATTGGAATGCCTTCTTATGGCCGGTAATCGCAGTTGACAATCCGGAGATGTATACATTGCCCGTAGGCTTATCTTTGTTCTCCGGAGAAATGTATAATCAATGGGATTTGATTATGACAGGAGCTACTATTGCAACAGTACCGGTATTGATAGTATTTTTTATTTTCCAGAAAAAGATTATTGAGGGTATTCACTTGACGGGAGTAAAGGGATAGGAGTTGAAAGCCATGGAATTTGATGATATTAAAATAATAGACAGTCATGCTCACTTTCTGGTTAAAGGAACTCAAATTTCTAAAATCAAGGAAAGCTATATAAAAAGTTTTGGAAAAGAGAAGTGGGATATAGTTCAAAGAAAAAATGCATATCAACAGGATAAGTGGAGAAGGGCTTGGGGGTTTCCAATGCCTGAGCCGATAGAGGACACCATTGAAGAAACAGCAGAAAAGTGGATCCTGGAAATGGAGAACAAACACATTGAGAAGATGGTCTTTGTAACTGCCGGTGACTGGGATACAAGCAATCAAAACATGGAAAGGCTTATATCCTTGTATCCTGATAGAATTATAGGATATGCCTATCACAATCCATTTGACCAGGATGCTGCTGAAAAGCTTGAAAAAGCCATTACGAAGGGTAAGTTAAGCGGATATAAAATTCTGGCACCGGATTTGATGGGAAGTATCGATGACATAGCTTTATACCCGGTGTGGGAGGTGGCTAATACCTATAAGATTCCTGTGCTGATACATTTTGGTATTCTTGGAGGAGCGGGAGGAGTAGCCAAACATGTAAATATTTCGCCAATGATGATACATGATGTTGCCAGGGCCTTTCCGGATATCCCTTTTGTGATTCCCCACCTTGGATGTGGTCAGACTGGAGATTTGCTCCAGCTGGCATGGGTTTGTCCCAATATATATGTGGATACTTCAGGGAGTAATCAGTGGGTACGATGGATGCCCTATCCCTTGACGGTGAAGGATTTACTAAACAAGTTCTATGAAACAATCGGGCCTGAAAGAATTATTTTTGGATCTGACTCATCTTGGTTTCCAAGGGGATTCGTTAAAATGTATTATGCTGATCAGGTAAGGGATTGTATAGAGCTTGGGATGACTGAGTCGGAGATTAAAATAATTTTCCATGACAATATGGCTGCAATATTAGATAAATCGCATAAAGAAATTTGACTGAATGAGGCGGAATAGCAGATGTAATAATGGGTAAGGGATGTGTAAAATGATTAAGGGAACTACAAAACTAATTAAACAAATGAATAAAAGCAATATACTTTCTATTATTTACAATGAAAATAGTACTTCCAGGGCTGAGCTGGCCAAGAAAACAAAAATAAGCAAATCCACAGTTTCTCTAATCGTGGATGAATTGATTCAGGAGGGCCTGGTAGAAGAAACTGAGGTAGGAAATTCTACTATAAGAGGGGGAAGAAAGCCAATACAGCTTGAGTTTAATCCGGTAGCCGGATATATAGTTGGATTGGAAATTGGGAGAAAAAGCAGCTTGTGCATTCTTTCAGATCTAGGTGGAAATGTTCATAAAGAAGAGAAAATAAAGCTAAGTGAAAACAGTGAAGAGAAAATAATGGATGAAATCATAGAAGCGCTTCATGGATTTATAGACCGGTCAGGACAAGGGTGTAATATTATTGGAATGGGAATAGGTATCCCGGGAATTACTGATATAGAAAATGGTATGGTCTGCCATGCACCGGAGCTGCATTGGGAGAAACTGGAGATTGGAAAAATCTTTGAAGATGAATTCAAAATGAAAATATTTATTGATAATGATGTAAATATGGCTGTTTTGGGTGAAAAGTGGTTTGGAGCAGGAAGCAAGTACAGTGATTTTGTTTTTATATCCATAGGGATCGGTATAGGAAGCGGAATTGTAATCAATAAAAAAATTCATAGGGGAAGCAGCTTTACTGCCGGCGAAGTAGGTTATCTGGTTCTAGGCAGAGAGGCTCTGAAGCATGACAAGTATACCTACGGCCAATTTGGTTATTTTGAGAGTGTAGCATCTAATTTGGCATTGGAAAGCACTACCAATATGGGCTGTGATGAAGCTTTTGTCAGGGCAGGCGGAGGAGATGAGAACTGCAAAGCGGCAGTTGAAAGGATTCTGGATTATCTGGGTTTGGGGATTGCCAATATTATCAGTATTTTAAATCCGGAGGCCCTGATTATAGGGGGAAGCATGTCCGGTAAAAACAAGGAGTTTATAGAACCTATAAAAGAAAGGGTATCAAAGCTCACTCCGGTAACGAGCATAATAAAACCTTCTGATTTAGGTGAAAAATCAGCGATTATGGGATGTATTGCCACAGTTCTGACAAATACCTATGGGATTGAATTATATTAACTATTTGTTTAATGCGAAACATATAGAAGGGAGACTATTTATGGCCTTGAGAGAACAGATTGAAAAGGCGGAAGGAAGTAACTTTCCTGGGCAGAGTTTTAAAAGAAATATTCTAAAACCTATTTTTGATATACAAAAAGAGCACTACTTTCATCCTTTTATAGATATTACGAAAGCTCATGTTATCATGTTGGCAGAACAGAAAATTATTACCCGTGAGGAAGGCCGCAGTATACTAAAGGCCTTGGTTAACCTGGAAAATCAAGATTTTAAACTTCAGGAATATGATGATAGCTTTGAAGACATGTTTTTTATGATCGAGAAAAAATTAGAAGATATGATTGGGAAAGATGTGGCTGGAAAAATTCATATTGCCAGAAGCAGAAACGATATAGATCTTTGTGAGTTTAGAATAGTATTGAGGAAGATGATATTGGAAGTTCTAAAGGCTATGGATGAATTCAGAGAGGTGCTGTTATTATTAGTCAAAGAAAATATTCATACCATAATGCCGGCTTATACTCATACTCAGCCAGCTCAGCCTACAACCCTTGCTCACTATTTTTTAGCTTTCTACGATGGATTGAAAAGGGATTATGACAGGTTTTTAAAAGCCTTGGAAAACCTGAATAAGAGCCCCCTGGGTGCTGTAGCCATAACAACCACCGGTTTTCAAATTAAACGGGAAAGAACTGGTGAGCTATTAGGCTTTGATGGATTGGTAGAGAATTCCTATGATTGTATCGCAGGTGTTGACTATCTTACTGAAGTTGCTTCTGTACTAATGATTTTTAATATAAATATGTCCAAATTCATGAAAGATACGTTGGATTTTTGTACAAAGGAGTTTAATGTTTATTATCTATCGGATCCTTATGTACAAACCAGCAGCATCATGCCCCAAAAACGAAATCCTTCTTCACTGGAGCATTGCCGTCCCCTTGCAGGGAAGGCCATTGGAGAGGCAAAGACAATTTTTGATGTTCTGTATAATACACCCTATGGAGATATTGTGGATGCAGAGGAGCAGCTCCAGCCACATGTTTATGAGGCTGTAAAATATACTCTAAGGGTTCTGGAGGTAATGAAAAATGTATTTGCTACCCTTAAGGTCAATAAAGAAGTATTGCTGGATAGATCCCGTCAAAACTTTATTACTGTAACCGAACTGGCGGATACATTGGTTAGGGAGAAGGGCTTGTCCTTCAGGGAAAGTCATCATCTGACGAGCCAGATCATTAAGTACTTGATTAGCGAAAATCTTCAAGCTGATGATATAGAGCCGGATACCATTAAGGAAATATCACAAAGAGTATTGGGCTATGCTGTTGATTTGGACCAGCAGGCTTTATCCAAGGCTTTGGATCCACAGAACTTTATCTTCGTCAGAGAGATTATTGGAGGGCCGGCACCTAAAGAAACAGAAAGAATGCTTAAGGACAGATTGATTACTATGGAAGATGATATAAAAAAGATAAAAATATGGGAAAGTAAATTCTTTGATGCCCGGAACAAAATGTATAATGCTATAAAGTTATTGGATGTTTAGAGAAATATGGGCTGAGGAGAATTTCTTTTGCAACATATAGGGGGTAAAGAATTGCAGCAGAGTATAGGGATAGATATCGGAGGAACAAATATCAAAATTGTAATTACCGGTGAGAATGGAAATATCCGGTATAGCAATGAGAGAAAAACAGAATATTATGTCTCGGATTATTTGAGAAATATGAATGAAATGATTGCAGAAGCCCTGGGGAAGACCGATAAGCCCGTTACAGGCATAGGTATAGGTGTGCCGGGAACAGTAGATGTATATAGTGGCAAGGTGATTATATCCACTGCCCTTGGGTGGAAGGATTTTGACTTAAAGAATTATATGGAAGATAGATTTAAGATGCCGGTGGAAGTAGAAAATGATGCTAATGCATGGACTATAGCAGAAAAGTTAATTGGGGCAGGTAGAAAAACAGAAAATTTTGTAATGATCACCATTGGTACAGGTATCGGGGCAGGGATATATATTCATGACAGGCTATACCGTGGAAGCAGCTTTCAGGCAGGAGAGATCGGTTATTTTCCTATTGGATTAGGGGCATATGAGGAGAAAGCCAGCTTTCAGGAATTTGGTTTTTTTGAAAAGAAAGCATCCGCCCATGGAGCAGCATCTCATTATATGCAAAGAACCAACAATATGATTGGCTGTAAGGAAATTTTTCAGTTATCAAAAGAAGGCGAGTATGAAGCTTATATTGTAACTGAAGAAGTATATAAGTATCTAGGTATAGGTATTAGTACCATTGTTTGCTTATTAAACCCGGAGAAAATTATTTTTGGAGGAGGAATGTCTAGAGAAGGAGAGATTTTCATTAGTAGGATAAGGGAGAAGGTGGAGGAATTAACTCCAATGAAGACAACCTTCCAGCTTTCCGAAACAGGCCATTTTGGTGGAGCAATCGGTAGTGGATTGTTGATTTTCAAAGAAAAATAGGGAGGTAATAGTATGTTGAGGAAAAATTTTGCTTTGCTTTTAGTGTTTACAATGGTGATTTCCCTCTTGGCAGGTTGTGCAGGTAATACTCCTGCAAATACAGAGAATAAGACTGCAGAAAACAGTCCGGCAAATTCCGAAGAAACGGTAGTGACTATTGAGTATTGGCAATATTTCTATGAATCAAAAATAAAGCTTGTTGATGAACTGATAAATGAGTTTGAAACAGCTAACCCGGGAATTAAGGTCGTACATAAAAATTTCCCATACGATTCATACGAACAAAAGGTTGCTACTTCAATTTCAAGTGGAACCGGCCCGGATATTATGAATCTTTATTACGGATGGGTTCCGAAGTATGTTAAGTCCGGAATTTTACAGGAGCTTCCTACGGATGTATTTTCCAATGAAATAATCGACAAGGAATTTGCACCAATGGTACAGGTAAACAAAATAGATGGGAAGTATTATACAGTTCCAACAGCCGTTAGAACACTTTCATTATTCTGGAATAAAGACATATTCAAAGATAATGGATTGGATCCGGAAACACCACCTGAAACATTAGACGAGATGCTTGAAATGGCAAAGAAGACTACAAAAAGAGAAAATGGAGAGCTGATTATAGAAGGTATGACTTTCCAACCAAGCGGGCAATTGCATGCCTGGTTCAGACCGGTGCTATTAAAGCAATTTGGACAAGAGCCAATGGATGCCGGTAATAAGAAGGTTCTGTGGAATGCTTCGGAAGCTGGCTATAAGGCATTTGAGTATTTCACAGATCTTGCAAAGAAGCATAAGGTAGGAGAAAACAACTTCTATACAGACGATGTAACTGCATTTATGAGTGGTAAAGCCGCTATGCATGTTGACGGATCCTATCGTCTTGGTACTCTGGCGGCTAATGCCAAGGATTTAAATTATGGTGTTGCTCCACTGCCTTCACATAATGGGGTTCAGACTTCATTTGCTTCTTTCTGGACAAATGGAATAACAAAAAATGCAACTGGAGAAAAATTAGAAGCAGCTAAAAAGTTTCTACAGTTTTTAACTAGTGAAGAAGTCATGAAGAGATGGACAAAGGAAATAGGGGAAATAGGCGCAAAGGTTGCCATTGCCAATGATGAGGAATTACTGCAGAATGAAAGATTAAGACCATTTATAGAACAATTGCCGGAGTCTACATCCTATTTCTATGTAGATGAAAGTGCAGATAGAAAAGCATTGATAGATGCTATTGATAAAGTTCTGCTAAATGATGTAGATCCAAGAATTGCCTTGGATGAAGCGGTCAAAGAAGTTCAAGGTCTGCTGGATGAATATTGGAATAACTGATTAGAGCGTTGTTACTACTAAAATAGCAGGATGATTAATCATTCTGCTATTTTTATGGGATAATGCTTTTACACATACCGGCTTTAGCCGATACAGGTAGTGAGGCAGCTTTTTCATCAGTCATAACAGATGCAGGGATTCTAATGGTAAAGGAGCAACCCGGGAATATGCACAAGCAAGTGCCTATGCTGAATTTATGGAGAGAATGCAAAATGATTGTTTAGGTCTGGTGGATTATGATGAGGATATATGGAGGTACAGAGGTTTTTATCACACTCAAGAGAGCACTTAAGGACAGACAGGCCGAAGCTATGCTTATAGACTTACGTAAGTTGGAGATTTAGCATTCACGAAAATAAAGGGTACAGTGGTCAAGAAACTATTATATGTTATAATTAAATCACAATTACAAAGGGGGGGTAAAAATGATTAATTCTTTTGATTTTATACTGCCAACGAAGATAAGATATGGAGCGGGTATACTCAAAGTATTAGGAGAAGAGTTGAAACTGTTGGAAGCAAAAAAGGTAATGATAGTTACCGATAAAGGTCTTGTTAATGCAGGAATGGTAAAAAGGATTACTGAAATAATTGAAGGAGAAGGTATGACTTTTATCATCTATGATGAAATCGAGCCAAATCCAAAGGATTATAATGTAGAAGCATGTGCTGAAAAAGCCAGGGAAGAATCAATAGACACTATAGTAGCCTTCGGCGGTGGAAGCCCGATAGATGCGGCAAAAGCTGCAACTGTTTTAGCAAGGCAGGGGGGAAAGGTGAGAGATTATCAGGGAAAGGGTAAAATAAAGGCTGACTGTTTACCCCTTATAACTATACCGACTACAGCTGGTACAGGCAGTGAGGTTACTTTCTCATCAGTCATAACAGATACAAAGGAAAAATTCAAATTTACGATAAAAAGTACTGCAATAGCAGCCCGGACAGCCATTATAGACCCTGAGCTTACCTTGACTGTTCCTCCGGTTGTCACTGCTGCAACGGGTATAGATGCCTTAACTCATGCCATAGAAGGTTATACAGCAAACTGTACTGAGCCGATAGCAGAAGCAGTAGGTTTATATGCAGTTGAATACATAGCTCAAAATATAGTGGAAGCAGTTAAGAATGGCGGAAACGTAAAAGCAAGGGATAAAATGATGATGGGAAGCCTTCTGGCAGGATTATCATTTAGCCATGCCGATGTAGCTTCAGTGCACTGCATGGCAGAAGCATTAGGCAGTATGTATGATGCTCCCCATGGTATGTGCAATGCTATATTGCTTCCTTATGTCATGGAGTATAGCCTGCCTGCTGCAGGGTATAAATATGCCAGGATAGCAAGGGCTATGGGTATAGAAGAGAAAGATGACTTCAAGGCGGCCACGAAAGGTATAGAGCATATAAAAGAATTATCAAAGGAAATAGGGTTGCCCGGAATAAAATCCTTAAAGGTTAATACAGCTGACTTTGAGCTTTTGGCAGAAATGTCTGTAAAGAATGGTTCTAATGAAAGTAATCCAAGAAAAATGACCAGGGATGAGTATGTGATGCTATTTAACAAGGCATATGACGATTGCAATTGATTTTAAGGCAAATATACTGAATAATAGGGTAAAGTGGAATTAAAGTAAGCCACCAGGCATAGTTACATGGAAAATCAAAGTAAAAAGATAAGCTGTATTTGTTTTGACGACTAATACAGCTTATCTTTTTACTTTATATTTTTAGGAAATACAATCTTAAAGCTTGTGCCTTTCCCTAAGGCACTGTCAACGGCTATAGTCCCATGATGCTCCTTTACTATCCAGCTTGCAATTGAAAGTCCTAGGCCTGTGCCCCCGGTTTCACTGTTCCTGGCTTCGTCAACACGGTAGAAGCGTTCAAATATCAGCTTGAGGTTTTCTTTGGCTATACCTTCTCCTGTATCGGATACAAGCATTTCTATGCTGTCCTTGTTGCTTTTAAGCTCAAGGGATATACTGCCTCCTGCCGGAGTATATTTGACTGCGTTGTCTACAAGTATTACTACAAGCTGCTTTATCCTTGACTCATCTCCGAAGAAATTCACATCAGGGGCAATTGAAAAATCAAATTTCACATTCTTATCTGCAGCCATTGGTACAAAGGGGGCTGAGGCCTCTTCGGCTGTCGTGCTTAATGAAAAATCCTTCATTTCCAGCAGCTTCTGATCGGAATCGGCCCTGGCAAGCAATAGCAAATCGCTGACCAGTTTAGTCATATGTTTGTTTTCGACATATATGTTTTCAAGCCATTTTGTCTGGCTGAGAACAGTATCCGACTTATTTTCCATTACAAGCTCAAGGTTTGTCTGCATAACAGAAAGGGGTGTCCGGAGTTCATGGGAGGCATCGGCGACGAAGTTTTTCTGTTTTTCCCAGGCTGCTTTAATGGGCTTTAGAGCCCTGCCCACCATGAACAAGCTCCCTATGAATACTAACCCCAGGCCTGCAAGAGCTATGGTAATCAGGTTAAAGCGCAGTGATTTCAACAAGCTGTTCTCATAATCAACATTTATAAATATTATAGACAAGCTATTGTCGGCTTTTTTTATTAATCTGGTAAGATAAGTAACTCCGGCACTTGATTGTATTGTGCCGTCCTTCATTGTAATATTGGTGGTAATGTTTTCAGGAAGATCATTAATATACAAGAACAGATACTTGTTTTTACCACTCTGTTTCATTAATTTGTCAACAAGCTCTTTAATAGACTCTTCTGTTAATGCCGGCATATGCGGAGTATTTTTATAGCCTGTTACCTTACCTGAAGAGGATATATCTGCAACGATAAAATTCTGATTACCCAAGAGCCCCAGCAATTTAGGATTCTGAAGCTCTCCCCCGCTTACAATGCTGTAGGTCAGCAGATTCATCAGCTGGGCTGATTGGCTGATTATTGACTGATACATGGTAATATAAACACCTGTGAAGAGTACGATGAATATTATTACAACTACAATTACATTTGCCAGAGTGAGCCTTAATCTGAGTTTATTAAACATTATTTCCCTCCTCCAGACAATAGCCTATTCCTCGAACTGTGCTGATGCGGATATTAGCAGCGTCACAATCAAGTTTTTTACGCAGATAATGTACGTATATTTCCACATTATTATAATCTGCATCCATTTCAAAGCCCCATACCCTATCGAGTATTTGTTCCTTTGTAATAACCTGGCCCTTGTTTTTTATAAGGAGCTCCAGAAGCTGGCATTCCTTCAATGTAAGCTTTACAGCCCTCTTCACGCCGAAGGCCGCTTTGCATTGGGAGGTGTCAAGGGTTAGGTTTCCCGCATGCAAGCTTTTATGCAATAATATCTCGCCCTGCCTTCTGGAAAGAGCTCTAACCCTTGCAAGAAGCTCTTCGTTGGAGAAAGGCTTTATCAGGTAATCATCAGCTCCTGAATCCAGGCCTTCCACTCTATTTTCTATTGTGTCTTTGGCGGTGAGGAAAAGTACGGGAGTATTAATCCCTTGAGACCTTATGTTTTTCAATATACTGATGCCGTCATTTTTAGGCAGCATCCAGTCCAGTATTATAAGATCGTAAATACCGGACATAGCCATATCTTCCCCGGTTTCTCCATCATAGGCCACATCAACTGCATATTTGTTTTTTTTCAAAATATAAACAAGAGCTTCAGAAAGCCGCTTCTCATCTTCCACTAACAATAATCGCACAATACCACCTCAAAAACAATATTACATTATAATGCTTTAAATTTCATTAGAATTTCATGACAAGAAAAAGTTTTTAAATTTTTAAAGGAAATTTAAAGCTTTTGCAGCTAGTATTTATATGTGCGCTGAAGTAATACAAAATTTATTCAGTATGTCATCCTGAACGTAGTGAAAGATCGGGGATTCGACCTGAATTCAATGAAAGCTGTTTAGTGCAAAACATATAGGAGGCGGCAATGAGGAAGAAGAGCTTTAAAATAAGTGACAATAAACTGGCCTGTTTTTTTCTGGCTCCGAGTATAATAGGTTTTTCAATTTTTTATGTGATCCCTTTTATCGGTGGTTTCTATTATTCTCTTGTAAGCAGCCCTTTCAACGGAGAATTTGTAGGTCTGCAAAATTACTTAGACCTGATGAGAAACCCGAGTTTTATTAAGGCAGTATACAATACCGCAATGTTTACCTTTTTGAGCGTACCTCTGAATATAGTATTATCCCTTGGGCTTGCAATCCTTTTAAATAAAAGGATATATGGAAAAAGCATTCTTCGTACCCTGTTCATAACTCCTCTGGTAGTGCCTGTTGCTTCAATAGTATTAGTGTGGCAGTCCATGTTTGATATCAATGGAACATTAAATGCTCTGATAACGGCACTCGGTCAAAATCCGGTGGACTGGATGAAGACCGATTGGGCAAGGGTTACAGTTATTATTGTCTATCTGTGGAAAAACATAGGGTATAGCATGGTGCTGTTTCTGGCCGGGCTGCAGAACATACCGGTTGAATATTATGAAGCTGCAAAAATAGATGGTGCGGGTATATGGAAGCAGTTTACCAAGATTACTATTGTTTACCTTACACCTACTGCTTTTTTCGTATTCATCATGTCCATAATAAACTCATTTAAAGTTTTCAGGGAGGCTTACCTGATATCGGGAGACTATCCCCACAGTAGCATTTATATGCTTCAGCATTATATGAACAATATGTTTGCGCAGCTTGACTATCAGAAACTGACTTCCGCAGCCTTTGTAATGGCTGTTTTCATAGTGCTGATTGTTCTTGTGCTCTTTATTATCGAAAGAAGGATAAACCGGGTGATCAACTAAGATAAACCAGTGGAAGGAGAGAAGCAATGAAAAACAGATACAGAAATATACTGATTACGGCAATATTGTCTTTAATGGCGTTAATCTTTATATTTCCGCTGGTCCTTACTGTTTCAAATTCGTTTATGAGTGAAGCAGAAATCTCAAATAATTATGACATGATAGCTTCAAAAAATACCGGCACCGATAATTCCGGCGGCAAATACGCAATCATGAAGCTTATTCCTGACATAGTTGTACTGAAGCAATATTATGATGTGTTGATAAAGAAGTCGCAATTTCTTTTTATGTTTTGGAATTCGGTAATAATTGTGGTCCCCATAGTAGCCGGTCAGATTATAGTTTCAAGCCTGGCGGCTTATGCCTTTGCAAAGCTTAAATTCAAAGGCCGTAATCAGCTGTTTTTTGTATACCTGACCGTAATGCTGATGCCGTTTCAGGTAACCCTGGTCCCTAATTACCTGGTTGCGGACAAATTAGGGCTTGTCAACAACTACCTCTCCATAATATTGCCTGGAGTATTCAGTACCTTTGGGGTATTTCTTCTGAAGCAGTATATGGAGCAGATACCCGATTCGTATATCGAAGCTGCAAAAATGGATGGAGCAGGACAGCTTGAGATATTTTCCAGAATCATACTGCCTATGTGTAAGAATGGTATAGCAGCTTTGTTTATTCTGGTATTTATAGATAATTGGAATATGGTGGAGCAGCCATTGATATTTCTTCAGGACGTTGTAAAGCAGCCTCTTTCGGTTTATCTGTCCAGGATAATCAGTGGAGAAAGAGGACTTGCTTTCGCTGCTTCTACATTGTATATGCTGCCGATGCTCCTTATCTTTCTATATGGAGAGAACTATTTGATAGAAGGAATACAACGCTCGGGAATCAAGGAATAAGAAGGAATAATAATGGAGGTATGAAAAATTGAACCATGAAGAACTCATTGAATATGCCGCAAGAAAAAAAGTGACGGGAAAGCTGCTTGTGATTTTTATAGTGATGATGGTTTTGCTAACCTTCTTCTCCAATACAATCAATAATTTTACGTTCCCGAGGGTCACTCTGGAAAGTCCGGCCGGGGGAGCCCTGGTCAAGGAAATAAGCGGGAAAGGTGCGATAGAGGCAAAGTCGGTCTTTGAAGAATATGTCGATACAAGCCTTAAAGTACTGAATGTTAATGTACAGGCAGGTGATGTTGTCAAGAAAGGCCAACCTATTATAAGCCTTGACATTGACGAGCTTAAATCAAGTCTGCAGGATGAAAATGCCAAGTACAGACAGCAGCAAATTGCCCTTGAAAAGCTTAAGGAGGGCAGCGCTCAGTTCAGCTTGGACAATAATATCGAAATTGCCCTGGAAGATTTGGAAAAGCAAAAAAAGAACTACCAAAATATAAAAACTCTCTATGATTCCGGCTATGAGTCGGCACAGGAGCTTAAAAATGCTGAAACGGCGATGAACAACGCGGAGAGACATTATAATTCCGCAGTGCAGGCCAAGGATGACTTCGTAAGAGAAAACCTGAGGGACATTGAGAATGCAGAGCTTAATCTGGGAATAGCAGCCCGGAGGATAGAGGCTTTAAAAAAGAAGGCAGCTAATAATGGAGTATATGCAGCACCGGCAGACGGGATAATAACCGAATTGAATTTTAATGAGGGCACCATGGCAAGCAGCACCAAGCCACTCTATAAGCTGGCTGAAACTTCTGGGGGCTTCCAGCTTGCCGTATCGATCGACAGAGACCTGGCAGCTTATGTAAAGCCCGGAGATAAGGTGGATGTAAGTATAATCTCCCTTGGAGATAAAGCGGTTAGCGGAAAGATAGCCCAAGTAAAAGCAAACCTGCAGAATGGGGATGATAAAGAGCTCTTGATAGATGTGGAGGATGAAGAGCTGCAGGGAGGAGAGACTGCACAAATTATTATCAGCAAAAAGACCAGGCAGTATTCCGCTCTGGTGCCAAACAGTGCTGTTTATACCGACAGCGATGGTTCCTATGTATTTATAGTCAGGAAGAAGGATAGCCCCCTTGGCACAGAAAGCTATGTTCAGAGGGTAGCTGTTGTAATAGAGGACTCCGATGGCACAAAGACTGCCATAGGGAATGGAATAATGCTGAGGGACAAGGTTGTATCCGGAAGCACAAAGCCTTTATCGGAGGGTGACAGAGTTGTTGTGGAGCAATAAGGTGGCGCTGGCTGCAGAAGGGGGTGACAAGTTGAAACCGATTAAGGCAACCTGGTTTATTCTGACTGCCGGTATATTCATACTGATCTTCAGTACTTTATTGGGGGCATCCATAGTATCCAAATACAATGAAATAAACGGATTTTATAAAACAAACAAAGTTTCGGTCAATATACTGAGCAATAAGAGCCTGCAGGGAAAAAGCTCTTTTACACAGGATGATATAAGGCACCTTCAGCAGTTCTCCTTCAAGGATACTGATATGGCTTATGCTGCTGAGAGTAAATCCCTTGCAGTCTACGGAGAAAATCAAACTCAGGCAAATGTACTGGGAGTCAGTGACAAGTATGAAATGTTTCATCAAATCAGGCTGGAATCAGGCAGTTTCATAACATCGGAGAATAGAAATGAAATGGTTGCAGTCGTGGACAAAGAACTGGCTATAGCACTTTTTAACAATACAAATATCATAGGGATGTATATAGACCTCTATGATCAAAGGTTCAGAATAATAGGAGTCATAGATCCGGACATGTCCATTATCCAAACATTGGCGGACAACGGATATGGCAATATCTACATGCCGGTGGAACACATGCTGGAGTATGATGCAAATTCGAAAATAACTTCCCTTGAGTTCAGAGCAGCCTCTATGGGGACAACAGGTAAAAATGTCAGCGGTATGACCGAAGCATTGGCTTCAATAGGTAAAGATGCTTCCAATTACAAGATCATAGACTATAATATTGAAAAAATACTGCTGGAGGAGAAAGCCCTGTTCGGCATTTTTATCCCCGGCATTGGAATAATTATTATGCTTCTGCTCTTGATAAAGAAAAGGGTTGTGGAGATATATGCTGCAATAAATTCCGCACTTAAAGAGAACTATTTCAAGGACGCTATAAAGCTGAAGTATATAAAGCCGGGTCTGCTATTGCTGGAAATAATCACAGCACTGCTTTTCGTGTATCTGGTATGGGACACAGTAAAATTCAGCATCTATATTCCAACGGAATATGTGCCGGATGAGCTTATTGATATAGGATTCTTCTCCGAGCTTTTTAAGAGTCTGGTACAGAACAAGGTTCAGAGTGCCGGATATATTCCTTCCTCTCCGGAAATGAAGGCGAATGTTCTCAGTGCAATACAAAGCTGGAATCTATATGTCGGCGTGCTTGCCGGGTTCCCTTTGTACTTTCTCGGGCTCAGGCTGCTGGAGCTAAGAAATGAGAATACTGTCAAGCGTTTATTATACTGCTGTACTGTTTTGCTTTTTTCAATAATATTGGGCTTGTTTATACTTGGCATATTTAACATGCCGATTGTTGTTAATACAAAGGGGGTGCTCATAGTATTTGCATTTGTGTTTCTATCTGCAGTCAAAATAGAGTAAATAAAGGCTTCCGAGGAAGCAACCAAAATCATTTGTAAAACTTTGAAGGAGTGATATTTAAATGTACAATAACAAATTATTCAAGAGTAAGGTCCTAAGGAAAATCATCTGTGTAGCTATGGCAATATTCATGCTGACGGCTGCAACGGCATGCGGAAGTGCAGCGGCGAGCAGCAGTAAAGAGAGCAGCCCAGAAAATAATACTCTAACCATTTCAGTAATAACAAAAGACATGTATCTGGATGCAGCAGTAAAGAAATTTGAAGAGCAGCATCCCGGCATAACTATTGATGTAAAGGAATATACCTCCAACCCGCTGCCGGCAAGCGATGGGAAAGGCACAATGGTAATGGTGGGGGAAAAATCAGAGGATGTTGAGAAGTACGCCAGTGCTATGAACACACAGCTGATGTCGGGCAAGGGACCTGATATTATGCTGTTAAGCCCTCTCCCATATGAAAATTATATCGATAAAAACATATTGGCTAACTTAAGTGAAATGATGGAGTCCGACAAGAGCTTCGACATAAATAAATACTATACGAATATACTTGATGCCATGAAGTATAATGGAAGCCTCTATGGCTTGCCCATAAGCGTAAGCCTTGATGTTATGGAGGCAAACAAGGCACTGCTTGATGAATATAATATCAGAATCGATGATGGTAAATGGACCTGGGATGACTTTGAAAAGACAGCGGAAAGTATCCTGGAAAGCAGTAATAAAAGCGGTACACAGAGTATGTATGCCTTGTCGGGAATGGATGGCAGCATGCTTATATCTTCCCTTGTTTCGAAAAGCTTCAATAAATTCGTGGACAAAAGTGAAAAAACTGCCGGCTTTGATTCCGGAGAATTCATTAATCTCCTGAATCTAGCCAAATCCATGATTGATAAAGGTTATATAAATACCGATACTTCCCAGGGGAAAATGGCCGACCTGGCCTCCAGGGGGAACACTGTATTCAGTGTCGACTCCATCAGATCATATATGGATATGATGATGGTTAATCAGATTTACAGTGATGGTGTGGAATTTCTGAAATATCCCGGGGATGGGCCCGATCAATCCTTCACTGCCAATACTTTGTATGGAATTAACAATAAATCCGGAAACATTGCCCTTGCATGGGAATTCCTCAAGTTTTTAGTTTCGGATGAGATGATGTCACAGCCATCTCTTGGGGGACTGCCGGTTAATCGGGATGCAGCTTTGATGGCTGCACAAAATGCGGTTGATATGTCAAAGAAGGCCAGCGGTGGCGGGGGTAAAATGATGTTGAGCAAGAACGGGCAATCGGTTAGCATTAACAAGCCAATTACTCAGGAGGACGTTGATATTGTACAGAACCTCCTTGGCGGCGCAAGCAAGTATACAAAAGTTGACCAGAAGGTATTATCAATCATTCAGGAAGAGACCAAAGCCTTCTTTGAAAGCCAAAAGTCAGCCGATGATACGGCAAAGACCATTCAGGACAGAGTAAACACTTATATAAACGAATAAGGAGAAATAGCAGCCTTTAAACCTGGAGCTCCTGTAGCTTTAAAGCACTGCATCCTATAAATGAATGCAGTGCTTTTCATGTGATTTTTGCTATAAATCCTTGGCCATTTCATCCAGTACTTCGGCAGTAGCATTGAGTTCCTCTATGGAAGCAGATACTTCTTGTGCTGCTGCTGCCTGTTCTTCGAATATAATATTTGTCTTGTCTATAATCTGTGTCATCTCATGAGTCATATTTATTATAGCATCCACTATCTGCTTGATATTTTCAACTGCATCTTTACTATTGCTTGACATCTTCCTTATCTCTTGGGCAACAACTGAAAAACCCCTGCCGGATTCTCCTGCCCTTGCAGCTTCTATAGCTGCATTTAATCCAAGCATATTAGTCTGACTTGCAATATCGGTTATAAACTTGAGGATATCTTCGGTATCTCTGGCCTTTGTCTGAAACTTGTGGCTTATTTCGAGCAGTGACTTGGTATAACAGCTAACGTCTTGTATGCCTGCCGCCATTTGATTTATTGAAGCCGATATCTGCTGAAGTGACGCAGATAAACCATCAGCCTGCTCCATAACCTTCATTTGCTTGTCCACACTTCTTCCTATGTTAATAGTACCTACAATCTCACCATTACTATTTTTAATAGGAAAAAACGGCAGCAAGGAGAATATGGAGAGGACAATATTGAAAAGTATCAAAATGATACAAATATAATAATATGAGAAATTATGTTAATAAATAGTGCTAAATGAGATGGAATTCGTGCGAAATCAATCGAAACATGTAAAAATATAAGTAAAATGCATAAAAAACAATTGTAAAATGTACATGCTATTGTTATAATGAGAATACAGAAAATACTAAACAGTCTCATAATGATACAGCGGGGGCGAAGAAAAATGGCATTAAGTACGAAGAAATATCAAAATTATGTGAATATACTCAGGGAAGAATTGGTGCCGGCCTTGGGGTGCACCGAACCTATTGCAATCGCATATGCAGCGGCGAAGGCCCGCGAGGTTCTGGGCTTACTCCCGGACAAAATTGTCGTAGAATGCAGCGGCAACATTATCAAGAATGTAAAAGGAGTTATTGTCCCGACTACAAAAAAACTGCGGGGTATTGAAGCTGCGGCAGTTATAGGTGCTGTTGGCGGAGATGCTTCCAAGGAATTGGAGGTCCTTGCCGGCATTAATCAGAAGCATTTGGATGAGACAAAAATGCTAATTGAAAAAGGTATCTGTGAAGAGAAGCTTTTAGAGACTCCGGCGAAGCTTCATATTATCGTCACAATTTTTAATTATAATGAAAAAGCATCTGTGGAAATAATACATACACATACAGGAATTGTCCGTATAGAGAAAAATGACAAGGTTTTACTTGATGTTCCCCATAGCATGGAAGAGGACGCAAGAAAGGCAACCGACCGGGAATGCATGAATATTGAGGATATCATAGAATTTGCAAATACCGTAAACATTGCTGATGTAAGGGATATACTAAGCAGGCAGGTAGAATACAATTCAGCAATTTCCGATGAAGGCTTGCACAAAATATATGGCGCGAATATAGGAATGACCCTGCTAAGTGTTTATGGCGATGATGTCAGAGTTCGTGCCAAAGCTGCAGCAGCAGCCGGCTCCGACGCTCGTATGAGTGGCTGTGAAATGCCTGTTGTAATAAACTCAGGCAGTGGAAATCAAGGAATGACGGTTTCATTGCCGGTGATTGTATATGCAAGAGAGCTTTCCGTAACAACGGAAAGATTGTACCAGGCATTGTGTATCAGCAATCTGATTGCTATTCATCAAAAAACAAAGATAGGCAGACTTTCTGCATACTGTGGGGCAGTAAGTGCTGCGACAGGTGCAGGAGCTGGAATCACATATCTTTATGGAGGTGGTATGAAAGAGATATCGCAAACTATCACAAACACATTGGCAAACGTATCCGGTATCGTATGTGATGGAGCAAAACCATCATGTGCTGCTAAAATCGCATCTAGTGTTGATGCTGCTTTGTTAGGCTGCTATATGACAATGCAGGGCAGGGGTTTTAGCTCAGGGGAGGGTATTGTTAAAGATAGTATTGAAGGTACTATCGAAAATGTTGGTAAGCTCGCTAAAAATGGAATGCAGGTGACTGACGAGGAAATCTTGAGAATTATGATCAACTCCTAAGTACAGCTGCAAAGAAATGCAAATGAACAACAGACCTGAATTCTTTAAAATCGAAGGGAGGAAGATTGTTCTAGTATTACACAGGGTGTGAGTCCTGTTGATAAGAACGAACGAGAAAATTATGAAAAAAATATTAAGTATTATTTTAGCATTGGTAATTATGATAACTGTGTTTACAGGTTGCGCAAGCAATTCGCCCAAAACCCCTGCAGAGGGAACTCCAGCTCCAACAGCTGAGGGTGCAATTAAAATCGCAGTTGCAGCGCCTATGACAGGCGATAATGCAGAGTATGGCAAAGGCTTTCTCAATGCGGCTAAAATGAAAGCTGAAGAGTGGAATGCCAACGGTGGTGTACTAGGCAGGGAAATAGAGATTGTACCATACGATGATAAAAACTCCGGTGAAGAGGCTGCTTCTATCGCACAAAAAATCATCAGCGATAAAGATATCGTAGGTGTTGTTGGTCACTTTGCTTCCGGTGTCTGCATGGTTGCTGCTCCGACATACGAAGAAAACAAAGTAATAGAAATCTCTCCTTCAGCTTCTCATCCCGATTATTCCGGTATCGGCAGTTATATATTCAGAAATAATACCGTTATAAATGTAGAAGCTGCTGCAGGTCTTGATATTGCTATAAATGATCTTGGTAAAAAGAATATTGGTATCATTTCAATTAAAACTGACTGGGGTACAAGTACTTCAGCCATCGTAAAAAAGCTTATTGAAGAACAAGCCGGTACAGGTGCAAAGGTTGTTGCCCATGAGGAAGTTATGGAAGGCTCCGACGATTACAGCCCTGCTATTACAAAGCTTAATGCAGCGGGAGCAGATGTTGTTATCAGTGTAGGTATGTATAATTTGGTAGCTCCTGTTGCAAAACAGTACAAGCAAGTTAATCCGGACATTGCAATAGTCGGTTTCTCCAACTCATACAGCCAGCAGCTGCTTGAGCTGGGCGGCAGTGCAGTTGAAGGTGTTCGTTTTCCTGTTATATTTTTCTCCGGCTCCAATGACCCCAAAATCAAGTCATATGTAGACGCATATACAAGCAAGTACGGTTCTGCTCCAAGTGCATTGACATCTCAGGCATACGACTCTGTTGGAATGCTGCTTGAATCTATTAAAGCTGTTGGTTCAACAGACCGTGAAAAAGTAAGAGATACTTTGGCAGAAATCAAATATGAAGGTGTAACAGGCTATACTGAGTTCAACGAAATAGGTGATGTTCAGAAATCCTTTGTAAAAGTAGTTATAAAAGACGGTAAGTTTGAAGAAGTAAAATAAATTTATTGTACATTTTTAAATTAGAAATTGCCCGGAGGGGAATTGCCCTCCGGCTATTTCTAATGACAGACCGGATTCAAAGTAAGATGTTTGGTGCAAAACATATAGAATATGACATATGAATCGAGCTTTCAGACGAAAATTTAAGGGGAAGGAGTATGTGGAAGAGTGATAATACAGCAATTATTTAACGGATTGGCACTTGGCATGGCATATTCGCTGATAGCGGTAGGCTACTCAATGGTATTTGGTATCTTAAGACTTATAAACTTCTCCCACGGAGCAATTTATGCCTTCAGTGCCCACATGGCTTTGCTCTTTATCAGTATGAAATTTGGAATCATTCCGGCTATTTTAATGAGCATACTGATTACCGGCATACTAGGCATACTTATTGATAAAACTGCTTTGGAGCCGCTTAGAAAGAAAAATTCCATACCTATTGCATCCTTGATTACAACAATTGGTATGGCAAATATAATACAAAATCTTTTAATGATCTTCTTTAATACTGAAAGAAAACCATTTCCGGCATTTTTTGATTTTGGAATGTTGAAGCTTGGCAGTGTACAAATCAACTCAACACAAATTGTTATGTGCCTTGTTTCATTAATTCTGCTTGTTATTTTAACATTGATTATTAATAAAACAAAACTGGGACTTGCAATGCGTGCTACTGAGCAAAACTCAAAGGCAGCAAACCTGATGGGTATTAACGTGAACTTTGTAATATCCTTTACATTTTTCCTTGGTGGTGCATCTGCGGCCATTGCAGGAGCACTGATCGGCGGGTACTATCAGATTGTGTACCCGGGAATGGGCTTTATGGTTGGGCTTAAGGCATTTGCGGCAGCAGTACTTGGCGGTATAGGTGTGCTGCACGGTTCGGTAGTTGGCGGATTGGTGGTTGGAGTATCCGAGAGTTTTGCGGCAACCTTTCTAGGTTCTTCCTATAGGGACTCTGTAGCTTTCATCATTCTTATTCTTGTACTGATTATAAAGCCTACAGGTTTGTTCGGTAAAAAAGATATTAAGAAGGTGTAGATGATATGGACAAAAAGATGAAAAAGGATACAAGCAAAAACTTTATATTTAAAATGGAGACTTTAATAGAAAAATACAAGATCCCCATAGGAATTGCCTGTGCAGCAGTATTGCTGGGATTTCCTTATATTGGTGTCAATCAGTATATAATGCGAATAGCCATTATGATAGGAATTTATTCTATGCTGGCATTGGGTCTCAATATTCTAACCGGTTACACGGGACAAGTTTCATTGGGACATGCAGGCTTCTATGCGATTGGAGCCTATACAGCATCCCTTGTCTCTCTTAAACTTGGAGCCGGCTTCATAGTGTCGGCAATAGCAGGTGCCACGCTGGCATCCTTTTGTGGCTTGCTTCTGGGTTTGCCGACCCTGCGTTTGAAGGGCACATATCTTTCAATTGTAACACTTGGTTTTGGGGAGATTGTCAAAATGGTTCTGATGAACTGGGATAAGGTTACAAACGGTACATTAGGCCTGAAAAATATTCCGCGTCCGTCTGTTTTCGGTTTGAAACTGACTCTTGCGAACAATGGCATTTACTATATGATGTTGGTTTTGTTAGCACTTATAACATTGGTATGCATATTGATAATCAAATCAAAGATAGGCAGGGCGTTTATGTCGATTAAGGAAGATGAGCTTGCAGCTACTATGATGGGCGTAAAAACCACACGTTATAAAGTACTTGCATTTGTTATCTCAGCATTTATTACAGGTATTGCCGGTGCTTTTTATGCTTCCATGATCGGCTTTATAGATCCCAACTCATTTACATTCGATATATCTACACTTATCATAAGCATTGTCATACTAGGCGGTATGGGTACGATCAGGGGTATGTTCGTTGGCTCTGCAATACTGATTGCATTTCCGGAGGTGTCCAGATTCATGATGGATTATCGTTTTGTTGTATATGGTATTGTCCTGGTGGTTATGATGAGGTTCCGTCCGCAAGGTTTGTTGGGATGGAAATCTCAGATGCCGTACAAATTTCCAAAACTGGCTGTGCAAGAGCTTGAGAAACGTAAAAAAGGCAATATGCAGACTCAACAGGTATAAATCCAACAGAACGATACTTCAGAAAGGAGAAGTTGTCAAATTAGATGATTGACAACCTACAAAGATATGGCATATTTACAGGTTAATTCAATTACTAAACAGTTTGGTGGACTCATTGCCGTTGACAATGTCAGCTTTGAGGTTGAAAAGGGTGAGATTGTCAGCATTATCGGCCCTAACGGTGCAGGAAAGACAACCGTTTTCAACATGCTTACAGGAGTATATACAATTGATAACGGCGAGATTATTTTTGATGGAACCCCTATACACAATACTACACCCTATAATGTAGTAAATCAGGGTATATCCAGGACGTTTCAGAATATACGGCTATTTCCTAATATGCGTGTAATTGAAAATGTACTGGTAGGTACACATATAAGAACGGAATATGGCTTTTTCGATTCTCTCTTCAGAACACCTCGATACAAAAAAGAAGAAGCTGAAAAAGTTATGCATGCGGTTGATATTTTGAGAGATATAGGACTGGAAGACAGAATCAATGATTATGCACAGAACTTGCCCTATGGCGAGCAGAGAAAGGTTGAGATTGCACGTGCAATTGCCACTGATGCAAAGATAATCCTCCTGGACGAGCCTGCTGCAGGCATGAACCCCCAGGAGTCGGAAGAACTGCTTCGCTTCATTAGAGAACTGCGTGACAAAGGCTATACAATTATTCTCATAGAACATGATATGAACGTGGTCATGAATATTTCAGACCGCATATATGTAATTGATCATGGCAAGAAAATTGCACAGGGATTTCCCAATGAAATTGCCAATAACCAAAGCGTAATTGAGGCTTATCTGGGAGGTGTGAAAAAAGATGCTTAAGATCAGCAATCTGAATACTTTCTATGGTCACATTCACGCCTTAAAGGGTATAAGCATGGAGATAAAAGAGGGTGAAATAGTTTCCCTTATCGGAAGCAACGGTGCAGGAAAGTCCACGACCCTTGGCTCTATAGCAGGACTTGTGCATCCACAGTCGGGTACAATACATTTTAAGAATCAGGATATTACAAACATGGCTCCTTTTAATGTTGTGAAGCTGGGTATCAGCCTTTCTCCTGAGGGACGTGAGGTTTTTCCTGCACTGACAGTACAGGAAAACCTAAAGCTTGGCGCATACATCAAAAAAAATAAAGCAAGAATAGATGAATCCTTTGCTCGTGTTTACGACCTTTTTCCGAGACTTAAAGAAAGAATCCAACAGACAGCAGGCACACTATCAGGTGGTGAGCAGCAGATGCTTGCAATAGGGCGGGCACTGATGAGCGAGCCTGAGCTTCTTCTGCTGGATGAGCCTTCTCTGGGTTTGGCACCAAATCTGGTATTGATGATTTTCGAGCTTATTCAATCGATCAATGAGCAGGGAACAACAATTCTGCTGATTGAACAGAATGCCAACATGGCACTGTCCGTCTCTCACAGGGCTTATGTCCTTGAGACAGGCAATATTACAATGTCGGGAGATGCAAGTGACCTGGCAAGTGATCCCAGGGTAAAAAAGGCTTATCTGGGAATAGGTTAAAAAAATGGAATGGAGGTTAAGAAATGAAAAAAATTATCAATCATCCCAATAATGTTGTTTCCGAAGCACTTCAAGGCTTGGTTAAGGCTTGCCCTGAGCTGCAGTATGCGGAGAAGCTTGAGGTTGTCTCCAGAAAAGAAAAGAAAACAAAGGTAGGCTTGGTATCGGGCGGAGGTTCAGGTCATGAGCCTGCTCATGCCGGTTATGTAGGTAAAGGTATGCTGGATGCTGCTGTTTGCGGCAATGTGTTTTCCTCACCAAGCCCCGACCGCATTATCAAGGGTATTGAAGAAGCAAACTCAGGTGAAGGGGTTCTGCTTATCATCAAAAACTATTCCGGTGACATAATGAACTTCGATATGGCCAGGGAAATGGCTGAAATGGAAGACATACGTGTTGAAAGTGTTATAGTAAAAGATGACGTAGCTGTTCCGGACAGCACTTATTCCACAGGACGCCGCGGTATTGCCGGAACAATATTCGTGCATAAAATTGCCGGTGCGAAAGCTGAGTCAGGGGCGAGCCTTGATGAGGTTAAAGCTGCCGCTGAAAAAGCAATTGCAAATATACGCAGCATGGGTATGGCTATGAGCTCCTGTACACTTCCGGCAGTAGGCAAGCCTGGCTTTGTTTTAGGTGAAAATGAAATTGAAATCGGCATGGGCATTCATGGTGAGCCGGGGGTAGAGCGTACCAATGTAAAAACAGCCGATCAGGTAGCGGAAATTCTCTTGTCAAAGATTCTGGAGGATTATGATTTTTCCGGCTCTGAGGTTGCATTGATGGTAAATGGTTTAGGCGCTACACCTTTGATGGAGCTCTATATTCTTAATAATGAAGTTGAGAAAATATTAACCTCAAAGGGTGTGAAAATCCATAAGGCCTTTGTGGGCAATTATATGACAGCTCTTGAAATGGCAGGTTGTTCACTTACATTGATGAAGCTGGACGGTGAGCTGAAGGAACTTCTGGATGCTCCCTGCAGCACACCGGCACTTACGATCATATAGAAGGAGGGATTATTAGTGGGTTTTCTACTAAGCAGTAAGGATTATGCAGAGTATATAAAACTTGCAGCTGCAAAAATTCATGAGAATGGGGAATATGTAACTGCTCTCGATGCTGCGACAGGTGACGGTGATCATTGGACCAATATTAATATGGGCTTTGAAAAATTGGTTGAAGCAATTCCTGAGCTTGAGACAATGTCACTATATGAAGAGTTTAAAAAAATTGGTATAATTATGATGTCGGTAATTGGCGGTTCCTCCGGTGTTCTTTATGGCAGTGCGTATATGGGAGCCGCTAAGGTGCTGAAAGACAAAGAAAATATTGAAAATCAGGACATGTGCAATGTACTTGAAGCGATGTTAAATTCAATTATGACAAGAGGTAATGCGAAGCCCGGATACAAGACCATGCTCGACTGCCTGTACCCTGCTGTGGAGTGCTACAAGGACAGTATTGCAAAGGGACTCTCTGAAAGGGAAACCGTCTCACTTGTAAAAAAAGCTGCAAATGACGGTGCACAAAGCACGGCAGATATGGAAGCAGTTCGTGGAAGAGCCTGCTATCAAGCAAACAAAGGTAAAGGGAATCTTGACCCCGGTGCTATTACAATGGCGTACCAGCTTGAAGTTTTGATGGACTATATCGCAGCTAAGCTGTAGCTATACATGCACTCGTACTGAATTAGCGGGAGGTTCAATATGCTGCTTGCAGAAATGAAGAAAGATGTCACAAAATTCGCTGAGGTAATCTCAAAAATTCTTGAAGTTGATGTATTGATTGTCGACAACAATTTAAAGACCATAAGCAACACTTACTGCTATCCTAATAAGCCAACACCTATTCATAATACTTCTATTATCAGCCAGGTCATTTTAACAGGGAAAACCATTGCAATTGAAGATAAATGCAATTACGACACCTGTAAGGAATGTCTGGACTTCAAGGAATGTGAAATGAAAGGCTTTATCTGTGTTCCTATTTTGTACAAGGAAGCGGTAGCCGGTGCTATTGCACTGATTGTGCCTGAACATAAAATATCTGTGGTATTTGCAAATGTACGTAATTCAATAGAATTTCTGGAGCGAATGGCGGACCTTCTGGCAAACAAGATACAGAACAGTGATGATTACAGCAACCTTAACCTGATAAAGCATGAACGGGAGATGATTATGGATTCCATTGACTATGCAATGGTGTCAATGGATGAAATAGGATATATAACCTATTACAACAAGCGCTTCAGACACTACTTTGGGGGAAACGAAGACTTCTGCGGTTTGTTTATCAGGGATGTAATCCCACATAAATATATAACTGAGTTTTTATCAAATTATACTGAGTTTTCAGACAGGCTGATATATTTTGAAAAGGACAGCCATCATTTCTATGGTTTTTTATCCTGTATGAATATTAGCATAAATGGCAGCAGGGGTGGAATGCTGTTCATTTTCAAATCAATAAGCGATGTCAATACTCAACTGGCGGAAATTGGCTATAACAATACGAGTATCACCTTTAAATCAATAGAAAACGGGTTGATACCAATGCAGGTGATTAATGAAGCAAAACGCCTTTCTGTTACTGCAAAGACAGTTTTGATCAAAGGAGAAAGCGGTACCGGAAAGGAATTGCTTGCAAAAGCAATACACACATTTTCAGATCGTGCAGGGCAATACTTTGTTACTGTAAACTGCGACGGCACATACCGTGAGATGCTTGAGGAATCACTTTTTGGAAATGAGCAGTCCAGCCAGATTGTCGGAGGCCTTGGTAAATTGCAGCTTGCCCACAATGGTACAATATATTTCTATAGAATTGAACAGATGCCGGTATACCTGCAAAGGCGGCTCGCTGAAATCTTAAGGAACAAGACAATTTCCCAATCTGGGATGCGCAGCATAAAAGTTGACCTGCGTATGATCTTTTCAACAAGTGCAGATCTGGAAAGCCTTGTACAGGTTGGGCTTTTTGATGATGAGCTGTACTACCGGATTTCAGAGAATACAATTTGTATTCCGCCGCTGCGGCAGGACAAAGCAGCACTTCGCAAGCTGCTTACGAGCAGCGCAAAGTTTTTCAAAGGAAAATACAACAAGGAAAGTCTTTCATTTGATGCTCAAGCCTTTGAAGCCCTGCTATTCTACGGCTGGCCTGGAAACGGCAAAGAGCTTGACAAAGTGATGGACTGCATTGTAAGCCGTTGCACGGATAATGTGACTGTTAAGGATTTGGCCCGGTTAAATGTAATTGAGATGGAGGACAACAAGTTTGTATCAATCCGTGATCTGGAAAGGGAGAGCATTGAAGCACTGCTTGCAGCAAATAAAAAGAAGGATGATGTGGCAATGAAGCTGGGAATAAGCCGTGCCACCTTATACCGCAAAATTAAAAAATATAATTTATAATTAAGGAGAATGATTATTATGATTACAAACAACGCTTCTGATAGGGGCCAGCACATAAAGGACCTGAGGGATGCAATTGAACATAGAGCAACATGGTTTTACTACCTGCTTGAAGAAGCTCAGAAACGAGGCTTGGATTATGATTTTGCAAGAGATGCCATTATAAGCTGCGGCTGCTTCCACGGCATGAACAAATACACACAGACAGACGATTTGAAGGCGTTTGCTCCAGAATTTGTAACAGATAATGTTAAGAATATATTCGAAATGGATGTAGATGTAACAGAGGAAGAACTGAAAATAGAATTCCACTACTGCCCGCTGGTAGCTGCATGGAAGAAGCTTACAAATGATGAAGAGAAAATTGCCAAGCTGTGTGATATAGCAATGGATGGCGATAGAGGCATTGCAAGCCAGTTTGATGCGTTTGAATTTAACCTTGGAAAGACAATTGCAAAGGGTGATAATATCTGCGAGGTTTGCTTCAAAAAGGTTAAATAATAGCTTGCAGTACAAGAGTATACAAGGTATGGAATCTGAAGGAAGCTGATGCTGAACATTTACTGATAAAGTACTGCATTTTGATGTAGTACTTTATTAATTTGGGGGGATTAGAGTTTTTGGCGGGAAATGTATTGTTATTCCTTGAATAAAGTATACTATTCACTATATAAGTGGAAGGAGTATTCTGTATGGAATGGATAATACATTTTATAGCAATCTGGACAGTTTTTTCGCTGCTGGGAGGATGGAAATGGGTGGAGCTCAAAAGAAATATATGGTGTGGGATAGCTTCATCCATAATACATTTGATTGTTGATACAGAAAGGATAATGTACGGTCTGTACGAAATTACAAACCCTGTTATTTCTATATGGGGCTCATCTTTCTTCTTTACATTTGGAGCCAGTTTTGTTTCGGGTATGCTGATAGCCATGCTTCAACCAAGGAAGAAGTGGGCTAGAGTTCTTCATGTTCTTATCTTTTTTCTCATTTTTACCATTGAAGAATATATGCTTGTCAAGACAGGTGCTGTTGTATATGTACGCTGGAGCTTGCTGGGAGGAAGTGTCCCTATAAATATAATGTCAATCACATCATTAAGTTGGTTTTCTATTGTGATACTGGATAAAGGAAGGTAATAAATATGAGTATATACATATATGCAGCAGGTATTTTCGTTATTGCAGCTGTTTTATTTATCTATGGAAAATGGGTTAAGAGTAAAGATTTATAAGCATAATTGGGAAAAAGTAATGCATGAGTCTATTATGCCGTGAAGAATTTCTTAAAGTTTGTAATTTTAGGAAGGATTTTTTACAATTATGTAGAATTTATTCTATGTGTGATTGTATACAATATGTCTACAATATGGATACAATCAACAAATAAAAGGGGGAGAATTTCTATAAAACACTGATGATTGTGGTAAATGCTTATATTACGGGGAGGAGATATTTTATGAACTCAATTGGCAAAAAAAAACTCTTTACTTTTTTTAGGATGGTATTGGTATTATGGGTGCCGATTCTAATATACTTTATTATTCAAAGCATACTAAAAAGTGTTTTTAATAATTCCATTGCATTTCTCGTAATCACCCTGGCTGTGGTTATGTTGCTTGCTCCGGGAATATATTATTTATGGTTCAAGTCTTTTATCAACATTTCAAAACACTTAGCGGATGCTGAAGATGGTGATATTGCTGCATATCTGAAAAAATCAAAGGGTACAAAAATCAAAGATAAGGTTCTGCTTCAGGTTGTTAAGTCAATAGAACAGGTTTTAGATGGTTTTTTAAAGATGATTGGGAAGATGCAAAGAACATCGGATCAACTTAATTATTATGTTGATAATCTTGCCAAGGAAAGTGAAAATGCAAATACCGCAGCCCAGCAAATAGCAGTATCAATAGAGGAAATAGCTAAAGGGGCAAGTGAACAGGCATTGGCAGCCCAGGAAACATCAGAAAATATAAACAGTCTGGCAGGCATGGCAGAGAGAATTGATAATGAAACAGGTAAAGGCGAGGCTATTATCAAGAATATAGTATTAAAGGTTGAGGATACAAAAAATGTATTGGAAGGCCTGCTGGAGCATTTGAAGCTATCGGCGGAAGATAGCAGCAATTCAGTGGATAGTATGAAAAACCTGAAGGATAAGACATTAAGAATAACTGATTTTGTCAATATAGTTACGGAAATCGCTGAAAGGACTAACTTGTTAGCGTTGAATGCAGCAATAGAAGCTGCAAGGTCCGGAGAACACGGAAGAGGGTTTTCGGTAGTAGCTGAAGAGGTTAGGAAATTGGCCGAGCAGTCATCCAGGGAAGCAGAGCAGATCAGAAATATTGCTATTGAAATTCAGGCTGAAGCCAATAAAGCGGCGGAGGTAATCATGAGAAGCCAGGATAAGGCAAAGGAGAATATAAGCAGGGGTGAAAGCTCAAGGGTATTTTTTGATGAGATGGTAAATGGGATTAATGAGCTGGACAGCTCAATGGAAAATATTAAGCATTTGTCAATAAACCAGGTATCCAGTGTCCGGACAGTACTGGATGCTGCTGAGAAAATGGCAGCTGTGTCGGAGGAGACGGCAGCGGGTGCCCAGGAGGTTGCAGCTTCAAGCGAGCAGCAGATGGAGTCCTTTGAAGGAATAAGGGATAATACTAAAACGCTGTATACCATATCGAATGATTTACATAATATATCTACTGCCCTGATTAACAAATATCAAATTCCTGAGGAGATCAAGGCAAGAATAGAAAAGGCCAAGGCGGAACTGATCAAGCTTTCAAAGGAAGAGTTTGTAAGAAGAAATAATATTGAAATGCAAAGAAAGGCTTTTAAGGAGCTGGCAAATAAAGTCGGTTTTACATTCATTGGAACAAGAGATATGAATGGAGAATGCATATATATATCTACAGAGAAAAAAGTTGAAACTGTCGTATACCGTCCCTGGTTCCAAGAGGCTTTGCAGGGTGGATCAAATGTTTCGGTACCCTTTGTTGCCAGTCAAACCAACAGATTAGGTGTAAATGTAGCAGCACCTATAAAGGATGAAGAAGGTCAGGTAATAGGAGTAATTTCAGCAGGTATGGAGATATAGGTTTCGGGGTTCCGAGGTCGCGGGGTTGCGAGGAAAGATTGGTATTCCTTACGGGTCCAGGTGCGGGTACCACGGATCACACAGGGCTGTAACGGGTAATCGCTACGCGATTACCCGTTACTTAGCTTGAAAGGAATACCCGAGCTTTTCTCGAATCTCATATCTCGTATCTCGAGTCTGAAGAATGCTTCGCATTCTTCTACTATTATGTAATGGATTTAGTGTGAAAGATATTGTAGAATAAGAATATGCTGCTGTAATGTTGCGGACAGACTATAAAGAATAAGCTGAGTATACACAAATAGATTAATATAAGAGGGTCAATATATGTTTGATATACTTAATACCAAGCTGCATAATGATGATATAAAATGTAAACGGGAAGAGATTTCAAAGCTCTTGAGGCAAGGATCAGACAACATTAACAGCAAAACTATCAATACCATGTCTGCTGCTGATCTCAAACTACTGTTTCAATTATATGACGAGGTATTCCTTGAAAATTGGTTCAAAGAAGGCTTCAAAGGGAAGCTCAGGTTTTCTCTTTCACGGCAGATGACAAAAAGTGCAGGTTTGACCCGTTGTCCTAAAAATATTAATACTATTAAGCCGGAGGAGCTGGTAATTGAAATAAAAATAGGAGTGGATTTCTTTTTTCATTACAATATGCTTGAAGGAAGCAAGGCGGTTGGCGGGGTAGATACAGGCAGCAGCCTTGAGGCACTGCAGCTTGTATTTGAACATGAACTCTGCCATGTAATTGAGTTCATTCATTTCAGCAAATCAAATTGCAGGGGAGAAAGGTTCAAAACATTGGCAGGTAATCTATTTGGCCATACTGAAAGCCATCACAAGCTGCCGACACATAAGCAGATAGCAAATGAGAAGCTTGGACTGAACATAGGTGATGATGTTGCATTTACTTTTGAAGGGAAAAAACTCACGGGTATCCTATACAGCATCAATAAAAGGGCTACGGTCATGGTGAGGGATAAAAACGGTCCCCTTGCAGACAAACAGGGAAGAAGGTATTCCAAGTATTATGTTCCTTTGAATATTTTGAAATAAGACGAATACGGAGCAATACATGATATGATAAAACAAGTTAGAGGTGAGAATATGAAGGTTTTATTTACTTATAATTTTGGTGAGGAAAAAATGAAGGCGGTTGCCGATTTGGGATATGAGCTTATATATGTAAACGAGAAGGATATCTCATATACAGAGGAGATTTCTAATATAGATATACTGGTTTGCTATGATCCCTTTAATAAAGTGGATATTTCTCAGCTTAAGCAGCTTAAGTGGATTCAGCTTTCCAGTGTTGGTATAGACCAATTACCCAGACAGAAGGTCAAGGAGCGGGATATAATTGTTACAAACAACAGATCAGGCTATTCAATTCCCATAGGAGAATGGATTGTTATGAAAACTCTTGAACTGTTGAAAAACAGCAAGGCCTTCTATCATAAGCAAAGTGAAAAAAAATGGAAGTTGGATTCAACAATACTGGAGCTTTGCAATAAAACTGTCTGCTTTGTAGGTACAGGCAGCATAGCTTCCGAAGCGGCAAAAAGGCTTAAGGGCTTTGATGCCAATATAATAGGAATAAATACCTCAGGTAAAAAAGCAGATTATTTTGACAGCTGCTATCCCATGAAGGAGCTTGATTATGCTCTGTCACAAGCTGATGTAGCAGTGCTTTCCATCCCCTATACAAAAGAAACCCATCATTTGATTGATGAGAATAATATCGGTTCTCTGAAAAAGGGTGCCTGCCTGATAAACATCGCCAGAGGAAGTATTATAAAGGAGACCGTACTTATAGAAGCGCTGAAGAAAGGCAACATACGTGGCGCAGCATTAGATGTATTTGAGGAGGAGCCTCTGCCTGAGAGCAGCCCCCTTTGGGAGATGGACAATGTAATTATTACGCCTCATAACTCCTGGGTATCCGAGATGAGGAACGAAAGAAGATATAATATCATATATGGAAATCTGAAAAGATTTATAGCCGGTGAGGAGCTTAAGAGCATTGTGGATATTGATAAAGGCTACTAGTATATTGAATCTTGGCCTTCATGGCAGTTGCTGTAAGGAGTAACACCCCTGTGAACTGATTGATTGCATATAAAACACTGCACTTTTAAGAGCAGTGTTTTTTTGTATGCAGAAGTAAACATGTATATAAATAGTTGAAAATATTGTTGATAATTTATTTACTTAAAACATTATATATGATAAAATGAAGCCATCGTGAAGTAAAATATTCATCCATAAAAAATATGAATAATAATATTCATCAAGGAGGGGTTTTATGTACGAAACGATACAAATTGCAAATATGATTAAGGAAAAGTATAACTCACTATCAATAGCACAAAAGAAGGCCGCAGATTATATATATAAGAATCTGGGCAAGGCTGCTTTCAATACGGCTATTCAACTTGGTATTGAAGCCGGAGTCAGCGATTCTACTATTATACGTTTATCCTATGCTTTAGGCTTCAGAAGCTTCAGCGCTATGCAGGAGACTATTCAAAAACAGATTATGGAAGCAGCAAACCCTTCGTATAAGGCAGTTGTGAGTGAAGGTACCGTGCCGGAGGATGTTCCTGATGCATTTACACAGATCGTCGAAAATGAGATTTTGACACTTAGAAGCCTGCTTTATAAGCTAAATGCGCAGGATGTTCGTAAAGCTGCAGAAGCTTTGATAAATGCGGACCAGGTATTGATAATGGGGTATTTTAGCGCGTTTACCGCTGCATATGAGTTCTACTTGAATCTGAGTATGATGCGGTCAAATGTATTTTTTTACAGGACCAGCGAAATAGAATTTCAAAGGCTGTACAATCTTACTGACAAGTCGGTAGTTGTGGCTGTCTCCTTTCCAAAGCACATCAAGGATATTGTGAAATTTACCAGAGATGCAAAAAAACAAGGGGCCACTATAATTTCTGTAACAGACATGGAGCTTTCTCCTGTCAGCTGTGAGTCCGATATTTCATTTACAGTGGATATCAACTCAGATAATGAAACCGGGCTTATCCTGATGTCTTCCGCAATGACGCTTATGTATCTTATCATTATGAGTATCAAAACTCAGAATAGGGAAAAGGTAATTGCTCAGTTGGAGAATGCAAGAAATAACCTGGCAGAACAGGATGTGTATTTATAACAGTGGCTGTGGAATTCCGGTCTTTGACTTATGTATTTTGGGAGGAACAAATATGAGATATTATGTTGCTAAGAGACTGCTAACCGGTTTTATGGTTGTTATGATTGTAATTGTCTTGACTTTTTTATTGGTTCATATAGCACCGGGAGATCCTATAAGGATACTTGCCGGTAAAGATAATCCTTCTCCTGAGATGATAAAGGCACTACAGCAAAAATACGGACTTGATAAGCCTATTTATATACAGTTAATAAGCTATATGAAGAATTTGGCCAAGGGGGACTTGGGTACCTCCATATTGCATAATCAGCCTGTATCAAAAATGATAATGGACAGAATGGGTCCGACAATTTTACTGGCATTGACCGGAGCTGTTCTTGCGGTAGTTTTGGGAACACTTCTTGGTTTGTATGCTGCAAGATACAACGGTACCAAAATTGATGCAGTGCTATCATACATATCTTATTTTTTCTATTCCATGCCTTCCTTTTGGCTGGGTTTAATGCTGATTCTCATTTTCGCATCCTGGCTGAAGATTCTGCCAACCTCCGGCATGGTAAATCTAAGAGCTCCTTCAAAAGGCATAGGTTATGTGCTGGACGTTCTGAAGCATTTGGTCCTGCCTGTGCTGACTCTTACTCTTATTCAGATCCCGATCTATTTCAAGATATTCAAATCATCAATCATGCAGGTTATGACGGAAGACTTTGTTACGACCTTCAAAGCAACCGGTATGGATGAGAAGATTATTTTCAAGAGATATATCTTCAAGAATGCAATACTTCCGACGATAACAGTTTTCGGAATCAACCTTGCTTATATTGTTGCAGGAGCTGCATTGATCGAGACGGTTTTCTCATGGCCGGGAACGGGCAGGCTTATGCTGGATGCCATAATGCGCAGGGATTATCCGCTTTTGATGGCTATCTATCTTATAATGTCCGTATCGATTGCTGTTGTAATGATAGTTGTAGACATTATATACGCTTATGTCGATCCCAGAATACGATATCAGTAGAGGAGGCAGTATTACCTTGAGTGGATTATTATTGAACAGGAACAAAATACGACATTTCATTCAATTGACAAGCTATAACACAACCTTCAAAACCGGTATCAGCTTATTGCTCATTATTGTTTTGACTGCAATATTTGCTCCTCTGCTGGCAACTCATGATCCCTATACATTAGGTGATGTAATGCTTGAAATGCCCGGCAAAAACCATATACTGGGGACTGATGGCATGGGTAGGGACGTATACAGCATGATCATATACGGAACCAGGACTTCCCTTGTAATAGGTATTGTTACAGCAATAATTTCAGCTGTTATAGGAGTGTTAGTCGGAGCTTTCTCGGGTTATTACGGCGGAAAGCCGGATCAGATTATTTCAGAGGCCATCAATGTTTTCCTGATGCTGCCGACATTTTTCCTGATACTTATCATAGTGGCACTATTTGGAAGCAGTATGTTTAATGTAATGCTGGTCATAGGACTGACAAGCTGGCCGGGGAATGCCCGCCTTATGAGAGTGCAGGCCATGTCGTTGCGTTCACGTACTTTTGTGATGAGTGCAATAGCGATGGGAGAAACAAAAAGTCAGATTGTATTAAGATATATCATTCCAAACGGTATTTTTCCGGTAATTGCGAATACGACAATGGGAATAGGCGGTGCCATACTTACCGAAGCTGCTCTGAGCTTTTTAGGGCTGGGAGATCCCAATGTAATAAGCTGGGGGCAGATGGTATACCAAGGTAAGGCGTACCTGACATCAGGCTGGTGGGTGTCTACATTTTCAGGACTTGCGATAGTTGTGATAGTACTTGTTTTTTATCTGATTGGGGATGGGCTGGACAGTATCCTGAACCCAAAGCTCAGAAAGAGTCATTAGGGGGGTGCGGATATGGAGCTTCTGGATATAAAAAAACTGAGTGTTAATTATCATTCCCAGGATAAGCGTATTTTTGCAGTAAATGATGTATCCCTGTCTATAAATCAGGGAGAATCACTGGGGATAGTCGGAGAATCAGGATCCGGCAAGTCTACCCTGGCAATGGCGGTATTGCGGCTGCTGCCGGAAAAAACAGCTGAAGTATCGGGAGAAATACAATTCAAGGGGCGGGATCTGCTTAAATGCACCAGCAGTGAACTGAAGGAAATAAGGTGGAAGGAACTCTCCGTGGTTTTTCAAAAATCCATGAATGCTTTAAGCCCTGTTCACAGAATTGGAAAGCAGCTGGAGGATGTATACAGAGTCCATGATAAGAATGCAAACAAGCAATTTGTAAAGGACAGAATAACCAAGCTCTTTGATATGGTAAATCTCTCGGATAGAGTCTATAACCTATACCCCCATGAGCTTTCCGGAGGGATGCTTCAAAGGGTATCCATAGCATTAAGCTTGCTTCATGAACCGCCCCTGGTAATCTTTGACGAAGCAACTACAGCTCTTGATGTGGTTACTCAAGGTCAAATACTGGATGAAATAAAGAGATTGGAAAAGGATATGAACATGACTATTATGATTATTACTCATGATGTATCTGTGGTTGCATCATCCTGTAAAAAGGTAGCGGTCATGTATGCCGGGCAACTGATGGAATTCGGGGATGTCAATGATATCCTCGTAAAGCCTTCTCACCCATATACCCAAGGTCTGCTCTGTTCCTTCCCGACCTTAAAAGGGGAACGTATTAATCTGAGAGGGATACCGGGTTCATTGCCTGATCTGGGGTTGCTACCTCAAGGCTGTGTTTTCGCTCCCCGTTGTGAAAAGGTTATGGATATATGCCATAAGGAAAAACCGGCAGACATGGAGCTGTCAAATGGTCGGAAGACGGCATGCCATATGTATGGGGGTGCTAGATAATGGATGAGCTAAAGAATAACAGCTTTCTGGCAGTAAATGATTTAGCTAAATGGTACTTGCAGCGTAAAAGTGTAAACAGATTGTTTTCTAAATCCCGGAAGCAATGGGTAAAGGCTGTTGACGGAATAAGCTTCACCTTGAAGGAAGGGGATGTCCTGGGAATAATAGGAGAAAGCGGCTGTGGCAAATCAACCCTGGGAAGGCTTCTTGTGAGGCTGGAGGAGCATACCCGCGGAGAAATCAGCTTTAATGGTGTTTCTGCTGCTCAAATTGTTAAGAATGATCCGAAGAAATTCAGGAGAATGGCTCAAATAGTATTTCAGAATCCTTTTGACACCTTCAGTCCCAGACATACGATAAAGCAGATAATGATATGGACACTTAAGCTTCACAATATCGGCAGCTCGGAGGAGGATAGATATGAAATCTGTAAAAAAGCCTTGGAGAACGGGGGACTCATACCTGCCGTTGATTACCTTTCGCGCTTTCCTCATGAGCTCAGCGGAGGGCAGCTGCAGCGTATATCAATTCTACGGTCAATGCTTTTAAACCCATCGTTTATCATAGCCGATGAGCCGGTATCCATGCTTGATGTTTCAGTTAGGGCAGATATTATCAATATGCTTCTGGAATTGACGGAAAAGCATAACACATCAATGGTTTTCATAAGCCATGATTTAGCCACCACACGCTATGTTTCAGACCGGATTGCGGTGATGTACCTGGGAAGGATTGTCGAAATGGGAGATACGGATGATGTTTTGCAGAATCCGCTGCATCCCTATACACAAGTGCTTATCTCAAATTGTGCCTCTATTAACCCCACTGAAAAGAAACAGCCTATTTCAATAGAGGGGGAGCCACCGACACCGGTAAATGCAGGCCCCGGATGTTATTTTGCTCCCAGATGCTTTACAGCAAGCAGAGAGTGCTTTGAAAAGTATCCTGAAATAAATAATTCTGCGGGCAACAATCATGTAGTATACTGCCATAAGAGAGTTACAAGTACAATACATAGTGAATCAAAAAGCTTGTCCTTTGTCTGCTATTGATAATTTATATGCAGAAAAAGACAGTTATGAAAGGGTATATCCTTAAATCATATTATTCAGGAGGGATTTTGATGAAGAGTAAAATAGCATTATTGCTGATAATCGTTATGCTGGCAATGACCTTTACTGCCTGTGCAGGCAAAGAGGCAAACAGCAGTAATACAGAAGAGCCGGCACCCCAGGAGGTAATGACGGGAGGAACTTTAATCGTTGGGTTGCAGGGTGATCCGACTACATACAATCCGGATAGTTCAAATGACGATTTTACCTATTTTGTATCTCAGAATATTTTTAACAGGTTGATAAAGCTGGATTTTGAAAATAATTATGTGCCGGACCTGGCTGATTCCTGGAGGATTTCCGATGATGCAAAAGAATATACCTTTAATTTGGCAAAGGGGGTTAAGTGGCATGACGGACAGCCCTTCACCTCTTCAGATGTAAAATGGACCTTTGATGCAATCATAAAAAACAATGGACCTCTTGCATTCAGTATTTCTACCTTGGATGAAATAATATGTCAGGATGATTATACTGTTGTAATGAAACTGAAAAGACCGGATGCGGGATTTTTAAGCAATATAGCATGGTATGCCTGTTTTATATTGCCCGAGCATATATATGAGGGAACTGACTGGACTGCCAATCCGGCAAGTAAAAAGCCGATAGGAACAGGCCCCTTCCGTTTTATAGAGCATAAAAACGGAGTCAGTATTGAATTGGAAGCAAACAAGGATTACTTCAGGGGAAGTCCCCAAATTGACCGGTTGGTATATCAGATCATAGCCGACAGCAATACAGCTGTTCAAGCTTTTTATAACGGAGAGCTGGATGTTTTGGGAATCAGTGCACCACTGTCCGAAGTAGCCAAGTTTGAAGCTGCACAGAATATTAAAGTTGTAAAAAATCCATTATTGTCACGTGTCTATATAGATCCCAACATGGCAAGGGAACCCTTTAACAAGCTCGAAGTCCGCCAGGCAGTGGCCTTGGGCATCAATCCCCAGGAAGTGGTAGACAAAGCCTTTAAAGGCATAGGGAAGGTCGGAACCACCTTCTATTCGCCATTAGTACCTTGGGCTTATGATGAAAATGCAAAGCTGCCGGCCAGAGAAATTGCAAAAGCCAGGGAGCTGCTGGAGAAAGCCGGCTATAAGCCTGACAAGAACGGCAACTATTTATCCCTTGAGCTTGATGTCTTCAGTGATGCTCCGTTTCCTGACATTGCAACAGTAATACAATCCAACCTAAAGGAAATTGGTATAGAGGTTAAGATTAATGTACTTGAAGGTGCGGCATGGGTACAAAAGTGTATGACCGATAAGGATTATGATTTTACGATACTCGGCGGGATGCAGGGACCGGACCCCAGCGCACTTTATAACCGTATAGGAAGCAAAGGGACAATGAATTTCAGAGGATACAACAGTCCCGAGATAGATAAGCTGCTTGAAGAAGCTTCGGCAATAGGCATTCAGGAGCAAAGAGGTGCGAAATACAAGGAAGTGCAGCAAATAATGGCCCAGGATATTCCGATAATTCCGATTATGGAGTGGGTAGATGTAAGTGCAATGCATGATTATGTAGAAGGGCATCCTGCCACCGTTCCAGGTAAAGTAGGATTCAGCGAGTACAGTGCAGTAACAATTAATAAGTAACACTTACTATATTGAACGCACTTAAGATATTACATCGGGTATAGTGCGAATTCAATAACAATCAAGGAGACATTTCGCGAAATTTGAATTAAGAATGTATAATGTTTTTCGCGAAATATATAAGTAAGGGATTTAATTGAATAAATCAGTCAAAAGCTCCGGCATATTATGCTGAGGTGTAAGACCGGAGCTTTTGGCCAAAATCAGTTCATTGCAGCATTATATGCTATTGTTGTCGCAGCAATGGGGGGAGTCACTGTATGAGAAGAGGAGATGTAAATATTGTTCCAACATATAATTGATAAAGTACCGGATTATAAGCGCTTTTTGACTGTCAGGGAAATGGATGAAAATACTATGTTACTGGCAGAAAAGTATTCCGATGCTGTTGAAGTTTTTGAAGCCGGTAAATCAAAAAAAGGGCATCCTATATATTGCCTGAAGATAGGAAAGGGTTCAAAGAATGCCTTGGCCTATGGATGTCCTCATCCCAACGAACCTATAGGTGCCATGATGCTGGAGCATTTTTCGGAATGCCTGGCTGAGGATAAGAAGTTGTGTGAAGAGCTTGACTATACCTGGTATATCATAAAATGCAGTGATCCTGATGGGGTTATGATGAATGAGGGGTGGTTCGAAGGCCCCTTTACCCTCTACCATTATGCAAGGAATTATTATAGACCTGCCGGACATCTGCAGGTAGAGTGGACTTTTCCAATAGAATACAAAAAACTGAGTTTTAACAACCCAATTCCTGAGACAAAAGCCATTATGAAAATAATAGAAGATACAAGGCCGGTTTTTATGTACTCATTACATAACGCAGGCTTTGGAGGAGCTTACTGGTACATGTCCAGAGAAATGCCCGAGGTTTATGATGGGCTTGCAGCAGCTGCAAAAAAGCAAGGAGTACCTTTAAACCTGGGAGAACCTGAATCGCCTTACTGCAGAGAATTTGGGCCGGCAATTTATGAGACCCTTGACATAGTGTCCGAATACGATTATATGGAAAAATATACTGAAGAGGATATTTCCAAGGTATTCAAGAACGGAACAAGCTGTGACGGATATGCCAGGGACATTTGTAATCCTTTCACACTTTTATCTGAAGTTCCTTATTTTTATGATCCCAGAATAGATGATACTTCAATTTCGCAGGTATTAAGAAGAGATTGCCTGATAAAGGCGGTTCAATATGAAGACGGGCTGAAAAGCATAATAAACAGCAACCTGGACGGGATAAGAGGATACATATCTGAGGATAACCTTTTCAATATAACCTTGAGCGATTATACCAACAGTTCCTCAGTTGGAAGAAATGTAATAATAAAAATGGCGGAAACCCGTGAGGAGTATCAAAGAAGGGCCAGGGTTTCAGAAGAATTCGGCAGTATTTACTCCACAAGGTTTTATAATCTCCTTGCCTTGGGATTGTTGGTAAGAGCATCAGAATTTGAGTTGGAGAAGCTGGGGAAATCAGGAGTAAATGACGCTGCACGGATATCGGCGCTTACAAAAGCTCACAGGGAAGCAGAGGAGATATTGAGAAAAACAAGTGAAGTGTTGGAGAATGAACTGAATTATTCAGCCATACCAATACAAAAGCTTGTGCGCATTCAACTGGAAAGCGGACTGATTGTCGCTTTCAACTTGAACAAGAAAACCCAATAGAGAGCCGGACTGCCAGCCTTAAATATATATGAAGCACTGCATTCTATAAACGGATGCAGTGTTTTATTTTTGTAAATTAGATTACAGAAATTATGATGCAACTAAAATATACTTAAAATTAACCGCAAATAATTTCTAAATTTAGAAAGTATTACTTAATAAACCACATAGTTAGAATTGAATGGACCGGAATTCAGATTTTTGTTGATCTAATGGGGAAAGGAAGTGCAAGATGGGAAAGAGGACTGTTTTTTTACTTGTTTTATTTAATGTTGCATCATGTGTTCTTGTGTATGCTTTATCAGCGGTATACATAGTCGAAGAAACTGCAGTGAATGTGCTGGAAAGCGGAACCTATTGGCTGGGTATGCTGCTTACTGCAAGTGCGGTTATGATCTTTTCATATTTCTTTGTATCGGTAATATATAAGGGATATAAGAGAAATATGATGATGATTAATAAGTCCATAGATGAAATAGCTAAGGGGAATTTTCATAAAAAAGTTAAGCTAAATGCTGCAGGAGATTTGGCAAAGCTGGCAGATAATATTAATGGAATGCTTTCTACTATAAAGAAGTTGATTGGTGATACAGTGTCAATAGCTGAAAAAACTGATATTCATACTGCCAAGGTTGCTTTAAACGCTGAAGCAACTGAAAAAGCATCAGAAGAAATTTCTGTAGCGGTATCAGAAATAGCCAAGGCTATAGTATATCAAGCAGAATACATTGAGGAAACCAGAAACAAAGCCTTTGACCTGGTGAAAAGCACCGGTAAAATTACAGATTATACTGCGAAGGCAATTGACATCTCAAATAGTATGCAGAAATCAATAACAGAAAATAGTATTGTTTTAGATAATATGATAGAAAAGGTAAAATACAGTTCACAGATGGGAATCAGACTTAACGAGACTATTATCGGACTCAAATCAGAATTTGAAAAGATCAACCAAATTACAGATACAGTAGCGTATATAAGCGACCAGACAAATCTTCTTGCTTTGAACGCCGCTATTGAAGCTGCCAGAGCCGGTGAAGCGGGAAGAGGCTTTTCTGTTGTATCGGAGGAAATCAGGAAGCTTGCTTCACAATCTGCAAGCTCGGCAGATATGATAAGATCATTAATAGAAAAGAATATCGAACTGATAGATAAGATTGGAATAGAAATTGAAGATGTATCAATTGCAGCAAATGACAATTTGCAGTTTGCCAATAAAGCAAAAAATGCTTTTGGTGAAATTAAATCAGTTACTAATGAAACAGTACAAATAATCGGTAACATTTCAGAGGTGTCAGGTAATGAAAAGATTATAGCAGCGGACATAGAAGATGCTATCAAGGAAATATCTGCAGTTGCGCAACAGACATCTGCAAATATTGAGGAGACATCAGCCGCATCAGAGGAACAATCAGGGTCAATGGCTCTGGCCTTTGACTCAATCAAGTCCCTGAAGGAAATGACAAGGGAAATGTCGGATATGTCAAACACATATGTGAAGTACCTTAAGTATGATGAAGAAACTAAAAAATTAATTAATGAAGGTTTAAATATATTAAGGGAAATTTCTTTAGATAAGAAGCTCTATGATATGGAGTGGGATAAAACATCTGTGCTGCTTCGGCAATACACGGACAAGTATAAGCAATTCAGTATATTGAGTATACTTGATAATAAAGGTATATTCAGAGGCTGTAATCACATTGAATATAATAAGCTTGTTGATAATCTTGACTTTTCACATAGGGATTATTATAAAGAACCGATGAAAGGTAATGATTACATTTCCGAGCCGTTAATTTCCATTCCTTCTTATGTATATGGTGTTCCTATATCCTGTCCTATCAGAAACGGGAATGAGATAATCGGGGCTGTTATGGGTGAAATATGCATTGAATAGAATAAATATAATATGGGATTATATATAAAATGTGGTCTTTGACACACATTTACCACAGCTTATAAATTCCATTGAGAATATGTCTTATTTCAGTTAAACCCTGTGCTTCACTTTTTTGTGCAGATTTGAGAAGCCTGGCTGCTTCGACTGTAAGCTCCCGGTTTTCACGGTAATTGCCTGCTGCATTCAAAGGAAATAGCCGGGAAAGCCTGCTTAAGGAATTTGCGGTACATTTATAATTCATTATCGCACGGTCGAACAAATCCTCCATTATTCCGATACGTAATTTGCCTTCCTGCAAAAAGAGTACGGCCAGTTTTTTGCAATTCGCCCAGAATGCGGAGTTATAAGCGATTCCGTATTGATCAGCTCTCCCGCTGCAAATAGCCTCCCACCAGATTTGATAAGCATTTATACCTATTGTATATCCGGAATTGGGTTTATGGATATCCGGGCTGCCGACATTAATGGCATATTCAAATATATCCTTGAGTGTTTTGAGATTGTCGGAAATGCTGCCGGGACGGATAATATGGATTTCCAACACACCCCATCCGTTTTCGCCCAGCTCGCTGTAAGGCTTCGGTCCTACGGCTTTTCTGCTTTCAGGATCTATGTAGTAACAGCCTTCTTCATCATATCCCGCAATGAGGTAATACTGGGGCTTATCCATCCACCAGACATAACAGGGCAACCCCTTATTTATAGAATCACGAAGCATATTCCAGGCTTCCTTTCGCTGCTCATTAAAATTGCTGTCCCCTGTTAATCCATGGAGATTTTCTACTATACCGCCGCAATTCCGGATCAACTCATCAAAACAGCCGTTATCATTCCAGAACTCAGGACCTTTATATGATACCTCATCATTTATATTCAGCATGAACGTATAGGGGGCTGATATCCATCCGGTTGACACATGTATGCCGAGGTAGTCCAGGCTGCTTTTTATACAGCTTACAAGTGAAGGCGTACACGGATAGTATGTAAATCCGGGAAGAAGTACCGGGTCAGATTCTTTATGTTTGGCCTGGGTGTATTCATTATTTGTGCACAGCAGTTCCTCAATGCTTACATGAAATAACTCTGAAAGTACCGGTAAAAGGCAGGTATCGGGAAGAGCAGCTCCATTTTCCCATTTAGATATGGCCTGAGGGGTGACATTTACAAGCTTTGCAAGTTCATCCTGGGTAATGCCGGCTTTTTTTCGGAGCGAAAATATCCTTTGCCCTACCAGTGTTTTATCTATCATAGATTACCTGAAAAATGATCCCAAGTTTTGGTGGAAACGCTGCGGTAATGATATTTGCCATACCAAGATGCCGTACAACACATTGGATTTTCTGAGGGCGACTGATATACGCATGAAGCAGTATTACGCTTGTCACTGTGCATGGGCACGGAAGTCCATAATTCAGGAGGAAGGGCCTGTACCTCCATCCATATGCAGCTGCAGCCTGGGTTTTACTAAAATGCATATGGAAGCTGCTCTGGATATTGAACTGGAAGGAGAAAACCTGGAAACTGTCCTTGACGGAAGATCTACATGCTGCACAGCTGTAATACATATTCCAGGCAATATTATTAGGAAGTATACATAGGTTTCGTCAGCGCTACCTATTGACCTTTAGCTTGACAAGGCCTACCAGAGCCCAAGCTGCTGCTGCATAAACCGCCATTCCGATTATGACAGCAGGCTCTAAAACAGATTTTGCAGCAAGTCCTGAGGTGACAAAGGGATCGAATATTCCGGAAAAAGGTGCTGTGAATATACCTGATATTGAATACAGAAAAGACACAAATCCATTTTGAGGATTGGCGCCGAGAAGCTTGAAAATAAAGCGGAACCCAAGCAGTACCTCAATGATACCAAGAACATAATATATCGCATGTCGGGTTTTTATAAACCATAGAGGCAATTTGTAATTCTCAAGTTCCTTGCTGTTATTATGCAAATGACTCATAATACTACTCCCATACTCTTATAGTTGTTTCTCTAATTTAGTATTATCATTTGGGCAGAGAATATGTATGGGACTGTGTCAGAGTCGAGATGCGAGATACGAGACACGGGGATGTCTGGGTATTGCTTAGGGTCAAAGATCCCTCGCGTTGCTCAGGATGACATATATGGTTGTATATAGCTATAATGTCAATATAATTTTCGCCGTGTCCTTCCGTGTTACACGTACCTGGACCTATAAGG